>Ga0181529_10000358_pt1 | contig 67675 bp, 58 predicted proteins | sample PEATcosm2014_Bin_36_FD_119763 | JGI IMG/M metagenome (GOLD analysis project Ga0181529, IMG submission 119763) | Peatland microbial communities from MTU Mesocosm Facility, Houghton, MI, USA - PEATcosm2014_Bin10_30_metaG | ecosystem: Environmental > Terrestrial > Soil > Wetlands > Peat | place...
CGGCCGTTCCGCCCTTATCGAGGATGGGCGTCGCGAGGACGTGAATGCGCTCGTCGCCGTTTGTCGGGCCCCAGCGGCCCCAAAGGGCGGCGCAGCGCGGGAGGATACGCTCGATGGCCCGCCACAGTCGATCGGCGTCCTCTCCGCCCAGCTGGGCGCTGTTATCGAGCCAAAGCACCGCCGACTCGTCCGAGCGGATGGCACTAGCCACGACCTCGTAGACTGTCTCGCCATCATCGGCGGGGTCGGGCACCGAGAAGCTCCGCGTTGCTGTGGCCTCGAGGCTCTGTCGGAGCGGAACCTGCGCCGGACGGGCGACGACACGCGACCTTGTCGAGGGGTCCGCGCGGAATCCGGCGAACGCTATCGAAATATCCCGTAAAGGCGCTGCCGGTCCATGGGCAGTGCAAACGGCCGTCGTGGGACGTTGCCCTGTCCCCGGCTGGAGATCCTTCCCGTCGTTTTCCGAAGGCTCTTTGACGGATGCGCGCATGGTGTCTTGCGATAGATTGACGAAGGCTGGGAGGTATCGGCCCGGCGAAAGGGCCACGCGCGAGTCGGCCTTTCCTTCGACCAGCTCGACGAATTTTCCGGGCGCCCAGGGTGGAGGAGCGATCGAGAATCGCGCCTTATCTCGGACAACGCCTCCATCGAGGAGTTCCACTTCGTAGCGGCCGCTTTCTAAAACGATGTCGGCGCTCGGACCCTCACAGACGATCTCGCCAGTCGCGAGTTTCCAACGAAGCGAGCAGCCGCCCGAGGATGCTCGTAGCAGTAAGGCCTCGCCGTACTCGATAACCGCTCCATCCAAGGGAGACTCGATGTGCGGTTGGGCGAGGGGCGCGCCCGACTGGACGCAGGAAGCGAGCATCAGGGCAAGCAGGGCAAGCGGCCCAGCGGGGGCGGGCCGGCGAAAGTCGCGGCGCATGGAGGGAGCCAAGCCTACTCGAGGTCCAGGGCGAAGCTATATGGCTCGCTCGCGCTCGCGCTGTAGGTATCGGTCGTGATGAGATAAGGATCGCCTTCCAGCCATTGCGCCTCTATTCGCACATCGTAGGACCCCGAAGGCATCGCGCCCGCGGGGATGACGAGATTGTTTGTTTCTGCCGTCCCCTCGTAGGCCAGCTCGGTCCCATCGCTAAGCTGGACGGAATACAGGGTCGCGCCAGGCACTTCTGCCCATTTCAGCGAGATTGCCTCGTCGCGGCGCAGTGATTGGCCGACAAGGGCATTGTTCCCGCCTGAATCCGTACACTGGATAGCCGTCGGCGCGCCGGATGGCGGATCGTGCTCTATGCTGAAGATCTTGGGCGTCGACCCGAGGAGAACCGAGTCGATCCTCACACGGTACTCGCCCGAGAGCTGGGTATCGAAGCAGTCGTAATAGCAGCCTCTCGCCTGGTCGAAGCCCAGGACCTGGACTTCTCCAGCGGGGTTAGCGGCGCAGATCTTGGCTCCCGTGACACAATCGCCATCCGATCCCTCGAGGTAGACGGAAACCCCGATAACCCCGCCGTATCGCGAGATCACACTGGCCTTGGCGCCCGCGAGACTCGGCGACCCGGTAGCGGAGCAGGAGATGAGGACGCTGCAGAAAGCCAGGGAAACCCAAAGAGAGAGGGATATCGATTTGAGCATATGCCCTTCCAGTCGATCCAAGGATCGCGCGGCCTACTCAAGCGAGGAGGCCGTAGGGGATGATCTTCGCGAGGACCCGGCGCGCCCTATGCGCTCTCCGGGCCCTGCGAACTCATTTGGGAACTTCGTCCATGTACAGAGCCTCGACCCGGCCGTCGGGGTTGGTCTGGTTCGAGAAGAAGATGAACAAATCGCCGTATGCGAGGGTGTTGCAGACCTGGTCGATATAGCCCGGGAAATCGTCGTCTCGTCCTATCCATCGACCCTTGGCCGCGTCGATCGCAAGGACCCCTTCCTGCTCGGACACATAGAGCACGCCGTCATGGTATTGCGGGGTCTGCCCGGCGCTCGTCGTGTTCGGAAGGCACCAAAGCTGCCTCCCGTCGTTCATGGAGTATGCCGAGACAGCAGTCGGACTATTGTCGCCATCCTCGAAGAGAGTGTCGCCGACGATCAGGGCTGCGCAGAAGTTTTGGTGGAGTTCATCGTCGGATGCCCATGTCGGCATGCTCGCTCCAGGGTCGACCGAGTCAATCAACTCAGCTCCGGCGCAACCGTTGACCAGTATCTGCGATCCATAGGGCAGCAGGTCGTATTGCCAAAAATGCCTGGCCTTCTGCGTCTGGTACTCCCACACGACAGCCCCTGTCGATGGATTCATGCGAATCACCTTGCAGGGCTTGTGCATGCTCGAGGCGGCGTTCATATCGTTTTCGTAGGTGAAGACGACATCATCGCCATAACCCAACACCTGGCCTCCCATGACGTTGATGTAATCCTGGCCTGCTCTATGGTAAATGATTCTTGGTCCACCATCCTCAGCTTCGACAACATTGTCGGGTTTTCTCGTAAATGGCTGCGATAGATTCAAACGCCATAAGTCTCCGGAAGAATCATCTGAAGAGTAGCCATTATCCGTCCAATAAATGGCATTATTGATTAGGCATATTGTCTCGAACCGCGCCCCCGACCCACTGATATTATTGATGTGGATTCTTCCAAGATATTGCCCGTCCTCTTTAAACCAAGCGACACCACTCCCTTCTTTGTATGATCCAAGAATGAAAATATCGTCATTGTGGATTACTGCGTTCGACTCCGGAGGGAAAAGATTCTCATCGCGCCAGATCTCCTGACCGGTAAGCGCATCGGCAAGGATTAAACCATTACCTCGAGTGTAAGGAATCAATAATAGAGTTCCGCTTATCGTCATAGGGAGAAAGCCTGGATAGGCATTATCGATATGCCAAGCGCTATGAAGCTTTATATGAGGAATGTTGAGAGGATCGTTGCTTGTCGTGCTTTTATCGACGAGCCGGCATGAGACAAGTGTCGCTAGGGCGATTGCCCCGAGGATGGCGGTTAACCCTCCCCGGGGCGAATGTACCCTGTAGGGTTCCTGGGTTTTCATGGTCCTCCGTCTATACCCTGGCTTATGAAATCAGTATCCCTTTTCGCAGTTTTTCCCGTTGGCTGAAGAACAGTCTCTGGGAGAGCACTCAAAACCTGTGCTAGGTATCCGTCATGGTACGCGGCTCCTGAATGCATTCCCCCGTTCTGGCCGAATATCTTGGGATCGCTCATCTCCTGTATGTGGTTGTCGAGGAAATCCCTCACCAGTGCTGGCCCGAACATTTTCCCGCCCAGAACAGTCAAGTCCCAGCTTTGAGAGCTGCAGGGTATGAAGCTGTCGTTACTCGCGTCTCCCAAGATCAGCCCAAGGTTCTTGACGTAGTCGGCTACCCAATCGTGGCCATTCTGGCAATACCGAGCGTTGGCGCGGCAGGTATCGGCCTTGCTGGCGCAAGCCAAGGCGAGAGGGAAGTTGAGGCTGAGAGCCGCGGCGATTTTCAGGATATCGTTCGCATGCGCCTGAGCCGTCTCGACGGATGCGGCCATCGAGGTCGCATTCTTGTAGATGGCCATGTCCAGGCGGACTGCAAGCTCCGAGTTCGAGTCGAGTAGGGTGAGGGGGTCGTTCTGGATTCCGCGAATGAAGTTGAGGTATATGTTGTCAGGGATTTTTTTTGCGCTTGTCGCGGAGGCGGGCACCACGTAATAATTATATTGTGGAGTCTCGACGCTTTCCCCGATCTGCGAGAGCGCGTTCTTGGCTGAGCCGCCTATCGCTTCGCCCACGATGACCCGCGGTCCCACCGTTGCGCCCCTCTCGACTTTGACAATTTTGTAGGAGGCGCTCGGGTTGATGTATTTCTGGAAAAAGGCGCTTGTAGGGCTCAGGTCCTTAATGCCAGGATAGGCCGTAGTGGAGGGATTGGCCGCCATCGTGAGGATGGCCTTCAGGTTGACATCGTCGTCGATCTTGAAAATGAGCATGGCATTGGCTATTTGGTCGACAAGGGTAGGCCCTAGGACACTGGCCGCGAGGCTGGTGAGGTCGAGGATATGCGAGCCGAGGGCATCGAGTGTCGCGTTCGCCCCGTCGTAGATCGTCTGACAGGCGCTGGCGACCGCATTTTTGGTCGTCTGGAGATTGAGAAGCATAGGATGCCCCTTGACCGGCGCGCCAATCATGACTACCGCCGCTGTCGTCGAGGGATACATGCTCGCGTAGCCGAGGGCGCGGACGCCGCCTTGGCTTTGTCCCACGATGACTTTGGGCTGGTTGTTCTTTTGATCGTAGACCGTAGCCGAGGAGCTGGCGGCCTTGGATGTATAGTACCGTTGATACATCTCATTAACCTGATTTTCGATCCCGACCGTATCCGAGTTGCCTCCCGCCGGCATCGCAGTCCCGATGCCGTTGAAGAAGAGAAGATTGTCGTAATCCGTCGCGTGGAGCGCAGGCGCGCCTAGGGTGAGGCAGCATAGAATAAAGAGGAGGGGGCGTTTCATGGCCTGCCTCCTTCCAGGGCGACTCGCATGTCGCAGTCCTGAACGTCATTGAGAGAGATGCCGTCGTAGCGAGTGACAGTCGTTATCGTATAGTCGGGATCCGTGCGGTCGCCGATAGGCGGAGCTACCCGAGCGACAACGCCTTTGTTCACGGCCTCGTCTATGTCTGCCGAGCTGGCGAGCGGCAGGGCTGAGGGATCAAAGACTCGAGGCAGGACGTCGTCGCCCAGAGGGAGAGCACCAGGAACCTCGTGTCTCTCCACGGCGACCTGGCCGGTAAGCACGGGCTGTCCGTCGACCTCCTGATAGAGGTCGCTCGTGGTCGTAGTCACCTTCTCGCCGTCGTCGAGGCTGCACTCATCGACGCAACCAGCGAGAGTATCCTGTGCCAGGTCGAACAGGAGGCTAAGGCGTCTCGAAACGCTTCCTCGCGAATCCGGCACGCTAGGCTCGAGGGCCGCTGGGGCCCGGCAGACCAAGTAGCGGCCCGATTGGTCCTTGGCGATATCAAAGGAAAGTCGTTTCAGGCTGGTCTGAATGCCCGTGATATCCAGGCGCCCCATAATCCTCTCGGGCAGGGTCGTAGCGGCGGGCTCGGAGGCCGTTATCCTGGACAGCACTTTGCCGCTGCCCGTCTCGAACAGCACGGTCTGGCGGCCGTCGCAGAGGACGGTTCGCTGCGAGGTCCCGTCGGCGGCCGCGGGAAAATCGAGCCGCGTATACAGGCGACCGGCGATACTCTTGGCCCTGATCCGGTATTTCCCGATCTGTTCGGTCCCCGCCGGATCACGATTGTTCTCCCGATATACGGTCGCGTCCGCTGAGTACGAGGAAATGTCCCCCGAGGATGTGTTCTTAATGTAGGCGATTCCGGGCGAGGCCCGGGCAGCCGCATTCGACTGCGCCTGGTTTGTACCTCCTAGGCCGAGGCCTTTGCAGGAGGCAGCCAGGACCACCGATCCCAGCGCCAGGGCGAGTCGATGCGACATTTGAATAGGGATGTGCATCTGATGAACCTCCTTGAGTTGTTTATCAGTTGTTTGCGCGCGCTCACGACGATCTCCCAAAAAGAAGACGCGTCTGGCCTCGCCCGCGATTGAGGTGAAGCCTGGGAATCGACCCGCAGCCGAAGCCCATGGAAGCCGCGATCTCCATCCGGTAGAATCGGTCAGAGACGCATGGAGGTGCCGGGATGGGCGCAGGAAGTAAGGGCGAGAGCGCGGCCGCGCTCAACGCTCGCGGTATGGACCTTACCGAGGCGGGGCGCTATGACGAGGCCATAGCCTCCTTCGACAGGGCCCTGGAACTGGAGCCGGGGAATCCCGGGTTGCGGTACAACCGCGGCGAGGCCTTCCGCAGGGCCGGACGCTCGGCGGAAGCGAGAGCCGACCTCGAGGCAGTCCTGGAGGCCGACGGCGAATCGCCCGACCTCCTCCTCGCCCTCGGCCTCGTCGCCTACGAGGCCGACGACTTCGACGAGGCCGCCGAGCGCTACGAGCGCGCTCTCGTGCTCAAATCGGACTTCCCGGAGGCCTGGAATGACCTTGGAGTCGTTGAATTCCGGCGCGGGGATTACCGCTCGGCTCGGACGGATTTCGAAAAGGCAGTCGAACTCAACTCCGACTATGCCGAAGCTTGGCTCAACCTAGGCGATACGTATTCGGAGTTGGGCATGGCGGTGGAAAGCCGCTCAGCCCTAGCCAAGGGCAAGAGCGCGAGGGAAGACGGCGAGGATTAGTTCTGTGATCGGGGCCCTGAGTCTCCCTTGCCCGGTCCTTCGCCGGGCAGTACCTTATAGGCATGCCACGGGTCGCCCTTTCGGGGGCCGGCGGCTCGCCGCTCCGTACGGAGGGCGAATTAGGCTTCTGCTCAGCGGGCGCATCCCGCGAAGCAGAGCTTCCTCGCTATAGGGGGAGATTATGGGACACGGATACTACAAGGATTTTGCTTTCGGGCCCGCCCTGGACGACATCATCCACGCGGCGCGCGACTTCGGCGAACGGATGAGGGAGATGGGCCCAAAAGCGGGCTGCGCCTTCGAGGAATGCAGGGACAAGGCGCATCACGGCTGGAACGAGCACGTCGCGCCCTATTTTTATCCGCCTGCCAACATCTACACCGTCTCGGACGGCAGCCTGGTTCTCGAATTCTCCCTTGCGGGCATCGATCAATCCTCGGTAGCCATAGCCTTCCAGGGCGATTACCTGACTCTGAGCGCCAAGGCGGCTCTAGGCGGGGAGGATGAGAGCGAGCGATTCGTAAGGTGGGGCTTCAAGCCGAGGGACATCAATCGTCAGAAGTACCGCGTGAGCGCGGCGGACTACGCCCAAGACCAGGCCAAGGCGGTCTTCAAGAACGGCATCCTTACGGTTACCGTCCCGCCCAAGGAGCCGGAAGGGCCGAGCATCAAGGTAGAAATCGTGAAGGAAGGCAACTGAATCGCCTAAGCCGCGAAGGGCCGCCACTTTTCGGGCGGCCCTCCTCTTCGCTTGCCCTACTCCGGCGGTAAGGCTAGACTAATAGCGGCCGTAGGGGACCGAGCGGAACGCCGGCGGATCCCCCGGCTGTTCGCGGCTCGCCGGGCAGGGAGCGCGGGAGGGGACCATGAAAGGCAACCGGATGTACCTGGATATTGGCCAGATCCTCGACGAGGTTTTCGACGCGGCGAAGAGCTTCGGCGAAAATTTCCAGAATATGGGCGACAAGATGGGCCAGGGCCCCAATTTCAACGTTCACGTGAACACGGGCGGAGGGGGCCAAGGTGCCCAAGGCTCAAAGCCCTGGTTCGACATGGGACAGGACGAGAACGCCGACTACTACCCCGGCTATTCCTATCCGCCCATGAACATCTACCTTACGAGCGAGCGTGGCATGGTCTTCGAGTTGGCGCTCGCGGGCTTCGACGAGAAGGACATATCGCTCACATTCCAGGGCGACTACATGGTGTTCTCGGCCAAGATCGGCCTGGAGGACCTGCCCGACGAGGACGTGCGCTACTTTAAGCGCCGGCTCAAGCTCAAGGACGTCGAAAAGCAGAAGTACTATGTGCCCGCCGACAAGTTCGCCCAGGAGAAGGTCCGGGCCGTGTTCCGAAACGGCATCCTAAAGGTGACCGTGCCCCCGAAAGAGGACTCCGAGACTCCCGAGGGAATCAAAATCGAGATCCTCAAGGACGGCGAGTAGGAAGCTAGCGGGTCCTCAGTCCTCGCTTCTCGAGGAATGTCTGCAGCTCCGACATGTGGGTCGCGATGAAGAAAATGGAGTAGCAGGTGAATCCCAGGCCGAGCACCAGCGCGATAGCTACCTCGTGGCCTGGCCCCAGCAGCAAGTCCAGGAGGCTCGTTTTCCTGCCCAGCACGGGCAGGAGGAACATCGAGGCGGCTATCACGGCCGCCGGGAAGACCCAGTCGCGCAGAGCGAAATCCTGGCGAGGCAGAGGCCTCAGCCTAATCGCCGCCATCACGCGCTCCTCGACGAAGCGATCGTCCGCGTTGGACGAGTCTGCAGCGCGGTATGCTCTCAGGGCCGCGCCCATGCGCCGGGCGGCATCGGCGCAATCGGGGCAGCGGGAGAGGTGCAGTCGCAGCAGGAGGCTGTAGCCCTGCCCCGCATCGAGCTCGTCCAAGCGCCTAAGCGCCGTTTCGTGCCGCATCGTTATCCTCCCTCATTGCTCCGAGACGCTCCCGCAGGACCCGCTTGGCGCGGAACACGTGCGATTTTATCGTATTGACCGGAAAGCCCGTGATCTCCGCGATCTCCGAGTATTTCAGATCGTAGTAAAAAAACAGCTCTATACACAGCGCCTGACGCGGGGGCAGATCTGCCATGGCCTCGCGTACAGCCCTCGCGGTCTCTTCGCGCAGGTGCTCCTCGTCCGTTCCGCCAGAGCCCACTATCTCGAGCTCGGGATCCAGCGGCAGCTGCGCCCTCGACCGTTTCCTTGCGTTGATCGCGGTATTGTACGCGATCCGGAGGAGCCAGGTCGAGAAGAGGCTCCGTCCCTGGAACGAGGCGAGGGCCGTGTAGGCCTTCACGAAGACGTCCTGCGCGAAGTCCGCGGCCTCTTCCTCGTCGTGGAAGAAGCTCATGCCCAGCCTCTCGACACGCGCCCTATGGCGCCTTACGAGCACCGCGAAGGCCTCGGTATCCCCGTCCAGGACGCGCCCGATGGCGGCCTCGTCGGTCAGCTCCTGCGCCTGGTCGGCGGAGCTCATGCCCCGTCCCGGGTCCTCCGCAGCGAGAAAAAGACTAGGAAGCTCAGGCCGGCCGCGAAGGGTATGAGCCCTCCGAGGAGAGCGTACGAGGCTCCCTCGACGATAATGAACAGCACCGAGAGGACGGCGCCTACGCTCGTGAGCAGGAGCCCGGCGAGGAGACTGAAGGTGTCCAAGTCTATCCTTTTAGTCTCATACTGGCCGCGCTCTATCAGCCGGACCTTCTCACGGTGGCTCCAGAGGAGGTAGAAGAAGGCAATGACCGCCGCCATGACGATGCCCACGATGGGCACGATCGAGAAGATTATCTGGGCGGCTGAGGGCAATTGCATGGGGCTACCTCTTTCCCGCTTGCGCGCGTCCTATTCGACCGCGTCCGGGGCGATCCGGTTGCGCCTGGCTCGCGCATTCCCGGAGCCCTAGTCCAGGGTCCGCGTGGCGACGACGTTGATGCCCAGCCCGAGGGCGTCGCGGATGAGGACGCGGCCGCGCTCGACGGGCAGACTCACCTCGAGAGCATAGATCGCAGCGAGGAGCTCGCCCACCCGTTCCTTCGGGAAGGGAGCCGAGCTTCGGCAGGGAATCCGGCGGGCCGGGGAGGAGGGGCCGGCGCCTAGGGCGCGGCAGGTCGCCGTGACGGTACGATGGGGGGATAGCAGCTCCTCCCGAGCGTAGGCCGCGCCTCTCGGGCAGCGGTTGCCGCTCACCCTGAGCTCTTCGCCCTCGCCGCCCTCGGCCAGGAGGGCGCAGCCGATGGGGCAGGTGATGCAGGTCAGCTCTCGTCGCATGGCTACCCCTAGGTTATCGCGATCTCGATGGCGGAGTCGAGCCCCGCGCCCTCGAGCTCGGCCGCTCCAAGCGTGATCGTCATCATCTCGGAGGGTTGGACGTGGCCCTTCTTGGAGGAGCGCAGGACCTTGCCGTCGAGCTTGATCTCGAGGACAGCGTCGTTCTTCACGATCATCGTCCGGAAATAGAGCTTGTTGTCCCGCCCCGGCTCGACGCGCGAGGGCGCGGCGTAGCGGACGTTGGGGCCGGCCTTGACCCTGACCTCCCGCGCGGGCCTCGAGCCGCCGAGCCAGGCGGCCGCGAAGCGGCCGGCCCGCCTCGACTCCTCGACGACGTAGTCGACGAGGTCGTGGACGTGGAGGACGTTGCCGCAGGCGAAGACCCCGGGCACGCTGGTCATCAGATAGGAGTCGACCGCAGGTCCATTGGTCATCGGGTTGATAGCCACGCCCGCGTCGCGGGAAAGCTCGTTCTCGGGCACGAGCCCCACCGAGAGCAGGACGGTGTCGCAGGGGATCCGGAAGGCCTTCGCGGGCGCGAGAGCCCCGTTTTCGATGGGCGTCGCCTCGATGCCCTCGACCCGGTCGCGTCCGTAGATGTTCGTGGTCAGGTACGAAAGGTAGAGGGGGATGCCGAAATCGTTGAGGCACTGGACGATATTGCGGGTCAGGCCCGAGGGGTAGGGCAGGATCTCGATGACGGCGCGTACCTTGCAGCCGATCCAGCTCATGCGCCTCGCCATGATGAGGCCGATGTCCCCCGAGCCGATGACGACCGCGTCGCGGCCGGGTACGTAGCCCTCGATGTTGACGAGCCTTTGCGCGAGCCCCGCGGTGAAAACACCCGCGGGCCTCGTGCCGGGTATGCGGATGTTGCCCCGGTTACGCTCGCGGCAGCCCATCGCGAGCACGACGGCCTTGGCTCGGAGCCGGAGCACGCCGTGGGCGCTCGAGGCGCAGGCGACGATTTTTTCCGGCCCCTCGGTGTCGATGCCGAGCACGGTACAGCCGCAGTAGGTCGAGATCGCGCGCCCGCGCATCTTTTCCTCGAGGCGCTCGGCGAACTCGGGCCCAGTGAGCTCCTCCTGGAACTCGACGAGGCCGAAGCCCGCGTGGATGCACTGGCAGAGGATGCCCCCCAGCCTGTCCTCGCGCTCGACCACGGCGACGGACTTGCCCTGGGCCTCGAGCTCGAGGGCGGCCGCCATGCCCGCCGCGCCCCCGCCGATCACGACCGCGTCGAAGCCGAGCTCCTTCAAAGCTCGCCTCCGAGCAGGGCCGTGCCTGCGCCGCGCTTCGTGACCTCTTCCCAGCCCATGCCCGTCTCCCGCATCAGGATCTTGAGGATCTTGTAGGTGCAGAAGCCGCCCTGGCAACGGCCCATCTGGGCCCTTGTGAAGTACTTGATGCCGTCCAGGGTCGTATGGCCGTGCCGGATCGCCGCGACGATCTCGGCCTCGCTGACCCTCTCGCAGCGGCAGACTATGTCGCCGTATGCCCTGTCCTTCGCGACGAGGGCGTCCAGCTCGTAGGGGGAGAAGTCGCGGACGTGGGGCGTCCGCTCGATATAGGGGTCCCAATCGGGCTTCTCCACGAGCACAAGGCCCGAGCGCTTGAGGATGTCCTTCACGTACTCTCCGATGGCGGGGCTCGCCGTGAGCCCCGGCGACTGGATACCCGCCAGCTGGACGAGGGCCGGCACCCGCGCCGAGGCCTCGATCGTGAAGTCCTCTCCTAGGGTGGGCCTGATGCCGGCGAAGCTCGTTATCACGTCGGCCTCGGATATATCGGGGATCATGTTCCGCGCCCCGCGGAGCACTGCGTCGAGCTCCTCCCGCGTCGTGGCCGAGTCTTCCTTGTCCTCGGTCTCGTTGGCCGTGGGTCCGATGAGTACCGTGCCCTCCACTGTCGGAACGACGAGGGTGCCCTTGGACACGGATGTGGGTACGGGGAAGACCACGCGGCTCGGCTTTGCGCGCGTTAGCCGGTCGAGGAGATAGTACTCGCCCTTGCGGCCCTTGATCTCGAAGTCCTCGGCCCCGAAGGCCCGAGACACACGGTCGGCGAAGAGACCGGCGCAATTGACCGCGTAGCGGGCGCGGAGCTCTCGGCCGTCCGAGGAGCGGATGGCCCAGGCCTCGCCCTCGCGCGAGGCCGACTCGACCTCCCATCCGACGCGGAGCTCGAGCCCGTTCTTCTGCGCCGACTCGACCAGAGAGAACACGAAACGGTAGGGCTCGACGATGCCGCCGCCCGGCGCGTAAAGGCCGCCCACCGCGTCGCGCGAGAGCTTGGGCTCGAGGTCACGCATGCGCTCGGCGGAGCACATCTCGATGCCGATCGCCCCGTTCCGCACGCCCTGGGCATAGAGCTGCTCCACGGCGCGCATCTCGTCCTCGTGGAAGGCCACTACGACGATGCCGCAGCGCTGGAAGGGGAATCCGAGCTCGGCCTCGAGCCTATCGAACATCGCGGCGCCCCTGATCTCTAGGGCGGCCTTGAGGTACTTCGGGTCGTGGTGGAAGCCGCCGTGCACGATGCCGGAGTTGGCCTTGGAGACGCCGAAGGAGACGTCCGCCTCCTTCTCGAGAAGGACGACGTCGAGCTGGTAGGAGCACAGGCGGCGCGCGATGTTGGCCCCGCAGACCCCCGCGCCGATTATGGCCACGTCGAAGGTGTCGCTCATCAGCTACGTTCTATCACAAGTAGGCTGATGTCGTCCTCCTGGGCGCCCTTCGCCGTGGCTTCAAGGGCCCTATGCCTGAACGCTTTCACGAAGTCCTCGAGGGATGCCCCGCGCAGCGAGTCCGCGAAGGCGCTGACGCTCTCGAGCGAGTGCTCGAGCAGGCCGTCGCCGAAGGCGGCCAAGAGGCCGTCGGAGGCTAGCACGAGGCGGTCCCCCGGCAGCAGCGTCCCCGAGGCCTCCTCGGCCTCCGCGTCGCGGGTCACTCCGACCGCGACGCCCTTGGTGTAGTGCACTCTCATGCGTCCGCCGGCCTCGATGTGCAGGACGGGCGTGTAGCCGGCCCGCGCGACCTTGTAATCCCCGGTCGCCGACTCGATGGTGCCGTAGGCGATGGTGAAGAAGACAGCGTTCGGTCCTTCGGCCTTGCGGCTGTAGCGGTCGTAGAGGGCCTGGGCGACCTCCGAGGGGGTGGGCGCGCGGCCGATCGTCTCGCGGCCCAGGATCGGCAGGAGGTCGTGGAGCGAGAAGGCCATAAGCGAGGCGATGACTCCGTGGCCCATGACGTCGGCCGCGTAGAAGGCCGCCAGGCCCTCGCCGGCCTGGAAGACATCGTAGAAGTCGCCGGAGCCCGAGAGGCAGGGCTCGAGAAAGCCGCCTACCGCGTAGCCTGGCCCCGCGGCGGCAGGCCCGGGGAGGAGGCGGGCGAGTGAGGCGTTGGCTTCCGCTGCCGAGGCCTCGAGGATGAGCCTTTCCCTCCGCTCCATGGTGCCGAAGATCACGAGACGGCCATATTCCCGGCCGTCGGAACGGTAGAGCCGCTGGACCGAGGCGACGGTCCCGCTTTTTTCGGCGTCGCTGCCTTGGATCCTGACGATCTTGCGGCCGGGCTTGTCCCAAGCCGGCTCGAGGAGGCGCGAGAGCTCGACCCCCGATAAAAGGTCGGAGTCGCGGACATTGAGGACGGCCGCCGCCGCTCGGTTCGCGTGAGCTATCCTGCCATCGAGGTCGGCGATGAGGGCCGGCTCCTCGAAGGCGTCCACGAGGGAGATCGCCCCGCGCAGCTCGCGCCTGAGGCCCTCTCCGCTCTTGGCTCGGGAGAGGGCAATCTCGACGTTCGCCTTGAGCTCCCTCTCGTCGAAAGGCTTGAGCAGGAAGGCGTCGGGACCGGTCATGGCGGCGCGCTTGAGGGTATCGGCGTCCGAATAGGCGGTGAGGTAGATCACCGGCAGGTCGAACTCGGCTTTGGCTTGGTATGCCGCCTCGATCCCGTCGAGGGAGCCTCGTAGGCGGATGTCCATCAGGACGAGGTCGGGCTGGAGTCTCGCGACCGCCTGGACCACGGCCTCCCCGGTTTCGATGACCTCGGGAACGAAATAGCCGAGCCGCTCGAGGTCTTCCTTGAGCTCCAGCCCGACCAGTGTCTCGTCCTCGACGACGAGGATGGTTTCCTTCGACATGATCTCCTCCTGGGCCGTTCTTAGGCTGAAATGACCCCAGCCGAGACGGCTCCTTCCCGGAAGCGCGGATGGGCGAGATACTTGTCGATGCGGGAGAGTACTACTGATGCCGAGCGCGCTAGTCCAAACATTTCTACCATCCGTGGGCGCGAGCATTCCGACCCCCTCGACGAGGGGGAGGCATGCCGGTGCCCGTACCGGCGCTAGAGACGATTGAAGCCAAGACGCGGTGTCGCAAGGTAATCGGGCGTGTTTAAATAAGGTGCGAAAATTATTAGGTCGACATTACCATTTGGTAGCATATATCCGCTCAGGCGAAGGCGCAATACCCCGGCCTCCGGGCGACAAGTGCGCCCAAAGGCCGGGGCTTGGCACGATATGTATCTAGGCGCCTGGAATGGCCCTATGCCCAGCGGATCAGACCGGGGACGTAGGGGCTGACCAGGGCCGGATGCTTGGGCAGGACTCGGGCCGAATAGCCATGCTGCCCCGTCTTGTCGCAGGCCACGGTGACACTGTACTCCCAGGATTCGCCCTTGCGCTCCGTCGCGGCCATCTCGTTGCGCTCGGCCCTGGTGATTCCGTCCTGCGTCGTGACGGGGCCGTGATAGAGCTCGACCGAGACTTCCGAGGGATCCAGGCCCCCGAGCGAGACCCGCGCGCAGACGGTGACCAGGTCGCCGCGCTCCATGATGGGCCGCGCGTCCGTGAGCAGGTCGTCGATCGCGACCGCGGGCCAGGCCTTGCGCGCCTTGGCGAGATAGGCGGCCAGCTCTTTGGCCGAAACGAGGCCGGACTCCTCGAGCTTGCGCGCGTTCTCCATGGCAGGGAAATAGAAGTCCTCGGAATATTCCTTGAGCATTCGATGGGTGGAGAAGCGCTGTCCCACGGACCGCATCGACGCTTTCATCCTCTTGATCCACTCGCGGGGCAGGCCGTCCCGGCCTCGCTGATAGAACATCGGCACTATCTCGTGCTCGAGGAGGTCGTAGAGTGCTTCGCTCTCGACCCGGTCCTGGAGCTCCTCGTCCTTGTACTCCTCGCCCGAGCCGATCGCCCAACCGACGTTGGGCCCGTAGCCCTCGGCCCACCAGCCGTCGAGGATGGAGCAGTTGAGGACCCCGTTGACCCCGGCCTTCATGCCAGAGGTGCCCGAGGCCTCGAGGGGCCGCCTAGGCGTATTCAGCCAGACGTCCGAGCCCGAGGTGAGATAGCGCGCCATGGTCATATCGTAGTCTTCGATGAAGACGATGCGGCTCTGGACCTCCTCGCGCCTCGAGAAATGGACGAGCTCCCTGATGATCTCCTTGCCTGGCAGGTCGTGAGGGTGGGCCTTCCCGGCGAAGATGATCTGCACGGGCCTCTGCGTGTCGGAGATGAGGCGGAGCAGGCGGTCAGGGTCGCGCAACAGGAGGTTGCCGCGCTTGTAGGTGGCGAAGCGCCGCGCGAACGAGATCGTGAGCGCGTAGGGCGAGAGCACGTCCTCCGCGCGGTGGAGCAGGACCTCGGAGGCTCCGGCCCGCTTCATCGCCCGCTTCAGCCTGTCGCGCGCGAAGACGACGAGCCGCTCGCGGCGGCGCTCGTGGGTTCTCCAGAGCTCTTCGTCCGATATCCTGTCGAGCCTGTCCCACATATCGAGGTTGGCCGGCTCCTCGTAGAATCTCGGCCCGAAATAGCGGTCGAGGAGCTCGAGCATGTTGTGGGAAGCCCAGGTCCGGGGATGGACCCCGTTAGTGATCGACGAGATCGGTACCTCGTCGAGGGGCAGGCCCGGCCAGAGCCCGGACCACATGCTCCGGGAGACTTCGCCGTGGAGCTTGGCGACCCCGTTGGCGTAGGCCGAGAGCTTAAGCGCCATCACGGTCATGCAGAAGGGCTCGCCCTGGTCGTCGGGGCGCTCTCGGCCCATGGCCAGGAACTCCTGCCACTCGATGCCGAGGAGCTGGGCCCAGGAGCGGAAGTACTTGGCCATGAGGTCGAGGCCGAAGCGCTCGTTGCCCGCGGGGACGGGCGTGTGCGTCGTGAAGATGTTGGTCGGCCAGACCGCCTGCATGGCCTCGTGGAAGGTGAAGGAGCGATCGATCATCACCTCGCGGATTCGCTCTAGGGCGAGGAAGGCCGAGTGCCCCTCGTTCATGTGCGTCACCACGACGTCGATGCCTAATGCGCGCAACGCGCGGATGCCGCCGACGCCCAGCAGGATCTCCTGCCGGATGCGAGTCTCCTCGTCTCCCCCGTAGAGCGCGGCCGTGACGGCCCGCTCCTCAGGGGCGTTCTCCTCGATGTTGGTGTCGAGTAGAAAGAGCGAGGAACGGCCGACGCGGACCTCCCAGATCTGGGCGGCGACCACCTTGCCGGCCATCTCGACGGTGATGAGGATGGGCTTGCCCTTGGCGTCGAAGCAGCGGTGGACGGGCATGTTGTACCAGTCGTTCTCCGGGTACGACTCCTGCTGGAACCCGTCCGGGTTGAGGTATTGCTTGAAGTATCCCTGCCGGTAGAGGAGGCCCACGCCGACGAGGGGAAGGCCCATGTCGCTCGCCGCCTTCATGTGGTCGCCCGAGAGGATGCCGAGGCCGCCGGAGTAGGTGGGCAGTGAGACATCTAGCCCGTACTCCATGGAAAAGTACGCGACCACGCCGTCGTGCGCGCCCTTGTACCAGGTCTCGCCGTTTTTGTAGCGCTCGAACTTTTCCTCGACCTCCTTGAGGGCGGCGAGGTAGGAGTCGTCCTGGGCTAGCTCGTTGTAGCGCTCCTGCGAGACCATGCCCAGCATCATCGCGGGGTTCTGGTTCGACTTGAGCCACACCTCGTAGTCCAACCTGATAAAAAGAGTGACCGCCTCGAAATTCCAGGAGAGCCAAAGGTTGTGAGCTATTTCTTCGAGGGAGGCGAGCGCCGCGGGAATTTTCGGTTTTACGGTATGGGAGATGATTTTCATGTCAGCGCCGCCTTCGGGATGGATTTCCGGCTTCCGATATCCCGGCCGGTTACAGGGCAATCGTAGTCGACTCGAGAAGTGGCGTCAAGTATAAACCGGTTTACTATCCCGAGCCCATGTCTGGGTGCGACGAGGACGCTTTCGCCTCTGTCGCTGGCCTGTTAGTCCTTTTTCTTTTTAAAGGCGCCGAACAGTTTGCTCACCATGCCTTCGTTTCTTTGCGCCTGGTCCAGCGATTCGTTCTGAATTGAGGAGGGAGGAGCCGGCTCGGACGCGTCCCCTCCCGGTTGCTTCTGCGCCGGCGTCTTGGGCGAAGGGCGTGGGCTCCGGCCCTGAGCTCCACGGCCCTGGCGAGGGGCTGGCTGTCCTTGCTGCGGACGAGGCTCGGCTTGGGAGGGGCCTCGTCCGCTCCCGCCCTGGCCCTGCTCGTCGAGGGAGTGTCCGTACTTCTCGCGGTAGAGCCGCATCCGCTCTTCCATCGGCATGTCGTAAGGATTCTTCGCTTTCGGGCCGGCCTGGCCATGCGTGCCTTGCCGAGGGCGACCGCCGCGCTGGTCCGGGCCTTTACCCTGTGGGCGCCGTTGCCCGCGGCCTGAGTCTTCGGTACGCGGCTCGCGGCGTGGCTCTCCACGGGGCTCTCCACCGCCTTTCTGGCCGAGACCCTGGCGCCGCCGACCGTCCTGGCGACGCTGGGCCGGCTGCTCCGGGCTCTTGTCCGGCCGTCCCTGGACCCCGGAGGACCCGCCCATGTCGAGGGACCCTCCGGTCGCCTCCGCGATGCTCTTGCGTATGTCCGGGTTGCGGCCGTCGCGGCGACCCTCATCGCGGCGTCCATCGTCGCGGGGTCGGCCGTCACGGCGCCGCTGGCCATCGCGCCTCCGCTCGCCCTTGTTCCCGTCGCTCCGAGGCGACTCGCCTCGAGGCTTCCGATCTCCGGAGGCGGGTCCGCTCCTATCGACTGCCGTGAGCATTTCCTCGCCGGCAGGCAAGGCCTCGAGCTTGGCGTCGATGTATTGCTCTACGGCGGGCAGGCCCACGATGTAGCGGTCGCAGGCCAGACTGACGATCTTCGCTCCGGGCGCCGAGCGGTCGAGCATCTCCAGGCGCTTGACGAAGAGCTCGGGCTCGAGGGGGATGTCGTAATTGACGACGAGGGGGAAGACGCCGGGAGTCAGTCCCTCCGCGCCCTCGTCGCTAAGCGCGAGGCAGGTGCAGTCGCCCGCGCGGAATTTCTCGATAAGCGCGAATTTTCGCTCCTCCGAGAGCGGGCCGAGAATTGAATCGGTGCTCACCCCGTTGGCCGCCAGGCGCCGCGCGACGTCGGCGGCGGTGTCGCGCAGGTTACAGAAGACGCAGAGCCGCTCTGGCCGCTCTCGCGCGACGAGGCCGAGTAGGAATCGGAGCTTGGACTCGGTCGGCAGGCGCCAGGTCTCTTTCGCGACGCTCTGGGCCTTGGCCGCCTCGCCCTCGATACTTACCTCGGAAGGATTGTCCGCGAGATCCCAGGCGAGATTCTTCGCCTTGATCGTGAACTTGGCGCAGGCAAGCACGCTCCGCCTCTCCCAGGACGGCAGGAGGGACGAGCAGAAGCGGCGGATGTCCTCTGGAGGGAATTCGGCGAGGCGCTCGAGCCCATCGGCTACAAGGAAGCCGTAAGCGCGCAGGTCCAGGCCGTGAGCGGCCAGGAGCGTGTCGACGCTGCCTACGAGCACCTGCGCGAGAGGATCGCCGTCGAGCCGGGGCCCGGCCGCGCCTTCTTCGTCGGAAGAGCCCTCCTCGCTGGAGGGAGCGGCCGGGACAAGGCGGCAAGCGCCGAGGGCTGAGCCCGAGCCGAGCCTAAGCGTCGCCGCAGCGAAGCGCTCGACCCCCGCCTCGTCGGCGGCGGCGACGAGGACCTTGCGGCCCTCGCCCGATAGGATCCACTGCAAGGCCGGCAGGAGGAGGACCTCCTCTCGACCGTTGTCGATCGATATCTTGACGCAGACGTTCTCCTCGCCGGCGACGGCGTGGGTGAGCATCTTCTCGTAATAGAAAAACCCGGTCGGAAGATCCGAGGCCGCTTGTGCAAGCCTCGGGTCGATGCCGAATCGTTGAAAATCCATGGCCAACTCGCTTAAGTGACGTGGGTTTGGGCTCGAGTCTCCGCACTGCTGTATCGAACCGAATACAGCCGGCTCCCGCCGTTCTCGCGGAATTCGGCGGGCAAAGGCCCCGTATGCTTCCATACTACCTGATACGAGCGAAAAAAGAAAGACGCCGGGGATCGCAAACGCAATTCCTTTCCGGAATTGGAAAATAGATGAAGATGTCCCTTTCCCGCCCTCTATTTCGTCTGGAATATAGCTATTTCACGAGTTCTAATATAAAATTCAGCCGGCATTGTCGCCTAGGCCCGGGGCATGCAGGGCACCCGGCGGCAATGGGCCCATACCTTCTAAGGAGATCATGGCCATGGCGGAAAAGAAGCGCATCCTCATCCTAGGCGGCGGCTACGGCGGCGTATGGGCGGGGAAGAAGCTCGAGAAGTACTTTCGGGACAGGCAGGACGTAGAGATCACGCTCGTCGATAGGCGTCCCTTCCACACTTTAATGACCGAGCTTCACGAAGTCGCGGCTTGGCGGGCCGAGCCTTCATCGGTGCAAGTGGGCTTCCGCAAGATCTTCGGGGCTAAAAGTGTCGAGTGCGCGGTCGACCGCGTCGAGAAGGTGGATTTCCAAACCAGGGTCGCGCATGGGCGCAGCCGGGACTATCCCTTCGACTACCTCGTCGTCGGTACGGGAAGCCAGACCGAGTATTTCGGAACGCCCGGGGTCTCGGAGAACTGCTTTTCGCTGTGGTCCTTCGAGGACGCGATGCGATTGCGCCAGCACCTCGAAACGATCTTTGACCTGGCCGAGCAGGAGCAGGATATCGAAGTACGCCGGCGGCTCCTTACCTTCGTCGTGGCGGGAGCGGGCTTCACGGGCATAGAGATGGCCGGCGAGCTGCTCGACTACCGAGATCTCATGTGCCGAAAGCATTACATGGATCCCTCTGAGACGAGGGTCGTCGTCGTCGAGGCTTTGCCGAACATCCTGCCCATGCTCGAGGAGTCCCTTCGCGCCAAGGCCGAGGCATACCTGGAGAGCAGGAACTGCGAGCTCTTGACGAGCACGCCGATCGTGGGCGCAGAGCCCGGCAAGGTCCTGCTCAAGGACAGGGAAAGCCTCGGTACCGCCACCTTCGTCTGGACATGCGGGGTCAAGGGCACGGACTTCGCCGCGGGGCTTGGGCTGCCGCTCGCCAAGCGCGGGCGCATCGAGACGGCCTCGAGCCTCAGGGTCCAGACCTACCCATTCGTCTTCGTCGTCGGCGATGCCGCGGGCCTCATGGTCGAAGGCAAGCCCATGGCCCAGATCGTCGAGTCTGCCCACTTCAGCGCCGAAGCCGCGGCCGCCAACATCATCGCGGATATCGACGGGGGATCCGCCCACGACTTCAAGGCGAACTACCACGGCTTCATGATCTGCATAGGCAGCAAATTCGGCGTGTCTAACGCCGGGGGCATAAGGCTTTCTGGCCGGGCGGCGCTGGTCATGAAGCACCTCATCAACATGTACTACCTCTTCAACGTTGCGGGCCTCAACCAGGTCTGGGAATACTTCAAGCACGAGTTCCTGGACATGAAGAGCGGCCGCTCGATTATCGGGGGTTTCTTCTCCTACAAGATCCGCGGCTATTGGCCGCTGCTGCTCCGCCTCTGGCTGGGCCTCTCCTGGGTCTTCGAGGGCATCAACAAGATTGGCGAAGGCTGGCTCGCGTTCTCGTCGGGGACCCAGTCTGGCTGGATGTTCTCCAAGGGCGTGGTGCAGGCAGGAGTCAAGGGCGCGGCGGACGCGACGAGCGCGGCGACTGCGGCATCGGGCGTAGCTGCGACGAGCGCGGCGACTGCGGCGGCCGGGACAGCTGCGACGAGCGCCGCGTCGGCGGCAACGGGAGTGGCGGCGACGAGCGCGGCGACTGCGGCGGCCGGGACAGCTGCGACGAGCGCGGCGTCGGCGGCAACGGGAGTGGCGGCGACGAGCGCGGCGACTGCGGCGGCCGGGACAGCTGCGACGAGCGCCGCGTCGGCGGCGACAGGAGTGGCGGCGACGAGCGCGGCAACCGCCGCTGCCGGGACGGCCGCGGCTGCCGCGCCTGCCGCGGGACATTTCCACGCGGTATGGGACATGAGCACGCCCATTCTCGACCCTAATGCGGGCATCGTGCATTGGTTCAAACACGTCTTCATGGATGGGCTCTTCGCCTATCTACCCTACCAGCTCTTCCAGTCGATAGTCGTCGCCACCGAGATGGGTATCGGTCTCATCCTCCTGGGCGGTTTCTTCACCTGGTTCGGCGCCGTAGCGAGCATCGGACTCTGCCTCGTCTTCACCTTGAGCGGCATGTTCAGCTGGAGCCAGGCCTGGTACGTCTTCGCGGCGGTGCTGATGATGGGCGGGGCCGGGCGCGCTTTCGGCCTCGACTATTGGTCCGTGCGCTTCTTCAAGAAATGGTGGAACGGCACGCGCCTGGCGCGTCGCACACATTTCTATTGCGACGATCCGTCGAAGTAGGCGTGCCTTCGGCGACGCGATGACCGATTTCTGGAAGGACGCCCCCGAGATCGAGGCCCGGCTCGCTCGTGTCGTGGCTCTCATCGATGAGACCCTGGTGCTGGGGGGATTCCCCCTCCAGAGCGCACTGGCCGAAGCAGCGGGGGGTGACGGCAAGCTGCTCAGGCCCGCGTTGCTCGTCATGGGCTCGCTCTTCGGCCGGGCCGCGGACACCGCCAAGATCGAGGCTCTAGCCGCGGCGATCGAGCTCCTCCATGTCGCCACCCTCGTCCACGACGATATTATAGACGAGGCACCCCTGCGCAGGGGCCAGCCCAGCCTCCATTCGAGCCTAGGCGTAAAACGCGCGGTCCTCGCCGGCGATTGGCTCTTCTCGCGCTGCTTCCTCCTGGCTTCCGAAGGCGCCGCCCCCGAGACCGCGCGAGGCCTCTCCCGGCTCGTCGCGGCGATCTGCTCGGCCGAGATCTCGCAGGACCTGGCCAAGTTCGAGTACTCCCCGAGCTTCCGCGCCTATTACCGGACCATCGCGGGCAAGACGGCGGCCCTCTTCTCGCTGGCCCTCCACGCCGGCGCCTCCGAGGCGAAGGCGGCGCCGGCGGTAACCCAGGGACTCAGGCGATCGGGCTATTGCATGGGAATGGCCTTTCAAGTAATAGACGACATCCTCGATTTCGAGTCGGAGGAGAACGTGCTCCGCAAGCCGGTAGGGAAAGACATAGCGGAGGGGCTCTGCACTCTGCCCCTCATCCACGCGATGCGCGAGGATCCGGAGGGCATGTCGGCCTTGCTTGAGCCCCTGCGAGGCGCGGCCGGCGAGGAGCGCGTCTCCGGCCCCGCCCGCGACGAGGCCGCCTCCCGCGCCGCCGCGCGAGCCGCCGAGCTCGGCGGCGTCGAGCTCGCCCTCGCCGATGCCAGGCGCTTCACCGACCGGGCCCTCCGTGAGATCGGCCGGCTGCCGCCTTCCCGAAGCCGCGACGAGCTTGCGGCCCTCGCCGAGAGGCTGCTGCACAGGGCGCGATGAGCGACATTCTCACGATCCTTGCGCTTGCGGCCGCCCTGGCCCTCGACGCGATTACTGTCTCCGTGGCCAACGGCATCTGCGTCTCGGAAATGTCGCTTTACCATGCGATCAGGGCCGCGTCGTTCTTCGGCGTCTTCCAGTTCGCGATGCCCCTGGCGGGCTGGCTGATAGGCGGTACCTTCAAGTCCTACGTCACTGCCTTCGCCCCGTGGATAGCCTGCGGCCTCCTGGCGATCGTCGGCGGCAAGATGATCAAGGAGTCCTTCGGGACCAAGGATCCCGCCTCGTGCTCGGACGACGAGAAGTCCAGATCGGATATACGCGATCTGAGGACCCTCCTCGTCTTGGCCATCGCGACCAGCATCGACGCCCTGGCCGTAGGTCTTTCCTACAGCGTCATGAACAAGCCTATACTCTTCCCCGCCGCGGTCATAGGAGTCGTTACCTTCGCCCTGAGCATCGCGGGGATCGAGTTCGGCAAGCGGGTGGGCGCGCGTTTCGAGCGCTGGGCAACCCTCGTCGGAGGCCTCGTGCTGATCGGGATCGGCGTGAAGGCCCTGTTCTAGTTCTTAAGCTCGGAGAGCTTGAGCGGCTTGGGCGAGGAGTCCTCGCCCTCGGCCTCGCGAAGCTGCTCGAGGAGCTCCTTGCCGCGCTTGCTGAGCTTTTGGGGCACCTGGACGAGGATCTTGAGGTAGAGGTCGCCCCGGCGGCCGCCGGGCACCGGCACGCCCTCCTCGCGCACTCGGAGCAGCTTCCCGCTCTGGACGCCGGACGGCACGTTGACCTTGATGGTCTTGCCCTCGATCGTGCCGAAGGAGACCTCGCCGCCCAGGGCGGCCATCGTGAGGCTGATGGGTATTGCGCAATAGAGATCGGCCCCGTCGCGCTCGAAATACTCGTGGCCCTGGACGTGGATGAATACATAGAGGTCGCCGGGCGGTCCGCCGTTGGGGCCGGTGTCGCCCTGGCCGGGGATGGAGACGCGTTTGCCGTCCTCGACGCCGGAGGGGATGGTCACTTTGATCTTCTGCTTTTTCTTGCTGAGGCCCGATCCGCCGCAGTCGCGGCAGGGCTTTTCTATGACCGAGCCCTCGCCGCGGCAGCTGGGACAGGGCTGCGCTATCGAGAAGAAGCCCGAGCTCCGCCGCACTTGGCCCGAGCCTTGGCAGGTAGGGCACACGCGCTTGCCCGCGCCGTCGGCGCTGCCCGAGCCGTGGCAGGTCTTGCAGGAATCGTTCTTCGAATAGGAAATCTCGACGGCCGCGCCGAAGACCGCCTGCTCGAAGCTGAGCGGGAGATCGTAGCGGAGGTTGGCCCCGCGCGAGACTCGCTCGCCGCCCCGGCTGCGATCGCCGCCTGAGCCTCCGAACAGCGAGTCGAAGATGTTGCCGAAGCCGCCGAAGCCGCCGAAGATGTCCTCGAAGTCCTTGAATACGGAGGAGAAATCCTGGGCCGAGCCGGCCCCGCCCATGCCCTCGACCCCGGCGAATCCGAACTGGTCATAGGTCTGTCGCCTCTGATCGTCGCCGAGGATCTCGTAGGCCTCCGTGGCCTCCTTGAAGCGCTCCTCCGCCGCCTTGTCGCCCGGGTTCTTGTCCGGGTGGTTCTGGATCGCGAGTCGGCGGTAGGCCTTCTTGATGTCGTCCTTCGAGGCGTCCTTGGCGACGCCCAGGACTTCGTAATAATCACGCTTAGCCACGGGTTTTCCTCAAAGATGAGCCACGAAGGAACGGAGGCACGGAGAAGACACATCCAAAAAATAGGTCATAGGATGAGGTAAATCGAGTCTCTTTTCCCGTTCCCATCCCGACTCTCTCATATCTCCGTGACTCTGTGCCTCCGTGGCTATTTCTTCTACTTCTTGTCCTCGTCGTCGACGACGCGGTAGTCGACATCGTCGGCGCTGCCGGACTTGGCCGAGTCTCCGGACTGACCTGAGTCCGAGCCGAAGCCGCCGCCCTGCGTGCCGCCTTGCGCGTCTTCCTGGGCCCCACCCTGCGGGCCGCCCTGCGCGCTCTGCGCGCCGGCGTTCTTGTAGATCTCCTCGGCGAGCTTGTAGGAGGCCTGCTTGAGAGCCTCGGTCTTCTGCTTCATCTGCTCGACGTCCTGGCCTTCCATCGACTTCTTGAGGTCGGCGGCGGCGGCCTCGATGGCGGCCTTCTCGGTGGCGCTCACCTTGTCGCCATAGTCCTTTAGGGACTTCTCGGTCGTATAGAGCAGGCCGTCGGCCTCGTTGCGGGCGTCGACCCGCTCGCGCTCGCGCTTGTCCTCGGCGGCGTGGGCCTCCGCCTCCTTGACCATCTTGTCGATCTGGTCGTCGTTGAGGCCGCTCGAGGCCTCGATGCGGATCTTCTGCTCCTTGCCGGTTCCTAAGTCCTTGGCCGAGACGTGGACGATGCCGTTCGCGTCGATGTCGAAGGTGACCTCGATCTGGGGTACGCCGCGAGGGGCCGGAGGAATGCCGACGAGGTCGAAACGGCCGAGGGTGCGGTTCTGTCCGGCCATTTCGCGCTCGCCCTGGAGGACGTGGATGGAGACTGCCGTCTGGCCATCAGCGGCCGTGGAGAAGATCTGGCTCTTGCGGCAGGGGATCGTCGTGTTGCGGTTGATTAGGCGAGTGAAGACGCCGCCGAGGGTCTCGATGCCGAGGGACAGCGGCGTGACGTCGAGCAAGAGGACGTCCTTGACCTCGCCGCCGAGGATGCCGCCCTGTATCGCGGCGCCGACGGCTACGGCCTCGTCCGGGTTGACGCCCTTGGAGGGCTCCTTGCCGAAGAGGTCGCGCACGATCGCTTGAACCTTGGGAATGCGAGTGGAGCCGCCGACGAGGATAACTTCGTCGATCTGCGCGGCGGTGAGGCCCGCGTCGGAGAGGGCCTTGACGCAGGGGGTCTTGGAGCGCTCGAGGAGATCGTCGATGAGGCGCTCGAACTGCGCCCGTGTGAGGGACTTCTGCAGGTGCTTCGGGCCCGTGGCGTCCGCGGTGATGAAGGGGAGGTTTATCTCGGCCTGCTGGACGTTGGAGAGCTCGATCTTGGCCTTTTCGGAGGCCTCCTTGAGGCGCTGGAGGGCCATGCGGTCCTGGGCGAGGTCGATGCCTGAGTCTTTCTTGAACTCGTCGACGAGCCACTGCATTATACGGCGGTCGAAGTCGTCGCCTCCCAGGTGGGTGTCGCCGTTAGTGGACTTAACCTCGAAGACGCCCTCGCCGAGCTCGAGGATGGAAATATCGAATGTGCCGCCGCCGAGGTCGTAGACCGCGATGGTCTTCTCCTTCTTCTGGTCCTTGTTGAAGCCGTAGGCGAGGGAGGCGGCCGTGGGTTCGTTGATGATGCGCTTGACCTCGAGGCCGGCTATCTTCCCGGCGTCCTTGGTGGCCTGGCGCTGCGAGTCGTTGAAGTAGGCAGGGACGGTTATGACCGCTTCGGTGACGCTCTCGCCGAGATAGTCCTCCGCGGTCTTCTTCATCTTTTGGAGGACGAAGGCCGAAATCTCCTGCGGGCTGTACTGTTTGCCGCCGGCCTCGACGCGGACGTCGTTGCCGTTGTCGAGCACGTGGTAGGGCACGAGGCGGATCTCGTCGCCCACTTCCTGGTAGCGTCTGCCCATGAAGCGCTTGATCGAGTAGACCGTGTTCTCCGGGTTGGTGATCATCTGGTTCTTGGCTGGTTGGCCGACTACGCGCTCGCCCTTGGGCGTGAATCCGACGATCGAGGCCGTCGTGCGCTGCCCCTCGGAGTTGGATATTACTACCGGCTCTCCGCCTTCCATCACGGCTACGCAGCTGTAGGTCGTGCCGAGGTCGATTCCGATGATCCTTCCCATTTTCCTCGCTCCTTCTTAGTTCGTGTCTTGCTTCTCGTCCGGAGCGCCGCCCTGGGCGCCGGAAGCGGCCTCGCGGGGCGCGGGCATACGAACCCGGACCTTGGCCGTCCTTACTATCCTATCGTGCAGCCCGTAGCCGGGCAGGAATTCCTCGGCCACGATAGCCTCGTCGCCGTCTTCTGGGGCGCCGCGCTCCATGGCCACCGCCTCGTGATGGTTCGGATCGAAGGGCTTGCCGAGCGACTCGAAGCGAGAGAGGCCGTACTTCGACTCGAGCACGGACCCGAGCTGCCGCCTAATAAGGAGGACTCCGTCGTGGAGGACGGCGTAGTCCTTCTGCGTCTCGGCGCTCCCGATCGCGCGGTCGAAGTCGTCCAGCACGGGAATGAGATCGCAAAGGAGGGCCGAGACGGCGAAGCGCTGGCCATCCTCCTTCTCGCGGATCATGCGCTTGCGGAAGTTGGCGTCCTCGGCCAGCTTGCGGAGGTATTTGTCGTTGACCGACGAGAGCTCCTCCCTAACCTTGGCCAGCTCGGCCTCTAGCTTGGAGAGGCGTGAGTCCTCCTCGGAGGTCTCGGGCTCGGCCTCCGCACCCTCCGGTCGAGTGGGCTGAGCCTCGGCCGGCTCGGTCCCTGACTCGGCGCTCTCGCCTTTCGCCTTCATGGGAGACTCCGAAGCCTCGGCCAGCGGCTCAGCCTCTAGCCCAGTCTTTGCCTCAGCATGCGTCTCCTGGTGCTTTGTCGACATCGTTCCACCTATTAGTGAGGGCAAAAGGCCGCTCTTAGAAGTATCAATAAAGTAATAACTAATATCGGAACCCGTCAATATAAAACCCCCTTGTAGAGGGCTCTCATTGTAAAAAACAGCGGGGTTTTATCGTTTCGGCATGGTAGTTGCTGGTAAAAATCGCATCCATAGCCTACTCTTCAGCTTGACAATCGCGCTCTAGGGCTTAAATTTCTAGGTGGAGAGGGGATACAGGGGTGCAGCTCCAGAAGCCCGCGCTCATAGCGGAACAGCGACAGAAACTCAGCCCGCAGATGATCCAATCGATCAAGCTGATGGCTTTGCCCCTTCAGGAACTCAAGGACCAGATCCTGGCCGAGATGGAGGCTAACCCGGCCCTTGAAATCGTGTCCGACTCCACCACGGTCTCGCTGGAGAGCATCCCCGAAGGCGAGCCGCGCGAAGGCGAGGAGTCCTCTCCGTTCGAGAACAGCTCCGATCCGGGCTTCTCTTCCTATTCTGGCTCCGATGACGACTCCAAGCGGATGTTCATCGAGGGAGCCATCGCGAGGCCGGAGACATTGCAGGAGCACCTGCTCTGGCAGCTTCGCCTGCAGCGCATCGGCGAGGTCGAGAGGTCCATCGGCGAGGTCCTGATCCAGAACCTCGACGACGATGGCTTCCATAAAGAGGATCCATACTCCCTCTTCCCGAAGGCCGAGAAGACGGACATCGACGAGGTCATGGCTCTCGTGCGCTCCTTCGAGCCTGCGGGGACCTGCGCGAAGGATTATCGCGAGAGCCTCCTCGTCCAGGCCGAGATGGCCGGGGATGCCCCCCGAGCGGTCTTCGAGATCCTGCGAGACCATATGGAACTCCTCGAGAAGGGCAAGCACGCCGAGATCCTGAGGCGGCTGAAACTTTGCGAGGACGATCTCAAGGAGGCCTTGGTCTATATCAAGGGGCTCGCGCCCTTCCCAGGACGGGCCTATTCGACCGAGGAGCCGCGCTATGTCGTACCCGACCTCCAGGTCAAGCTGAAGGACGGGGACTTCGTCATCGTGCTCAACGACGAGGAGATCCCAGTCCTTGGCATCGATCCCTTCTTCGACAGCTACGCGGGGGACTCCCGGCGGCTCCATGCGAGTCCCGCGCGGAGTTCCCCCGAGGGCCGCGAGGACACCGCGCGGGCGAGGGACAAGGCGACGAGCGCCTACGTCCGGGACAACGTCAAGCAGGCGAAGTTCTTCATCCGCTCGATCCATCAGCGCAACCAGACCCTGCTCAAGGTCGCAAGGGCGGTCGTCGAGTTCCAGCGGGCTTTCTTCGCCGAGGGCCCCAAGCACCTCGCGCCCCTGACGCTCAAGGACGTCGCGGACGAGATAGGCGTGCACGAGACCACGGTGTCGCGCATCGCGAACCGCAAGTACATGCAGACCGACTGGGGCATCTTCGAGCTGCGCTACTTTTTCACCAATTCCATCTCGGGGGCCGGGTCGAGGGGCTCGACCTTCTCCAAGGAGGGCGTGAAGCAGGTCATAAAGGAAATTATCGAGTCCGAGGCCGCCGCCCTGTCGGACCGCGACATCGTCGATGTGCTGGCGCGCAAGGGCATCAAGCTCGCGAGAAGGACCGTGGCCAAGTACCGCGGGGAGCTCGATCTCGAGTCGTCCTTCGGACGCAAGAGGATCTAGCCGCTACCCATGTCTCTCAAGGAGGTTCCGATGACTGTCGATGTCCGTTCCGTTCATTTCGACCTGAGCGAGTCCAGCAGGGCCTATCTAGATTCGAAGCTCGAGCGGATCGAGTACGCGAAGGACATGATCGTCGACCTCATCTTCGTGATGACGAAGGACAAGGATTTCAAGCTCGAGGCCACGGCGAGCTTCCGCTGGGGCGTGCAAGCCCACATGGAAGAGCGCGACTTCGACCTCAACGCCGGCATCGACAAGCTGATCGACCGGCTAGAGCAGAAGATCGCGAAGGAGAAGGAGAAGGTCCAGGACCGCAAATAGGCCCGATTTCCGCGCTTTGCCAAGCCGGGGCTTTCGTAGTACACTAGCCCCGTGCCCAGCGACGAGAAGAAATTTACGGTCCTCGATCTCCTGGACCTGGATCTCAAGGAGCAGAACGCCCTCGACCTCCGCTGCATAGGAGGGCGCAAGGGCCTGTCGCGCGAGATTACGACTCCGGACCTCAACAGGCCGGGCTTGGCGCTCTCGGGGTTCTACGAGTCCCACGCCTGGAACCGCCTCCAGATCTTCGGCCGCGGGGAGAACGCCTATCTCAAGATGCTGGAGGAGGCGGGCAAGAACGACAACCTCCGCAAGCTCTTCGAGTATCCCATGCCTTGCTGCATCTTCACGCACAACCTCGCGCCAGGGAAGTCATTCCACGCGGCCGCCGAGGCGGCCGATTGTCCCGTCCTGCAGACCGACCTTCCCTCGAGCGAGTTCTCCAGCCGCGTCATCCGGGTCCTCTCCGACATCTTCGCCCCGCAGACGACGATCCATGGCGTTCTCGTGGAGGTCTACGGCATCGGCATCCTCCTCATAGGCGACTCCGGAGTAGGCAAGAGCGAGACGGCCCTCGAGCTGATCGAGCGCGGGCACAGGCTCGTCGCAGACGACGTCGTGGAGATCCGCTGCGTCAACGGCTCGATCCTGATGGGCCAGGGTGCCAACAAAGTAATCGGCCACCACATGGAGATCCGCGGCCTGGGCATCATCAACGTCACTCACCTGTTCGGCGTGGGCGCCATCAGGGACAAGAAGCAGATCCAGCTGGTTTGCGGGCTGGAGGAATGGGACTCGGGCAAGGTGTACGACCGCATCGGGACCGAGGAGCTCACGACCGAGATACTCGGGGTGCGGGTCGCCAAGCTCGAGATACCCGTGAAGCCGGGCCGCAACATCCCCATCATCATCGAGACGGCCGCGATGAACGAACGCCTCAAGAAGATGGGCTACCACTCGGCGAAGGAATTCAACCAGAACGTGCTTCGCTGGCTCGAGAGCGAGAACGCGCGGGCCTTGTACTTCAATAGGGACGACTATCTATAGCCCAGGGAGCTTCGATGACCGAGCTGAGCGTCACGATCAAGAATAGGGCCGGCATACACGCGCGCCCTGCCGCCCTCATAGTCCAGACGGCGAGCAAATTCGCCTCCAGCATCTGGCTGGAGAAGGGCTCCGACCGGATCAACGCCAAATCGATCATGGGCATCATCACGCTGGGAGCCAGCTTCGGCGCATCCCTGAACATCATCGCCGACGGCAAGGACGAGGAGTCGGCCGCAGCCGCCATCCAGGCCCTCTTCGACGCCCGTTTCGAGGAAGACTAAGGGCGCGCGGCGGGAACGCGATGGCTGGCCCCCTGGTCCCGCGCAGACGCGTCCTCCCCGAGCTCCTTCCGATCCTGATCGTCTACGGCGTCGTAGCGCTCGGGGCCTTCGTCTTCGCCGAGACGGTGCTATCGCGCTCGCCCGAATTCCCCGACCTCTACGCGCGCCTGCCGGCCGCCCTCCTCGCCCTCCTCCCGGCGGCACTCCTCGTCGTCTTCGGCTTCCGCGCCCGCTCGCTCGCGCTCGACCTGAAGGCCAGGCGCTACGGCTCCCGGCTCAGGCTCAGGCTGAGCCTGCTCTTTCTTCTCGCAATCGCCGCGGCCGCCCTGCCCCAGGGCCTCTTCCTGCTGCGGTTAGCCGTGGTCGCCCAGTCCTCCTCGACCTCGGCCCAGATCCGAGACGCGCTCTCGGAGGGCCAGGCCATCGCGCTGGACTGGTACGACGACGAGTTGGGTCGGCTCGAGCGGATGGCGCCCGGTCTGGCGCGCGCGCGCGCGCGCGGGGAGGTCGACACGGCCCAGGCCGGGCTCGCCTGGCTCAAGGCCGCCGACCCGCGGATGGAGGCCCTCGAGATTTTCACGCCGGGCGAGAGCTCGGACTTCGCCGGCCCGGCCTATGCCAGGATGGGAGTCGCGCCTACGGCGCCCAAGGCGAGGTCGCCCGGCTACCGGCTCGCCGCCTTCTCGGCAGAAGGCAGGAGCCTCATCCGATATGCCGCGCGGCTGCCCGGCCCAGGCAACCCCTCGGCCTTCGCGGTCCTGAGCCTGCTCCTCCCCGAGGGTCTGGACAAGGGCGCCGCCGACCTCGGTTCGGCCGTCCGCGCGCAGATTCTCCTCGCCCCATTTTCGGCGCGATGGGCGACGCTGCTCGGCGTGCTGTACGGCTTCCTCGTCCTTCCCCTACTTTTGCTGGCGGCCCTCCTGGGCACGGCCGCCGCGGACCTCGTCGTCGAGCCGCTCGCGAGCCTCGAGGAGGCGACGCGGCGCGTCGCCTCGGGGGACTTCGGGGTCAGGCTCATAGTGAAGCCCGACGACGAGACGGGACGACTGGTCGCCTCGTTCAACAGGATGCTGGACGAGATCGAGCGCTCGCGCTCGGATGAGCTTCGGAAGGAGAAGTTCGACGCATGGAAGGATATCGCCCAGCGCCTGGCTCATGAGCTCAAGAATCCGCTCACGCCGATCCGGCTCGCGGCCGAGCGCGTGCTCAAGCGGTGGAAGGCCGACCCCGCCCAGGCCTCTCCGATCGTCGAGAGCTCGATGCTCGCGATCGTGAAGGAGGTCGAGGGCATGGACGCCTTGCTCACGGACTTCCGGTCCTTCGCCTCCTTGCCCGAGCCCCAGCGCGAGTGGGCGGAGCTTTCGGCCATCGTGAGGGACTCCGTCGCCGTCTACGCGGCCTCCTATCCCGAGGTGCGCTTCGATCTCTCTAACCTGCCCAGGGCTCTCGTGCTGCGCGTCGACTCCGCGGCGCTCAAGCGGGCCATCGGCAATCTCATCGCAAACGCGATCGATGCCATGGACGGCCGCGGCGATGTGGAGATCGCCGCCGACCTTGTTAAGGCGGCCGATTCACGCTATTGTAGGCTCAGGATCCGCGACACGGGCCGCGGCATTCCCGGCTCGCTGGGCGAGAAGGTCTTCATGCCGTACTTCACTACCAAAAGCTCCGGCACGGGCCTCGGCCTCTCAATCGTCGAGAGGATAGTCGAAGAGCACGGCGGGGCCATCCGCTTCGAGTCCGAGGAGGGGGCCGGCACGACCTTCTATGTCGACCTTCCCCTCGATCGATGAGGCCCGCGTACCAGGGGGAGTCCCGCGATGGCGACCATTCTCGTGATCGACGACGAACCTGGCATCAGGTCCACGGTGCGGGACATACTCGAGGACGAGGGGCACTCGGTCATCATCGCCGAGGACGCTGTCGTCGGCCTTGAGGCGATGGAGGCCCAGCGGCCCGACTTGGCCGTGCTCGACGTGTGGCTGCCCCGCATGGGCGGGCTGGACGCGCTCGCGGAGATGAAGCGGCGCCGGCCCGAGATGGAGGTCCTCGTCGTCTCGGGCCACGGGACCATCGACATGGCGGTACGGGCTCTCAAGCTTGGAGCCTTCGACTTCATCGAAAAGCCCCTGTCCATGGACCGCCTCCTCACGGCCGCGCGCAACGCCCTCGAGATCGGCGAGCTTAGGCGCGAGAACAAGGCGCTCAAGAGCGCTGTCGCGGCCTCGATCGAGTCCGAGCCGATCGTAGGCTCCTCGGCCGCGATCGCGGATGTCCGATCCCTCATCGAGCAGGCCGCCCCGAGCGACGCGCGTATCCTCATCACCGGCGAGAACGGCACCGGCAAGGAGCTGGTCGCCAGGTCCATCCACGTCAAGGGCAGGCGGGCAGGCAAGCCCTTCATCGAGGTCAACTGCGCGGCCATTCCCGACACCCTGCTCGAGAGCGAGCTCTTCGGCCACGAGAAAGGCGCTTTCACCGACGCGGTGTCGCGGCGCGCCGGCCGCTTTGAGGCCGCCGACGGCGGTACCCTCTTCCTCGACGAGGTCGCCGACCTCTCCCTGGCGGCCCAGGCCAAGGTCCTGCGCGTGCTCCAGGAGATGCGATTCGAGCGCCTCGGCGGCGAAAGGACCATCTCGGTCGACGTGCGCGTGATCGCGGCCACGAACAAGGATATCCGCGCCGAGATCGCCGCCGGGCGGTTCCGCGAAGACCTCTACTTCCGCCTGGCCGTCGTGCCCATCCACATCCCGGCCCTGCGCGAGCGGCGCGAGGACGTCGGCGAGCTCTGCCGCTACTTCCTCGCGATTGCGGCGTCGGGCGGGGCCCCGGAGCGAGAGATATCGGCCGAGGGCCTGGCTTTGCTGGAGGCCCGCTCCTGGCCGGGCAACGTGAGAGAGCTGGCCAACTTCGTCGAACGCCTGGCGGTGATGAGCGACGAGCGCCTGGTCTCGGCCGAGACCGTGGCCCGCGTGCTCCGCGAGGGGGCTCGCGAGGGCCCGGAGCCCCTCGTGGCCGCCCGATACGGGGCCGTGGGCCTCGCCGAGGCAAGGGAACTCTTCGAGCGGGACTACCTTGTGCAAAAGCTCAGGGAGTGCGACTATAATGTCGTCAAGGCGGCCAACGCGGCGGGAATCCACCCCAGCGGCCTCCATGCCAAGATCAAGAAATTTGGGATAGAGCAGGAACGATGAAGACGCTCACGAGTCGCCAGAAGGAAGTGCTCGACTTCATCTCTTCGTATATAGACGAACACGCCTACCCCCCCACCATACGGGAGATCGCCGAGAATTTCTCCATCTCGGTCAAGGGAGCCTACGATCACGTCAAGGCCCTCGAGAAGAAAGGCTGCCTGAGGCTCGGCGAGAACCGCTCGAGGGCCCTCGAGCTGGTGCGGCGCGACAGGCCCGAGCGATCGGTCGTGGAGCTGCCCCTTCTCGGGACCGTGGCCGCCGGCAAGCCGATCTCCGCAGACGAGAACTTCTCCGGCGTGGTCCACGTCCCGGCGGACATCGTGCGCGCGGCCACGTGCTTCGCGCTCTCCGTGCGCGGCGACAGCATGAAGGACGTGGGCATCTACCACGGCGACATCGCCGTCATCGAGCAGCGCCAAACCGCCGACAACGGCGAGATAGTCGTCGCCATGATCGACGATCTGGTGACCCTCAAGCGCTTCTTCCGCGAGAACAACCGCGTCAAGCTGATGGCCGAGAACCCGGCCTACGCGCCGATCTACACGCAGGACGTCCGCATCCTCGGGCGCCTTCGCGGCATCATCCGCAAGTACTAGGGCTTCCATGAGGATCGAGGGCGCCTATCTCCTCGCCGGTCCCGAGATCGGCAAGCGATCTGCCTTCGTCGCCGATCTCCGCGCGGCCATCTTGGCCGCTGACGGTTCGCCGGCCGAGGAGCATCACGCCTATGCGTCCGAGACTCCGGTCGGCGAGCTGCTCGGCCTCCTGCGAAACGGTTCGCTCTTCTCGTCCAGGCGCCTCGTCGAGTACCGCGGCGCAGAGCTGGTCAAGGGCAAGGAGGACCTCAAGGCCCTCGCCGAGTACCTGGCGGCGCCCGCGCGCGATGCCGTGCTCCTCCTCGTCACCGAGGCCTATTACGTCGAGAAGGCCCTGGAAGAAGCGGTCGGCAAGGAACGCAAGAAGACTTTCTTCGAGATGTTCGAGAGCGAGAAGCCACGCTGGGTCGAGCGCCGGATGCGCGAGCTCGGCCTGGGCATAGACGAGAACGGCGTCGAGGCCTTGCTCGAGCTCGTGGAGAACGAGAGTTCCTCCCTCGAGGCAGCCTGCTCGAGGCTCGCCGCCGTCTTCCCGAGCGGCGCGAGGCTCGGCGAAACGGAGGTGGAGGGAGCGATCGCGCGCAATAGGCAGGAGGACGCCTTCAGCCTTTTCGAGCGCGTCTCGACGGGCAGCCTCGAGTCGGCGCTCGACACCCTCGACGCCGTCCTCGCCGACCGCCGGGGGGATGCCGTCCAGATCATCTCCGCGGTGACCTGGGGCTTCCGCCGCCTGGCGCGCCTCCACGACTTCATCGAGGACGGAGAGAGCCTCGAGTCGGCTTGCCTCAAGCTCCAGATGCGCAGCAAGGCCCTGCAGCGCCAGAGCTCGGCCGCCGCCGGACGCTATTCCCGGTCCGCCTGCGAGCGCATCGTGCTTCTTTCCTCGGTCTTCGACGCCAAGGCGCGCTCGCTCGGCACACTCGGCGAGCGAGTCCTGCTCCAGCTCCTCGTCTACGGCATCATGGTCAAGAAAGGCGAGCTGGAGATCAGTCTCTCGCGGCCCTGATTCACTTACTCGACAATGAGCGCCTCGCAGGGCCCGAGCGAAATGGCGCCCGGTCCGAGGACCTCGCCCGCCTTCCGCTCATCCCCCAAGAGGCACCTGCGCGGAGCGTCCAGGCTCACCCTTTTACTGCGCGACGAGAAGTTGAGCAGCACGAGGACCTTCTTGCCGGAATCCGCGGCGCGCTCATAAGCGAGCACGTCAGGATGGAGGTCGAGGAAGGAGATCGCGCCCTCCCGTAGAGCCGCGTTGGACCGCCTCAAGGCGATCAGGGCCTTGTACCAGAAGAGGAGCGAAACAGGGTCCGCCTCCTGGGCGGCCACGTTGCGCGATTTATAGTCCGAGTTGACCGGCAGCCAAGGCTCGGCCGTCGTGAATCCGGCGTGGAGAGCCGAGTCCCACTGCATCGGCGTACGCTCGCCGTCGCGGCCGAGTGAGCGCAGCGGCCAGGTGGCGATGCCCAGCGGGTCCTTGAGCGCCGCGCGCGGGATGCGCTCGCAGGTCATGCCGATCTCCTCGCCGTAGTAGAGGAAGGGCGTGCCTCGGATCGTGAGGAGCATGGCGGCCGCTACGCGGGCGCGGGCCTCCGTGAGTCTGCCGGACCGGTAGCGCCAGGCGTGCCGCGGCTGGTCGTGGTTGCTCAAGGTGAAGTTGGGCCAGGCGCCCGGCGGCAGCGCGGCGTACCAGCGCTCGGCCGACTCGCGGAAGGAACAAGCGCCCCAAGGCCGGTAGAGGAACTCGAAGTTGAAGGCCATGTTGAGCTCGTCGTCCCGCTCGCCGTGGCAGGAGGCCGCGAGTACCGGGTCCTGGCCGTGCGTCTCGCCGATGAGCACCCGCTCTCCGGCCTCGTCGGCGACCTGGCGCATCTCCTTGAAGACCTCGTGCACCTCGATCTGGTTCCGGTCGTAGATGTGCCTCTGGAAGAAGTCGGGGTTGGCCTTGAAGGAGAAGGGGTTGGACCTCAGCCGCTCGTCCTTCAAGTAGGCCGTGGCGACGTCGAGCCGGAAGCCGTCGATCCCGAGATTATACCAGTATCGCATGATGTCGTAGATCGCCTCGCGAAGGTCGGCGTTCCGCCAGTCGAACTCGGGCTGGTATCGCGTGAAGGTTCCGAGGTAGCGCTCGCCGGTGGCGGGGTTGGGGTGCCAGGCCGTGCCCAGCTCGAAGATCGCCTTCCAGTTGTTCGGAGGCCTGCCTGAGTCCGGCACCCAGAGGTACCAGCCGTGCTTGGGCGAGTCCTTTGAGGCGCGCGCCTCCCGGAACCAGGGGTGCTCGTCCGAGCTGTGGTTGGCCACCAGGTCGAGGACGATGCGGATGCCCCGCGACTTCGCGTCGTGCACGAGCGATTTTAAGTCGTCCAGCGTCCCGAACATGGAGTCGACGTCGCAGTAGTCCGAGACGTCGTAGCCGAAGTCCTTCATCGGACTCTTGAAGAAGGGCGAGATCCAGAGGGCGTCGACGCCCAGACCCCGCAGGTAGCCCAGCTTCCCACGGATGCCGGCCAGGTCGCCGATGCCGTCGCCGTTCGAGTCGGCGAAGCTCCTAGGGTAGATCTGGTAGAAGACCGCGTCCTCCCACCAATGGCGCATGCGAACCTCCATTCGCCGGTAGTATACACCATATTGCCGCATTCCCTGGACGATCGAACGAGGCGGTCGCCCAGCGCGGTCGAGCTCTATCGATCCGATCGTCGCTGGCCTGCGCCAGATGGGCCGGGGACCATCAAGATGCGCTTCAGAATGAACGAAAAATCAGCGGGAGTACTTCTTCGCGCGCTTGGCCTCGTAGAGACGATCATCGGCCTCGGCCATGAGCTCGGCCAGGCTCCTAGGCGGCTGGCCGAGCGAGGGAGCGGCTCCATAGCTGAAGGAAAGGGTATACGGCTTCCCGTAGCGCGCGTTTTGGGTCTGAAGGAGGACCTCGGCCCGTTTGATCATAGCGTTGCATTCCTCGATTGTGCAGTTCATCGCGAGCACCGTGAACTCGTCGCCTCCCAGGCGGGCGACGATGTCTGTCTTCCTGAAAGATTCGATCAGGACGCGAGCTATCGCCTTGATCGCCGAGTCGCCCTCGGCGTGGCCGTACCGATCGTTGATCATCTTGAGCGAGTCCAGGTCGAAATAGATCAGCAGGATGGTCGATTCCAATCTTTTGGCCAGGTCGATCTGCTTGCTCGAGAGCTCGAAGAAGCCCCTTCGGTTGTACAGCCCGGTCAGGTCGTCGACCGTCGACAGGCGCTCGAGTTTTTCGTTCGTGGCCTCAAGCTTCGAGAGAGCATTGGTGAGTTCCCGAGTCCTTTCCTCGACCTTGAGTTCGAGCGTGACGTTCTGCTCGCGGATGCGCGCGACGAGGGAGGCCCCCTTGAATGCTCCCTCCAGCTGCTCTCGCAACGCTTCATAGAACGAGGGCTTGCGGCCCTCGGCCGCGCAGACGAAAAACCCCAAGCCGAGACCTTGGTCGTACAGCGGCATGGCCAGGATATCGGAGCGATGAGGGAGGAAATCCGATCCGCCAGGGACGAGATCCTGAGGGCGGAATACGGCGCCCTCTCGCGCCTTGTCGGTGCAGCAGAGCACCCAGGCTGACTCCTCGCCGCGATAAAGGGAAAGGCAGAAGAACGCGGAGCGGTCGGACGCGAACTCCGTCGACAGGACCTCCTTAATCGCCTGCGTGTCCGCGGATCCTAGGAGGCGGCCGGAGAGCTGGTTGAAGACTGATTCCTCCTCCGTCTCGGCGAGGAGCGAGCGAGAGGCGATCTCCTCCTGCAGCGCCGAGAGGAATCTTAGCATCGAGCGTCCCGCGTCCCAGCGCGCGTCGACGGGCAGGCCTTGCGCCAGCTCGAAGGCGAGGTCCTGCCAGGCCGAAACCGGCGTGCCCCGATCATAGGCCGCGACGACGCTATCCTCGAGCAGGATCCTGAATTTGACCTCCGGGTCGTCCCTGATGGCCTGACGGAGGGCCGCGTAGGTCCGATCGTCGACGAGGGCCTCCCCCGCTTCTCGCGCGGCCGTCGTCGCCGCGTCGCCGGCGAGACAGCCGCAGGATCGCCGAAGGACCAGGTGTGTAGCCAAGGTGCGGCGTTCGTCCCTCGACGCCTCGCCGCGGATCGCCGAAACGGCGAGGCGCAGAGCTTCCTCGCCCAGCTCCTCCATCGGCTGGTGCACCGTGCAGAGTCCCGGCACGCTGCTCTTCGCGGCGAGGAAGTCGTCGAATCCGGCGACCGAAACCTGGTCCGGGACGCGGATCCCCCGGCGTTGAAGCTCCTTCATGGCGTAGAGCGCCATGTAGTCGTTGGTACCGACGAGGCCGTCGAATCGTTCGCCCGTCTCGATCAGACGTGCCGCGGCGGCTGTCCCGGCCGAACGCTGGAAGTCCCCGGGCAGGACCAGCGAGGGGATGAGGGGAATGCGGTGCGTCTCGAGGGAGGCCCGATAGGCGTCATAGCGGGCCTCAGCGTCGCTCACGCCTTCGGGCCCTCGGATGAACGCGATGCGCGAGCGCCCGTGCCGCTCGATCAGGTGATCGACGAGCGCGCGCATGCCGCCGTGGTTCTCGACAATGACGCGGATGGAGCTCGCCTCGTCGGCTCCCAGCCGGATGGTGGGCAGAGAGGAAAAGGTATCGAGGAAGTTCGAGAAGCTGCGCTTGGAGGCGTTGTCCGCGATTGAGGGCGGGAGCACGATCAGCGCGTCCAGGGTCCGCGGGCTCGCGAGGCTGAACAGAGTCTTGCCGTCGTGGTCGGCGGGACTCGGCTCGTTGATGGAATTGTCCGTGAAGGTGACGAGCGTCACGCCGAGCTTTCTCGCCGCCGCCGCGGCTCCGGCCCACACTCGAGAGCCGTACTCGCCATAGAAGTCGTCCAGGAAAAGGCCGATCATGATTCTAGCCCATACCATTCGGCGACACGCTGCTCGAGAATTCCGGATCGGCCGCCGACAACGCAATGTTCATGAGACACGCTAATATAAAGTATAATCCGGGATTCCCTGGTTTGGTCTCGAAATCCGGTCGAATCTGGCGTCTATCCCCCCGCTCAGCGCCATTGTGGCGTCTCCGTCCCCCCCCCCCATCAAGGCCGCCTCAAGGATCCAGCAGCAGCTCTATCTCGAGGTCGCGAGCGGCATGGACCTGGCAGGCCAGCCGCGAGCCCGGCGGCCTATCCCCTGCAGCGAGCCGCGCCGCCTCGCGCTCGCCCAGAGGCGAGAGGCCCGAGCCGCCGGAGAGGGCGCGGAAGGCGCAGGTGCCGCATTGGGCCTTGCCACCGCAGTCGTGGCGGATCGCGACGCCCTCGGAGAGCAGGGCGTTGAGGAGCGAGCGCTCGGGGCCGGCCCCGACCTGAACGGGACGGCCGTCCACGCCTGGGCGGTTGGACACGGTGACTTGGGCCATCGACGGGCCTACTGAAGCACGGTCACGCGGTTGCGGCCTTGCTGCTTGGACGTGTAGAGCGCGCGATCGGCTCGATCGATAAGGTTCTTGCCCGCGTGGTCGAGCGCCGGAGTGAACTGAGCCACGCCGATAGAGACCGTCACGGAGACGCGCCGGCCCTCGTAGTCGGTGGCGTCCGCCTCGACCGCGGCGCGCAGACGCTCGGCCGCGAGCCGCGCGCGCTCGGCATCGGCCTCGGGCAGGAGTATGCAGAACTCCTCGCCGCCGTAGCGGGCGGCGAGGTCGTTGCCGCGGACGCTGGCCAGGATGAGCCGCGCCACATGCTTGAGGACGGCGTCGCCGCAGCCGTGGCCGTAGGTGTCGTTCACTTTCTTGAAGAAATCGATGTCGATCATGAGGACCGAGAGGGGCTTCGAGGAAACGGCGGATTCCGACATTCGCTGGAGGAGGATCGAGTAGAAGTAGTGCTTCAGCTTGAGGCGGGTCATCATATCGGTCGTGGTCATCTCGAAGAGGAAGGCATTGTTGATCGCCACGGCCGCTAGGCCCGCGAGGTTGAGCGCATACTCGCGCTCGTAGACGTCGAAGACCTCCTCGCCTATTCGCTCGCCCATGATGAGGATGCCGTTGACGGATCCCTTGGCCTTGAGGGGGACGATGAGGCTGGGCTTGAGGGCGGCGAGGCCCTCCATGCCCGCGAAAGAACCGAGGCGCTGGCGGATGTCCTCGAGCGTATAGCACCCATACTGCTTGGTGAAAAGGGTGATGACGGGATGGTCCTCCGCGATCGAGTAGTCCACGCCGCCGCCGCCGATCTCGAAGCCCTGATAGTTTCGGTGCAGGCTGAAGCGCGTGGAGTCGAGGCCCTTTTTGGCGAAGATACCGGCTTTCTGCACCTTCATCTGGCCCATGACGTTGAAGAGGATCGCGTCAATGAGGACGTGGATCTCGAGCATCGAGTTGAGGCTCTTGGAGACCTCGAGGAGCTGGCGGAGATCGAAGATCTGCTTCTCGTACTCCTGCCTGAGGTTCTCGATGTCGCTGGGATCGCTCATGTTTTTAACCGCCTCCGCGAGAGAACCTAGACGACTTATCAAGACCTTCATCGGCAAGGCGACACTACCAACGGGAGCGTCGCGATGAAGGCCTCTCACAAAGCCTTCCTTATGCTTGCGACATGCGCAGGCATGTCGTCCTACTATCGCAGGCCTTTGTAGTATAGGCTTTTCGGCCTATGCGCGCCAGACGCATTTAGGATGCGTCGCGTGCCGCCCTTACACCGTTCTCGAATATGCCGACGCCCGTCTCGTCCGCGGTGGAGCGCCTCCGGTACGGGTGGTTGTCCCGCTCGAGGGAGGCCTCTGGATGAGGCATGAGGCCGAAGACCCGGCCGCTCGGGTCGCAGATTCCAGCTATGCCTCGTTCGGAGCCGTTGGGGCCCTCTCCCGCATAGCGGACTGCCACCTGGCCCGAGGCCTCGAGCGCGTCGAGAACCGACTCGTCCCGCGCTACGAAACGTCCCTCGCCGTGGCGCACCGGAAGGCTGCGGGGCTCAAGGCCCTTGGTCCAGAGACAGCGGCTCTTCGGCTCGAAGGAGACCGGGAACCAGGCATCGACGAAGCGCCCGCGCTCGTTCTCGACAAGCGATGCCTCGCGTCCCCAGGCGCCGTCCCGGTTGGGCAGGATGCCCATGCGGACGAGGGCCTGGAATCCGTTGCACACGCCCATCACGAGCCCGCCGTCCGCGAGGAAGCGCTCGAGGGCCGGCCTCAGTGTCTTTCGGCAGAGCAGAGCGACGACCTGGCCCGAGCCGAGATGGTCGCCGAAGGCGAAGCCGCCTGGGAAGGCGAGGATGCGCGCGCCATCCAGGCGGGCGGGCTCGGCGATGAGGTCCGCGAGGTGGAGCCTCTCGGGCAGCGCCCCGGCGAGGCCGAACGCACGGGCGAGCTCGGCGTCGGCATTGAACCCGTAGCCGCCAAGGATGATCGCTTTCGGTTGCACGCCTCGCTCCTTATTACGCTATCGGCGTCTTGAAGGCATGCTCGAGCGCCTCGAGCGAGGCGTCGAGGACGGTCTGGGCGCCAAGTGTCGCCAGCAGCGCGCCGTCGCTCGTCGTCTCGCCGAGGAGGGCGAGGGGAAGTCCGGCCAGGCTGCGCTCGAGACGCTCGCGGTCCTCCTTCCTGACGGAGACTAGGAAGCGGCCCGTGTCCTCGGCGAAGAGAAGGGCCGCGGCCTCGGGATACCGTGAAGGCGCCAAAGCGCCTTCGCTCGGGGATGGCGCGTCGCCTCGGCGCGGGACCGCGTCGAGGCGCACTCTCGCCCCGAGCCGGCCGCCGAGGCAGGACTCGGCCAAGGCGACCGCGAGGCCGCCGTCCGAAAGGTCGTGGCAGGAGCGGAGGAGGCGGCCGCTCAGGGCCCGCGCGAGGGCCCGATAGGTCTTCAGGTGCTCCTCCGGCTCGGCGACGGGGCAGGGCCCGAGCGTGCGAGACGGGGCCGGCAGCCGGCCGCCTGGCGCGCAGAGGGCGCGCTCGAGCACCGAGGCGCCAAGAAGGCGTCCCGTGGCTCCGATGACGTAGATCAGCTCGCCGGGGGCGAGGAAGTCCGTGGACGAGGCCTTGCGGACGTCGTCGAGGATGCCGACGAGGGTGACGAGGAGGGTCGGCGCCACGGAGATGCGGCGCCCGCCCGCGAAGGCGTCGTTCTTCATCGAGTCCTTGCCCGACACGAGGGGGAGGCCGTATGCGAGGCAGGCCTCGCGCAGGGCCTCGCAGGCGCGCACGAGCTGGGCGAGCTTGTAGTCCCCGTCGGGGTTGGCCGCGGACTCGACCGGGTCGGGCCAGCAGAAGTTGTCGAGCGCCACCGCCTGGGCGGGATCGCCGCCCAGCGCGATATGGGCGCGGAAGGCCTCGTCGACGGCCGCGAGGGCCATCGCGCGGGCGTCCCTCGACGAAAGTCTCGGGCAGATGCCGTGGGTCACGGTAAGGCCCCGCCAGGAATCGTAGCGCGGCTTGAGGACGCCTCCGTCGGTAGGCGCGTCCATGCCGATGCCCGTGAAGGGCTTCTCGATCGATAGTCCCTTGACCTCGTGGTCGTACTGGCGGACAAGGCTCTCCTTGGAGGCTACATCGGGGTCGGCAAGGAGGGAGAGTAGGGCTTGAGTCCAGTCGCCACGGTCCTCGAGCGAGGCGGCGTGAATGGAGGGTGGAGCCCACTTCGCCCGGAGCCGCATGACGGGGAGGCCCCGGTGGAGGAAGTCCATGTCGACGAGGCAGACAGTCTTGCCGCGGAAGGTGGCCTCGACCTCGCCCGAGGAAGTGAACTCGCCGACGACCGTAGCTTCGACTCCGCGTCGGGCGGCGAGGCTCGTCAGCTCGCCCAAGGACTCGGGCCTGACCGCGAGGCTCATCCTCTCCTGGCTCTCCGAGACCAGGATCTCCCAAGGCGAGAGCCCCTGGTACTTGAGCGGGCACTTGTCGAGGTCTACGCGCAGCCCGCCCGAGCCCTCGGCCATCTCGCAGAGGCTCGAGGAAAGGCCGCCTGCGCCGTTGTCCGTGATGCCGGCGTAGAGGCCTCGGTCCCTCGCCTCGAGGAGGAAGTCGGTCATCCGCTTCTGGATGATGGGGTCGCCTATCTGGACGGCCGATGCGGGGCTGGACTCGTCGAGGGCGAGGCTGGAGAAGGTGGCGCCGTGGATCCCGTCCTTGCCGATGCGGCCGCCTACCATCACTGCGAGCATGCCCGGCTCGACGTGTTTTTGCCAGGACGGGGCGCCGCGCACTGAAAGGGGCATGATCCCGCCGGTGCCGCAGAAGACCAGAGGCTTGCCCATGTAGCTCTCGTCGAAGAGGAAGCCTCCGGCGACGACGGGAATGCCCGACTGGTTGCCGCCGTCGACGATGCCGCGGTGTACGCCCGCTAGGAGCTCGCGCGGGGTTTTCAGGCCCTCGGGGACCTCGTCGTCGGGGATGCTGGGCGGGGCGAAGCAGAGCACGTCGGTGTTGAAGAGGGGGGCCGCCCCGATGCCAGTGCCAAGGATGTCGCGGTTTACTCCGACGATTCCTGTGATGGCCCCGCCGTAGGGGTCGAGGGCCGAAGGCGAGTTGTGGGTCTCGGCCTTGACGCAGACCGCCGTCTCCTCGTCGAAGCGGAAAACCCCGGCGTTGTCGGTGAACACGGAGAGCAGGTCGGGCCTCGAGGCGGCTAGATCTTCGGTGGTCGACTTGATATGGGTCTTGAAGAGCGAGTGGATCGTCCTCGGGCTCTTGCCGCTCTCCGAGTACTCGATCTCGGCGTTGAATATCTTGTGCTTGCAGTGCTCGCTCCAGGTCTGGGCGATCATCTCGAGCTCGACGTCGGTCGCCTCGGTACCGAGGCCTTTCGCGGCCCTCCGCGCCCGGTCGGCTCCCGTGGCGAAGTAAGACTTGACCGCCAGCATCTCCGCGAGGCTCAGAGCGAGGAGCCGGCTCGCGGAGAGGGTCTCCAGTTCGGCATCGCCCATCGCGGCGAGGTCGAAGAGGGCAGGCTCGGGATCGTCGGCCAGCGATACGGCGGGATAGGGGTCGGGCAGGCGCGCGCCGGCCTCCCACTCGGCCCTGGACACGAAAATGGCCGACTGGACGAGGGGGTTCCACAGCGAGGCGAATGCCCGCTCCAGCACGTCGGGCCGCGAGGCGGCGGCCGGGGCCCAGACCGCGTAAAGCCTCGCCGTCTGCACGAGGAAGGGGCCGTCGGGAGCTTGGCGGGCGATCTCCAGGGCCTGGCGGGCGGTGAGGGCGAGTGTATCCGTGACGCCAGGACGATAGGCGATCTCCACCAGCCAGTCCCAGCCTTCGAACCCGATCGAGTCAGGCAGCGGGCCGTCCGCGACGGTTTGGACGACCGGATCGGAGAAGAGTTCGACGGCCGCGGGACGCGGGAGCGGGAAATCGAGGATGACGACCTCGGCAAGCCTGGCGGAGACGGGGCCGGGCGCGCAGCCGGAGTCCTCTGCCGTTCGGGCCAGTCGGCCGGCGAGGGCCTTGCCCCTGCCATCGAGGCCGGGACGGAGGTAGGTGGTCTCGATGCGCATGGCGCACTTTACAGAAAGTCGTTCGGACCGTCAATGACCGCCAGGCAGACAACCGGGATGCGCGACGGTTTGAAGGTCCAGCTAAAACGACAGCCTGATGTCCTCGTCCTGCTTCTTGTGCCTCATCTTCAGGTAGAGCGCGCCGGTTTCCTTGTCATAGAGGAAGCCCGAGGCGTCGTAGCCCTCGAAGTTGTTGTCGGGGCTGTAGTCGATGTCGTAGAGCTGGATATTGACGAAGGGCTTGATGCCGTAGATGGCCATGAAGTGCGATTGCCCTATCGGGAAGTCCGAGAGGAAGACGTAGCGTGAAGGGCTCGCCTGTAGCGTAAGAGAGGGCGAGCAAGTCCAGGCCCAGAGGCCGGGCGCGATATCGCGGGCGAAGGCTATGTCGTGCGGGTAGTACGGATTGCCGGCCGCCCAAGCGTAGACGTCCTCCGGCGCGAGCGATCCAGACTTGTCCTGGGTTGAACCGTCGTTGGCGGCGAGACGCGCCGGCATGAGGCCTTGAGCGTCAGAGAGGCCCAGGGCCCCCTCGACGAGACTCTGGCCGACTCCCACATAGATGGGCTTGGAGGCCTGATTCCCGTAGGCGACCAGACAAGTCCCCGCGAGGAGGGAGAGGCGCAGGTCGGTCGAGCCGTCGTCCTCGGTGGCGAGGAAGCAGCCGTCAGCGGTCTGGCGGGTTGCCGCGACGAGTCGGTCGGCGGCGGGGCCTCCGTCCTTGATGGAGTCGTCCTCGTCCTTGAGTAGGCTCCTCGCGTCGACGACACAGCCGAGGAGGCCGACATCCTGCCGGATCGTCAGCTTTGCGGGGTCCTGCGAGGAGCAGAGGGCCAGCAACTCCTGAAGGAGCGGATAAGGCGAGCGCTCGTAGACGAAGCGCAGGATTCCCTCCCTCTCGAGGGCCGCTTGGGACTTGGCGTCGAGGAGTTGAGCCAGGCGCTTGACCTCGGCCTGGTCGGCTGTTTCCGCGACCTTCATCCTCAGTAGCAGGCTCCCGAAGTAAGGCGCGGTGAGGGCACCGAGCTTGTCGGGCCACTTTTCCTTCGCGATCTTGACCTTGGCTAGAACGTCGGGATAGGACCCGCGAGCGAGGTCCTCCGCGATGTAGGCTGCCAGCGCCCTCTCGGAGAAACTCGAGCTGCCATCGGCGGCTTTCCAGACCAGTTTGTCCGCGTCGAGCCTTCCCTGGGAGAGTCCTGCCCAGGCCTTGTCCCTCCATGCGCCGATCTCGGCCTTGAATGCGTCGGGATCTTTGGGGGCCTGGGTGACGGACCTGCCCGTCGAAGGCGCGCGCGCGGCCTTGGGCTGGCTCTGGGCCTCTTTGGCGAGAGACAGCCCGGCGTCCCCCGGCTTGAGCAGGAGGAGGCCGGCGCTCCCGTCCAGGCTCCCCGAGGCGAGCGCGACGTCATAGGCCGCGCCATTGCCGGATACGACTTTCGACTTGGCGTCGTCCTGGACGAAGCGCGTCCTTGAAGGCAGGAGGCGCAGCCTCACGCCTGCCACTCCGTTCGGGGCCGAGGCCGCGAGGCTGAAGCGCTCCTCCTTGTCGGCCGTCGCCTTCAGCTCGATTCCGCCGGAGAGTTTGACGCGGAGGCCGTCGGGCAACCTCTCGACCGAGACGGGGGCGAGGGGCGTCGCGCTGCCGTCGGCCGCGAGGCTCTCGGCCTTGGAGGAGGGTGATATCTCGAAGGCGAGGCCCGCGAAGGAGATGTCGACCTTGTCCGGGGCAGCACCGGCCTTACCGCGATCCGTCTTGGGGTAGGAGGCGCTCGCCGACAGCCCGCCCACAGTCACGGACAGGCCGGGTCCCCTCGAGAATTGCAGGAGGACCAAGAGGGCGAACAGGCCGATATACAGGATCGAAAGGCCTAGGGCCCGCCGGACGGCGCCGCTTTTCATCGCGGCAAGGACTATAGCCGGTAACCGGGCCTTGTGCAACCTTGTATAATGGACGAGGGCGAGCTAGTATCGACCGCCCGAGACTCGGGCGCTGGGCGCTCCTGCGTCCGCGCCGCCAGACGGAGTGGAACCAGCATGACCTGCCCTAGAAAGCGGGATGGAGGCCGGGTACGGCCTTCTTTCGCTACAGCCGCTGCCGCCGCCATCATCGTATCGCTCCTCGCTTCATGCGCGGGCGCGCCCAAGCCCCAATCGGCGCAGGGCGCCCAGGCCGAGCAGCCCAAGACCCAGAGCGCCAAGCCCGCCGAGCCCAAGGCCCCCGAGCTCACTGCGGAGCAGAAGCGCGTCCAGGGCGTCGAGACCGCCGCAGCCCTGCTCGACCAGGGCGAGGCCTCGCAGGCAGCCGACAAGCTCGGCGAGCTCGCCGCCGCTACCCCCGACGACCCTGGCCTCAAGCTGATCCAGGTCGCGGCCCTCCTCTCCGCCGGCAAGGAGGACGAGGCCCGGAAGAAGGTCGACGAGCTCCTCGCTCTCCAGCCGGGCAACGCCGAGGCCTTGGCTATGGGCGCAAAAATCGCCCAGCTTACCGGCGACGACAATGGCCGCCGCTCCTATCTCGACCGCGGCCTCGCCTCCGCCCCCGGAAACGCGGCGGTTCTGAGCGCCTGGGGCGACTATTACCTCGACTCAAAGGCCTGGCCCAAGGCGGAGGAGTTCTATCAGAAGGCCGTGGCCGCCGACCCCAAAAGCGCCGACGCCGCCCTCGGACTGGGCCGCGCCCTCTACCGCGAGGCCAAGTATCCCGACGCCGAGATCGCGCTGGACAAGGCTATCGAGCTCGAGCCGGCATCGGCCCTGGCCTACTCGGACCGCAGCCGCGTCCTCTATAAAGAGGGCAAGTACAAGGAGTCCGAGGCCGACCTCGACTCGGCCATTTCCAAGGCGCCCGGCTCCTCCTGGCTCTACATCGACCGGGGGCGCTACCGCCTCGACACGGGAGAGTCGGAGGGCGCCCTGGCCGACTTCGATAAGGCGATCTCCCTCGACCCGGATTATTTCCTCACCTACGCCTATCGAGGCGGGCTCCTCGAGGTCTCGGGCAAGGACAAAGAGGCGCTGGACGACTACCGCAAGATCATCAAGCTCTACCCGGATTATTGGTACGCCTTCGAGTCCGCGGGCGCCGCGGCCTTCCGCCTCGGCCTGTGGGACGAGGCCTCGGCCGATTTCAAGCGCGCCCTCGGCTTCGCGCCGGACCGATACGAGTATGCGATAGCGGCGGGCCTCGCCCAATGGCGCTCGGGCGACGCCAAGGGCGCATCAGCCTTCGCGGCCTCGGTAGCCGCGCCCATCGACCGCGACAAGTACGGCATCTATTGGTCCATGCTCAGGCTCATGCAAGACCAGAACGATTCCTCGTCGGACCTCGAGGTCCGCATACAATCCGAGAAGAAGCTGGACCTCAAGGCAGGCATGCTTTTCTACCTTTCCGAGTACTGGATCTGCCGGGACAGGGCGGATCTGGCCGAGAAGTACCTCTCCTACGCGGAGGACATGAAGCGCCAGGACACCCTCGAGTACCGTCTCCTCAAGGCCGAGCGCGCGCGGCTCGAGCCTGGAAGCGATGGCTGATCCCTTCCGCTCCCTGCTCGCCTCCCTGGGTGCCCGGCGGCCCGTCGCCGTGCAGACCCACGACTATCCCGACATCGACGCCGCCGCGTCGGCCTGGGGCCTTGCGCGGCTCCTCGCCCTGCGCGGCATCCAGGCCCCGTGCGGCTACCGGGGCGAGCTCCGGAGCCGCAGCCTCCGCAACCTCGTCGCGCGGTTGGGCATCGAACTCGTCCCCGCGGAGGGCTTCGACCCGCTCGCGCTGATCGTGGTCGTGGACGGTTCGCCGGGCAACGGCAACGTGAGCATGGGGGGCCGAGAGCTCGCGGCCGTCGTCGACCACCACTGCAAGGCGGGCGAGGCGAACGCCCCCTTCGTGGACCTCCGCCCCGAGCTCGCGGCCTGCTCGACGATGATCCGGGGCTATTGGGCGGAGGCCGGCGAGGCCGTGCCTCGCGACATCTCGACCGCCCTCCTCGCGGGAATACAGTCCGACACGGATTTCCTCAGCCGCCGCTGCTCCGACGAGGACTTCTCGGCCTACGCCGCCCTTTACCGCTCCGGCGACTGGGAGATGGCGTCGCGCATCGTGCGAACGACCCTCGACCTCAGGGAGCTGGGGCTGGTCGCCTCGGCGCTCGAAGAGGCCGTGTCCCGCGATGGGGTGCTGTTCGCGTTCATAAGGGAGAGTTGTGGCCAGGAGGCACTCTCCGTGCTCGCCGAGTTCGCGCTCCGCGCCGAGGAGCTCTCGGCCGCAGTCGCGGTCGAGAAGGACCCCAGCGGGGTCCACCTCTCGGTGCGCACCAAGGGCGAGGCTGTCTCGGCCTTCAGTCTGGTGCGCGCGGCCCTGGAGGGTATCGGGGGTGGTGGGGGCCATGCCCACTCGGCGGGCGGCTTCGTGCCGGCCGCTTCCGACCCGGGCGAGAAGGCCTTGCGAGAGCGGTTCTTTCTCGCGGCGGCCGCGGCCAGGCGCTAGGCGTGGCCTATAAATTCCGCGCGCCGGGATTGGCGAGGGGCAGCGAGGCCTCAAAGGCGCTGCCCAACCCGAGGCCCCGGCTCGCCGCGGCCAGCTCGCCGCCGTGCAGCTCCACGATGCTCCGCGCTATCGCGAGCCCAAGCCCGGATCCGCTTCCGGCCTCCGAGCCCCGCGACCTGTCGGCCTTGAAGAACCGGTCGAAGACCCGCGGAAGGTCCTCGGCCGAAATGCCGATCCCATCGTCGGAGAAGACTATCGTCGCGCTTCCGGCCTCGGCTCGGCAGGACACGGCGATCCGGCCTCCCGCGGGCGTGAATTTTATCGCGTTGCACAGGATGTTCGTCCAGGCCTGCGCGAGAAGCTCCTCGTCCGCCTCGATGGTGACGTCCTCGAGCTCGGCCTCGACCGAAAGCGCCTTGTCGCGCGCCTGGGGCTCGCAGGCGACCACGACGGAGCGCAGCTGGGCATCGAGCCTGAAGCGTGAGCGCTCGACCTCCCGAGCGCGGCTATCCAGCGCGCTCAGCTTCAGGAGATTCTCGCCGAGCCTCGAGAGCCGCCCGCTCTCGAATTCGATGATGTCGAGATAGCTATCTCGCCGCTCAGGGGGCAGACCCTCGTCCCTGAGGATCTGCGAGAAGCTGTGGATCGAGGCCAGGGGCGATTGCATCTCGTGGGAGACGTCCGCTACGAATCGGGTCCGCATCTCATCCATCTTTCGAAGCGAGTCGGTCATCCTTTGCAGGCCGCTCATCAACCTCTCCTCCAAGCCGTCCCTGACGCGCAAACCTTCCGGGGGAGCCGCGCTCAGGTCTCCGGAGGCAATTCGGGCCATGGCTTCGCTCAGGGCCGCGAGGATCGGACGGCTCCTTGGGAGTCCGTGGGATCGCGCGCGCACGGCCAGCGCCACGATCACGCAGACGACGATGGAGAAGGCGGCGAGGCTGACTACCACGTACGAAAGCGGCCCGCCGCGGGACGAGGGCTCGGTCCCTGCGGCGAGGACGAGAAGGCCGTAGGCCGCGAAAGTCGACGCCACGCAGAGCGCGGAGATGCACAGGATGGCGATCGCGAGACGCAGTCTCCAAAACGGATCATGACGGCGCGCGCTCATTCGAGGATGTCCAGCCTGTACCCGACCCCTCGGAGAGCCGTGATGCGGAAGCGGCTGTGCTCCTCGGGGAAACGCTCCCTTAGGCGGTTGACGTGCACGTCGACCGTCCGGTCGCTGCCGTCGTAGTCGCGCTCCCACACCTCGGCGAGGATCGCGTCGCGCGTCGAGGCCGTCCCGGGCCTCGAGCCCAGCTTTCTGAGCAGCTCGAATTCCTTGGGCGGCAGAGCGATCCTTTCGCCCTCGAAGACCGCATCGCGACCCTCCTTGTCCAGGACGACTCGACCTATCTTCAGCTCCCTCGACCCGTCGAGGCGATAGTGCTTCAGGAGCACGCGGATCCGGGCGCGGAACTCCGCCGCGTCGAAGGGCTTGGCCATATAATCGTCGGCGCCCAGCTCGAGGCCCTTCACCTTGTGCTCGGGCCTGCCCTTGGCGCTCAGCATGAGGATCGGGATGTCCCGCTGTCGCTTGATTTCACGGCAGATCTCCCATCCGTCGATCCCCGGCAGCATGATATCGAGGACGACGCAGTCGATCTTCCGCTCGGAAAGGATCCCCATCGCCCTCCGCCCATCTTCAGCCTCGATCGTCTCGTGGCCGTCCTTGGAGAGGAGATAGCGCACGGCCTCTCGGATGTGCGCGTCATCGTCGACTATTAGCACCGCTGGCATGGGGTTAGCCTGCTCCCGCTCTCGTCCGCTGATGGGGCCGCCCTCCTGAGACGTTCGTAGACCTCCGCCAGCTCCTCGGGAGCCAGGGCCTCGGCGCGGACGTCGGCCCTCAGAGCCAGCTCCGCGAGGACCTCGGGCAGTATCTCGGCCTCGGAATCGCGGAGGTTGTTGCGCAGGGTCTTGCGCCGCGAAGAGAAGGCGGCCCGAACGAAGGCCGAGAAGCCCGCGCGGTCGCCGTCCTCGAGCGGGTCCGTCCTAGGCACCATGAGCACGACTGAGCTCTGCACGCGCGGGGCCGGCCAGAAGCAGCCGGCGCCCAGGTCGAAGGCGATTTTCGTCGCGAAGGCCGATGAGCAGAGCACGCTGAAGGCTGAGTAGTCTTTGGTCCCCGGCCTGGCCGTCATGCGCAGCGCGCCTTCTCTCTGAACGGTGAAGACCATGCGCGCTGGCCTGAGTCCCCCTTCGATGATGGAGGCCACGATCGAGCTGGCCGCGTTGTAGGGCAGATTGCCGAAAATCCGCTCGGGCCCCCGCTGGAGCGCCCGCTCCAGCGACGGCGAGGCCTCGAGCTCGGCCCTCCAGGTGTCGATGAAATCGCCTTCGACAAGGGCGAAGTTGGACCTCCCTCCGAACAGCCGCTTGAGGAGTCTGGCGAAACCGTAGTCTATCTCGAAGGCCGTCAGCGCCAGGCCCGAGTCGAGGGCGAGGGCCGTCATCGATCCGATTCCGGGGCCTATCTCCCAGACGTTCGCGCCGACCGAGGCCTGGACGAGGTCGAGGATTCGCAGCCTCGAGGGTCTATGCACGAGGAAGTTCTGGCCGAAGCGCTTGCTCATCGCGAGGCCTTCGGCCTCGAGCAGGGTTTTTAGGGCCTGGGGCGAGTCGTAGTCGGGTTTTGGCGCGGCCGCGGAGGGAGGCTCGGTACTCGGCATAGGGCCGAGCATATACCAAGGCGACGATGCAGACTACGACGATAGTCGCCGCCTCCTGCTCTCGATTCGTGCCCAGGGCGAGGACCGGGACTGAGGCCGCCGTCCTCATGAGGCCCATGATGAGCCGGTAGAGGAAGTCGGAGATCCTGACGGCCAGTCCCTGGGCCGCAGGGAAAATCGAGCACAGGATGCCCGCGCCTAGGCCCCAATACATGAAAACCGAGACGAGAGGTGCGGCGAGGGCCGAGGCCGGGGCCCCGGCGAGCTGGAGATACCCGTAGGTGAAGGCCAGCAGCGGCGAGACCGCTGCCTGGGCGGCGAGGGCCGCCGAGGCTGGGGAGCGCAGGCAGGGCGGTAGCAGCCCGCCTAGGAAGAAGGAGAAGCGCGGACCGAGCGTCGCGAGCCCCAACACCGCTAGGTAGGAGAGCGTGAAAGAGAGACTGCGAGCGGCCGCTAAGTCGAGCGGCAGGGTCGCGATGAAGGACAGCGACAGTATCGTGATCCAGTCCTGGGGCCGGTCCAGCGCGAGGGCGAGGGCGGCGATCCAGGCCATGAGAACTGCGCGGAGTAGGGAGGGGCCGGGCCCGACTATCCACATGAAGATGGTGCTGAGCAAGGCTCCCGCGAGTCTCGCCCGCCAGGGTCCAGCAAAGGACTTGAGCGCGACTATCGCGATGAGAGCCAGGACTGAGAGGTGCTGTCCGGAGAGCGCGAGGACATGGGCGCAGCCGGCCTTCTTGAACGCTTCGGCCTCGTCGGGGGCGAGGCTGTCCCGCGCGCCTAGGATCAGGGCCTGAAGGAGGCCGCCTGAATCGCGGCCGATACGCGCGAGCCCTCGCCGAAGGGCCGAGCGGATCCGGGCCCGGAGGCGGTCAAGGGCGCCTCCTTCGTCGACGACGGCGAGATCGCGCGACCGCGCGAAGAGAGCCGCGCCGTCCCCTTTTATTTCGGCTAACGCGTTCGATCCCTCCGGGACCGCGACGGAGCCGGCAGCCCTGATCAAGGCGCCCGTGTCGAGGTCGGGGCCGCCCATCGCGAGAACGCGCAGATGGAGGCAGCGCCCGCGGCCCGGATAGCTGAGCTCCGCGCGGGCGGCAGGCCCCTCGAGGCCGAGGCGCTCGACCTCGATCTGGTAGGAGCGGAAATTGCCCTTCGCGGTCGTGGAGTCCGAGACGAGTCGCCCCTCGGCCCAGGCGGGCTGGAGGGCATGGACCCCGGCGCTTTCCGCGCCCGCCGCGCCCGAGGCAGGCGCGCTCTGTCCGGCCTCGCAGACCGCTGCGACCGCTCCCGCGAAAAGGCCGAGCGCAAGGGCGAGGGCCCGCGCGCGGCGCGCCTGCGCGGCGCGGGCTTCCAGCGAGCCGAGCGCGAGGCCGAAGGAAGCCGTGAGCGCCGAGGCGGCCAAGGCGGGGACGAGGAAGGGGGGGCCGGGATAGAAGCCCAGCGCCAAGCCGAGGGCCGCATTGGGCGCTAGCGAGGCGCGCCTGGGATAGTCGTCGAGGAAGTCGAAGAGGGGCACGCGATAAGGACGCGCGCGCGGATGCCCGGCGCTTCAAAGCTAGGGCTGTTGGGGCTCGCCCTCCCTACCACCTCAGCTTGAGCAGCGCATCCTTCGCCGAGCGCTTGACCGAATCGCTGTATTGCAGGTAGCCGATCTGGAGGAGGTAGTCGAAGGCGGACTTGTCGCCCAGCTGGCCCAGGGCCGCGATGCAGGCGAGGAGGATGTCCTCGTCGTAGGGCGAGCCCTGCTCGGTTTGGGCGTTGACGAGCTGGAGGTAGATGGACAGGGACTGGGCGGCCTCCGTCGAGCCCATGGCGCCCAGGAGGTAGATCGCCTCGAGAAAGTCCGTCTTGGTGGCCGCTCCCTTGGCGTAGTCGGCCTGCACGACGCGGAAGTGCTTGATGGCGAGGGACGAGGCCTTTTGCCACTTGAGGGCCGTGAGCTCGCGGGCCGAGGCGAGCCGGAGCTCGCGCAAGGCCTGGATCTCCACGGGCGAGTAGATGCTCGCCGAGGCCGCGGCGGCCAGGGCGGCGTCCATCGCGCCCTCGGCCAGGGCGCCTCGGTCGTCGTCCGAGAAGTTGGCGTTGGCCATGCCCGCCGAGTAGGCGGCGGACTTCTCGAGCGGGGGATTCTTCGCGATGACCTGAAGCAGGTAGCCGCGATAGTCGCCCTTGATCGAGCCGAGGGCGGCCGCGGCCTTGGCCGCGATGTCAGGGGAGTAGCCCGCCACGTAGGCCGAGAAGAGGACGGGGAATGACGAGCCGTCCCCGAGCTCGCCTAGGGCGTCTACGCAAGCCTGGAGGGCTGGATATTCGGGCTGGGCGCCCGAGCGGAAGAGGCTGTTCTGCGAGGCGAGCAAGGAGTTGAGGTTCTCGACCACGCGAGCCTCGCCCGCGCCGCAGAGCCCGAGGGCGGCGATCGCCGCCGCGCGTACGTCCTGGTCCCTGAATCCTTGGAAGAGAGCCCACAGATCGTCGACGGCTTTCCCGTAGGCGACCTGGCCGGCAGCAGTCGAGGCGAGGACCGCGAGGCTCTTGAGCTGGGGATCGGCGCCGAGGAGCTCCGCGTTTTCGACGGTGAAGCGGATGGCCATGTCGTAGAGGCTGCCCAGGGAAGCGTCCGGGCGAGCCGAGGCTTCCTTGAGGAGCTCGAGCTTGGTCACCAGGCTTGCCCTCGCGAAGTTGCGCTGATAGGCCAGCGCTATGGAGTCGGCGTCCTGGGCCTGGAGAGCCGCGCCGATGCCGAGCGCGAGCGCGAGCGCGGCGGCGGCTATGCGTTTCATCGATGCCCCCTTGCGCGGACTCATAGGCTACTGGGCCTCCTCGTCCCCGCGGATATTATACACGAAGGAGCGGATGGCGTTGCGCATCCTCGGGCTTGGCGTCACGGCCTCGACGTGCAGGACCGAGCGGTTGGCCTCCGCGTCGTAGTCCACGCTCCTGACCGTCCCGCTCATCACTACGCTTCGCTCGCCTAGGCCGAATTGGAGCTTGACCTGGAGGCCCTGGACGGCCTTCCCGCCGATCGCGACGGCGGCGCCGTCATCCGAGAGGTCTTGCACCATGGCGCGCAGGCCCGGGACGGTCTCGGGCTTCTCATAGGCTCCCTCGATGCGCTTGAGGAGGTATAGGTACGCGGGCAGCTTGGACCTCGCCCTTACGGACTTGCGCTTCTGCGTCCGCAGCAGCGCCTCGGAGTGGGAAACCTGGAGCACCGGGATCGAGCGGATGCGCAGGTCGTCGATCACATAGCTGTCGAAGACATAGCCCGCGTCCTCGCGGCGCCAGAAATAAATCGAGACCTTCTTGCCCTTCCAGACCCAGTCCTTGGGCAGGCGGCCGCCGATGGGATAGGATACCACGATGAAGCGGGAGTTGTTGTCGACGACGGTGGCGCCGAATACGCCCACTCCATGCACGAGGACGCGCAGGCGCTGCCCGGCCGCGATCTGCCGGCTCGAGCGTAGGCCGTACTTGAACCTCGGCTGCTCGAACTCGATGCTCTTGCGGAGGGCGAAGACGCGATCCATCAGGAGGATGCCCTCGCGGCTGCGGTCGCGCCCGTCGCGGGATAGGGAGGCCTCGAGGACGGAGATGGCCTTGTCCATGTCCCGCGGAGACCAGAGGATATTGGTCGGGTCCGCGAGTCCCGCGTGGATGGCCGCCTCTCGAAGCTGCCGCGACTCGGCCAGGCTCATGCCCGCCTCACGGGTCTTCAGGTAGTACTCGAAATAGGAATAGCGCTTCGCGCCGCGCATGGCCATGGTGGACACCGCTATGAGGAGGATGAGCACCAGGACCCCGAGCAGCACGATGATGAGCATATCCGCAGTATACTGTAGCACGTATTCCGGGTCAAAGACGGGAGGCGCGATGGACGATCCTGGATGCGGCGGCGGGAAAGGCCCGCTCGAGGCCCCGAGACGGCTCCTGGGCGAGGCGCGCGGCGCCCCCGGCCGGCCCTTCCTGGAGGCCGGCCTCCTTTTCTCCGCATTCTACCTCGCCTCGTACGCCGTGGCCGCGCCCTTCGGTCGGGAGGCGCGCAGCCCCGCCTTCCACCTCGCGATCCTCGCCCAGGTCCTGCCGAGGGCTCTCCTCGCGCTATACGTGATGGCGACGAGCGATGGCCTGGACGCCTTCGGCATCAGCGCCCTGAAGCCCCGCGACCTCTTCAAGGGCCTCGCCTGCGGCCTTGGAGCCGGCTTGGTCGCCCTCCTCCCCGCCTTTGCATTCTCCTCCGTAGGCCTCGCGAACCCGATCTTCGCGGGAGCCGGGAGCGGGCCGCGCGCTAGTCTCGCCGCGCTCCCCTTCGTGGCGCTCTCCTCGATATCGACGGGCTACAGCGAGGAGCTCTTCTTCCGGTCCTACTTGCTGCGGCGCCTGCGCCAATCGGGGCTGCCGCGAGGCTGGGCCGTCCTCGCGTCGAGCCTCCTCTTCGGCGGCGGGCACGCGTACGAGGGCTGGGTAGGCATCGTCTCCGGCGCCATTCTCGGCCTCTATTTCGCCTGGCGATGGGAATCCTCGAGGAACATCCACGAGATCGCCATCGGGCACGGCCTCTTCGACGCGGCGGTCTTCTCGGTTTTGCTTTATTCGTAATATCATCCGCCCATGAGAGAGACCGACAAGTTCAGGACCGACCTCGGCAAGGCCGAGGGCCGCCTCGCAAGCGGTACCGCTGGCGAAACGGCAGGCCGGGGAGAGACCGCCGCCCTCGAACGCGTCCGGGCCTTCTTCTATCGCTCCTTCCCGAAGGTCGGCGAGGAGACGCTCGCGGCCCTTTTCGCCGCCTACGCCGAGCGTCGCCGCTCGAACCCAGTCGAGGGAGCGGATTGGCTGGCCGGGGTCGCGAGCATCCTCCTGCTGGACTACGACGGATACCCTTTCGAGCGCTCCGATTGGGAGGAGATCAGGGAGGCGATAGCCCTGGAGGAGGAGAGCCTCGATATGGAGCTCCTCGAGTACGCGATGTCCCTCGTCCTCGACCACGGGGCAATATGAAGGGACACGGGGGCGAGTGGTTCGAGGACGAGGAGTTCTGGGACCTCTACGCCCCCGTGATGTTCGACGAGGAGCGCTGGGCCGAGGTCCCGGCCGTCGTCGATTCGATCGCTCGCCTCGCGGAACTGGCGCCAGGCGCTTCGGTCCTCGACGCCTGCTGCGGCCCCGGCCGTCACAGCCTCGAGCTAGCCTCGAGGGGCTACAGGGTTACCGGCATCGACATCACCGAGTCCTACCTCGAAGCGGCGCGCGAGAGCGCTGTCTCTTGGGGCCTGGGGGACAGGGCGCTCTTTCTTCGCCGCGACCTCCGCGATTTCTCGGGCCGGGGGCGTTTCGACCTGGCCATCAACCTCTACACCAGCTTCGGCTACTTCGCCGACCGGGCCGACGACCTCCTGGCTCTCAAGCGGCTCCGCTCGGCCCTGAGGCCGGGCGGGGCGCTCGTCCTCGAAATGCGCGGCAAGGAGACCGTCGCCCGCGACTATGTCGCCGGCGAGACCTTCGAGCGGGGGGGCTGGGACGTCCGGACCGAGTACGGAATAGTCGGGGACTGGGAGGGGCTGAGGAACCGCTGGGTCCTCAGCCGCGGGAGCGAGGTCGTCGACCGCAGCTTCGTCCTGAGGCTCTACTCCGGAGTCGAGCTGAAGGAGGCGCTCGCCGATGCCGGCTTCTCGAGCGCCACGGTGATGGGCTCGCTGGACGGGTCGCCCTACGATGAGTCGGCCGCGAGCTTGGTAGCCTTGGCCCGGCGGTAGCGCGCCCAACGTCTTGCTTTATTCTTCTGGAGAGGTACACTATAATATCAGAACTCATGAGGAAGGCCCAATGAGCGCGAACAAAATCGGCATCAAGCTCGCCGACGGCGAGTTCTACCCGATCCTCGAGGACGGGATGGCCGCACGCAAGCGCCTGGTAGTCACGACTGTCCAGGATGCCCAGCCCAGTGTACAGATCGACCTCTATCGCGGCCACGGCCCGACCGTGGAGGGCGCCGACTATATAGGCAGCCTCGTTATCGAAAGCATCCCCAGCATGCCCAAGGGCGAGCCCGACATCCGCATGGATCTCGGCCTCGCCGCGGACGGCACGCTCGACGCCTTCGCTCAAGAAGCCTCGACCGGCAAGAGCCAAAGCCTCAAGGTTTCGCTCGAGGCTCTCTCCGAGGAGGAGAAGTACGAGGTACCCGACTTCGAGTTCGCCCGAGCGGAATACGTCTCGGACTCGTCCTTTTCCGATGCGGACTTCGAGGGAACGGATAGCCTGCCTCCGGAGGCGGATTCAGCCCAGCTCCTCGCCGATGTACGCTCCGAGGCCGAGGCCGAGGAAGCGAAGGAGAAGCCCATGCGCCGTACGCTTACCATAGTTCTCATCGCCGCCGGCATCGTAATCCTGCTCGGACTGATCGGCTTCCTCGTCTTCAGGTTCGTCATCTCGCCGAACACCGCCGCTAAGCCCGCGCAGCCCCAAGCAGTCGCGGTCCAGCCCGCTCCCGCGCCCGAGCCCGCCAAGATAGAGCCCCCGGCTCCTGCGTCGGCTCCCGAACCGGCCCCTGCGCCTGCCGCGGCTGCCCCGGCACCAGAGCCCGCCCCTGCGCCGCCTCCCGCTCCGGCTCCCGCGCCAGCCAAGAAGAACATCCCATTCAGGACCCCCGGCGTCAACCACAAGATCAAGTGGGGCGATACCCTTTGGGATCTCTCCTATTCCTACTACCGCGACCCTTGGGTCTACATGCGCATAGCTCGGGCCAACAAGGTCAAGAATCCGGATCTCATCATCTGCGGCCGCAAGCTCTGGATCCCGCCTAAGTGAACATGCTAGCTTCGAGTGTCCCATGACACTCGAAGCTGGTTCCTTCCGCCGCTCCTTCCTCGGACTGATCTTCGCCTTCTCTGCCATTGTCTCTGCCTTCGCGCAGACGAGCGGGGCCTTCGGCCTCGACGCGAAGGCCCTGGCCGCCCTCCTCGCCGGTCAGGATGTAAGCCCTGTCCTCGCCTTGGGCGATGATGAGCTGGCCGATACGGGGAGCTACGGCCCCTCGGCCTATTACTATCTGGCCCGATGGCTCGACTGGCGGGAGGGCAAGCTCTGGCAGCCGCTCTCGCCGGAGGAGACTCGGGCGCGGCTCCTCTACGGGATGGCCTACGACCGTGTCCCCGGTGGCGGATCGGGCGCCGACAAGCTGCTCCGCCGGTCCGCCGGGCTCGCCTTCATCGGGCGCCTGGCCGAGGCGGGGCTGTGGGCCGATGTCCTCGCCTTCTCCGATCGCTTCGACGCGGAGGAGGGATCGACCTGGGAATCGGATCGGCCCCGGCTCGAGGCATTGGACGCCCTCGGCCGCGACGCCGAGCTCTCGACCCTCGTCGAGCGGCTGAGATCGGCTTTCCCAACCGAGGCCTCGAGGGAGGGCGACGCTCTATCCTATTTTTCCGCCATGGCAGACATGCGCTCGGGCGGCAAGGCCTGGCCCCGAAGACTCAGAGTGCTCCTCCTGGAGACGCCGGCCTCCGACTGGACGGCGCGAGCCTTCGCCGAAGCCCAGTCAGACTCGCGAGTTCGCGGGCTCTTCCGCGAGGATGAGTTCCATGCTCTTGCGATGCGCGACGCCGTACGGCGCAAAGACTACGGCCGGGCCTTTCAGGAGGTCCTGCTCGCCGCCGATGCCACCATGGGGCCGACGGCTTCAAGGGCCATAATCTCGGACGCCGGCAAGGCCTTCCTCTTCTCCGATGGCCTCGCGGATCACGAGAGTCTCTTCGTCGCCCAGGGCTGGACGGCTAGCTTCTACAAGGCACGATTCGCGCGGGCTTTGGAGCGCTGGGACGAGGCCGCGTCCCTTTTCAAGACCCTCGCCTCCGGAGCCCCCACCAAGGCCGACGCGGACGCCGCGGCCTGGTATTCCCTCGAGTGTTCCTATCGCGGCGGCCTCGCCGCGGCGGCCGCGGGGGATCCCAACCTCAGGGACTCCGCGACGGCGGCGGCTCGCTCGGCCCAGCTGGACGGTCTCGTCGCGGCCGCCGCCTCGTGGACCGGGCCAGGCAGCTTCCTCGATCTCGCGGGCGGCCTCTATCGCGACGCCCTCGCCGCGAGGGACTGGGATCTCATCGAGGCGATGGACTCGAAGCTGGGATCCAAGCTCGGATACGACATGGCCGCGCGCCTGTCGTACACGAGCTGCCGGGCCGAGGAGCTGCGCCCTGTTCCCGCGCCGCCCGATTCCGGCGCGGAAGATCGCTCCGAATGGCAGGCCCTCGCCGGCCGCTTTTCCAACATCGCGAGGGACAGCTCGGCGCCTGTCTACTACCGCGCCCTCGCAGCCTGGAGGGCGGGCCTCGAGCCGCCCCTCCTCCGGGCTCTCGAGACTTCCGCGCCTCCGGCTGCGGCTTCGGTCGAAGCCGAGTCTTATGTCTCGGGCCTGGCCGGATTCGGCCTCGTGGACATAGCCTTCTCGGAGGCCAGCGCGCGCTCATCCGCGCTGGGAGTCGTGGGCCTTCGCGCCCTCGCCTCCCTATTCTCGTCCCTGAATAGGCCCGACGAGGCCGCGCGCGTCGAGGCCCTGCTCTTCTCGAGGCCGGACTTCGCCCCGAGGCGCTCGGATTATGATCTGCTCTACCCCAGGCCTTATCTCTCACTGCTGAGGGACCTGGACCTGGAGCGCGCCTTGCCCGAGGCGCTCGAGCTCGGGATCCTGCGCTCCGAAAGCCTCTTCCAGGCCGACGCCGTCTCTCGTTCCGGCGCGATCGGCCTCTCCCAGGTCATGCCCGCCACTGCAGCTGGCCAGGCCCGCGCCATCGGACTCTCGCCCTACGACCTCGAGTCGCCGGCCGATAACCTGGCGATAGGCATGTCCTATTTCGCCTCGCTCCTCGATCGCTTCGGCGGCAAGCCGCTCCGCGCCATGATGGCGTACAACGTTGGACCGAATAAGTTCAGGTCCTTGGCCGTGGCCTCGAGCGACCTGCCCGACGACCTCCTCGTCGAGGAGATCGGCATCGCGGAGACGAGGCAATATTGCCGCAATATCCTTCAATCGACCGTGGTCTACGGCCTGCTGTATTATGGATCGGCGGCGGGAACGACGATCGATAGCCTCGTGGAGGGCGTCGACGGAGACGGCACGGGCCGCTGAGGAGGCTTCCATGGGCACGAGCGCGGTTGAGTACGTTTGTCCGGCCTGCAAGGGAGAGCTTCGAGGCGAAGGCGGAAAGCTGGTCTGCCCCGCGTGCTCCCTCGACTTCAGCAATGAGGGAAGGATCCCCGACTTCGCCACGGCCTTCCAGGGCCAGGAGAGGCCGACCTTGATGGGAAGGGCTTACGGCGCCTTCTTCAACTTCATAGCCCCCGTCTATGAATCCTGGGCCTGGTACCAATTGACGCTGAACCTCTCGGGCGCGCGGGAAAGCTCGATCGAAAGCATCGCCCGCTTCGTCGCGGAAGTCCTGGACGGAGTCGAAGGGGCGATCCTCGATATCGCCTGCGGCCCGGCGACCTACGGCCGCAGGATCGTCTCGCCGCAAAGACGCGTCTACGGCGTCGACCTATCGCCAGGAATGCTCAGGCAAGGAGCCGCGCTCGTGGCCCGCGAGGGCAGGGCGGGCGTATCCCTGGCGCGCTCGAGCGCCGAGCGCCTGCCCTTTCCGGCCTCCTCCTTCGACGCGGCCATCTGCTGCGGCTCGTTTCACTTGTTCCCAGATCCCGTCGGCACGCTCCGAGAGATCGGCCGGGCGATGAAGAACGGCGCTCCGTTCGCCCTCCAGACATTCCTAACCGGGGGAAAAGAGGGTAAGGGCGATGCGAGGGACAAGATCGGCTACCACGCCTATGAGGAGGACGAGTTGAGAGACCGGTTGGTATCCGGCGGCTTCGAGGAGGTTCGGATCAATCGAGTTGGGACGGTGCTGCTGGCGCGTTCCAGGAAGGCGGGGCATTAGGCCGCCATCGAGAACAGGATGCCCGGCGAGGCGAGAGCCGGCGAGGACGAGGGCGAGTAGGGTCGGACCGGGGCGGCGGCTATCTGGTGGAGCTCGGATCCGTACTGCTGGATCAAGGCGTCGACCCGCTTCGGGCTCAGGTCCCTGGGGGCCTCGATGGCGGCCAGGGGCTGGCTCCTTATGCTTTCGAGCTCCCCGATGAGCACGTCGAGGATATGCAGGGTGTCGATGCTGTAGGCCGGCGTCCCGTCCTGGGCGGCCACTCCGGATACGTGGGAGAAGTTGGCATAGAGGGCTTCGCTCCTAAGCACCGGCACGACCGCCCTATTGTCGCCGTAACGGGCGGCGAACATAAAGGATAGCGGTACGTTATTGCTGGCCAGGACCTCCATGTCGCTCTCCCTCCTCCATTTCGAATATCGGATTGGACGGCAGGGAGATTAGTGAAAATGCGGGATTATTTAATTACTTAGTTAATTACTACGCTATGCCAGAGGCCGGTCATGCCCGCGGAATTCCATTATCGCTCTTTCTTGGACGCCTTCCTGAGGCGGTCGTTGATGGCGGGACCCAGGCCGGCCTCGGGAGCGAGTTCTGCCCAGATCTGGTCGAAGCCGCCCGAGTCGAGCTCGTGGAGGGTCGCGAAGAGCCCGGCCGCCGCCTCGATGAGGTCGCCCGAGGCGGATAGATAGCGGGCAAGGGCGAAGCGGCCCGAGGTAGCCTCGAGCGTGGCGCCTGAGACGGCGCTCGAGACGAGGATGGCGGCCCTCCCGGAAGGCCTTGCCGCCGCTAGGTCTCCCTTCTCGATCAGGTGGAGAGGAGTGCGAGGCGCGTAGTGGCTGTCGAGGAGCCCGGGGCTCGCAGCGCCCTTCCCCTCGCCCGCGACCGGAGAGGACCCGCCGCGGAGGACGGGGCCGATGACCTCTTCGATGGCCTCGGCCGGCATGCCGCCGGGCCTGAGCACGCGGGGAGGATCGACGGTCATGTCGAGGACGGTCGACTCGACGCCGACGGAGCAGGGCCCTCCGTCGACGATTATGTCCACTTTGTCGCCGAGGAAGCGGCGCACGTGCTCGGCGAGTGTCGGCGAGAGATAGCCGAAGGGATTGGCGCTCGGCGCCGCCACGGCCGTGCCGGAATAGGCGATGATCGAGCGCGCGACCGGGTGGGCCGGCAGGCGGACCGCCACCGTCGACAGGCCGCTCGTGACGATGTCGGGGACGGATGCGCGCTTGGGCAGGACGAGGGTGAGCGGGCCGGGCCAGAGCGTCTCCATGAGCGACCGGGCCTTACGGCTTGCGCTCTCGGCGACACGCTCCACGCCGGCCACCGAGGCGACGTGGACGATGAGGGGATCGAAGCTGGGTCTGGCCTTGGCCTCGAAGACCCGGGCGACTGCCCGGGCGTCGAAGGCGTCGGCGCCTAGGCCATAGACGGTCTCGGTGGGGAATGCGACGAGGCCGCCCGAGGCTATGCGTTCGCCCGCTCGCCTGAGGTTGGCCTCTTCAGGACCTAGGAATTCCATGCTAGTGGTAGGCCTCGGGCCCCGTTTCCTCGAGCCGCGCGGCCTTGGCCAGGACCTCGGCCTCCATTCGGGCCGCGTAGTCCGCGAGCTCGCGGGCGAGTGCGGGCCGAGCCAGGGAGAGGATGCGGGCCGCGAGGAGAGCGGCGTTGCGCGCGCCATCCACCGCGACCGTGGCGACGGGGATGCCCGGAGGCATCTGGACGATGGAGAGGAGGCTGTCGAGCCCATCGAGCGTCTTGGTGCGCACCGGCACGCCGATGACGGGCAGGGTGGTCATGCTCGCCGTCATCCCCGGCAGGTGGGCCGAGCCCCCGGCCCCGGCTATGATAACCTCGATGCCCCGAGCGGCGGCGCCGCGCGCGTACTCGACGAGCCGCGAGGGCGTCCTATGGGCTGAGACGATGGTCGTCTCGCACTCGACGCCGAGCTCGGCGAGCAGCTTCGGAGCCTCGGACATCACGCCAAGGTCGGAGTCCGAGCCCATGATCACCGCGACGAGGGGCTTTGCCATGCGCAGGATGATACGCCTCCGTCGATCCGAGCGGCAAGCGGTGTGCGGCGGTCGCGGAGTTGGAGTATATTGCATTCGGAGGGGCCATGAAGATTGTCAGCGACAAGTCGGGCCTTGCGGATCCCGTCCGGTCCATCGTCACGTTCAGGCTGCTCGGCGACGCCGAGGTTCGCGACCTGCTGGACCACGTCGATATCCTCGAGCTCGAGGAGGGAGAAGTCGTCGTCGAGGAGGGGGACGTCAGCCCCTATCTCTACGGCATTGTGGAAGGCACTGTCGGCGTGAGCGTAGGGAGCGAGAGCAAAAAAGTATACGTCAACTCCCTAGGCGCGGGCGACGTGTTCGGCGAGGCCGGGATTTTCATGAGCGTCCCGAGGACGGCCACGGTGACTGCCCAAAGCGAGGCGACGATCGTCCGCGTCCATCGCACCCAACTTGCCTCGTTCTTAAGACGCTATCCCGAGGCGGGCAACAAGATCCTTCTCGTCTTCATCTACGGCCTCCTGCGCAAGCTCAGGCTGGCCGACGAGGAACTGGCCTACGAGCGCAAGTCAGACTTGGACCAGGGAGACGTCGACGCCATGGTGGCCAGCCTCCTCGGGGAGGAGGGCTGAGCCTCCTAGGAGAGCGGCTAAGTCTCCTCGGAGAGGGCGAATAGCCCCTACTTCCGGTCCCAGGCCGCCAGGATGGCCTCGATCGAGGCCTCGATCCCCGGATCAATCCCGCACCTCGCGGGATCGGCCATAAACCAGGCCGCCGACTCGCGCATGCCCTCCTGGAAGGAGACCGTAGTCCGGAACTCCGGCACCAGGCGCTTGAGCTTGGAGCAGTCGAATACCGCGCTGTAGGTCTTGTCGCCGAGGAAGTGGGGCCCGCGCTCGGGGTCGACCTTCGCGATGAAGTCCGAAGGCACATGGACGATCTTCGGCTCGACGCCGAGGGCCGCAGCTATGGTCATGTGGATCGAGTCCCAGGTGAGGGCCTCGTCTCCCGTGATCTGCACCGCCTCGCCGATCGCGGCCGGGTGCCCGAGCAGCCCTACGAGGCCGACCGCGAAGTCGCGGGTATGCGTGAGGGTCCAGAGCGACTGGCCGTCACCGTGAACCACCACACGCCTGCCCTCAAGCATACGGGCGGGCACCGTGAAATCGCTCGACCCGAAGGCCGTCGGCATCCATTTCGAGCAATAGGTGTGCGAGGGGCGGACGATCGTCAAGGGGAAGCCCCTCGCCGCCCATTCCTCCTTGAGCAGCTCCTCGCACTCGATCTTCTCGCGCGAGTACTGCCAGTACGGGTTCGCGAGCGGCGTCGACTCCGTGATGACGTAGTGGACCGGAGGCTTGCGGTAGGCCGAGGCCGAGCTGATGAAGACGAACTGGGCCGTCTTCCCTCGGAAGAGCCTTACGTCCTCCTCGACGTGGGCCTTCGTGAAGGCGACGAAGTCGACGACCGCGTCGAAGCGCTGGGCGCCCAGGGCCCGTGCCGCGGCGAGCTCGTCGCGGACATCGGCGCGCAGGCACGTGACGCCTTTCGGCGCGGCGGCGTTCCCGCGGTTGAGATGCCAGACCTCCATGCCTTTTTCGAGGGCCCTATGCGTGCAGTCGGTCGAGAGATTCCCAGTGCCGCCTATGAACAGGACTTTCATGCTGCCCCCTTCCCGTGCCTATGAGATCAACGAAAAGCCGGAGCCGCCGGCCCCGCACTCGGATCGAAGCAGGTAGGCGAATCGCTCCGCGCAGGCCTCGAGTCCCGCGCCCTCGGGCCCGGCCGGGGCGTAGACCACGGCCGCCACGTCGCGGGCCCCCTCGAATACCTTGGTCGCCATCGCGTCCTTGACGGGGTTTCCGCAGGGCTCCCAGCCCGGCTCCCCCGGCTCCGGGGCCTCGAGCGAGCGCCTACAGACGCAGACGAGGTCCTCGAGCTCGATGACCTGGCCGGAGGGATTGAAGATATAGGCCTCGCCAGGCGCGCCTCTGCGCACGAGGAGCTCGCGGCCGGTCCTCGCGGCGTCGAAGACGCTCGCGGGATAGCCCCACTCCAGGCTGACCGCGTTGTTCGCGTCGACGGGACCATTGACCAGGGGGAAGTCCCCCTCGCTGGCGGCAGCGAGGAGGTACTCGCTCGAGGGCTTGGACCGCCCCGCGGGCTTGTATCTTCCGTGCCGCAGCATGTCCCTCACGGCGGCCTTCCGCGCCGGGCTGAGGAACTCCTCGCCCGCCGCGCGGACCCGCGCGAGGAGTTCTCCGAGGTACTCGGGGGCCGCCTCGGTCTTGGCGCAGGAGGATAAGCCTAGGCCCCAGACGAGGGCGACGCGGAGCGATACCGACTGGTCCTTCGTGAGGGTGAAGCTCTGGTCGCTCATGGGGGGCATGATACCGCCCTCGAGCTGCCGCGCCTATCGTCTCTCCGAAGGAAATTCCGTCGCGGGGATCCAGTCGGGGCATATTAGCTCCAGCATGTCCGTCATCTCGAACCCTGCTTGGAACGCCATCGTGCGCCGCTCGTACTTCAGTCCCCAGGAGTCGCTGAACACGAGCCGGTCCTTGGCCAGGTCGTAGCCGATTATCATCCGGCGGTGTCCGGTCGCCTTCATCGGCGTCAAGGGCTCCCAGCGGACGACGCCCCAGCCGACGGGGATTCCATGGTCGACGGCGGCGATTACGACCTTTCTGAACAGCTCGTACTTTCCCGCGTCCGATACGGGGATCGACTTCAGGATCGAAGTGTCCATGTCGATGAAGTTGTCGCCGTATACGAGCTTTTTCCCGTCGTCCCTGTACGCTATCGGATCCGTGCCCGCGGCCGTGGCCTTTGTATTGTAATTTTTCAGCAGGGCGACGGCGTTCGCCCTCGCGTTATCCGCGGAATAAAGTCGGTAGCGCCTGGTGTAGATCCCGAGCTCCACCCCGGACTCGCTCAGCAGCTTGTTCTCGTCGCCCTGCACCATTTGCGCCATCATTTGCGGTTCGATTTCCGATCCAAGGTAATCCAGCTGCCTCGTCAGTGTCGCCGACCAGCAGGCGCCGATTCCGGGCAGCTGGTGACGCATCGGGATGTCGAGCACGTTCTCGTCCGTGGCCAGCCGATGCGAGTCGAAATAGGCCTTCTTGGCGCCGAGACGTTGGACCATCCCCAGGTCAGGCGCGTCCGGCCTCTCGATGAGGGCGGAACAATAGGCACCGTCGCTCGAATCGGCGTTGCAGTAGAGCCGTATACGAGCGGCTACGCCGCTCCATTCGCGTATCCGAATGGCGCGCGAATCCGGAAAGAGATAGTCCATGGGCGTTCCCGGAGATCCGACGGCGTGGACGATGAGAGTCTGCACCGCAGTGTTCGTCTTCGCGATACGCTCGAGGTCCGTGTCGGATTCAGAATAGTCAAACAACAAATAGATGTTCTTTAGCCTGCCGGCTTCGAGCCGGAAGACGCACTCGGCCAGCCGCGCTCCAAGGAAGGTGATTGCGTCGTGCTTCTTCAGGTAGCCGCTTACGAGCTCGTCCTTGAACGAGCCTTGCGCCAAAGCCTTCCCGCTTTTCTCGATGTACTCGCCTACGGACAGTTCCCAGAGCCCCGGGGCGGAAAGAAAATCTGCCAGATCGAGCTTCCCGCCGGCGGGGCTAGAGGAAGCATCCTCATCCAAGGGCGCCTGGTCCGGGCTTTCGATCGCCTCGTTCCCGGATGAAAGGGGAGCTGGTTGCGCGGCCGCGAAAACGGCTAGTAGAAGGAGTAGGGGAATAGATGCCACGATCTTCCGCATGTTTTGTCCTTTCAGCCCTTCCGTGCATTGCGAGGCGGGATTCAGCATCCCGGCCTCGGTTACCTGAAGGTAGCGCAGTTTGATCTCGCTTCATCTCAATTTTGGCCCCGGTTTTGCCGCCGTCAAGCCCTTCGAAGAGACGAAACCCCCAACCGGCCCTTATCGATCAGATTAACCTGGTAGGTATGGGAAAAGTATAGCAGCTCAACCTATTTCACAAGCCGTCCGAATTTCATATCCCTCGGATAGCTGGAACAACTGGATGTTATCCGGATCGCAGATGGACCCGCGAACGTTCTCAAGCCGGAGGGAGCTCGGATCCGCGCGCGGCTGGCTCCGGGCTGAGCTTCGTGATACCCTCTGTGCGCGCCGAGCCGACTCCTTGAGGAACGACGGGATTTCCACCTGCGCCATC
>Ga0181529_10000359_pt1 | contig 67672 bp, 55 predicted proteins | sample PEATcosm2014_Bin_36_FD_119763 | JGI IMG/M metagenome (GOLD analysis project Ga0181529, IMG submission 119763) | Peatland microbial communities from MTU Mesocosm Facility, Houghton, MI, USA - PEATcosm2014_Bin10_30_metaG | ecosystem: Environmental > Terrestrial > Soil > Wetlands > Peat | place...
TATCCGGTACGAAGATATGCCCCTCGAAACCGCCGATAGGCGGCATATCGCTGTTGAGTTCATCAGTAACGTCTATGAGGTGAACAATAAGAAAGTCATCCAGTGCAATATCCGGGATAATACTGACCGCAAGCGTGCGGAAGAGGCGAAAATTGCTTCCGAGATGCGGTACCGGCGTCTTTTTGAGGCAGCACAGGACGGCATCCTCATCCTTGATGCCGAGTCTGGCCAGATCGTCGAAGTGAACCCGTTTTTAATTAACATGCTGGGCTTCTCCCGCGAACAGTTCCTTGGAAAGAAAATCTGGGAGATCGGGACGTTCAAGGATATTGTTGCCAACAAGGACAACTTCGAAGAACTGCAACGCAAGGAATACATCAGTTACGAAGACCTGCCCCTCGAAACCGCCGATGGACGAAGGATCGCCGTGGAGTTCATCAGTAACGTCTATGAGGTGAACAATAAAAAGGTCATCCAGTGCAACATACGGGACATTACCAAGCGCAAGCTCGCGGAAGAGGCGTTGCGCCAGAAAAATGAGGAAATTGATGGGTATTTTACCAATACCCTCGATCTGCTCTGCATTGCAGACATGGACGGGCATTTCCGGCGCCCGAACAAGGAATGGGAAGCGGCTCTCGGGTACAGTCCTGCCGAACTGGAAGGGAAACGGCTCTTTGATTTTGTCCATCCTGACGATAGGGAGGAGTCTCTTGGTGCAATGTCTGAACTGATCGCGGGTAAAAAAGTCCTGCAATTCACGAACCGCTATCGCCACAGGAACGGAACGTACCGCTGGATCGAGTGGCGGTTGTTCTCCGCCGGGAACCTCATCTATGCATCAGCACGGGATGTTACGGAAAGGAAGAAGATGACCGATCTGATCGAAGTATCGCTTGCCGAGAAAGAGACCCTGCTCCGGGAGATCCACCACCGGGTCAAGAACAATCTCCAGATCATTTCGAGCCTCCTTAACCTGCAGATCCGGAAGATCGACGATCCCAAGACCATTGAAGTCTTAAAAGACTGCCAGTCCCGGGTGCTGTCTATGGCGCTCGTCCACGAACACCTCTACAAGGGTAAAGACTTCTCACGTATCGACCTGAAAAATTATATCCATTCGCTGGGAATGCAGCTCTCTCAGTCGTACGGAACCGCAAACGAGATTGTCCGGTTTGACTTGAACACCCCTGACATTTATGTAGATATTAATACCGCAATTCCTCTGGGTCTCATCATCAACGAACTGATCACCAACAGTTTAAAGTATGCATTTAAAGGCAGGAAGGAGGGAAAACTCTCCATTACTGCCACTGAAGATCCTCAGTCCCTCACTCTCATCGTGGCAGACAATGGCGTCGGAATGCCGGATAGTATCACGCTGGAGAACCAGACGTCACTGGGACTCCGGCTCGTAAAAACACTCACCGGCCAACTTCACGGCACGGTCACGATCGACCGCACCAGGGGTACGAAGTTTGTGTTTCTCATTCCAAAACCGGTGGAAACCCCGGGGAAGGATCAGCCTGCAAATATGCTCGCCGGCCAGTTCCACGGCACCGTGACGATTGACCCTACTGATGGCGCGAAGGTTGTGCTTACGGTTCCCAAACCGGCAGAAACCACAGGGAAGATGTGACCATGACGGTGATGCAGTACCTTTCGAATAATGGACGGATGTATTCAACAGGCTTGGTAAAACTCTCACCGGAATCTGTTCCGGGGCGGGCGCTATACCCCGGCTTTGCCCGGATATACCTTATTGCACAGAAGATCCGCTGTACGTTGAGGTATATGACCCGTGGGAAGGGAACGGACGTTGGAATTACTGGTCCACAAGATGAAGAATCCAATGAATCAGGAGTGGATGAAGTATGACAGACACAATCAAGATTCTCATTGTTGAGGACGAATCACTGGTTGCAGAAGATTTAAAGGAGATGCTGCTGGGATTCGGGTATGAAGTTCCTGGTATTGCAGACACCGGCGAGACGGCGATTGCCCTTGCAGATGAACACCGCCCGAACCTTGTCCTCATGGATATCAACCTCGCCAGTGCGATGGACGGGATCACGACCGGGGGGGAGATCCGCTCGCGATGGGGCATCCCGATCATCTATGTCACGGCGTTTGCCACCCCGGCAATCATTGACCGGGCGAAAAAAACCAATCCTTCAGGTTATATCATAAAACCGTTCAATGAGCGACAGATCCAGACCGCTATTGAGATCGCGCTTTATAATTCTGTGCTGGAGCAGCAGTTGAAAGATCACGATGCAACGATCAATTCCCTCATCAATGCAACGTCAAGCCCGCTCATTCTCATTGACCGGCAGGGGATCATCAGGGGACTGAACGCTGCAATGGCAAAAAGAGCGGGAAAACTGCCTGAACAACTCACAGGTACTCCCTTTATGGATCTGCTCTCCGGTGGATCCATCACCAAACGCCTCGCGGATGCTGTCCAGCAGGCTTCGTCTGGCAGGGGTAGCAGGTTTGAAGAAGATCAGAATGGAGCATTGTATGATAATTCAGTCATTCAGATTCCCGATTCCCGTGGTGAAGTTCAGTCTGTTGCAATATTCTGCACAGATATTACGTACCTGAAAAATGCCGAGATGCAGTTGAAAGCAACAAACGATCAACTTGTAGCAGAACAAAACCGGCTCGCTACGCTCACCGCAGCGCTGGATAGTATGGATGACCCGGTCATTATCACAGATGCGACGGGTACGATTGCGTACGTGAACGGGGCGTTTAAAACACGATTTGGTTATTCCCTGCCGGATGTGGAAGGAAAACACATAAGTACACTTGCGGCACCGGAGAACCTGTTTTCCCTGAACCTCGAAGGATTTCTGGACGACCAGAAATCGGTCTGGACAGGTAAATTCATAGCCCGGAATAAATACGGGCTGAACCTGCCGTTTCTCCTTAAAAGTTCCTTGGTGGTTAACGAAAACCGGATGAAAAGACGAGTCTTTGTACTCCGGGAGGAATTATATGGCCGGAAGTAATGTTCTTGCGCTCGTTCAATCTTTCCGTAAAAAGGGCCGTAAAGACAGAGGACCGGATAGAAATAGTTCAGATCTTTTTAGATTAGGGATTACTCCATGAGTACCAAAAAAAATATTCTCGTCGTTGAAGACGAATCACTGGTTGCCGAAGACTTAAAGGAGATTATTATCTCACTGGGATACACCGTTGTCGGGATAACTGACAATAGTACGGCTGCAATCATACTGGCCAGAGAGACATCTCCCGATCTCATCACCATGGATATCAATATCTCCGGTTCAGTCGATGGTATTTCGACCATGGAACAGATCCGGAAAGAATCGGATGTCCCGGTCATCTATGTCACTGCATTGACTACCGATGCGATAGTAGAACGAGCAAAAAAGACTAAACCGTCAGGGTATATCATCAAACCCTTCAACGAAAGGCAGATCCGTTTGGCATTCGAGATCGCACTCTATAATACCGAACTGGAACGGAAGGTGACTGAACGCGATACGATGATCCGTGCCCTTATCAATGCGACCTCCGATCCATTTCTCTTAATTGACGCAACCGGTACAATCCGGGCAGGTAACGAGGCAATAGCCCGGCGTCTGGGCCGTCATGCCGAAGAACTTACCGGCATGCATATCAGGCAGATTGTCGAAGCGGGGGCAATATCGGGGCAATTTGCAAGCTCGGTAACGCAGGCACTGGAAGGAACAGATGTCAGGTTCGAGGAATCGTTCCGGGACCACTGGTATGACATACATTTCATCCCGATCACCGATCCCCAGGGACGGGTGTCCATGACGGCAGTATTCTCAAACGATATCAGTGTCCGAAAACAGGCAGAAGACCAGGTAAGGATAGTGAATGGGCGGCTCATTACCGAACGCAACACGCTGCGGCAGACTCAGGAAGAACTCCAATCCTTAAATGCTCAACTTGAGGAGAAAGTGAGGGAACGGACCGCCGAACTGGAAAACGCAAACGGGGTTTTGACTGAACAGAACCGCACGTTAAAAATATCCAATGCCGGCACCCGGGCTCTTATCAGCGTACATGATGAGACCGGCTTCATGCCACATATCTGCAACGATCTTGTCCGGAGTGGAGGGTATTCGCATGTCTGGCTTGCCGGACTCGATGCTAAAGGAAACATCGGCATCGTTGCTGCTGCGGGATATGAATGTCCCGGCTTTTCTGCAATGCTCGCAAACAAACGGCTTCCTGTCTGTACGGATAAGGCACGCACTACGGGAGGCATATTGGGAATAACTATGCTTGACCCCACTTGTGCCAGCTGCCCGCTCGCCATGCTGCATATGGATTGTCCAACAATAATCACCCGGCTGGATATAGGGGAAAAATCTGTTGCATTGCTGGGTGTTACCCTCCAGCCCGGTGTTACCCTGTCAGATCATGAGACTGTGCGTATCGGGCAGGTTGCACAGGAAATTGCTTTTGTCATCCACTACCTGAGGACAAAGGAACGCGAGCAGAGGGCATACGACCAGATTACGAAAAATCTTGAACAACTGGCGATCCTCAACGATCATGTCAGGAACCCCCTTCAGGGCATTATCGGGTACGCAAGCATGGGGGAGGGGGAACTTTTTACAAAAATTATCAAATTGTCGACTACTATCAATTCCATCGTGACAAAACTTGATGAAGGGTATCTGGAATCCAAGAAAATCCGGGACTTTATGGAACGCCATGAGCACATTGATTTACATGAATCTGACAGGAAATCAGATGGTCCAAAGAGGACAGGGATCGATATCTCCTCCCACTCCTCTTGATATGAGGCAGTATGGAAAAAATTGCTCTCGTTGATGACGATCCAGATATCCTGGAAATATTTACCCATTTCATTAAATTATTCGGGTATATTCCCCTTCCATTCCAGAATCCGGTAGAAGCCCTTAAAATGATACCAGAAGAATACCCGGTGCCTTCCCTTATCCTCCTGGATCTCATGATGACTCCGATCACCGGGCTCCAGTTCCTTGAAGAGCGCCGGCAGATCCCGCGGATTGCCAGAATCCCGGTGATGATCGTCTCTGCATGGGGACTTAATGAGCAGGATCTTGAGACGTATGGAAAAGATATTGCCGGAACAATCCAGAAACCGGTACAGTTTAAAGATCTCCGGGAGATTATCAATAACCAGATTTCACTGCATCACAGGGACCAGACCCTCTCTGATGGTTAGTCCATATTCTAGGAAAACCGGATCCTGATACGTAAAAGGCATGTAATCGATTTTTCGCCATATAAAAAACTCTCTCGACAGTCAACATATCAAAACCAAATTTTGCAACGAAAGGACAGGTTCATCCGTTGTCCCGGTGGATAGTGGCTGGTTCAGACAGGAGATTAAAATCTTACATGATGTCGGAGTTGAAAACCAAAATGACGGACAATCAAAAAATAAAAGCAAAAAACGCCTTCAATATCGGTCGCGGGGCTTCATTTGTAGTATATGGTGATTCAAGAGATGACGCAAATTCTTGGATTCCTCATATGCAGGAAATTTATAAGGATGCTCAGGGATTCCCTTACCCGTCAGTACGATATTGCAATCCAGACCATATCTACGACAAGTGATGTTATGCCTTGATTCTGGTATGTAAGGGAGATAGAGGGATAATTCCTATAGGGTATACATCGGGAATCAACCTCTTACATATCAGGACCGGGCTGTTTTTAGTGTGGGCTGAACATCAGGGAAGTGCCAAACCTGTTGGATGTGAGCCGGGTACACCAGTGCCATTCCGGGCAGAGACAGGCTTCCCGGTCTTCCCTTTAATTTTCCTCCCGGACCATTAATGGGTATACCATAATATAACGGAGAGAGATACTTTTTAAAGATCCTTGATCTATGGTCCGGCAGCCGTTTCTCCCGCGAATCTTCAATTTCTGGGAAAAAGTTCCCGGTTAACATCGTTCTGAAATTTGCAACAATCCCCCCTATTTTAAAATCTACTGAGTTTATAGGAATAATCGTAGGGCAGGCCTTGGCGCGAGAGTACGTAAGATTACCCCTTTTGCAGTTTTGTTTAACCTGCAAACCCCACCACACGGATTTTTGAGGGAATTTCCCCACTCCATTACCATGAGATACACGATTATGGACAAAGACCAGTTCAGGGAATGCAGCACAGGAGAAGTCTTAAACTCGCTCAAGTCACGTGCAGACGGATTGACAGACTCTGAAGCGGCATCAAGGCTTGCCATTTATGGATTTAACGAGATTGCAGAAAAGAAAAAAAGCCGAATCCTGAAATTTATCAGCAAATTCTACGGCCCCATCCCTGCACTTCTCTGGGTCATAATGGCGCTGTTTTATTTTCTTGGCAATTGGGCCGACCTGTGCTTGATTTCCGCCCTCTTGGTATTCAATGCGATAGTCAGCTTTGCAATGGAGGACAAAGCGGACACGTCAATAACTCTCCTGAAACAGAGGCTGTCAACAAATTCACGCGTATGCCGTTCCGGATCATGGAACGTGGTGCACTCAAAAATGCTCGTCCCCGGAGACATCATACGGTTACGACCCGGGGACATCATTCCCGCAGACGCAAAAGTGATTACAGGAGATAATCTCGGTATTGACCAGTCAGGAGTGACCGGGGAATCCCTTCCGGTGTCACGATCTGCCGGAAACCTGGTATATAGCGGCACGGTATTACAGAAGGGGGAGGCAACCTGCGTTGTAATCCTGACCGGATACCAGACACTTTATGGCGAAACGGCAAAACTGGTGGAGACCGCAAAACCCAAGTCCCATCTTCAGTCAGAAATACTCAGCATAGTAAAGTACCTTGTCGCCGCTGACCTGGTCATCATAACCCTCCTTTTCATTTACTGCTATGGATTTCTACACATGGCACTTCCCGCGCTCATCGTATTCCTGTTAGTGGTATTCATCTCGTCAGTCCCCATGGCACTCCCCGCATCCTTCACGGTATCACTTGCATTCGGGGCGGAAAAGCTTTCGAAAAAATCGATACTGGTTACAAAACTCTCTGCCATAGAAGGGACTGCAACCATGGATCTTTTATGCATGGATAAGACCGGGACAATAACAGAGAACAGGATAAAAGTAGCCACGGTTTTCGGCTTTGGAACAGGGCAGGAAGAAGTCATAAGATATGCTGCCGAGGCGTCAAGCGATGAGAACAAAGATCCGATAGACACCGCCATACTGGAATACGCAAACACACTCCATGTCAAATCAGGTTCACAGTTATCATTCGTCCCTTTTGATTCGTCGACAAAGATGACAGAGGCGCAGGTACAGGAAGGAGATGAAACATATTCTGTCGCAAAAGGGGCGGCAAACATAATTTCCGTATTATGCGGAATCAGTGCTGATCAGACTCAGGCATTAAACGAAAAAGTGACGGGTTTTGCCCTGAAAGGGTATCGGACAATTGCTGTTGCAAAAAATGCAGGGACCTGGGAAATTGTTGGTGTAATTGCACTCTATGACCGGCCTCGTCCGGATTCCGGAAAACTGATCGAGAAACTCCACGATCTCGGCATTTCCATAAAGATGATAACCGGGGACAACAGGGCTGTTGCAGTACAGATAGCACGTGAGGTCGGCTTAGGCACCAATATCGTGGACATCCATTCAGGAGACTTCGATAAGGATGACAATCTGGTGAAAACCATAACAGATGCGGATGGGTTTTCAGGAATTTATCCAAAGGATAAATATACGATTGTAAAAGCGATGCAGGATCACGGCTTCATCGTAGGAATGACGGGGGATGGCGTTAACGATGCGCCAGCGTTAAAACAGGCAGATGTGGGGATCGCCGTAGAGAGTGCAACCGATGTTGCAAAGAGTGCAGCCGACATTGTGCTGACAAAAAACGGAATCGAGGTGATTGTAGATGCCGTAAAAGAAAGCCGCAGGATATTCGAGAGGATGCTCATCTACACCATTGTAAAGTTAGCAAAAGTTATCCAGCAACTGGCTTTTATCACCATAATATTCGTCGTATACGGATTTATCCCGATTACCGCGTTCCTCCTGATACTGCTCACGTTCACAAATGATATAGTCAACCTGTCGATATCTACGGACAACGTCGGATTTTCAAAAAATCCGGATTTCTGGGATATGAAATACATCATGCCCATGGCAGCCCTGCTGGGAGGACTGCTCACCATACAGGCGCTGCTTTTAGTGCCGGTTGGCCTGGGCGTTTTCGGGTTGTCTGTACCCGGGCTCGCAACTGCAGCGTTCCTGATGCTCAATATATCAGACAAAGTGACCATATTCAACGTCAGGGAGCGGGGATGGGCCTTCAAATCCATGCCAAGCATTGCAGTCATAGCTGCATCCCTGGGTGGAGTACTGGCGGGAATCGTCTTCGCGTACTATGGCATATTCATGGACCGCATAAGCCTTCCGGTGATCCTCTGGATCGTGGCCATGTCAATCGCGTTCTTTGTCATAGCCGACATCCTCAAGGTCTGGTTAAATAACAGGATTACCGTTGCACATCCAAAATGCGCAGCACCGGCGTATGCTATGGAGTAATATCAGTACCAGATTATTTTCTATTTTTTGATTCCAGACGAAATATTTATTGCCTGTAGCAGGCGATTCTGCATAAAAAACAGATCCCCTGTGGTTGGTTCTTACGATATCAGATCTCTTTGTTGACGATGAGGCCCCACTCCGGGGTATTGGCAGATTGTCCTTTGAGCAGACAAAAGAATTTGCTGTGACTACCGCACCATCTGCTCCTGTTACCCATAATACAGCCGAACTGGCGCTCAAGGAATCAGAACTCAGGTATCGCCGCCTTTTTGAAACAGCACAGGATGCGATCCTGATCCTAGACGGGGATACCGGAGAAATTATCGACGCAAACAAATTTATTCTCGATATGCTGGGATACCCGCTGGATTATTTCGTTGGTAGACATCTTTGGGAACTTGGGTTTCTCAAAGACAAATCATTTGCTAAAAATGCATTTGAAAAACTGAAAACTGACGGGTATATCCGGTATGAAGATCTGCCCTTGGAAACAAAACAGGGCATTGCTATCAGCGTGGAGTTCGTCAGCAATGTTTACCTTGTGGGTAATAAGAGGATTATCCAGTGCAACATCCGGAATGTTACTGAACGGAAACGTGCTGAAGATGCACTTGCACTTGCAAGCAGAAAACTGAAATTATTGTCAAGTATCACCCGCCATGATATTAGGAACCAGCTGATGGCGCTCTCCGGTTCTTTGGAACTTGCACGGAAAACCGTTAAAGAACCGGAAGGAATTGCTAATATCAACCGGGCATACAAAGCGGCGGACACCATCCTGCGCCAGATCGAATTTACCAAAGAATATGAGGATCTCGGAGTCAGGTCTCCTACATGGCAGCGGGCATCCGACATTATTCGTTCAGCTTCCTTGCAGCTGGCAGCCGATACTATTGCCTTTGAAATCCCCGAGGATCACCTGGAAATATATGCCGACCCGCTCCTTGTCAAGGTGTTCTACAACCTGTTTGATAATGCCCGGCAGCACGGAGGCGCAGTTACCCGTATCAGCATATCGCATCATCCCGTCGGCACCGGGCTTAAGATCGTCATTGCTGATAACGGGGTCGGAATACAACAGGAAGACAAATCACAAATTTTCGAACGCGGTTTCGGGAAAAATACCGGGCTTGGCCTTTTTCTCTCCCGGGAGATCCTGTCAATTACCGGGATTTCCATCAGCGAGACCGGTGTTCCGGGCAAGGGTGCACGATTTGAGATCGCAGTACCGGAAGGTACGTTTCGGTTTGGAGAATCACCGACACCCAAATAAAATTACGGCAGGTCAGGGTTCTTGTCAAGGACGTTTATTGTCACGACAATGGTCTCATTCACATCGACCTTTGTTTTCCATCGGTATTGCATAGGATATCCTCCTTTTTTATGACGACTACCACACTTTTTCTCAACTATCATTTTTGCAACATAATTTGAATCTGCCCCGAACGGGATTGAAGATGGATCAACCGGTCTTCGTGCATCTTCGAAGCCTTTTCTCTCTAAAACAACATCTGGCTACTCGTCTGTTTTTAGCAACCACTCATCCGCATATTCTCTGTGTTTCTCCGTGAGGTTACAACAACACCCCGGAACAGAAAGGATCCCGGTTGATTCAGATTTTGCAATGACTGACGAGATTTATCTGTTCTCCCCTTCTATGAGGACTCACCCTGATAGGTGTTTAAAAAAATCGTATCTGGGTATGGAGTTGAAAATAAAATGACTGACAAAGAAAAAGCGAAGGACATTAAAATAAAAGACGATATCCGAAAGACCGGATATGGCATAAATGCGGATGATGCAAAGATCGATGCCAGGAACAAGCACGATCACGTCCCTTATGATGTAAAGGGCGACACCAGGAACGGGCAAAACACGGTCGGGAACCGGTAAACCAGATGTGGGTCGGAAATATATCACAGAGTGAGAAGAATCCAGCCGTGTCAAGCACTTTTTTTGGATAGTCTCTGACACCTGCAAGGGCAAAGCGGCCGTCCCTGCGTTTCATCTCATTTTTGAGGAGATGAAAGGTGCGCAGCCCGCCGCTTGAGAGGTACGTGGAGCCGGAGAGGTCGAGCACCAGTTCCTTGTCATCATCGTGCAACGCTCCCTTTGTCAACTCATCCAGCTGCCGGGCACCGAAAGCATCCAGCCTCCCGTTGACAAAAAAGATCAATATGCCGTTTTTACGTTCACTTTTTGCTTCCATGCCGTGTCACAGTCTCCTGATCAATGTTCATCGTCCCGGGTCTTTGCAATCCCGGATATTATCTTTGCGTGAGGCTGTTGGGACAGTTTAAACATCCATTTTTTTATTTTTAGTTCTGGTATTTCCGGCAATGCAGTTTGTAATCCAGGTTTTTTGTAACTGGTACTGTTCACGTGGGACGGGGGCTTGCACTCTCCAGAAGTCACGATTGGTCCGGGGGGATGGCGTCAGCATGTCAACCTTCCCGGTTTCCTGTATGGGAACCATACGATGCTGGTAAATGATCTGGCGCATGTCATGGATGTTCATCTTCTCGATGAGGAGTTTTCTTTCCTTGAGCTGTTTTAAAGCGTAGCGTATGGTCCTTGGAGAGTAGTGACATTTGCTCACGAGATCCTTGTGGGTCATTGCACCGCTCGTACCGAGAATCTCGAGTACGGCTTTTGATGACTGGGGTAACGTGTTCATGATCATTACCTGTCGCGGAAACGATCGAGATCGCAATACCGTACAGACTGGTAAGTAAATCCCTGAGCATCGTTATAAATTTCCTGCATAGATGTAATCGGCGGATTTGTATCAGATTTTAACGTATCATGCAGTGAACGTGTAGCCATGCGATTGTCATCAATGGCTTCGCTGACCTTCCCTTTCTGATTGTCAAGTATTATGTTTTCAACTCCGCTCCCCGGCGAAATTTTTATTTTCATGTCAGAGCCCGGCAGCATATCGCGGAATAGAGGATAAACATGTCCTGTTTTTGCAAAAGATGTTTCAAATTTTGATTTTCAGGTAATCTCCTATACGTCTCTTCTTTACATGCTTTGCTGGCGAGTCATCATGTCCACCACGAAAATATCAGGAACGCGTATCACATCCAGGATCTCCGTGCCGAAACAATTCGATCTTATCCAGGACCGATCCACAGGCAAAAGAGTGCGAGCCCACCAATTCCCGGGATTTATCGACAAGGGAAATCTTGATATGCTGAACAGGTTTGGTGAAAAGTTCAAATTGAAAGAGATCGACAGCAACCCCTCGGAGATCCACGAATTAAATGTCTTGGAGGCATTTTTGGCGGATCATGTGCAACCGAACAGGATCTGCGATGTCCAGTGCATGCTGCTCTGGAGTGAATGGGTCCGAACTTACCAACGCCAGACTTACGGATTTCCGAACCTGATCCGTGAAAGAGAGTTCCGCAATGCTATCACGGACAAGTTTGGCGTAGAGATTGCCAACTATGGATTCCGGGGAGCAGTTTATCCCGGCATAAGGTTCGTTCCGTAACTGCCTGATGCAGGGGAACCCATGAAACAGGAGCGTGAATGAGGATGGCAGTAAAGAAACCTGTTGCAAAGAGTAACACCGTAAATGAATTCAAAGGTCTGGAAAAGAAGATCGGGAACGTGCCCGGGATCTTCACGGAACTGACCACAAACGATCCCGCGATGTACAACCTTGTCATCAGGATGGAGGACCACATCTGGGACGACGGGAAACTTTCAAAGACGACCAGGAAGTTGATTGCGATCGCAATTGCTGGGGCGCTCCGCGACCAGCACGCCGTCCGCGCCCAGCTGATGAGGGCCGCAAACCTCGGTGCCACAAAAACCGAGGTAGAAGTGGCGCTTCGGGTGACCTTCCTGCTCTCGGGCATGCCGGCGTATGTCTACGGCAAGACCCAGCTTGATGAAATCATGAAGACATAACACGGGGGTTCTGGTATGACAAAAAAAACATGTACTGGTTTTCCGGTGCCGGGTGCTCCTGAACCGGACTTTGGGTTCTGTTAAATGGTTCGCGAATCAGATCCACGCAAGTGAGGTGAATAGTTATGGAAGATGGAATCGAAGAAAAATTCAGGTCTTTGGAATCTGAAATACAACGACTGGACAATCTGGTTCAGGTTTTGAACAAAAAGGCAGAATCACATCAATTTTCTCATGATGTTCTGGAAGTTCTCCAGAATGGAGGGGGTACGTACAGTCTTTGATGGAAGGTGGCTTCCCAAACCACATACAATGCCACCAGCCATTCGCTTCTTTTGGCGGATCAAGGAGGGGTTGGTGGTGCTCTCCTGAAAGCAGATTGTGAGTGACGAGCCCCGGTACTTTTCTTATTTTTTATCCCGGACTCCTGTCATTGAGGTAGATTTAAGGGAATTACCGGACTTTCCGAATGGTGATTTCCGAAAAAGGGAGTTTCTAAAAAATATTTTTCACACGACATTATATTACCCGTTATTATCCAGATACCACCATCGGTACTTCAGGTTCTGCTTCAAAGGCACAAAAATGCCCCGGTTTTGTCTTTGCCATGGCAGCATCTGTGGTACAACGTGGGGGTACATGATGGACAGCAGCAGTATGTTGAGGAAAATCCCGGGGCTTGATTCCCGCTTTTCCCTGGTTCTTATTTTTATGGGTATGTTTGCCATAACCGGCGTTTTTGAACTTGGCCAGATTTTTTTCCATCCTTATGTGGGGATGTGGCAGGTCTCACTTCTTACAATGGTAGTGGTGAGTGCAAGTGCAGCATTTATCACATTTTTCCCAATCCGGTCTCTCCGTACAGCTGAAGCCCGGCTGGATACGCTCCTGAATGGTTCCCCGGCCCCGCAGTTTGTGATTGACGCGAACCACCGGGTCATATTCTGGAACCGGGCTTTGGAGATTGCGAGCGGGATCAAGGCATCGGAAATGTACGGCACCACGGATCCCTGGCGTGCCTTCTATACAGAACAACGCCCGACTCTGGCCGATCTTCTCGTAGATGGGCCGATTGAAAAACTTCCTGAATGGTACAAGGGACAGATCACCAGATCCCAGCTTATCGACGGATCGTATGAAACAATTGATTTTTTCCCGCAAATTGGAAAAAGCGGCAGCTGGTTTTATTTTACCGCGTCACCTGTCCGGGATGACAATGGCGTTATTCTCGGAGCAGTTGAATCATTCATTGATGTGACCAAAAGTAAGCGTACCGAAGAGGTCCTCGAAGCCAACAAGATCCTGCTTGAAGATTCAATGGAACTGGCACACATGGCGTACTGGGAATATGATGTCCCTTTGGGTACGTTCATCTTTAACGATCGGTTCTACGCCCTCTACGGTACAACCGCGGAGCGCGAAGGGGGGTACCGGATGCCAGCAGAGGTTTATGTTAAAAATTTCGTCCACCCGGAAGACGCAGATCTCGTTACGGAACGGATCGCTACATTACTGACAACACAAGGCCCGGGAACACCCTCCGAACTGGAGCACCGGATTATCCGCAGGGACGGTGAGATCCGGTATATCAAGGCGCGTATCCGCACAACCCGGGATGAAACGGGTCGCACGATCCGGTCCAATGGGGCAAACCAGGATATTACCGTACGGATACAGGCACTGATCTCCCTCAAAGAAAGCGAGGCACGTTATCGGAATGTTGTCGAGGACCAGACAGAATTCATCTCCCGGTTCTTACCCAATGGCATCCATGTCTTTGTCAACGATGCATACTGCCGGTATTTCGGGCTGAAGCGTGAAGAAATAATCGGGCACCGCTTCAGGCCGCGGATCCCTGTTGACGATCAGGAGCGTATGAAACAGTTCTTTGCATCCTTAACCCCGGAACACCCGGTCGACAGCATCGAACACCGGATCATAATGCCGGACGGCACAATACGGTGGCAGCGGTGGAGTGACCGTGCGATCTTCAATTCTTCCGGAACGATCACCGAATACCAGTCGGTGGGCCGGGACATTACCGAACAAAGACAGGCAGAGATCGCTCTCAAGGTAAGCGAGGCGCGGTTCCTAGCGTTTATCACTGAGGCAGCCATGCGGTTGAAAAATCCCCTTGCCGTTATCGAAAACAATCTTGAGTCTGTGGTGAGCGATATCGACCGGGGCAACATGATTATCCCGGATATTACACTCCAGCTCAGGCTGCAGATAAAGAACCTCGAGCAGATCCAAAGTAATATCAACGAGTTTAACAAGGCAATTGTCGCTCATTCGAATGGGATCCCGGATGCCTCAAAAAAATTTCTGACAGAATAAGGTGACCGGACGTGGAAATTACCCGGATTGATATAAAGGACGAGGCCCTTTACCTGATTACGGCCCCTGCTGCACGATTAAAGGAAGAAAATATCAATTTGATCAGGATGCTGCTGGCACGGGATTATTACGTGCTTGTGGTCACGGCGAACCAGCCCTACGATATCCTCAAAAAGCACTATGAGGAGAACGGGATCCCGATGGAAAAGATATTTGTGGTCGATACCGTCACGAAATACGCGATGGGGCAGGATCACGAGCCGGTGCCAAACTGCCGGTTCGTCAGCAACCCTTCAGATCTTACAGGTCTGGGAATTGCCATTACGGATCTCCTCAGCACTAACAAGGAAAAGAAAGTCTCTCTGCTCTTTGATTCGGTCAATGCCATGCTGATCTATATCTCGTCTCAGAATATCACCCGGTTCATCCACTTTGTCACGAATAAACTGAGACTGATGAAATTTTCCGGGATCTTCCTTGCCGTGGAGAAGGGGCTTGATCCCGGTCTTCTTCTCCAGCTGACAACCTTTGTGGATCAGGTCATTGATGTGGATTAGGAAAGTACAGGAGCAATGTTGCCGGATCTGAAAAGTTAACGGAGGGTTCAAGGACTTTTTTTGGCCGGGCAATCCGATCCGGGCATAAACGAATATTGTCCGGCAGTTCCCGACACAGATACCGCGATTGAACATGTAATAGCAAAGGAGATGTTGACCGTTGATTATCCGGACAGGATCAGCCTGAGGAAAAACAGCCATTTCTTTTTTTTAGGCTCCCCGAATATCCCCCGGGAGGCCTGATCCGGCAATAGAGGGATCCACTCATCCGGGCTCATTCCAGCCCCCGATTACCTCCCGGCCAACCTAAAAGAAGCCCGTATAGGGCCCCGTTTAAAAACAAGCCCAAATGGGTCGTATTTTCGAAAACGGACAAAATAAAACGTTCACATAGACGCGTTTTGAGGCCCGATCATGGGCCCGGATGGGTTTTCTGTTGATGGAGAAAATGACCGCGGCCAGAACGCGAATATGGCCCTGCAAAGGGCCTTATATGGGGCTCGAATTGGGCGTATTCTGGCAAACCGGGCGATAAAAACAGTCTTATTTCTCGAAGGTTCAATCGGACGGTTTTACGGGCGTTTTTCAGGCATCATATACAGGGACAAACGGGATCTGCTCGTGTCATAATTTTGAAATTTACTGTTCGGGATTCCCGTCACGGCAAATGTTTTCGCAATGGATCCATCACCAGAGAAATTTTGTTGCATCTGTGGCCAGTGAAGGCTATTGAATCTGCGTAAAAATATTCTAACTCACTGCAAATGTGTTTTCCCCTGTATGCCAACCGTGCGCGTGCGGGACTCGAACAACATCCTTATCCCGGCGCACCTGAATATCACAAGAGTACATTATGTTTTACGAGGCCGGATTATGCCGTACACCATTACCCTGATCTCTCCAGAAGAAAAGGAACAGCAAAGAGAACGCTTTGCCCCCCGGGTTAAGTACGAGATCAAATCCGAGATCTTCGGCTGCTGTATCAAGCTCCTGTCCGATGACCGGGCACTCCTTGAAACCTGGCAGGAGAACTTCTATCCGATGTCCCAGAATATCCGGTCGCACGGCCGGCTCTATGTCTTTAAGGATCCATCTGTGGGGGACAACACGGTGCAGTTCGACCCGTATTCAAAGACCGCGTTCCTCTTCAACTTTTCCTACTATGGCTGGATCAAATCGATCGCACTTGGCCTGTGCGGCGATATTCTCGAAGACGAACACGGCATCAGCTCGGTCCACGGGGCCTGCGTGGATGTTGGGGGAAAAGGGCTTGCCATGGTCGGGACCTCGGGTGCCGGGAAGACTACGCAGACCTATGGTCTCCTCCGCGACCCGCACGGCCGGATCATCTCTGACGACTGGTTCTTTGCCCGGGTCTTCGGCCCCGAGATCCTTGCCTACGGCTCGGAACGGAATTTTTACATCCGACAGGATCTCTCGGCTATCTGGAAAGAGTTTGGCGGACTTGTGGCAGCAGACGAGTACGATGCGGACGGGCGTGCGGTCGCGGACATACGGTGGGTCGTGGGCAAAGGGCGTCTGCTGCCGCTGACTACCCTGAGCACGATCATCATCCTCAAACGTGATTCAGCAGCCCCTCAGTTTCTCTGTCCGCTTGAAAATCACGAGGCGCTTGACCTCTTTACCAAAAACGGGTACTTCAACCCGCACCTGCTAGTAAAAGATTCCCGAAAAAGTGCACTACGGGAACGGTACATCGGCGACCTGATCGACCGGACAGACTGCTACCTGCTCAATACGACCGGGACGCCAAAAGAAACGCAGCAGCGGATCCGCACGATCCTCGGGATGCCTGATTGCAGATAATCTGGCAGATTCCCCGGGACAATCCCGGAACCGTAACCTTTCACCCGCCGGATTCCGCATTAAAATGCGAGCGTTCAAATATAGTCGCGGCAGAGTTCTGGTATAATTCTTGAGGTATACTATGACTGAAACAACTGCAACTCCGGAACCGTGCGGGTGCTCATGCGGGTGCTGTGCTCCCGGGCTCTTTCCCTGGTGGATCCTCCTCCTGTGGGGGCTCCTTTCCCTGATCCTCGGGATCATGTTCCTTGCATCTCCCGGCATAACGCTTGCGATCTTTATCACCTTCCTCGGTGCGTACTGGCTTGTTGGAGGTATATTTTCCCTTGCAAGCCTTGTCGTTGACCGGACGAACATGGGCTGGAAGATCCTCTTTGCGATCTTAAACCTTCTCGCGGGTATCATTATCCTTGCCCATCCGCTGTACAGCACATTCTTCCTGACCACGTTCTTTATCATTATCATCGGCGTCTGGGCGTGCATCACAGGAGGTGCCCACATTTACCACGCATACTCGCAGAAGGACGCTGGAAATGCCATTCTCGGGATAGTCAGTTTCATCTTCGGGCTCCTGCTGCTCGTGGTGACCCTCATCTTCCCTCTGATTTCGATTGTCCTCCTTGCGTTTATTGCCGGGATCTTCGCTATCGTTATCGGCATTGCTGCCATCGTGGCCTCGTTTGCAGCAAAAAAAGCAGTCCCTGCGATTCCGGCCCAGTAACAGCAAAACCTTTTTTTCCAAATTAATCCCCCTGAATTGGTTCTCCCTCAGGAATCATGAAGAAGTAATTGTTACCATCATCCCCATGGTACGATGAGTGCCGCCGCCCCCGACGGGGCGCCCCCGCGGCGGATCAAAAACCCAAATCCGGATGGAAAAACAGATATACAAAAACTCCCTGCCCCGCCGTGCCCCGGAGGGGCGCTCGCGGCGGTGACCCCTCATACATTTTTCCCCGGCATTCATAGATCTGAAGTGAATGCAATCGGTTCATATCCGGTTTCGCGGATCCAGAAAATTCTTTTCGCAAAGTGAGGCCAAACCGGGTCAGACTATCCCTCCCTCCTGTGCTTTCACGTTATCCGTGCAGGAATACCTTGCCAATCCAGCCGGCAAAAAAAAGATCATTATTTTTTCATAAGGGATTTTCCTGCGGAGAACGCCGTGCCGGCGATACCTCCCAGTTTCCGGTACGAGTGGCCGGCAAGGAGGAGTGGGTCGATCTTCTTTGGATCGGGAATATTGTCCGTAAGGCAGGGCGTGTCCACGTAGTACTCGACAACTTCGCCGATGAAGACCTCGTTGTTGGGCAGTTCCACGGTCTTTACCACTTTGCAGACTGCATTTACCGGGCACTCCTGGATCATCGGGGCGTGTTTTTCCTTTCCGTAGAATCCGGTAAAGATCCTGGACTTGTCGGTGGTGCGGCCCGAGACAAGCCCGCAGTAATCGGTCTCTTTTATAAGCGCTGCCGGTGGCACGTTGATGCTGAAGTACCCGGTCTCTTTAATCCCCGCATTGGTAAAGTGGGCCTTCATGGACGAGATATAGACAAGCGGCGGCTGCATCGACATGACGCCATATGCACCGATCGTAAGGTAGTTTTCCTTTCCCTTCACCAGCGCGCCGGCGATCACGATCGGCATCGGCGTCGAAGGAGCCTGGTTTGGTATCTGGATCTTCTCCATATCTGACCTCCTGGCGCCCGGAGCCGATCCCGGAAGCACATGGCCTCCTGACCGGCCCGGAGCCTTAGATTTACCTACTGTTCGATGCAGTATATACAGTACTGGCTGGAAGTTTCTGTTTCCCGATTCTCTTTTTGGGAAAAAAAGAAAATCGGTCTGCCGGTTACGTGACTGCCGGGGATTTTTTTGCTGCACGGTACCTGCCGGATGCATACCGGATCAAAAACCCGATGACGAGCATCGGTACCGCCGCTGCCACCGCTACTGTTACCCATTCCGTGGCGGTGAGTGGTACTGTGCCAAAGACCTCACCGCCGAACTGGATGATGAGGATCTGGACAATCACGATCCCGCCCATAACAAGGAAAAACATCGGGTTACCCTTAAAAAACTGCGGCATCTTCCCGTCCATCGCCCGGCAATTGAACCCGTTTGTCACGGCAGCAATGATGAATGCCGCAAAGAAGATCGTGCTGATCTCTGATTCGGTCCTGCCGCCAAGGAACCCAGTACCGAGCTGAAGAAGGCCGCCAACGACAATGAAGGTGCCGGTGATTGCGATCGTGATCCACATAAACGGCGTGATGATTGGGGCGTCACGTGGGACCGGCGTCCGATCGAGCAGCCCGCAGTGTGGGGCCTCCGAGCAGAGCGCAAACGCAGCGAGCGTGTCCATGATGATGTTGATCCAGAGGATCTCAATAATGGTAAACGGCTCCGGTAAACCGAGGAGCGGTGCGATGAACACAAGGATGCAGGCGCTGAAGTTGATGGTGAGCTGGAAGAGGAGAAAGCGCTGGATGTTCTCGTACAGCGACCGGCCCCACCAGACTGCGCTTGTAATCGAGGCAAAGGAGTCATCGAGAAGGATGATGTCGCTTGCCTCCCGTGCCACTTCGGTGCCGGCAATACCCATCGCAAGTCCCACATCCGCATGCCTGAGCGCCGGGGCATCGTTTGTCCCGTCGCCGGTCACTGCCACGACCGCCCCGGTCTTCTGGAGCGCCTGTACGAGAAGGAGCTTGTCCAGGGGTTCGGCCCGGGCCATCACGTCAAGATGTTTTGCGGCTGCGACCTGTCCTTCGTCCGAAAGCGCCCGGAACTCTTCTCCTGTCATGACCGTCCCGCCGTTTATGATGCCGGCCTCCCGGGCAATCGCCTGTGCGGTTACCGGGTTATCCCCGGTGACCATCCGTACCCTAATGCCGGCATGCTGGCAGCGGGCCACGGATGCAGCGATATCGTTCCGCAGGGGATCGCGGATGCCGACGTAACCATCCCAGACAAGCCCGGTCTCGGTCTCGTCATCCCCGGTAATTTCCCGGTGGGCAAATGCGAGTGTCCTCATCGCCCGGGAAGCAAGTATGCCGACTCCCTGGAGATCGGGTACCGCCGTGCAGAGACCGGCCAGGACCTCCGGCGCTCCCTTGACCAGCAGGAACCGCCGGCCGCTGATCTCCACAACGGTCGACATGCGTTTACGTTTGCCATCGAAGAGATTCTGTCGGATCGCGACCCACTCTTTTCTCACGTTCCGGTAATCGATCGCATGCGCCTGCAGCCACCGGAGAAGTGCCCCTTCGGTCGAGTTCCCGATCATGATCACCCTCCCGTTCTCCCGCTCTTCAAGGTATGCGGTACCGTTGACGGCTGCATTCAGCGCGATCCACTCTGCAGGAGTTTTCTGGACCCGGCCCGGCCCGGCGGGGGCAGTAACGGAGGCCTCGGCTACTTCCATCTGGTTTTTCGTGAGCGTCCCGGTCTTGTCGGTGCAGACCGAAGTCGCAGACCCGATGGTCTCGCAGGCGATAAGGCGCCGAACAAGGCAGTTCGCCCGGGTCATCTTGCGCATGGCAAGGGAGAGTGAGAGTGCAACGCTCATCGGCAGCCCCTCGGGAACGGCGGCAACGACAATCACGACCGCGAGCATGAAGTACTGGAGCAGGTGGTTTGCGGTGGCGAGGTTGAGTCCCGTGATGTCGCCGAGAAGGATGCCACGGATAACAAGCGTGCTGCAGATGAGGATCGCCATCGCGTACCCGAATTTCGAGATGAGCCCGGCAAGGGTTTCGAGTTTTACTTCAAGCGGGGTCTTTGTCGCATGATCGATCCCGAGCGTTGCGGCGATCACACCCATTTCGGCTGCATCACCGACCGCCCCGGCAATCATCCGGCCTTTTCCTGCGGTCACAAAACTTCCCTTGAGAACCCTGTCGTCCGTCTCCTTTCTGACCGGTTCACTCTCGCCGGTAAACGCGGATTCATCAGAGAAAAGTTCGTCCGAGGTAAGAAGCCAACCGTCAGCCGGGATCGCGTCGCCGGCTTCAAGGAGGACATGGTCGCCGACCACGATATCGCGGGAGGGCACAAGCGTGGGGTTGCCGTTCCGGACCACCTTGATTACCATATCGTCGCGGTGGGCATTGAGGACCTCAAACTCCCGGCTGCTCCGGTACTCGTTGTAAAAGGAGATGCCGGTGGCAAGCAGGATCGCGATGATAATCCCGACCGTGTCTAGGAGGCTGCTCCCGGAAAAGAACGAGACAATAGCGGAGAGTATGACAGCAAAAATCAGGATCCTGATAATGGGATCATCAAAATTTTTCAGGTACTCTTTCCAGAGCGGTTCCTGTTCCGGCGGCGTCATGACGTTTACGCCATATTTCTTCCGGCTTTCTTCTGCCATGGGGGAGGAGAGTCCGGAGTCCCCGGCATATTCCCTGATCTCATCAAACGTGAGCATGTATCGGATCCCTGTGCGGGGATGCCCCTCATCCCCGGATGCGTGGCAGGATATTGGTGCTCCGTGAGTATAACACCGTATTATGATGCAGGGACGATGCAGAGCGCCGGGTTACCGGGTACTGGACCAGTCCCGTTTCAGTATATCCCGTGCACACCGGTATTTTTCCGGGTGCAGCAGGAGTGCAGGTTTGTACTTGTAAGGACCGGGATCGCTTCAGTAACCGGTGGCATAGTACCAGCCGTTCTCCTCCTGAACATGCACCGGTACCGAGAAGAGCTGGCTGATCTTCTCGTCGGTCAGCATCGCCGTTTTTTTGCCGTCGCCGGAGATCCTGCCGCCGTCCATCATGACGACCCGGGAGATCTCCGGGATGATATCGTGGAGCTGGTGCGTGACAAGGATGATGCTTGTTCCCGACTGCGCGATCGCCCGCAGGGTCTCCCGGAACGTGTGAAGTGCGGACAGATCGAGGCTGTTTGTCGGTTCGTCAAGGATGAGCGTGGCAGGATCGAAAACAAGCGCCCTCCCGATTAAAAAGCGCCGGGCCTCGCCCGACGACATCTCGTTCATGGGCCGGTCGCTGAGCCGGTCGATGCGAAGGAACCTCTGGATCTCCTGTGTCTTTTCTTCCATAGCCGGGGTGACGGCCCGGTTAAAAAGCCCGATGCTTGAAAAAAAACCGGACAGGATCACCTCCCGGCCAGTGATTGTTCTTGTGAACGTGTACTGGAGGTCGTTTGACACGATGCCGACAAACGACCGGAGATCAAAGACATCCCACGTGTCTTTTTCCCGGAAATCAAAGGTCACGGGACCTTCGGAAAGCACCGGGTAATACTCGCGGGTAATAGTCTTTATGAGTGAGGACTTTCCCGCGCCGTTTGGCCCGAGAATGGCGACGTTCTCTTTCTCTCCAATGGAGAGCGTGATGCGATCGAGCACCCGTTTGTCTCCCCGGATCACGGAGACGTTTTCAAATTCGAAGAGCGGTGGCATGGTATCAGGATCGTGTACGGCTGGTGCTGGGATGGTTTTTTTAGACAGGTAAACGATATTTCATTTTATTGGGTGATATCAGTTCCCCTGTAACGTGCGATGGCAGGACCGGAAATTTTTTAAGGAACGCTTGTACTATCAAAAAGACTATCTGGGGCCGGTTCACAAAGCGTAGCATATGCCAGACCATACGCTGTCCTCTGTCGGCGCAGGATTGGAATTCCTGGAAAAGACCAAGTACCGGTACCTGGGCCGGTCGGACCAGGAAAAAGCCATGCCCCGGCCGCCTCTTGAACTTCCGGCGGACCCGGACCTGCCGGTCTTCGATCTCCCGGACCCGGCGTCGCTTGTCATCCCGCAGATCGATCTCCGCACGGCAATCGAGAACCGGCACAGCGTCCGGTCGTATGCAAAAGAGCCGCTCTCCCTCGATGAACTTTCGTTTCTGCTCTGGTGCACGCAGGGGGTAAAGAGCGTGCACGGAAATGAGGCCACCTTCCGCACCGTCCCCTCGGCCGGGGCGCGCCACGCGTTTGAGACCTACCTGCTCATAAACGATATTGACGGCCTCGAACCGGGCCTCTACCGGTACCTGGCCCTCACCCACCGGCTCTGCCGGGTAAAAACCGATCCCACGCTCCACATCGACATTGCTCATGCATGTCTTGATCAGGCATTCGTGATGCGGTGCGGCGTCGTGTTCCTCTGGACTGCCGTGCCGTACCGGATGACGTGGCGGTACGGCGAACGCGGGTACTGCGACCTGCACCTTGACGCCGGCCATGTCTGCCAGAACCTCTACCTTGCTACAGAAGCAGTCGGCTGCGGTGTCTGTGCCATTGCGGCGTTCGATGATGACGCGATGGCAGAGATCCTGGAAATTGACGGGAAAGAGCAGTTTTTAATCTACCTTGCGACCGTCGGGAAAACGTGAACGGGTCAGGAACGGGGCCGCATAAGATCCCCGCAGCCCGGGAGGATCGTTTGAGCGGGATCTGCACTTCAACGAAAAAAAATTCAGGGTCAGGGACCCGGCGATCCCTTCAATGCAGCTGACGCTTCCTGTGCAGTCGTATAGATGGAGAAGATGGTGGTAAACCCGGCAAGTCTCATGATCTTCTGCACCTCATGTGAGAGGCCGCAGAGCGCGAATCGGTCACTATCGTCATGTAACTTTTTTGCCGTCGCAAGTAAGACCCGCAGGCCGCCGCTGGAGATATAGACAAGACCGGTCAAATCGAGAATAATCTTCCGGCTCCCTTTTGCAATATGATCGTTAAGGGCAGTTTCGAGGGTTCCTGCGGTCATGGCATCCACACGGCCGGTCACTGCAAGGACGATTGCGGTGTCATGCTTCGTAGTTGTAATCTCCATGTTTACTCCCCGGATTGCCCTTTTGCCGTATCAGGTACTTTAGAAATATCCTCCCTGTGCCGAGATAATCTTTCTGTTTTTCCCTGACTGACTTATTTATGTACGTGGGTGTGCAAACCATAGTTGGAGCATTCCTTTATGATCCCTGTGAGCCGGATACCGCGTTTCACCCCGTGCCTGTCACGAAAGAATGGTACGGTGTCCGGGTTTCCGGCCCGGGGCTCTGAAACCCCGGTCCCGGCGCCGGGCGAACCACCGGCATCGTTACAGGTTTCCGGTGTATGATCATGACCCCGTCAGCAAACATTGATATTCCTGCAATTCTCGATGCGATCCCGGGGGTCTCCTTTGAACTTGAGCAGTGGCTGAGATTATCGGGTTTTTCCGATGAACAGACCCTCGATCTCCAGCTTGCCGTAGAAGAGGTGATCACGAACACGATCCTGCACGGCTACGCCGGTACCCCGGGCACCATCAGGATCTGCTGCCGGGCCGGGCCGGACGAGGTGACCGTTGAAATATCGGATGATGCCCCGGCATTTGACCCTCTCCAGGTACCGGAGCCGGATACGTCTGCGAATCTCGATGACCGTGAGATCGGAGGTCTTGGTATTCTCCTTATCAGGAAAGTAACCGACAACGCCACGTACCGGTACGAAAAGGCAAAAAATATCCTGACCCTGACAAAAAAAAAATGCCCCTCTTTGTGAGGGTCCATTAGAATGTCCTTTAAAAAAAACGGGATTATCCTTTACTGCTCTTTTACAATATCCTGGATGTACGCGACACCGATCTTTGCGCGCCTGATCCGGGTGCTGTCGAGGAGGTGGCGCATATCCACGAACGTGGCATCGCTGACGATCTTTTTTACCTGTGAGTTTAAGTCAAGCGAGCTGTCGTAGGGCACCCCCCGGAAGACCACGCCGTGGTTGTGGAGGTACATCGCCTTTGACGCACCCTTGTTTGCCGGGTTCGCGTAGTACAGGGCGTCAAGATTCTCTTTTTTGTAGCCCGAGAGATCGTGTGCCAGGTCAATCCCGATCCCGAAGCTCACGAGCGTATCCCCTTTGTAGGACATGCTGGTATCGGAAGCCATCCATGTTGCGGACTGCGCAGGGTCCATGATTGAGGCTCCTTTCGGCAGCGCCGTCCCTGCAACCGGTGCCTTTTTGATGCCGGAACTGGCGACACCTGCAATAACGCCCCAGATGGCAATTGCGACGACGCCCTTGTATGTCTTTACTCCCCGGTCAACGGCCCCTGCGAAGATCATGCGGTAGATATCGGTGATGCTGATCCCCTCCGGATCTTTCGTGTCGAGGCTCAGGTATTCATTGAACGGGCCGTCCAGCGTGACGTTAAATCCCGTGTAGACCGGTACGTCCGTCTCTGCATCGAGCGGTGTCAGGAAATCCGGGGTGTTGTTCCCGTCAGTCGGGAGCCAGACCATGGAGCCGTACAGGGTGATCATCTCGCCAAGAAGCGGCATTGCCTCTTTTTTGTCGGCCCCGAGAGCGCCAAGGCCAAGCGAGTACGTGATCTCGGAGAATTTCCGTGTCTTAATATCGGCTTCGGTGAGCTGTGCATGCAGGATCTTGTGGAGATCCCCGGTGACACGGAGGGCAGGGGGGCTTGTCATCCAGCCCGGCTCGATCGTAAGCGTGACACCCTCCTCCTCGATCTTCTTGTAGAAGATCTCGTTAAAGAGCGTCGGGTTTTTGCGCTTTTTCTTTATGTCCTCAACAGCGGCATCGGTGGTCGGGAATATCTCAAGAATTGTTGTGAACCCGGCCATATCAAGCACTTTTTTCGGGTATTCCCCGACGCCGGCAAGGGCAAATCTCCCGTTCCGGCGTTTCATCTCCTTTTTCAGCACGTTGAACGTGCGTAGGCCGCCACTGGAAAGGTACGTGGAGCCGGAAAGGTCGAGCACCAGTTCCTTGTCGTCGTCATGCAGCGTCCCTTTTATCCACTCGTCGAGCTGCTGGGCACCGAATGCATCCAGTCTCCCGTTAATAAAAAAGACAAGCACACCCTCCTTTCGTTCGCTTTTTGCGTCCATAGTTTCTTTTTCATCTCCCGGATAATACTTCTTGCACCTGACTTTTTTTAATGTTCGTATTTATATCCCAGGGCGTCTGACTGCACGTGCGGTGCGTTCGTTGTTCCTCCTCCGGGTTTCGTTCCTGAAATGGGAAAAAGAAAATGATCAGGCCGGTGTCTGTTCAAGGATGAGGAGTGGTTTTTCTACGGGATCATATAGGTACAGGTTGTCGCTCCGGAACTGTACCGTGGATGTATTTTCGAGGTCGTGCAGGTAAGATGTTTCAACATTCATCACGCCTGGAGCCGGGCAGACCATGGAATTCGTTTCCCCGGCACCGGGTGCCAGGATCAGCCTGGAACCGGAGATCGTGTAATTAAAGCTGTACGCGTTACAGCCGGAATATCCGCCAAGAATGGTGCTGTTTTCGGGGCTGAACAGGAGGGTCACATCAGTCCCGTTTGTGACCGGGACCATGGTTCCTTTTTCATTGGTATAGTAGGTCAGGGTCCAGTTCGTGCCGGTCAGGTTTACCGGCACGGATCGCGTGACTCCCTGGACCTGCGCGTAGATAATGAGCAGGACAAGCACGCCGAGAAGTGCCATCATTGCCCAGAAGCCCCGGCCCATAGGTGCCGCGGGAATGGGTACAGGATCCGCCGTATCCCGTGAACCGGTGCCGGATGTGATCTCCGCAGGTTCGTTATCCATACCAATAATCAAAGGCTCCTTAAAAGATAAGCATTCGCGGATTTACGTGCCCCTTAAAATCCGCTCCATGCCGGAGAGCAGGCCTGTTCTGGTCCGGGATAAACATGTACCCGGACCGGCCGGTTGCCCGGACTTATTTTCCCATCTCATCGATCAGGCTTTCAACCAGCGGCCGGATGCGTGGGAGTGTTTCCGTGCTGATCTTCCAGATGAGACGGGGCCGGGTGACAGCATCGGCATGTGCAACCGCCTCTTCCAGTGCCGAGAGTTCTTTCCATGGCAGGAGCGCGTATTTCACCCGGATAATTGTCGGGATCTGGTGCGCCATTTCATCGATGGACCTGACACTGTCGTTGACCTTCGCATACAGTTTTTCATCCCGGAAAAAATCCTCATACTGGTATCCTTCAGTCAGCTGGCTGACGTTTGTAATTTTAGTTAGGATCCCGTTGAGCAATTCAAGGGTATTTCTTCCTGACATGGTTTTGTCCTCCCGTTGCTGCCTTGCAGCACACTATTGTTATGCAGACTCCGGTAGCAGTCGTATATGGCCTGTTGCACGTGCAGGGATTACCGGGAATAATGGCCGTTCTCTGCGTGAGATTCGCAGAATGACAACAAATACTTTCCCGGGGCGGCCCGGGAGTTCACCGCTTTTATCGTTCCATAAAAAGTGACACCGTACTGTATCTTAAAAAAAACGGCAGTTTTAGTGCCGGCTTTTGAGGGTTTTAATAGGTGAACCATCCAATTATTCATATGGAATTTGCCGTTATCAAAAAATGGGTGATCTTTTTCCTTGGGATCCTCGTAGCTATCATTATCGCAAATGCACTTTCGAACCTTATTGTGGCAGATGCAGGTATGACCGGCTGGATCAATCTCGTCGTGAGTTTCGTGCTGTACGCCGTGATCTTCTTTGCGCTCCTGTATGTGATGGAGAAACTTTTTGGGATAGAGTTTTTCGGGTTAGGCCGGACTTAAAATACCCTGCAGTTTTTTTAAAATCCCCGATTTTTCCCCCTTCCCGGGGCCTTGTCAACCGGAATCGTGGGCAGGCCTGTAATCTGGTGTGCCGGATCATTTCATGTGCCTGCTCCTGAATCATATCCCTATGGCATACGTAGTGCGCCAGTTCCCTTCTGCGCGGCAGTGAATGTGGTGGTGATCCCGCCATGATGGTGATACTCCGGTGGAGATCATGTATCCTCAACTTTCCGGTACGCCTCTGCCGGGAAATCCAAAAAAACCGGCACATGGCATTTTTGTCAGTCGCCGTCCCGTACGGCACCCTCATACGAAACTATTAACGCGAGAAAATAGAGGTATTTCTATGGATGCGAAACTTTCCTGCCTCCTCAAAGGGCTCATAGGAGTGATATTTGGTGGTCTCGCACTGGTGGTACCGGGCACAGTACTCGAGTTTTTCAAGGGAATATTCTGGTTGCTTCTGGTGACGGGAATTGTCTTTTGCGTACTGATTGCCATTACCTCCGTTGCGGAAGAATCATTTCTCTGGTTTCTCTTTTCCGCCGGCCTTATTGTCGTCGGAATAATCGAGATGCTGTTCCCGAATTTCCTCTCCTTTATCTTTGTTCTCGTCGTCGCAGTGCTGGCGTTCTATGCAGGGTACTCCGGGATATCGTTTGCACTGACCCGGCCGCGATCAAAATATTACCTGGTCGCGAGCGTGATTGTGAGCAGTCTCATCCTGTTGTATATCTTTATCACCTTCGTGCCTGCCATGAGCGCTGTTATCATTATGACCGTTGTCGGGACGTTCTCGTTTGTTCTCGGGCTCTTTGCAATTGTCATGGGGTTGACCATAAAAGAAGGGGAAGCCGCGCCCATTCCCCCCCATGTCCTCATCCTGAAAACATGCGGGCTTCCGGTAAAAGCCGCGGGGACACAAGTCCCGTCCGCAGGAACAGAGGACCAGTCATGCGGACAGCCGGATGAGAAAACCCCCCGGTGAATCTGACTTTTTTTTAGGAGCCGCCACGCATGCTCCCGGCTTATGATATCGTTGTCGCCGGTGCCGGGCCGGCAGGCTGTGCGGCCGCCCGTGCATGCGCAGAGGCCGGGCTTTCGGTACTCTGCATTGAGGAGCAGGGGAGTATCGGGTATCCGGTGCAGTGCGCCGGCCTGTTGTCCCTTGCGGCTTTTGAAGAATGCGCGGTTTCCTGGCGGTCCATTCTCAATACCGTGACCGGGGCACGTGTCATATCCAGTACAGGTCACGCGCTAGTCATCGACGCAAAAACCCCAAAGGCGCACGTAGTGGACCGGGGCATGCTCGACCGCGAGATGGCCGGGGCTGCGGCAGATGCGGGTGCAGACTTCCGGCTCAAAACCGCAGTCTGCGATGTCCGGGAGAACCGGGTAGTCACCCGGGGGATCAACGGGCACGAGGAGTTTTCCTTTAAGATCCTGATCGCGGCAGACGGGCCCCGGAGTACTATCGCCCGCATGTACGGGATGGAACGGGCACCGGTGTACCTTGCCGGCATCCAGGCCGAAGGAAGGCATGACTGCGTACCGGGGCTTGTCGAACTCTACCCGGATGCTTCCCCGGAGTTTTTTGGCTGGATGATCCCGTCAGGGAATGGCCGGGTCCGGGTCGGGCTGTGCGGGACTGAACTGTTACCTGAGCGGTTTTCTGCATTTGTCCGCAGGATCGGCCTTGTGTCTGATATTCACCTGGTCACCGGTACGATCCCGCTTGGCGTGATGCCAAGGACATTTGGCCGCCGCACTCTCTTTGTGGGGGATTCAGCAGGGTTTGCGAAGCCCACATCCGGCGGCGGGGTCTATACCGGCATCCGTTCGGCCCGCCACGCAGCGGCAGTCGCGGCAGCGTGCTGCGAACACGAAACATTCACCGACGCCGCGCTTGCAGAATACGAGCGGCGCTGGCAGGCAGATGTCGGGCGGGAACTTGCTCTCGGGTACCGTCTCTACAAGATGCGCCGGAACCTGTCCACGGAGACAATCGACCGGATGATCCTTGCGATGAGCGATCCGGGAATTACTGATGAGATTGTGAAGTACGGCGACATGGACCGGCCGGGAAAAATTGCCGGTATCCTTATGAAAAACCCGTCGCTTTTCCGGTTCTTCTCACCGCTCCTGCTGTCCGGTATCAGGTCGTTTTTCTAAAATTATCAAAAAAGAAAAATTCAGGATTTACCGGATCCTTTTTGCTCTTCTGGTGTCGTGTATCCCGGTTCCGAGCACTGGTGCTTCCAGGTATCGACCGGCAGATCCCGTTTCATCTTCGGCCAGAGCCGGGCAAAGGATGCGGTCAGGATAAAGAACGCAATGGTGACAAGCACGATCGCTCCCCCGGATGCAATGTTGTAGGAGAACGAGAACTGGAGGCCGATGACGACCGAGGCGATCGCAATAGCCAGTGCCGCGATGACCGTGCGCCGGAACGGGAGCCTGAGCTGGATCGCTGCAATTGCGGGGATGATCATAAGGCTTGACACGAGGAGGACCCCGACAAGCCGGGTCGCGACGACCACGGTGAGGCCGACAAGGACCGTAAAGAGGATCTCAAGGGCTGTCACCGGCATCCCGGCGACCCGGGCAAAATCCGTATCTAGGGTAATCGCGATCCATTCCTTCCAGAGCAGGCCAAGCACCACAAGGACAATCATCCCGAGCCCTGCGGCAAGGTACACGTCGTTGTCGTTGATGCCAAGAATGGTCCCGAACAGGTAAGACAGGAGGTCTGCCGGGGCTGACTGCGCGAGGCTGATAAGGACAATACCAATGGCAAGCCCTCCTGAGAACAGGATCGCGATCGCCGCATCGGAGGCGACCCGGAGTTTTCCGAGCGCGTGAATCCCAAGAGCCCCTGCGATAACGGACGCAACCGCCGTATAGAGCGGGTAGATCCCGGTCCAGAACCCAAGGGCAATACCGCCAAAGGCAACGTGGCCCAGACCATCTGAAATAAGTGAAAGCCTGCGCAGCACGATAAATACCCCGAGACTCGCGCAGGTCACTGCCACGATCAGCCCCCCGATCAGGGCACGCACGCCGAATTTGAACATCAGAAATTCAAGCACCATTCGATCTCACCGTCACTGGTTTCCTGCCTGTAACATCAGGTTCCAGAGCCCTTTTGTACCAAGGGGCTGTGCCGGGCCGTCGTACAGGACCCTGTGGTGCAAAAAGACAATCCGTTCCATCATACTGCTTAATTCGGTCAGGTCATGGAGGATGAGGAGGACCGTGATCTTATGGGTGTCGTGGAGGTGCTTGAGAAGCGCGTAGAACTCCTGTTTGCTCTTTGCATCGATCCCGTTTGTCGGTTCGTCAAGTGCGAGGATGTGGGGGTTTCCCACGAGCGCACGTGCAATCAGTACCCGCTGCTGCTGGCCTCCCGACAGATCTGAGAAAAGTTCTTCGGCGACCCGAAGAAGCCCGGCCTCGGAAATTGTTTTGTCCACTGCCGCCCGATCCTCCAGCGTCGGCCGGGTAAAAATGCCGGACTGCCCGTAGGTGCCCATCTCGATTACTTCCCGCACGGTCACCGGGAACTGCTGCTGGCGCAGGACCGGCTGCTGGGGCACGTAACCGATGCAGGGCCGGCAGGGAGACATGCCCTCGCAATCGTCCATGTGGCAGGTAAATTCGACCGTCCCTGTTTCGGGCCTGAACAGGCCGACAAGGATCTTTAAAAGTGTCGTCTTCCCGGAACCATTTGGTCCGGCGATACCCACAAATTCTTCCTGCCGGACTGTAAGCGTGACATCTTCAAGGACCGGTTCGGCGCCGTACGAAAAACTGATGTTGCTTGCGGTCAGGCAGACCGGCCGGTCACGGGGAGCGTCTACTGGCATTTCAGTGTCTGCCTCATCTGCTGGAGATTATTCTCCATTATGGTCACATAATCGTTATCCCCGGGCTCTGGCGAACCTCCAGGCAGTATCTCCATGGTGGAGTAGGGGTAGAGAGGCAGGTTAAGTTCGGTTGCAATGGATTGGCTTAATGCCTGGACTTCGTCAGTTTCCGCGAGCACGCCCTGAACGTTGTCTGCTTTTGCCTCATTCAGGATCGACGCCATCTGCTTGACTGACGGCTCTGCATCCGGGCTTAAACCTGAGATGGAAAGGGCGGTCAGATTATATGCGGCTGCCTGGTAATCGAGGAAGGCATGCGAAGTCAGGAATGTCCGTGTCGTGCAGTTTGTGAGGCCGAGAGAGTAATCGGCATCAAGTTTTTTGAGCCGCACCTCAAATGCAGCCGCGTTCTTCTGGTAGCCGGAAGCATTGGCCGGGTCTGCTGCTGAGAGCTGGTTTGCGATATAGGGTACATAATATTCGGCGAGCTGGGGCGAGAGCCAGAGATGGGGATCCTGATCCGTGTTGGGGAAGTCCGGGTATTCGGTTTTCATCTGCGCAAGCGCCGATGGCGGGATCGAATCGATAAACGGTGCGCGGACAATGTCGGGGTTAGCCGAACCGGCAATGTTCTCTACCCAAGGTTCCATGAACGGCCCGTCGTAGAATAGCACTTTTCCTTTTGCGAGCGTCATCGCGTCGCCCGGTGTCGGTTCGTACTCGTGAGGTTCCGCACCGGGAGGGAGGAGCTGGGTTACATCGGCATAGTCCCTGGCAACAGGTTCTACGAGCAGGGTGATCGGCCGAAACGAGGTGATGACCTGGAGTTTACCGGTCGACCCGGCTGCGACAGATGACACATGGGAGGTGCCGGTCTGCGTAAAATACGGGAGTGCGATCAGGACAACGAGGATGATAACAATTGCAGAAGCACTTACAAGGGCAATTTTTTTCGATAACGGGATCATTTTTGTATAACCTTCTGGATGGGGAAGTGAGGGCTCGCAATCCGGGGAGGAGTGTCGCCGGGTGATCATATAATGATTATTCAAAATTTGGGCATGCCCCAATCTTTTTTAAAATTACGTTTTTTGATCATGCAGGCCCTGTTCACATGCCGGTACCGGGGGTTTACCTGACCTGCCATAAATCCGCGAACGATAAACGATCGTGGCAGTGAACAGTTTTTCACTATCCCTGTCCAGCCCCGGGTCCTGCAAAATTACTTTCGGGACAAAAAATGCCGGTGAGGGATCAACGCCTCATGGGGTCGGCGGGGTGTCAAGGCACCCTTCGTCATGCGTGATCTCGCCACAGATCCCCTGGCCGGGATGACCCATCGCGGCGCAGATCCGGTCGATGGCCTCTTTACTTACCCGGCTCTCGAAGTGCGACGCTTCCGCGCAGGCCTGTTCATGCGAAAACCCGTAATGGGTGAGCATCAGGCTGAGGATCCGGTGGCGTTTGATACAGTAACCGGCATATCGTTTTCCTGTATCCGTAAGACAGATCCCGTGGTACGGTTCGTGGGTGACAAGGCCGGCACACGAGAGTTCCTGGATCGTTTTTGTGATGGTCGACGGGTCTACGGAAAACTCCCGTGCGATATCGGTAGTCCGCACCCTCCCGTCTTTCTCGCAGAGGTATTTGAGGTACTCCACCTTGCGCGGGGATATATCAGGGTCATTACCGGTTTCCATGCGTACCGGTATCGGGCGTCGGGAAAAATAAAGTTTGGGGCATCCCCAATATTCTGCTGTGACCCCGGTGTCCGCGTACCCGTGGAATGGGTTGACCGGCAGATCCTGAACCCGGACCTGCGGGCAGCACTGCAGACGGGTGCAAGAAACCGGCGCTGTACTCTAAAAGGCAAGTCTTATTTACTTTAATAAAGTAAACTTTAGCGAGAAAATCATGCATATAATGGAAGGATTCTTACCCTGGCAATGGTGCGTCTTTTGGTACCTTGTGTCAGCGCCGTTTCTTATCTACGGGATTTACCGTTTGAACCGACAGGTCAGGGAACGCCGTGAAACTCTTTCACTGCTTGCAGTGTCGGGCGCCTTTATCTTTCTCCTGTCGTCACTGAAGATGCCATCCCCTGTTGTTGGAAGCTGTTCGCATCCCACGGGCACCGGGCTTTCGACCATCCTGTTTGGTCCTTTTATCACCTGTGTGCTCAGCCTGATCGTGCTTATTTTCCAGGCACTGTTCATGGCCCATGGTGGGATTACGACGCTCGGTGCGAATGTTTTCTCGATGGGAATTGCCGGACCGCTTCTCGGGTATGCGGTGTATCGCGTGGGAAAAGCGGTCAACCTGAACATATTTGTGAACATATTCCTCGTCACGTTTGTCGCGGATCTCTTCACCTACGTTATCACCTCAATCGAACTCGCAGCGGCATTCCCGGCAACGCATGGAGGGTTCATGATCTCATTTGCGACCTTCTTTGCGATCTATGCAGTTACGCAGGTCCCCCTCGCAATCCTTGAAGGCCTGCTTATCGCGCTCGTGTTCAAATATATTGTCCAGAGCCGGGCCGATATCCTCGTCAAACTCAAGGTACTTACCCCAGAACAGGTTACAAAAATCATGGAGAGTTTCAAATGATCCCCAGATTTTTCATAAAATACAAACTTGAGATCATCTTTGCGGTCTTCACCGTCGTTTTTGCGGCGGTCTTCCTTATCCAGAATGCCAGTATCCAGGCAACGGCAAAACCCGGGCAGGAGACCTGGCAGGGATCAGACGATATGGGGAGCGCAGCAATTGAGGCCACGGGATACACCCCCTGGATCCAGCCTCTCTGGACGCCGCCAAGCACTGAAGTCGAGTCCCTGCTTTTTTCCATCCAGTCAGGACTCGGGGCGCTCGTTATCGGGTACTTCTTCGGGTATTACCGGGGTCAGCGGGAATGTTCAAAATCCCCCTAACCCCGACGCTCTCTGGTTTACTGATGTATACAATGCATGAGGACTGGCATTCCCTATGAAGATCATGGAGGATAACCTGGATTATTATGCGCAGGCAAATGCCTTACGGGACGTCAACAGCTATCTCAAACTTATCCTCGGCATGGGGGCAATACTTGTCTGTGTGGTCTCCCCGGGCCCGGTGGCCCCCCTGTTTATCCTCTTTACTCTTTCAGCGATCACCCTGGTACTTGCAAAAATCCCGGTTCGTGTTTATGTAGAACTCCTGCATATCCCGTTACTGTTTGCGTTTTTCTCCGTGATCGTGATATTATTTTTAAGCGGTGGCGGCGAGCCCATCCTGACGTTTTCCATCGCTAACGTCCCGCTGACCGCTACGTCCGGCTCTGCAAACCTCGCATTCCTTGTGCTGGTCCGGACCTTTGGCGGGATGTGCGGGCTTTTCTTTATTGCCCTGACCACCCCCATGATAGAAATCTTTTCTGTCATGCACACGCTGCGCGTCCCGCCGGTCCTTATCGATCTCTCCATGCTGATCTACCATTTTATCTTTGTTTTTATCGGCCAGGCAATCGCCATCCAGAATGCCCAGACGATCCGGCATGGGTACACTTCATTCCGGCGATCTCTTGATTCAATGGCCATGCTCGGCGCCATGCTCTTTATCCGGGCGTGGAAGGAGGCAGAAGATCTGATCATCGCTATGGACTCGCGGTGCTATGACGGTAAGCTGGAATTGCCGGGCCAGCAGAATCCCCCAAAACCGGTTGCCGTTTGCTCCGTCGCAATCTACCTCTGTCTCTGCATCGCCGTTGCAATCATGACAAGTACAATCGTCCCGTTCAGGTGAACAATGACAAACCTGCTTGAATTTGATAACATTCATTACGCCTATCCGAACTGCCCGGCATCACTTTTCAGTGTAACATTCTCAATAAAAAAAGGAGCACGGGTTGCGCTGGTCGGCCCCAACGGTGCCGGGAAGACCACCCTGATGCTGATGTGCAACGGTGTCCTTGAACCCTCGCAGGGGCGCGTGCTTCTCGATGGCGAACCGCTTAAGTACGACAACAGATCGCTTCGCGAGGTGCGGAAAAAAGTCGGTATGGTCTTCCAGAACTCGGATACCCAGCTCTTTGCCCCGACGGTATACCAAGATGTGGCGTTCGGGCCCCACAACCTTGGCATGGAACCGGATGAAATTAAAAAGGTCGTCACCCGGGCCCTCCTCGAAGTGGGGCTCGCGGGATACGAAAAACGCCCTCCCCACCAGCTGAGCGGCGGGGAGAAAAAACGGGCCGCGATCGCCGGGACGCTTGCGATGGACCCGGAAATCCTCGTTTTTGACGAGCCGACGAGTTCCCTTGATCCTGCCGGGGCTGCAGATCTCATGGAACTGCTCGATGAACTCAATGCGAAAGGCGCGACGATCATTATCTCCACGCATGACGTGGAGCTCGCGTACCTCTGGGCAGACCAGATCATCCTCCTCAACAAAGGGACGGTGCTTCATATGGGTACTCCCGAGGAGGTCTTTACGGATCCAGCACTCGTCACCTCCTCGAATCTCAGGATGCCTGCGGTGCTGGAGCTCTACACGGAGCTTGTCTCGCGGCAGATGGTAAAAAAGACGGAGTCGCCAAAGTCAGTCCTGCAGCTGGTAAGTTCGCTCGAACAGAACTTCAAAAAACCGGAAGCGGAAAGGATCCTTGGTACCATCACGGTCTGCGATGTGGATGCGACGGGCACTGAAGAGATCAAGGCATGGATCGCATATCATCCGGGGCTCAGGTGCGGAGCGATGGGGACCCGGGCGAAGAATCTTGCCGAGCGTGAATCGATAGCGCTTGATTTCACGTATGGCGTGATAGACAAAGGCATCCTGCGGGCACTTGTCGGGGAGAACTCGGTACTCCTGACGCCGGCGTCGATGGTGCCGCATGTGTTCCTGCGGGTTGAAACATACTGCCGGGAGAGCGGCAACAGGATTGCCGTTGTCTCCATGAACACGAAAACAGAGTCTCCCGCACCCGGGGCTATGACAAACCGAGGTCCGACAGAATGATCTTTCTTGCTGAAAACCACGGACATCATGACGATGATGACCATGATCATGGCCATCTTCATGAACATGATCATGTGGAAGGTCATGATGACCATCATGATCATCATCATGGCCATGGGCATGGCCACATGCACGGCGTTGTTGATCCTTCAATTTTTTCAACCGAGCGTGGGATCTGGGCGGTCAAGTGGTCGTTTGTCGGCTTGTTTATCACGGCAATCCTGCAGGTCGTTGTCGTATTTTATTCCGGCAGCGTTTCGCTTCTTGCCGATACCATCCATAATTTCGGGGATGCGCTCACCGCGATCCCGCTCCTGTTCGCGTTTCTCTTAACCGTGAAAAAACCGACCTACCGGTTTACGTACGGGTACGGGCGCGTGGAAGATCTTGCCGGCGTTGCGGTCGTAGTGCTGATCCTTATATCCGCTCTCGTTGCCGGGTATGAATCCATAGACCGGCTTTTTCACCCGCAGCAGGTGACGTTTCTCTGGGCCGTGGCACTGGCAGCAGTGATCGGGTTTATCGGGAATGAGGCCGTGGCACAGCTCCGTCTCCGCGTGGGAAAGGAGATCGGCAGCGCGGCGCTCGTTGCTGACGGCTACCATGCACGGACGGACGGGTGGACAAGCCTTGCAGTCCTTTTTGGAGCTGTCGGAGTTTACTTCGGGTTCCCGCTGGCCGATCCCATCATTGGTCTTGGCATCACGGTCGCGATATTCTGGATTGTCTGGGAATCTGCAAAAGCAATAGTTGTCCGCCTGCTGGATGGCGTTGACCCGGAGATCCCAAAAGAAATTTTCCATGTCGCACACCACGTCAGCGGCCTTCGCAAAGTAACAGATGTGAAAGTGCGATGGCTGGGCCACCGGCTCCATGCAGAGGTCAGCATCACGGTGGATACGTCGCTTTCCGTCGAACAGGGGCACGCGATTGCACAGGAAGTCAACCACGAACTTCTCCATCATCTCAGGTACCTCTCGGATGCAACGATTCACGTGGATCCTATGACCGCGTCCGGGCCGGCGTACCACCATGTCAGCGAGCACAGCCATGAAGGCCTGCCGCCGCATTCGCATTGAACGTACTGGCATACCGCCACATCGAGCCTGAATTTTTTTTGTGTTTTTTGGTTCTTTGTCACTAATCGTTATGTACACGGTTGTCATCATCAACAATGCCGCTGTGCTCCTCCCCCACATCGCAAAATTTTTTACCGGATAATCCCCTCGTTTCCGCGTTCACGTGATCTGGTGCCTGAGGTAGACCTGTCTGTACGGTCAGATCGTGCGACGCTGCCACTTGTAAATGCTCAAAACCGGGATACCCTTGCGGTGCGGGAAACCTGCCGCACAATCCCTGTGCATGATCCGATTCATTCTGGTGAATCTGCCCGGGTCACTGCAGAACACGAGTTATACCCGTAGTGCCACAGGCACTCACAGGGAGTAAGAAAGAAAAAGAGGATTGATTATGCTTTTTTCTCTTCGAGCTCGATCTCGATGCCGCCGACCTTGCTTGCAAAGATGTTGTAAATATAGGCAAGGATCGCACCGCAGATGAAGGCCATGATCCCAAAGATAATGGGAAAAACGATGATGGAAAGCAGCCCGAGGGTTGTTGCACCCGGCAAACTGTATTTTGCCCCGATAGCGGTACCCATAATGGCAAACAGCACTCCATAGACAAGGCCAAATACGATACCGAACAGGGCATGGATCTTCGCCCATGATATAATCTCAATGCTCTTGATGACTGTCATCTAGTACACCTTATGAATTGGTATACTGGTATGGGTAAAAAGTCTTTTGAAGTGTAATCTGGGCGAAGTCCCCTGCTTTTGTGTGCTGGGGCTCTTTGCGGTCAAAAAAATCCGGGAAACAGCGACCATTCATGTATTTAAAGCCGTTTTTTCAATGTATATTCACTCATTTTTAAAAAATGGAACGGGATTTTATGGCCGGAAAACAGGAAGTCGTGCACACACAGGATCACGAAACGTTATGCTGTCACTACTCTTTTGCCCGGCGGATGAGCAGGACTCCCAAGTCGTTTATCCGCGAGATCCTCAAGGTAACGGAAAATCCCGGTATCATCTCGTTTGCCGGAGGCCTGCCAAACCCCGACCTGATCGAGGTTGGGGGAATTGCAGAGGCTGCCGCAGCGGTTCTCCGCGACGACGGCAGGACCGCCCTCCAGTACTCGACGACTGAAGGATATCTCCCGCTTCGCCGGTTTATCGCAGACCGGTACAAGAAGAGGCTGGACCTTGACGTTTCACCTGATGAAATCCTCATTACCAGCGGTTCGCAGCAGAGTCTCGATCTTATCGGTAAGATCCTGATCGATCCCGGCGACAGGGTCGCGATCGAACGCCCGGGGTACCTGGGTGCAATCCAGGTATTCTCGCTCTACGAGCCGGTCTTTTTGCCGGTTGAACTCCGGCCGGAGGGGCCGGACCTCTTCGCCTTTAAAACTGCCCTTGAAGGGGATACGGTAAAGATCTTCTACGGGATCCCCAATTCCCAGAACCCTTCGGGGATCACGTACTCTGAGGAGCGGCGGAAGGAGTGCGCAGAGATCCTTTCCGGTACCCGCACGATCGCTGTCGAGGACGATGCGTACGGGGAGCTCCAGTTCTCGGGCAGTTCATACCCGCCCTTTAAAAAATACCTGCCCGACCAGACCATTCTTACCGGCTCGTTCTCGAAGATCCTTGCCCCGGGCATGCGCCTCGGGTGGGTCTGCGCCCCGCCGGCCGTCATGGAGCAGCTGGTCGTTGCAAAACAGGCATCTGACCTGCACACCAATTACCTCTCCCAGCGTATCGCGTCACGCTATCTTTCTGAGACGGACCTTGATGCGCACATCCGTACGATCCGGGCGGCATACAAGGAACAACAAAACTGCATGATCGCCGCGATGGAAGCAGAGATGCCGGAAGGAGTGACTTGGACGAACCCCAAAGGCGGGATGTTTATCTGGGTCACGCTTCCTGCCGGGTGCTCATCGATGGATATCTTTTCTGATGCGCTCAAAGAACAGGTCGCTGTCCTCCCGGGCATCCCGTTTTATGTCGATGGCGGCGGGAAAGATACGCTCCGCCTGAATTTTTCCAATGCGCATGCCGGACAGATAATAGTGGGGATACGGCGACTGAGCCGGGTCATCCGGTCAAGGATCGAGTGAACATTCCCCGGTCCGGCAGCAGGAAGGTATCCCCAAAGTGTAGGCTATAAAAATAGTATTCATAAATAGTGGTGTACATATAAATACCGGAAAGGGTATATGGCGCTGTTTCAAACGTTCATATATCGTCATGAGGCGCCAAGAGCACATAAGGACAGGCGGGGGAGCGACAACAATCCATGAGCCGAAGTGATGCTGAAGCACTGATGCGGCAGGGTATCGAACTCTATGATCTCGGTAGGTACCAGGAAGCCGTGGTCATGTTTGACCGTGCGCTCACGCTCTTCCCGAAACTGCCAAAGGCCCATTACTTCAAGGGCATTGCCCTGTACGATCTCGGCAGGTACGATGCCGCGGTCGAATCCTACGATAATGCCCTGACGCTTGACCCCTCCGATATCAACGCGTGGTACAACAAGGCCGCGACCCTCGCACAGGTCGGCAGGAACAAAGAGGCGCTCGATACCTGCGAACGGCTGATCGCCCTCAAGTACGACAACGCCGAAGCTTGGATCCTCAAGGGCATTTCCCTGTATGAACTGGGAAGGTACCAGGACGCCATCTCGGCATACGATCATGCGCTGACCATCGATCCTACCCACGCGAAGGTCTATTATAACAAAGGCATCGCCCTTGCCGATCTTGGCCGGCACGATGAGGCCATTGTTGCATACGGGATGGCGATCGATCTTGTCCCCGACTATTCAAAGGCTTTTTACAATATGGGGATCTCCCTTTACGAGATGGGGCGGATCGATGAAGCCCTTGGCGCATTTGAACGGGCGTACATGCTTGATCCCTCCGATGTATGGGTCTGGTATTACCGTGCGTTTATCCTCGCAAAACAGGAACGATACGATGAGGCGGCGGAAGCTGCCGAGGCGTTCCTCGCTGTTGAGCCGGACCACGCCGATATCTGGGTCATAAAAGGCATCGCTAAGTACCGGTCCGGGAAATTTGCCGATGCGGTAAAAGCGCTCGACCAGGCCATCGCGCAAAACCCGCTTGTCGCGGACGCCTGGCTCTATAAGGGGTTCTCCCTTTTCGAACTCGCACGGTACGAGGATGCCGTGTATGCGCTTGACAAGGCCGCTGAGATGAACCCGTCAAATACCCGGCTCTTCTTTTACCGGGGTATGACCCTCCAGAACCTCAACCGGTTCCGCGAGGCAGTTGCGGATTTTGACCGGGTCGTTGCTGCCGAGCCGGAGAATACCGACGCTGTGTACAGCCGGGGTGTCTCCTGCGTCCACCTGAGCAGGTACGAAGAGGCGCTTGGTGCGTTTGACCAGATCCTCACCACGGACGAGGACCATGCCGGCGCCTCCTACTTCAGGGGCATTGTCCTGTCCCGTCTCGGGAGGCAGGAGGAAGCGATCGCGGCCTTCATGCACACCCTTTCTGTAGATGCCGGGTGTGCCTCGGCCGCATACCAGATCGGCCTTTCCTATGCAAGCCTCGGCCGCTTCAGTGAAGCGGTTTCTGCCTACGACCGTGCGCTTAAGATCAGGCCTGACTATTCAGAAGCGGTCTACCACAAGGGTTTTGCCCTCGCGAAACTGGGCAACAGCGAAGATGCCATTCAGGAATTTGACAAGGCGTTAAACGATAACCCGGGTAATGCGCAGGCATACCACCAGAAGGGGCAGCTTCTCTCAAAGACCGGCCGGTACGAGGAGGCCCTTGAATCGTTTAACAAGAGCATCGCCCTCAAACCCGACAATGCGCAGGCCTGGTACGACAAGGGCAGCACGCTCTTAAAAGCAGAACAGTTCCGGGCCGCGATCGATGCGTTCGACCAGGCCATCGGGATCTATCCCAACTATGTCAATGCCTATTTCAACAAGGGTCTCGCCCTTGCAAAACTGAGGGAACTCGATGAGGCCCTCCGCTCGTTTGACCAGGCCGTGGCGATCGACCCCACCCATACGCTTGCGCTGTATCACCGGGGTGCAACGCTCTTTAAAAAAGAGCGGTACTCTGATGCCGTTGCGGCCTACGACGCCGTGCTTGCGCTCTCCCCGCAGAATACAACGGCACTCTATGAAAAGGGCATTGCCCTCACGCACCTTTCGCGGTTCAAGGATGCAGTCGCTGCATTTGAAGCGGCAGTAGATCTGGACCCGGCCCTTGCCGATGCATGGCTCTATAAAGGGATCTGCCATGTCCACCTCGGGGCAGCTCCCGATGCAATCGCGTCCTTTGACCGGGTGATTGGCCTTAACCCGAAGAACACGGAGGCCATCGTCAGGAAGGGGATGGCCCTTGTGACCCTTGGCCGGTACGAAGAGGCGATCACCACGTTCAACCGCGCCCTCGAGGACGCCCCCCGCGATGTCTGGGCCTGGTTCTATAAGGGGATCTCCCTTGCCGAGCTTTCCCGGTTTGAAGAGGCAATCCGGGCCTATGAGCGGGTGCTTGAGATCAACCGCCGCTGTGCCCGGGCGTTCTATGAGAAAGGAAACGCTCTTGCACGCCTTGGTAAACAGCTCGAAGCGATCATTTCGTACGACCAGGCGCTGGAGATCGAACCCGATAATCCAAAGACCCTGTACCAGAAAGGTATCGCCCTTGCCCAGCGCGAACGGTACGACGATGCGATAAAGACATTCGAGCGGATGCTGGCGCTTGAACCGGACAACACGCAGGCGCTCTATTACCTGGGTATTGCGTACGCCGGCCGGGAACGGTACGACGAGGCCATCGGGGCGTTTGAAAGATCCATCGAACACGACCCGGCAAATGCCCTCGCCCACCACTACCTGGGCATCTCGCTTATCCAGCGCGAAAGATATGACGATGCGGTCAAGGCATTTTCTGATGCGCTTGCCCTTGACAAATCCAATGCATCCACATACTATTACCAAGGTATCGCATATCTCCAGTCCCGGAAATATGAAGAGGCCCTTGCGGCGCTCAATACGTCTGTCTCTCTGAACTCTTCGCTTGTCGACGCGTTCACGTACCAGGGTATCGCCCTTGCCCGGCTCGGCCGGTATGAAGAGGCGGTCGCGGCGCTGAACCGGAGTCTCGCGGCAAATCCTTCGCAGATGGAGGCGCTTGTCTGCCGCGGCGAGGCGCTCATGGTGCTCCAGCGGTACGCGGAAGCCGTGGAAACCTTCGACCGCATCCTCTCTTTAAACCCGAGTCTTGTCGATATCTGGATGCAGAAGGGAGCCGCGCTCGACCGGCTCGTAAAAAAGCAGGATGCGCTTCTCGCGTACTCTAAAGTGCTGGAGATCGACCCGGACAATGCCGGGGGCTGGGTGAAAAAAGGCATCCTGCTCTCGGACCTTGGGAAGATTTCCGATGCGGTTTCAGCATTTAATAAAGCCCTCGATATCAATCCCGCGCAGGGGGAGATCTGGATGCGGAAAGGCGACGCCCTCAATATGCTTGGGCGGACCGCGGACGCTGCGGTCGCGTATTCAGAGGCCCTCAAACTGAATCCCGACCAGGAGGAGGGCTGGATCAAGGACGGCCGGGCCCTCTTTGACCTCGGGCGGTACCAGGACGCCATCGATGCGTTCGATAATGCGATCGCCTTAAACCAGCGGAGCATCGGGGCCTTCCTTTACAAGGGATTCTCCCTTGAAAAGCTCAGCCGGATCCATGAGGCGATCCAGGTCTTTGAAGTCCTCCTTGAGATCGATGCAAACAACAGCGATGCCTATTACCATATGGGTCTTGCCCTTGCAAATTCCGGCCGGCAAAAAGAGGCGCTGAGTTCGTTTGAATCGGCGATAAAAATCCGGGAGAATTTTGCCCCGGCATGGTACAACAAGGGAAAGATGCTCCTCGATCTCGGGAAGTACCAGGACGCGATCGCCGCGCTTGACCGGGCACTTGAACTGGAACCCGGGTATACCGAGGTATTTTACTGCCGCGGACTGGCCCTCCAGAAACTCGGGCGCTACCAGGAGTCCATCGATGCGTTTGAGAAAAATCTCGAAAAGGACACCAGCAACTCCCCGGGCTTTTACTTCAAGGGTGTAGCGCTCTCGAAACTCGGGAAATACCAGGAAGCGCTCGATGCGTTTGACCGTGCTCTAATCTACGACCCGGAGAATGCGCTGGTCTATTTCCAGAAAGGCCGGGCGTTGGATGGCCTCGCCCGTCACCAGGAAGCTGTCACGGCGTTTGAGAAAACCCTTGCCCTCAAGCCGAAGTACGCCGAAGCCCGGATGCGCAAAGGGATCTCGCTGTACAACCTCGGCAGGTTTGGCGAGGCCCTCAAGGATTTCGACCGCACCATAGTAGAAAATCCCCATAACTTCCATGCCTGGTACCAGAAAGGCCGGGCGCTCTTTGACTTGGGCAACTACGATGAAGCGATCGACGCCTACGACCACGCGCTCGAGGTTGAGTCCAGTTACCCGGATGCCCAGTACCACAAGGGCCTTGCCCTCTACGAACTGGGGCGGTTCGAGGAAGCGATCCTCTCCTTTGACCTGGCCCTCGAAAGCGATCCACACCTTGACCAGGCCCTGTTCCACCGCGGGGCATCACTCTTAAAACTCGAACGCTACCGCGAGGCGATCCAGGCGTTCGACCAGACGCTCGTCCTCCTCCCCAAATACGCGCCTGCGCACCACCTCAAGGGCGTCGCTCTCGCTGCACAGGGGCTGTACCAGGACTCGATCGACGCGTACGAGCGGGCACTTGAATGCGACCCGAAGAGCGCGGAATCTGCGCTCAATAAGGCAATATCGCTGCACAGCCTGGGACAGGACGAGGAATCCATCCAGGCGTCCGATAAGGCAATCGAAATCCGGCCGGACTTTGCCGAGGCGTGGTATTACAAGGGCATCGCGCTCTCGACCCTTGGCCGGTATGCCGATGCCATGCCGGCGTTTTCCCGTTCGCTCGAACTTGACAACACCAATGCGCATGCATGGTTTGACATGGGCCTTGACCTGATCCGGCTCTCCCGCAATGAGGAAGCGGTCACGGCCTTTGACCATGTCCTGGGCCTCCTCACGAACTATCCGCCGGCATACTACCACAAGGGACGCGCTCTTGCCGCGATTGGTAAAAATGAGGATGCAGTTTCTGCATTCGATCACGCCCTTTCTATCACCCCCGCAGATGCGCCTCTTCTTTTTGCAAAAGGGCTCGCACTTGAAGCGTTAAAGCGCTATAAGGAGGCAGCCGCGGTTTTTGAGTCTGCGTCTGCGGCGGATCCAAAGTCGGCAGATACCTTCTATCATCTCGGGCTTGTGTATGTCGAACTCGAGCGTGACGAAAAGGCGATCGGTGCGTTTGCAAAAACAGTCAAGATAAGCCCGGAGAACACCGATGCGCTGGAACAGGCCGGGCTCGCCCTTTCCCGTCTTGAAAAATATGACGATGCAATCGAGGTCTTTGACCGGTGCATAAAACAGGGACGGGAGAGCGCCCGTATCCAGTACGAGAAAGGCTGCGCGTATTTTGCAAAGAAAAAGTTTGAGGAATCTCTCCCGCCATTCGACCGTGCGATCGAACTGGACGGCAACCATATCGGGGCCTTGGTCAAAAAGGGGCAGGCCCTGTCGGAACTCCGGCGCTATGAAGAGGCCCTCACCTTCTTTGACCGGGTTATCGTACTCGACCCGGAAAATGCCATTGCCCATTTTGCGATGGGAACGGTGCTGACACGGCTCTCCCGGTATGAGGACGCCGTGATCGCGCTCGATCGCGCCATTGAGTACGATGGCGGCAATGCCCGCATCCATTCCTGCAAGGGATACGCACTCTACCGTCTCAGCCGGTTCAAGGAAGCGGCCGAATCCTTTGCAAAAGCGCAAAAGCGCCAGCCAAAGGACGTTTTCACTCTCCTGTACCGGGGAAAATCTCTCTTGCACAACGAACAGTGGGAAGAGGGCATCGCGGCTTTTGACCGGGTGCTTGCCCTCGATACGAAGAACGCGGCCTCCTGGTACTATAAGGGCATTGCCTTTTCGCACATGGCGCTCCATGGCGAAGCACAGGAGGCATTCGAACAGGCACTAGTGTTCGACGACAATTGTGCAGCGGGCTGGTACCAGAAAGGCCTTGTGCTCTTTGAACTGGAACGCTTTGACGAGTCGCTGCCGGCGTTCGAACGTGCACTGGAGATAGCGCCCGGCGTACAGGACTATGCATTCAGGAAGGCGCTCGCCCTCTTCATGCTGGAGCAGTACCAGGAAGCATCCGATATCTTTGACCTCGCACTGACGCTTGGCCCGGAGACGTCCGTTATCCAGTATTACCGGGGTCGGGCCCTCATGGAAACCAAAAATTTCCCAAAAGCCCTCGACGCGCTCAACCATGCGCTCGACCTTGACCCGGAGAATTCATTTATCTGGCTTTCAAAAGGCGAGACCCTGTTCCATGAAAATGACGGTGCGGGGGCAGTCGCAGCCTTCGACCAGGCTCTTGTACTCGACAAAAAATCCGTAGAGGCTGCATTCTATCGGGGAGAGGCTCTTGCCCTGCAGGGAAATGACGAAGAAGCCGTCCGTGCATACGACCTCGCCCTCAGTCTCGATCCCTCCTATCCCGAAGCCGCGTACAAGAAAGGGCTGGCATTGTTCCGGCTCAAAAACTATGCCGGGACAGTCGAGGCCTGCGATCTGGCCATCCAGTATGTGCCCGAGCATGCCCTCGCGCACTACGAGCGCGGGCTCGCGCTTTATGCTCTTGGGAAATATGAAAAAGCGATACGCTCCTTCAAGCATGCCCTTGAACACGACCCCTCCTTAACGGATGCGCTGTTCCAGACAGGGCTCGCGTATGCCGGTTTGAGCAGGTACGCGCAGGCTCTTTCTGCATTTGACAAAATGCTTGAGATCGAGCCGCAGAACGCCTTTGTGATGTACAACCGGGGGCGCATGCTTACAAAACTCCAGAGGGCCGACGAGGCACTTGCTGCGCTCGATGCATCCCTCAGTATCGAGAACAACGTCTCTGATGTCTGGCTCCTCAAGGGAAGCGTGCTCCTCGACATGGAACGGCTGGAGGGTGCGCTTGAAGCATTCGACCGGGCGCTTGCCCTTGCCCCGGACGACATCACTGCCTTATACTGCCGGGGAAAGACTTTTGCCGGGCTCCACAGGTATACGGAAGCGATTGGCTGCTTTGACCGGGTCATCGCGATGGACCCTGCCTGCGCAGCTGCATGGTTCCGGAAAGGCAGTTCGCTCCTCTCGGGCGGCGATCTGAAAGGCGCCATCGATGCACTGACAAAAGCGCTCGAACTCAAGCCCGACAATGCAAACGGGTGGTACGACCGTGCCGTTGCGCTCGCGGGACTAGGAAGGTACGAGGAGGCCATCCCCTCGTATGACCGTGCGCTCGCCCAGAATCCGAACTATTCAAGCGCATATTATGACAAGGGAAGTGCCCTTGCCCGGCTTGGCCGTGACCGGCAGGCAATCGAGGCATTCGAGATGGCCTCGTCGATCGATCCGAATTTCTCGGTCGCGTATTTCGAAAAGGGTATGGCCCTTCTTCGCCTCTCGAAGTACAAGGATGCAGTCGCCGCCTTTGATGCGGCGCTCGCCATCACTGCGTCCAGTGCGCCGACCTTCTTAAACAAGGGGCGTGCCCTTGCAAACCTCAAAAAATTCGGGGACGCAGTTGCCGCGTTTGATTCTGCGATCAAGCTGGACCCGTCAGGTTACGACGCGTGGTTTGCAAAAGGTTCCGCCCACTCCCGGCTCGGGCAGTACGAGGACGCGGTTGCCGCCTTTGACCGGGCGCTTGCGCTTGACCAAAACCAGTACCCTGCCTATCACGAGAAAGGCGTGGCGCTTGCCCGGCTCGGACGGTACGAGGATGCAGACTCTGCATTCTCCGATGCCATCGCTCTTGACGACAAGAAGCCGGAGACGCATTACGAGAAAGGCCGGGCTCTCTTCGAACTCGGGCGCAACAAGGATGCGGTCGCATCGTTTGGCCGGGTCCTTGGACTGGACACTACGTTTGCCGATGCCGCCTACTTCCTTGGCCTTGCCCTCGAAAACCTCGGTAAGTATCCTGACGCCATAACGGCGTTTGACAACATGCTCTCCCATGCACCGGATCATTTCGGTGCATGGTATCACCGCGGCCTTGTATCGGAGCAGATCGGAAACGACGACGATGCGGTTGCGGCCTATGAGAAAGCCCGCAAAATTGAGCCTCATGACATTGACCTCCTGTTCTCTGAAGGCAAAGCCTGGTACCGCCTCGGGCAGTACGACGATGCGCTCCACCTCTTCGACATTGCGCTTGGGAAAGAACCGGGTAATGGCGGGATCCTTCTCATGAAAGGAAAGACTCTTTCCATCCTCGACCGGCACGATGAAGCACAGGAAATTTTCCGTCTTGCATTCACCCAGCTTTCCGATAATTACGAACCTGCCTATCTCCGGGGCCAGTCCCTTGTCGTGCTTGAACGGTACGAGGATGCGGACATGGCGTTTGACGCCGCTCTTTCCCTCAATCCCGACAACCCTGATATCTGGACAAAAAAAGGCGAAGAACTGGGGTGCAGCGGCCATTACGATGCGGCGATCAGCGCATACGACCACGCGATTGCACTGAGGCCGGAGGATCCGGCGGCGCATCTTGAGCGTGGCCGGGCTTTCTTTGCCCTCAAGAAGTACAATGACGCAATCAGTTCGTTTGACCGGGTGCTCGACCTTGAGCCGTCGGACCCTGTTGCGAGTTTCGAGCGCGGGAGAGCGCTGTACTATACCGGGAAATACGAGGAAGCCTGTGCGGCGCTCAACGATGCACTTTCAGGTGACCCGAAAAACACCGATGCCCTGTACTTCCGCGGGGCCTCGCTTGCCGCCCTGGAACGGTACGCAGAAGCGGCAGAATCTTTCGAGCGCCTGCTGGTCTACACCCCTGACGATGCCGATGCATGGTACGAGCAGGGGTGCGTTCTTGCAAAGCTCCGACACTTCGAGGACGCGATTGCCGCATTCGACCATGCCATCCACATAAACCCGGAGAATTTCGACGCAGAGTTCCAGAAAGCCCGCTCGCTTGACGCGCTCGAACGGTACAGTGAGGCGATCGAAAGTTATTCCGAGGCCCTTGTCATCCGGCCTTCGGATGCAAAGACGCTCTGCTACAAAGGTATTGCCCTTGCACGGAGCGGGCGCGCTGAAGATGCCGTCAAGGCGTTTGACGCTGCGCTTGAGATCGATCCGGTCTTTGCCGACGCACTCTTTGAGAAGGGCCGGGCTCTTGTGACGCTTGGCATGTTCCGTGAAGCGGTCAAGACCTTTGACAAGACCCTTCTCATCGACCGGAACTATGCCGAGGTCTATTTCTATAAGGGCCTTGCCCTTGCCGAGCTTGGACGGCATGATGATGCGATCATTGCGTATAACAAGAATATCGATCTCGATTCCGGCAATACGGACGCATTCTACCACAAGGGAATCTCCCTTGCTGCGACCGGCAAACTTGACGACGCGATCAAGGCATTCGATCACGTGATCCAGTCAACTCCGGGTTCCGTCCCCGGGTGGCTTCACCGGGGGATGGTATTGTACGACCTTGGGAAATACAACGATGCGATCGAGTCGTACGGAAAGACGCTTGAGATCGATCCGGACAATGCCGAGGCATGGTACCTCAAGGGGCGTGCAAACCAGGCCCTGAACAAATTCGGGGATGCAGTCGAGGCATTCAACCGGGCGCTCGATCTCCAACCCGACTTTGCGGATGCGCATTATGCAAAGGGCCTGACGCTCTTTGAACTGGACCAGTTCAACGAAGCGGTCCAGTCCTACGACAACGTGCTCGCCCTTCGTCCCAAGCACGATGAAGCGCTGTACCACAAGGGAATGGCGCTCCTTTCGCTCATGCGGCCCGAGGAAGCGGCAGCAGCCTTCGATCTCGCGCTGCGGCTCCGCCCGAACTACGCGTATATCTGGACCGGGAAGGGGATGGCCCTTGCCGCCCTTGACCGGCACAAGGATGCGATCACGTGTTACACAAAGGCGATCGGCCTTGACAAGAAGGATGCCCGGACCTATTACCAGTACGGCCTCTCGCTGTTTGCACTCGGCCGGTACCAGGAAGCGATAAAGAACTTCGACGCGTCGCTCGTGCAGCAGCCAGGTTATGCCCCGGCCTTCTATGCAAAAGGGCGGGCGCTGTGCGGGATCTCCATGTTCCAGGAAGCGGTAAACGCGTTCGACCGGGCACTCAAAGAACAGGCGAACTATCCTGAAGCATGGCTCCACCGGGGGATCGCCGAAGCAAGCCTCGACCGGTACGAGGAGGCGCTGGACTGCTTCAACCACGCCCTTTCCCTCAATGGATCCTATGCCCCGGCCCTCCTCAACTTGGGCCGGGCGCTCATCCACCTGGAAAGGACCAGTGAAGCGCTCGATGCGTTTGAAAAAGTTCTCGCCCTCCAGCCGGAATCGGCGGATGCGTATTACTACAAGGGCCTTGCGCTTTTCAAAAAGGAGCAGGACGACGAAGCGGTCGAGGCGTTCAACCACGCAATCGCCATCAACCGGCAGTACGCGGAAGCGTACCATTACAAGGGTGTCGCGCTCGCCCGCCACGAGCAGTATGAAGAGGCGGTCGCTTCGTTCGATGCCGCTATCAGGATCAAGAGTGATTACCCTGATGCCCTGTACGAGAAGGGCCGGGCGCTCTACCACTTGGGGAAATACAAGGATGCAATCGCGGTCTTTGACCAGGCATTGTCTGCGAACCCGGGGTCCGGCGATGCCATCTTCCAGAAAGGCCGGACGTACCTCGCGCTCCAGAACTCTGACGGCGCAATCCGGGCATTCGACCGGGCGCTCGAGATAAACCCATCCTGCTACCAGGCGCATTACTGGAAAGCGCGTACCTTGAATGACGAGGGCAGTTATGATGCAGCGATCACGGAATACGACCGGGCGATTGCCATAAAACCGGATTCTGCCGAACTCTACCGGGACCGCGGTCTTGCCTACGCAGCGATCGAGCAGTACCGCGACGCGATCAAGTCCTATGACCGGGCGCTGGAACTCGATCCCCACGATGCCGAAGCATTCTCCCACAAGGGGACCTCCCTTGCCGAGCTCGGCATGTACCGCGATGCGCTCGAAGCGTTCGAGAAGGCGCTTGAAAAGAACCCGGGGCTTGCAGCTGCCTGGTTTGGCAAAGGAAACGCGCTCTACGATGTCGGGAAGTTTTCAGAGGCACGCGACGCGTACGATGAAGGCCTGCGGCTCGACCCCGAGAATGCGGTTGGCTGGACCCGGCGGGGCATGTCCCTTGCCGGCTTAAAGGACCAGAAGTCCGCGATTGAATCCTATGACCGGGCCATTTCGATCGATCCCTCGTTCTCGATTGCCTACTTCACGAAGGGCAGTGCGCTTGAGGCGCTTGGGCAGTGGGAGGATGCAGCCGAGTCGTACCGTGCGATGATTTCCCTCCAGCCGGATTTTGTCGATGCATGGATCCACCAGGGCCGTGCCCTCCAGGAACTGGAAAAGTACCAGGAAGCCCTGACCTCGTTCAAACGTGCGATCGAGATCGATCCCTCAAGAAAAGAGGTCTGGAACGAGATCGGTGCGACGCTGGACAAACTGGGCAAGCACGAGGAAGCGCAGATCTGCTACGATAAGGCGCAGTAGGGATTTGGGCCGGTTGGCTTGTACGGTTCTTTGAGAAACGCCCGTAAAACCGTCCGATTTGGACCCCTGAACTTCAGGACATATATAGTCGCCCGTTTTCTGAAATAAGCCCAAATTGAGCCGCATATAATGCCCTTTGGCGGGCCATATTCGCGTTCTGACAGCGGTTATTTTCCGGATCGTCCAAGTGGCAATTCCACATGAGATTTGCCAAAAGAACCGCAATACGTGAACGTTTTATTTCGTCTGATTGCCTAAATACGACTTATTTGGGCTTATTTTCAAACGGAGCCTGATACGGGCTTCTTTTCGGGATGTCATGGGGTAATCGGGGGCCAGATTGAGCCCGGATAGGATACATTGGTAGGGCATCATTCCTCAAATGTCCGTGTCCCAACCGTTGAACATGAATTTAAACCGATAATCTGAAGTGCCAGCGATCCTTGCCCGGCCGTGCCCCGGAAGAACGTTCGTGGCGGGGACTGCTTCACACACTTTTTACCGGATATTATTTTCCGGCAGGAACCAATCTCAAAATTTTCTCGTAACGATTTTCATAGTTATGGCGTGAAACCAATCGGTCCATGCCCGTTCCTGAAAAAAAACAAAAAAAGGATCTTTTCCTGTCCTCAATATTTTTTCCTGACTGCGACAAACCAGAGCGCCGCACCGATAATTGCAATTACGGCAAGCACGATCTCCACATCATATTTTACGTAAAACGGTGTCTCGGTTGCCGCCAGTTTTTCTGCAATATTGAGGTTGGCCTGGAGATTCGGATAGTCTGGATCCAGCACTTCTACTTTCTGGAAAGCGACGACGCCTTCATTGCACCGGCCCATGCCGCAGAGGGCATATGCCTTGTTGAACCATGCGTCCGCATTGTCCGGTTCGACAGTGATGGCTTTTTCAAAGGAATCCAGTTGTTCGTTGTAATACAGACTTGCGTTGGTCTTGTCATTGAGCTGGTTCTGATAATAGGCACCGATCGTATAGAGGATCTGCCCGTGGTTTATCCATTCGCTTGCAGATGAGGTATTCAGTTTCAGCGCCTGGTTCGAATCAGCAAGGGCCATATTCAGGGTGGCGAGGGGATCGGCGGTGTACTGGTTTGCACGGTTAAGCGCATCCGCCTTGCCGTCCCAGGCCGGCGCATAGTTGGGGTCGAGGGCAATTGCCTGATCGTACGCTTGGAAGGCTTCTGTGTAGTTTTCCTGGTCCGTCAGGTTATGCCCGAGTGCGGTCCATCCTGCAGCATCAGTGGGAGCCGCTGCTGTGGCCGGAGGGAGGACAAAGATGCCAAGGATAATCAGGAGCATTACGAGGATACAGATTCTGGATCTCATATTACAGAATATATAGTGCTTTTTGGCAATATATTCAACGATTTTTTTAAACGTTATGATCTGACGTTATGCTACGGGGTTTTTCGTAGTTTCTGGACGTTCAATAATGCTCATGTGTATTTTTAAGATTTAAAAAAGCCAAAAAAGGGAAGTTTACCTGTGCCCATCACCATATCTCTGGGCATTTTCACTCCCACCAATGCAGAATGCATGGTGAGTCGCACCAGCGTTCTTTCCGACATCACATGTTATGCAATTACAACCTTTAACGGTCGAGATGTCTTGAAAACTGGAGCCATGTCCACAGTACATATTTTCTCCCGCGGTTTTTGCACGGTCCGAATAAGTATTACACGTAGGGCATTTACACGAATTTACCATTTCTACTTTCACCTGCCAGCTCCTTGGACATTGTCATCGTCGGCCTCTGCCGTGTGATGAATTTGTCGTTGGGTGTTGTGCTTCAGGATCCCCAAGAAGGTTAATTCCCGAAACAACAGATAAAAACTTGTATTATTTGCACTTAAATATATCTTAAAAATTATGAGATTGGAATATAACTTTAACATAAGTAAGATTACATCAAGTTACGTCACGGGCCAAACGCGATGATTGCGTCTTCGATGTATTCCATATGGATATCTTGCCAGAACAAATATTATATAATGAAATATATTTATTGTCTCTCATAAGTAATTGCCACATGCGCCACGGGATGCTATTTCCGGAGCACAAGGATATAGCGGGTGAGACTCTTATGCACTCTCTGAGTATGATGCTGGAGCACGTTCATGTGCTGGTTGGCAATTTCTGAAATATCCCGGTGCGTGACCACGATCGCCCGGTGCCCGGGCACCAGGACCCGGTTGCACTCTTCGAGGGCATCATGGTACAGGCGCTCCATAGTGTCGGCCTTTTTTATGCAGACCGACTGGCCGTAGGGAAAATCGGTCACGACTGCCCCGACGCTGCAATCCTTTACCGGGAGCCGGGTGGTGTCGGCAAGGAGAAGATTGCCTTCTTTTACGTTCTCCTTACTTCCCCTGATCATCAACGGGTCAAAGTCGCTTCCCACGGCACGGAGCCCGAGCATCTCTGCCTCGATCAGGATCCCGCCGGTCCCGCAGAACGGGTCGAGCATTGTCGTCCCGGCCTCTGCACACGAGAGATTGACGAGCGTCCGTGCCATGCGTGGCATCATGACCCCGGGATGAAAGAACTCGCGTTTGCCCGGGTTGCGCTCGTTGTATGCCCCGCGATCGATCCGGTACAGGACTCTGCCAAAATAACACCGGTCCTGTGAAAGGATCGCCCGGTACTCTTCGACCGGGTTGATGAGCTGGACCGGCCCGGTGATCATGGTGCCGATCAGCCGTTCAAACTCCCGCTGCGAACAGGAATTTTTTTCCTGACAGCCCTCGTGGACCAGTTTTGCCCTGCCGGCAAACGGCTGATCGGTGGTAATGGAGAGATCGGAAAGCAGGTGCCTAAACGAACTAATGTCCGGGGCACATTCGCCCAGGTACTCAAGCACGACCTGCGTCATCGCGAGGCGCCGGGCCGCAGTCGGTACCGGGCATTCAGCAACGGCAACCTGCGGCCTTGTATCTGTGACCGATGCGACGCATTCGATCTCGGCGTACGGCAGGGTCGGGTTCTCGCCGGACAGCTCAAAAAGGAGCTTCATCTTTTTTATAAATAGGCGCGAGCCCAGAAATACCTGCGTGAACTTGCGGATGAAACAGGAGATGGCGGGCATCCCGATTAAAAAAAATTATTTCTTTCCTTTCTTCTTTCCCATAATACCGGAAAAGATCCCGCCGGTTTTGCTGCTATGTCCCTCAAGTTCGGCGAGTTTCTCGTAGAGTTCTTTTTGTTCGCCCGTTATCCCCTTGGGGGTAACGATCTTTACCCGGACAAGGAGATCGCCGGGTTTTCCGCGTCGCTTCACACCCTCGCCGGCGATCCTGAGCGCCGTATTGAACTGGATGCCTGCCGGGATCTTCAGGTCGATGTGGCGTTTGTCGATGGTCTCGATCTCAACAGTCGTCCCGAGCACCGCAAGGGTCGGCGTTATCTCGACCGTGGTCTCAAGATTGTCGCCCGTCCGCTCAAAGCGTTTGTGGGGAAGGACGAACATCTCGATATATAGATCCCCGTTTGGGGCACCGTACTCCCCGGCCTCGCCATAGCCTTCCATGCGCAGGCGCATCCCGCTGTCTACACCGGCAGGGATATGGACCGAAACCTTTCGCTTTACCCGGGTATGCCCGGAACCGTGGCAGCTGTGGCACTGCTTTTCCGGGATCTTGCCCCGGCCGCCGCACATCGTACAGGGTGTCATCCGGACAAACTGGCCGAATACCGACTGCGCTGTCTGGCGCATCTGTCCGCTGCCCCCGCAGCGCGGGCAGACATTGGTCTTTTTTGTCTCGCTGCCTGATCCCCCACATGCAGAACAGGCCTCGCTGTGCAGGACTTCGATCTCCTTATCTGCCCCTGCCACTGCTTCTTCAAGCGTGAGCTGCATGCGCATTAAGAGATCGGCGCCGGGCTGCGGGCCGGACCTGCGCTGGCTCCCGCCAAAGAAATCAAAGATATCCCCGAAACCGGAGAAGTCTGATGAGAAGCCGCCACTCCCGTATCCTCCCCCTCCGGTATAGGATCCTTTCGAGGCATTGGTGAATGTCTCGTGGCCCATGTTGTCGTACTGCGCCCGTTTCTGGGCATCGGACAGCACACTATAGGCCTCATTAATCGACTTGAATTTCTCTTCGGCCCCCGGATCCTTGCAGACATCCGGGTGGTATTTCCGGGCGAGGTTACGGTACGCTTTCTGGATCTCTTTTTCATCGGCCGTCCTCGGTACTCCGAGGGTGTCGTAGTAATCGCCCGATCCCATGGATGCTCACTCGTCTTTGACTTTGTAATCTGCGTTGACGACATTATCGTCTTGTTTCTGTTCCGGTTCAGAAGATGGGCCGGCGCCGGCTCCTGCACTGCCGTCAGGCTGCGGGCCCGACTGCTTTGCTGCATTCTCTGCCTGCATCTTCTGGTAGATCTTCGTTGTCGCTGCGTAGACAGATTCGGTGAGTGTTTCCATGGCCTTCTTGATCTCGTCCGGGTTGTCGGCGGAAAGAGCAGTTTTTACGGCTGCTATCCCCTCTTCGACTTTCTGCTTGTCGGCAGCCTCGAGTTTGTCGCCGCTCTCTTTTATCATCTTCTCGGCCGTGAATACTGCCGTGTCTGCCTGGTTCCTTACCTCGATCTCTTCCCGCTTTTTCTTGTCGTCGGCCTCGAACTGCTTGGCCGCGTTCATCATCTTCTTGATATCTTCGTCCGAGAGCTTCTTGTCTCCTTTAATGGAGATTGCCTGCTCGTTACCGGTGCCAAGATCCTTTGCCGACACGTGGATGATACCGTTTGAATCAATATCGAAGGTGACTTCGATCTGCGGGATACCCCGGGGAGCCGGTGGGATACCGGTCAGCTGGAACTTACCCAGCGTGAAGTTGTCCTTTGCGAGGGCGCGTTCACCCTGCACGACATGGATCTCGACGCTGGTCTGGCCGTCGGCCGCGGTCGAGAAGATCTGACTTTTACGGGTCGGGATCGTGGTGTTGCGCTCGATAAGTTTTGTCGCAATCCCGCCCAGTGTCTCGATCCCGAGCGTGAGCGGCGTCACATCGAGGAGCACGATGTCCTTTGTCTCACCAGTCAGAACGGCTCCCTGGATGGCAGCACCGAGCGCCACGCACTCATCAGGGTTAATGCCCTTGTCTGGTTCCTTGCCCAGCAATTTTTTCACCGTCTCCACAACGAGCGGGATACGGGTTGAGCCCCCGACAAGGAGTACGTGGTCGATGTCCTTTGCGGTCAGTTTTGCATCGCTTAACGCCTGGTTGACCGGTCCGACCGTGGATTCCACGAGATCGCCGATCAGCTGTTCGAGTTTTGAACGGGTAAGATCGATGTTGAGGAACTTGGGACCCGTTGAACCGGTCGTGATGTAGGGCAGGTTGATGTTTGTCGTCTGGCGCTGGGAGAGTTCGATCTTTGCGTTCTCAGATGCATCGCGCAGGCGCTGCATGGCGAAGATATCGCTTTTGAGGTCGATGCCCTCTTTCTTTTTGAATTCATCAACCAGGTAATCCGTGATGAGCTTGTCGAAGTCGTCTCCGCCCAGGTGGTTGTTGCCTGCGGTGGATTTTACTTCAAAGACACCATCGCCGAGTGTCAGGATAGAGACATCGAACGTACCGCCACCGAGATCATAAACAAGGACCGTGACATCCGCTTCTTTGTCGATACCGTATGCGAGGGCGCTTGCCGTCGGCTCGTTGATGATACGCATTACTTCAAGGCCGGCGATCTTCCCGGCATCCTTTGTAGCCTGCCGCTGGGCGTCGTTAAAGTACGCCGGGACGGTGATGACCGCTTTTGTGATCTTCTCCCCGAGGTAGGCTTCTGCATCGACCTTTAACTTCTGGAGGATCATCGCGGAGATTTCCTGCGGGGTATACTCTTTGTCGTCAATTTTTACTTTTTCCGACGTCCCCATCTTGCGCTTGATGGACTGTATCGTATGCTGGGGGTTTGTGACCGCCTGTCGTTTTGCGAGGCTGCCGACAAGGCGCTCCCCCTCTTTTGTAAATGCGACAACGGATGCGGTTGTTCGTGCTCCTTCACTGTTGGGGATGACAATGGGTTTTCCCGCCTCCATGATCGACATGCAGGAGAAGGTAGTCCCAAGGTCGATACCTAATATCTTCTCGTTTGCCATAATGGTCAGTCCTTTTTTATTCTCTGATTTTTTTAGGATTTTTCAACGGTCGCTTCATTATGTAATTTTTTTCCTTTCGATACTGCGACTTTTGCGTACCGTATCACTTTTTTGTGCATACGGTATCCGGGAGATACGACATCGACGACAGTTCCTTCTGCATCATCGGAAGGAATATGCGCGACTGCCTCGTGCTCTCCGGGATCAAAGGATTTTTTCAAGGCATCTATGGGTGTGATTCCATGCCGCACGAGAATTCCGGACAGCAACTGGTGGATCTGTTCAACACCGTGGCGGAGATGACTGTCATCGCTTTTAAGTGCCCGTTCGAGATTATCTGCGATCTCAAGTACATCCACGGCAAAGCGTTCGTTTGCATGTTGTACCATGGCCTCGTGGTCCCGGGCAGTCCGTTTCCGGTAATTGTCGAAATCCGCTGCGAGCCTGAGATACCGGTCGTTCAAATCCTCGTACCGCTTCTTCTCTTCCGCGAGCTCATCGCGGGTTTGGGGCGGAGGGGATACCGGTGTTTCCGGCACTGCAGCCTTGGTGTCAGGCACAGGGGTGGTTTCGTTCTCTTCCATAGTTCATCCCATTCGATGTTCCAGTATCTATTGAATTGTGGTTCTATATAAAGTTTAAGTGAACCCCAACGACTGTATTTGCCGGGATTCAAGAATTTTGGAATGTAATCTTCGGATGCGGTTTTGGTGATGAGGATTTTGAACCGGCTTATAACTCGGCAAAAAAGGGGAGTGACACTATCATTGGATCGTCGTTCCTGTTTTAAGGAGGTAATCCTGCGCTCCGTAATCATAAGTTTCCATGAACAGTCAGGATACCGGATGCCGGGTGCTGCATACCTTTTTTGGCCACAATCGGCATATACTAATCCATGAAATGGGCGCTTCTTTCGGTATGGGATAAATCCGGGATCGTGGAACTGGCGCAGGCGCTGGTCAGGAACAATTACAGCCTTATGAGTTCGGGCGGGACCGGTAAGGCACTTGCGGAAGCGAATGTCCCGTTTACAGAAGTATCGAGTTACACGGGATTTCCCGAGATGATGGACGGCAGGGTAAAGACGCTCCACCCAAAGGTCCACGGGGGTCTTCTGGGCCGACGGCAGATCGACGATGTGGTGATGGCCAAGTACGGGATCAACCGGATCGATCTGCTTGTCGTGAACCTGTACCCGTTCGAGAAGATGTCGGGGCAGGCGATGGCGCTCGACAAACTGATCGAATATATCGATGTAGGCGGCCCGGCGATGATCCGGGCAGCGGCAAAGAATTTCAGGGATGTCGCGGTTGTTGTCGACCCTTCCGACTATCCGATGGTGATTAAAACAGTCGGCGGTGCCGGTTTTACCCCGGAGCAGCAGCTGACGCTCGCAAAAAAGGCGTTTGCCCGGACTGCGGCCTACGATGCAGCCATCAGCAATTACCTATCCACCATGGATATGGCGTTCCCGCACACCCTCTCACTCCAGTTCACCCATGGGAGGATGCTCCGGTACGGCGAGAACCCACACCAGCAGGCAGCCGTGTACGGCACGATCGGTATCGCCGGTGCCGAACCATTGCAGGGCAAGCAGATGTCATACAACAATTACCTCGACGTCAATGCTGGCACCGCCCTTTTACAGGAGTTCGAGGAACCTGCGGCCGTGATTGTCAAGCACAACAACCCCTGTGGTGTTTCGATTGGTACTGATATTCTGGATGCCTACCTGACCGCCCGCGAAGTCGACCCGGCATCGGCTTATGGTTCTGTCGTGTCGCTCAACCGCGAAGTCGACAAAATACTGGCAGAAGCGATTGACTCCACCTTTGTCGAAGTTGTTGTCGCTCCCTCGTTTACCAAAGAAGCCCTTGACACGATGAAAAAGAAAGAGAACATGCGGGTGCTCAACCTCCCGGAGCGCGTGAATGCGGATGAAGTGCGCACCATCGACGGGGGCATCCTTGTCCAGCGGACCCCGCCTTACAAAGAGAACTGGCAGGTGATCACCGACCGCGACCCGACCACCGATGAGATGCAGGCGCTCAAGATTGCCTGGAAAGTCTGCAAGCACACGAAAAGCAACACGATCATCTTTGCCGACCAGAAGCGTACCCTTGGCATTGGTGCCGGACAGATGAGCCGGGTCGACTCGGCAAAGATCGCGATCGACAAAGCCTGTGCCCCGCTCGCAGGATCTGCAGTCGCGTCCGATGCATTCCTCCCCTTCCCGGATACCCTTGAGGTTGCAGCAAAGGCCGGCGCCACGGCGCTTGTCCAGCCCGGTGGATCCATACGCGACAAAGAGGTTATTGAAGCGGCAAACCGGCTGAATATGGCCATGATCTTTACCGGAGTGAGATACTTCCGCCACTGATTTTTTTTGTATTTTCCTAATTTAAGCCAGTATTTAAGATAGATATTTATTCTGCGATGTTGCCATACCGGATAACTATCGTTTGTAGGTATTGACAGTTATGGACGATGCGCAACTGCATCGTTGTGGTGAATGAAATGGATTACGGAACCATGATCGGGGACTCTTTTACCTATGTAAAAGAGGGTATAATCGACAAGGTGAACACGTGGCTGCTCCTGATGATCGGGACGCTCATCCTGACAATCCCCCTGATGGGATATGTCATGAATGTATACCGGGGAACAAAACCCGCTCCTGAAGTGGCCGGGTGGGCCAAACTCTTTGTTGACGGTATCCTTCTCTTTATTGTCAGTATTATCTACGCAATTCCTGTTATCATATTAGAGTTCCTTGTTATCGGCGCAACTTTTGCGACAACGCTGGAAAGCAACTCGACCGCAGTGATGACCAGCCTTGCAGGTGCGGGAATCCTTGCGGTTGTCATGATCATCGTTGCCATCGCCATTGCCATTGTCTCACCCATCGGGATTATCCGGTTTGCACGCACCGGGAACCTTGGTGATGCTTTTAATTTCGGTGAAATCATTGCCACGATAAAAAAGATCGGCTGGCTCTCCTATATCCTTGCACTTATTGTCATTGCTGTTGTCATCGGGATCCCGTTCCTCATCCTCTGGTTTATTCTCATGGCACTGGCACTTGCCCTCTCGCTTGTCGGCCTGGTTATTGCAGGGATCATCCTGCTCATGGTCCTTCCCGTCCTCGCGGTTTTCGAGGCACGGTACCTTACCCTGGTGTATGAGAGTGCCGGTACCGCATAATTTTTTTTGATTGTTTACGGGATGGATTCGAAATCTGTTTCCCGTTTCTGTCTTTTTAAAAGATATTCTTTTATCGTTGACGTTCCAACGGTAGAAGATTACATGGTGACTGGTATGAGTTTTGGTACAATGCTTGATGATGCATTCTCCTATGCAAAGGAGGGGGTATGGGGAAAATGGAAGAACTGGCTGCTCCTGATGGCAAACCTGATTATTTTTCCCCTGATCCTCGGATACATCGTACGGATTTACCGTGGTGAAAAACCGGCTCCCCGGCTCGAACAATGGGGGGCCATGTTTATCGACGGGCTCAAACTGCTTGTCGTAAGCCTGATCTATGCGTTGCCGGTAATCCTGCTTGTCGTTGCCGCGTTCCTGCCGCTCGTCTCGACATTCATCTCCTCTGGTGCACTCTCCGTGAACTTTGCTGCAATGTCTGAAATCCAGATGGACCAGTGGATGACGGCCCACCCCGCGATACTTTCAGCGCTCGGGACGATGTTCATTGTCCTGCTCGTTGCGGTCATCGTCGCGATTATTATCTCGATCTTCTCGTTCATCGGCACGATCCGGTTTGCCCGGACCGGGAAGATTGGTGAGGGGTTCAACTTCTCAGAAATCCTCGCACAGATTGGCAGGATCGGCTGGCTCACCTACATCGCGGCGCTCGTCATCATCGGAGTTATCGGTTTTGTTTTCTGGGTACTGCTTCACATCTTCTCGTTTATCCCGGTGGTTGGCGAGATTGTGTTCCTTATCGTTGCCATCGTTGTTTACCCCCCGTTTGTCCTGTTTGTGAGCCGGTATGCGGCGCTCGTCTATGAGTGTGGCGAACCTGCACCAGCACCGGTCCCGGCAGCGCAGGAAACTGCGCCTGGCAACCCATAATTTTTTTTAGATAAACTGTTCATTTAACGCCGGATTCTCTCTTCCCGTTGGCTGCATCTTCACACGGTCACCAGTTCTGGGTCGGGCGTAACATAGTACCTCCACGGTAGTTCCCTGAAATGAGATGCGGCGGGTATCCCCGAAGGTGAAGTTTGTATACTTTTTTAATGCGCATTCCGGCATCGCAATTTTTGCGCTTTTTACCTCTGTCAGGTGGCCCTTGATTAAAGCGTTACCCTGGCATGATGCCGCGTGAGAAAATGAGAACTGGAATAAAAAAAATTGTATACGACCAAGATGAAAAGAGTACAAACAGCCTAGTCGAGCGGGATCGTCTCTAACTGGGAGACCAGTTCCCAGATCCGTGTCCGTGCGTGAATAGGCATGTTGGGATCATTTGAGATTTCATCAATTTTTGAGATTGCTTCCGCAGCGCGCAGGCCCATGGCCTTGTTACTGTTGGTAAGCAGCGTCCGGGTCTCGTCAGCAACGCGCCGGATATTTCTGGGAATTGTGCTGTCCTCCTGGATGTGCTGCAGCATCAGGATACAGTTTTCCATGGTTTTTTCTGGATTCGGCATGGTATCACCTACCGTGTACCTGTAGTTAATACGTATAACTCGCATATATAGTTTGGATATTGACCAGACGGTGAGTGTAATGGACGGGAGAAGAGACGATGAAATCATGGCCGAGTACCTCCTCAAAGGGGGAAAGATGCTCGAAAAGACCTGCCCCACCTGCGGGTGCCCGATGTTCGAGTACAAGAAAAAGACGTTCTGCGTGGTCTGTGCCGAGAAGAAGCCTGCGGCACAATCCGCGAAGAACACAAGCGCCCCTGCAGCGCCGGCAGCAGCGGCCCATTCCCGCGAACACGATGCAGGCTGCACCTGCGGCGAGGATCACGATGCTGAGCCCTGCTCGTGTGAAGATGGAGACGGGGGCATGCTTGCTGAAGAGATTGCAATGACGATCCATGCGCTCTGCGAACGGATCAACAACGAAAAAGACCCCGGCCATGTCCTGACGCTTATGACCGCGGTGAAGACCGGGACCGAAGCGATTGAAGTTTTGTGCCGGTTGTAAGCAGATCATTTTTAAAACACTCTTTTTCTTTTAACCGATGTTCCGAGATCCGATTTTTTACTCCGCGAGTGCAAGCCCTGCCGGTCTGTAGCACATCAGCCTAGTGCAATGGGGTACCGGCACTAGCATGGTCCATTCAGGATGGTAGATATGACAAATCCAAAATACGAGGGCGCCCTGCCACAAGGCCCCACTCGTGGCATGGCGGGGCAGATTACCCGATTGGGGATTTGAGAGGAAATGTAATTGAGGCCACAGCGGGGGCGCCTGATCGAGGGCGGCGGCAGGGCATCGCAATTTGCATCGGATTTCCAAAAAAAAACGGGAAATTTATTTCTTCTTCATGGGAGGGGAGCCATCACCTGGCCCGACATCACTCGTACTTTCTCCGGCACAGCTCAAAGATCTTCCCGCCCGTCTTCTCCCCGATTCCCTTTACCGCGACAAGTTCCTCCAGCGTGGCATTTGCAATGCCCTGGATGGAGCCAAAATGCGCTAGGAGAAGCCGGGCATTTTTCATGCCGATGTCGGGGAAAGCAGAGACAATATACTCCTGCTCATCTTTTGCAGAGCTAAACGACTTGTGGGGATGGTACTTGCGCTCCCCCCTTTTCCCCTCTTCGCGTCGTGCGATCACAAAGAGCATCTGGGCGGTGTCCTGCTCATCCCTCGTGAAGAGAAGTGTGATACCCATGTCGACCGTGAGTGCGGCAAGTATTCCCCGGAGAGCGTTCGGGTTCATGTCCCGCTGGGTATAGATATCGCCACCTTCAACCACGAGGATGGGCCGGGGCACTGCATCGGCAAGCGCCTTTGCCTGCCCGAGCAAGTCGCGGTTGATGAGGGTGTCGACAAAGTCCCGTGCGGTCTTGCGCTCGACAAGGATACGGTCGCCGATTGCGTAATCTCCCTGCGGCAGGCGTTCGAGCCGGATTGCCGCACCCAGTTCAGATAATATCTCGACCACTTTTGAGGAGGTCTCGCGGTCATCGATGCGGATAGACGGGCCCTGCGGGGTAAACTCTTCGATGAGCGCCTGTTCGGCCTCAACTGGCTTTGGAGGCGGGACCGGGTGGCCGCCCATCTGGTGCATGCTCTTTTGCATCCGGAGTTCCTTTGACTGGCTCACGTACCGGAACACCTCGTCGGATGTGCCCTTTGTCACGAGCACGACGACCCTCCCTGCAGCAGATCGCCCGGTACGTCCTTTGCGCTGGATGGACCGGATCTCGGATGGAACTGCCTCGTAGAAGATCACCATGTCGGTCGAGGGGACGTCAAGGCCTTCCTCTCCGACTGATGTTGCGACAAGCACCTTAAATTCGCCTTCCCGGAATCGGGTGAGGGCTGCGATCTGTTTCTTCTGCGAGAGTCCTTTTTCCGCATCTTTTGTTGCCTGGCCCACGAACCGCTCGCACGCGATCCCGTTTTTGGAAAGATAGTCCACAAGGAGCTGCACGGTATCCCGGTACGTGGCAAAGATGATGATCCGGCTGTCGGGGTGCGTTTCGATCTGCTCCCGGATAAGGCCGAGGACAATTGCAGGTTTGGGGTGCAGCTCGGCGATCCAGCCAAGCGTCTGGTTAAAGAGCCCGCGAAAGACCGGATCCTTACTCAGCCGCTGGCTCGCTTTGCTGCCCCCCGCATTCATCCCTTCGGCAACCAGTTTTGCGACATAGCCCTTGAACACTTCGCTCCCCTGCGATTCGGCAAGGGTCACGGCATGTTTGAGTTTCATACACTCCGCGTAGACTGAGGCCGCCGAGTATCCCGCCGGGTCCCGGTTCTGGATCCTCTGCTGGATCTGGGCGTTGATGCCGTTGAGTTCCTTCATCGAAAGCCGTTCCCTTTTTGGGACGGTAAAGCCAAGCGAGGCAAGGAGCGCGAGACGGTCGTCAATCAAGGTGTGAATCGCGTGAATGGCCTGTTTTAGTTCCCCGGGGAGATCGATCTGATGTACCTCGACCTCGCGCTCGTGGACATAGGGCCTGACATCGGGGTCGTTTTCGGTCCGGTTCTCGATCTGTACGATGCCAAGGTTTGCGCAGATGTCCTGCACCTTCTCATCGGCACTTCCGGGCGATGCAGTCATGGCAAGGATCAGGGGCTTGTCGGCAGTGTCGTGATACCGCCGGGCGAGAAACACGTACGCGTAGTTTCCCACTGCCCGGTGACACTCATCGACAATCATAAGGGTCACATCCTGTAAGGAATAACGCCCTGCGATGAGATCATTTTTTATTACCTGCGGTGTCGCGAAGATTATCTGCGCCCGCTCCCAGTCGGCAGTGCGCTCCGCTGGTGGGGCTTCCCCGGTAAACATCGCAAATGGGGACACATCTGGACCGGCCGGGCTCGTTGCAACCAGGAACTTCTCGAAAAATCTGAGGTGCTGTTCCACGAGCGGCTTAGTCGGGGCAAGCATCAGCACCCGGCCCTTTTCATTGTAGAGCCGGGATGCAGCAACGATCAGAGCAACCGCGGTCTTCCCAAGGCCGGTTGGGAGGATAACCATCGTATTTGCATCCAGCGCCTTCATTGCGATCGCGAGTTGGTACTCACGCGACTCTATGCTTTCGGGCCGAATGAGAGGATGGCTGATGCAGGTCATGTAATTGTGAAATATTTAGCGGGCTGGGGTAATATAGGAAATTGTGCGAAGAAGAAGAGAGTTAAAAGGGAGATCTTTCTCTCTCCACACTCTAATCCTAACGAGGTCTCCCCACCTCAGGGCCGCTCCGCGGTACAGCGGGGCAAATTACCTGATCTAGGAAAAAGGTAATTGAAGCCGCCGCGAGGCGCCCGGTCGAGGGCGGCGGCAGGCATCGCAAATGGAGGATAGGGAGCATCAGTTCCCATCAGGGATTCATATGTAAAAAGGGAAAAAAGGAATACAACTTCACTCAAGCGCCGCAAACTTCAGGTTCCCGTTGACAAGATTTTGTATGATTTCGGGGAGTTTATCGATGGCGATCCGCACCTGCTTCATGCTGTCCCGGTCCCTGATCGTAACCGTATGCGTCTCCTTTGATTCGTAATCGACCGTGATCGCAAACGGTGTGCCGATCTCGTCTTGGCGGCGGTACCGGCGGCCGATGGCACCGGAGTCGTCGTACTCTGCGAGGATGCCACGCTTCTGGAGCGTGGTCGTGATCTCTTCTGAAAGCGTGTCAAGCCCGTCACGGGTCATGAGCGGGAAGACTGCGACATGCACAGGAGCGACCTGCGGGGAGAGCCGGAGAACAACGCGTTTCTCGCCGTCCGCTGTATCCTCGTCGTACGCCTGTTCGAGCACGGCATAGCACATACGGTCGATCCCGTACGAGGGCTCGATCACGTGGGGCACGACCTCTTCGCCCCGTACATCCACGACTTCGTCCCGGATCTCGAACAGCTCAGCGGGGATGTGGATCGTTTCGCCATCTACCATGACATCCGCGCCATCAGCGGTCGGCGTTGAAGTCTCAAGGGCAGCAAAGATCGCCTTCGCCTTCTGCCGATACTGCTTGCCAAGCACCCCCATGTTCGGGATGATGCGCCGGCGTTCCACCTTCTTTGGCGTATCGTACTGGATAAAGACCGTCATGGCTGTGCCGCTCTGCTTTGCGTGGGCATTGAGATCGTAATTTGTCCGGTCGGCAATCCCGACGGTCTCGACCCAGCCGAAACGCTCCGAGTACACCTCGGCGTCCCAGCAGTCTGTCGCGTAATGCGCCCGCTCGTCGGGAAGGTGCTGGCGGAAGCGGAGCCGGTCCGGCCGGATCCCGACGGTGACCAGCAGTTCGTGGGTGAGGGCAACGTAATAGGCGACGTACTCGTTTGCTATGATGCCTTTATCCACGGCTTCTCTCATCGACATCTCGACCGCAGGTTCGCACTTCTGCTGGTGGACGTAGGTGAGAAGGGGCATCCGGTAATTGGTGTATCTCTTAAAGGCCGGGTGATGGTTCTTCTCGTTCGGGTGGACAAATATCTCAGCCTCCGCCTGTGTGAACTCCCTGAGGCGGATCATGCCCTGCCGGGGCGAGATTTCGTTCCGGTAGGACTTGCCGATCTGCACCGCGCCAAAAGGCAGCTTATCCCGGTAGAACCGGAGCAGACGGGCAAAGTCCACGAACATGCCCTGCGCCGTTTCCGGACGCAGGTAGCCGACCCTCTGGGACCCGGGGCCAATAGAGGTCTGGAACATCAGGTTGAAGTTGTAGACATCGACGTTGCCGAGCACTTCCTCACAGGCAGGGCACTTGCAGGTGGCGATTGCAGCGGCAAGGGTCTCGTTATCCATTGTCGCTGCCCCGCACACCCCTCCGCCATCGGCGACGTGGTCGGCTCGCAGGTATTCCTTGCAGTGCGGGCACTGGCACATCTTGTCGGAGAATCCTTTCACATGCCCGGACGCGATAAAGACCGCTTCCTGTGCGATCGTCGGGCTTTCGATCTCGTAATAACCTTCCTGGACAACGTAAAAATGCCGCCAGATATTCTCGATCCGCCGCTTCATCATCGCGCCGAGCGGGCCGTAATCGATAAAACCGGCCACTGCGCCGTAACATTCCGATGTGGGCCAGATAAAACCCCGGCGTTTCGCCAGATCCATTACATTCTCAAAAACATCGCTCATCTGGGATCCCTGGTACTTCGTTTCTTCTCTTATACAGTTACACGACTCTTGACAAAAAGGCTCGTGTCCGGGTGATTGTATCTGTCTGCTACAAACCATGTCAATGGTGCGCGAAGGTATCGATCGATTACCCCAGATATATGGACCCGGGTGCGGGTCTCATCGCTCAAAAATACCAGCCGTCGCGATGTGCGATCCAGAGCCAAATAAAAGGCTTTTGGTCAAAAGAACAGTAAAGATAGGATTAAATAGTTGACGAAGTATTCTATATCCTAATCCCAAGACGGGGTATGCAATGACGGAAGACAAACGGAAAACACAGCTGCTGGA
>Ga0181529_10000362_pt1 | contig 67191 bp, 59 predicted proteins | sample PEATcosm2014_Bin_36_FD_119763 | JGI IMG/M metagenome (GOLD analysis project Ga0181529, IMG submission 119763) | Peatland microbial communities from MTU Mesocosm Facility, Houghton, MI, USA - PEATcosm2014_Bin10_30_metaG | ecosystem: Environmental > Terrestrial > Soil > Wetlands > Peat | place...
GAGATGAATCTCTTTATTTGCGCAGCATCATTGATTGGCGTGGCGGCGGGCTCAAGCCTGCTTAGCCTGGCTCAGAACATCACCGAGATCGGCGGCCAGAAGGTTATCACCCTCACCCGCGCGGCGGTGAGCAAAACCAAGCCGGAGTTTACCTCGATCACCCTGGCGCCGGGCCGCGCCATGGAGATCATCCAGATTACCGCCAACTTTCCCGGCAAGGGCAACGTGGATATTCTGATGCCCAAAACGCTGGACGAGGCCAAGAAAATACTCGATGTGGAGGACGACAGCTATGGCAACCTGGCCTATCGGCTGGGTTCGTGCTTCCTGGCGCCGTACCCGAACCGGATTCGCGGCAAGCTTTCGGCCGACACCAAGACGCTGACCACCGAGTGGGAAGGCCACACGCTGACGCTTCCGGCCAACAACGGACGCCAGCCGGGCGGCGACATTCACGCCATGCACGGGCTGATTCTGAAGGCCAAAACCGATGAAGTGAGCGTCAAGCAAGTGCATGGCGGGCAAGCTGTGACCGGCATTCTGCACGGCGACGCCTTTGGCGGGCACTGGCTGAGCAGCACGGAGCTGGCGATTACCGTCACTCTGACCGCCGACGCCGTGGATGTGACGATGTCCGCGATGAATGTGGGCAAGGAAGCCGAGCCGATGGCGCTGGCCTGGCATCCGTACTTCAACCTGCCCTCGGGCGATCGACCGCAGGTCAAGGTCGAGATTCCCGGCTCGACGACCGCCGAGCTGGACAACTACAAGAATGTTTATCCGACAGGCAAGCTGCTGCCGGTGGCTGGAACGCGCTTTGACCTGAGCGCCGAGGGCGGCGCCGCGCTGGGCAAGAACTTCTATGACGACAACTGGAGCCACCTCACCTGGAAGGACGATGCGGTGACGGTGAAGATTGTCGATCCGGCGGCCAAGTACGGATTGAAGATCGAAGGCCTCTCGCCGGAGATCAAGACCATCCAGATGTACGCGCCTCCACAGGCCAGCTTTGTGGCCATCGAACACCAGTACAACTTTGCCGATCCATTCAGCAAGGTGTGGAAGGGAATGAATACCGAGATGGTGACACTGAAGCCGGGCGAGACGACCAAGTGGCACGTGCGGCTGAAGGTCTTTGTGCCTTAAAGACAGTTTTCAGTTATCAGTTTTCAGTTATCAGTTTTCAGTTATCAGTTTTCAGTTATCAGTTTTCAGTTCTCAGTTATCAGTTATCAGTTTTCAGTGAGCAGTTATCAGTTTTCAGTGAGCAGGCCGGGGCGAAAGTTCCGGCCTGTTTTTTTATTGGACTTAATGGATGAATGTCTGGCGAACGCGCTCGGATTTGAGGAAGTAGGGAATCCAGATGGCGGCTATGACAATGGCCCTACTGACCAGAATCATTCCGTTGGTTCTATCGGCGCCCGGCATCACAGCGACGGTTGCCAGATGATCTCCAATCCCCAGGAGGAGATTGACTGAAAGCAGAGCAATCAGAGCCTTGGGGAAGATCTTCTTCTTTGCCCAGAAGAGATAATTGAGGACGAAGACAATGGCGATAAGAACAATATCCAGGATGATCTCAGTCCGCAGCAGGACGGCGAGGGCGGGATTCTTCGCGGTAACAAAACCGTAGCTGGATTGAACCATTACAAAGACGTTCATGCCAATGTGAAAGAGCATGGCGACCGGTGAAAACGCCAGACCGATGGCCGGTAGAATCAACCATCCATTGATGCCATCCAAAGCATTGGCAGGGATGTTTGCCGGGCGAACCGGCGGAAGCGGCTCGGCGCCGGCGGGCGAGTCGGAGACGGGAGCGCCGCAGCGGGCGCAAACAACGCTGTCTTCATCCAGCGGCAAAAAACATTGAACGCAGAGGTTGGGCATCACAGCTTCTCCTGGCTTCTGCCGGATGCTACAGGAATGCATCCGGGATTGTCAAAGAGCCAGTGCGCGGATTGGTGCGCCAGCCCCGAGCTTCAACTTTACCTGGAAAGACTTCTCTGCAAGGCAACCGCAAGCCCTTTGACTTCGCTACTGAATCTGTCCTTTGCAGACTCGTTGGAGCTCGCCGTCTTTTTTTGGAAACGCGCTCTCTTCGGGGCTCAGGGATTTGAATTTTTCTATATTCTTTCTGGCTTCGTCGATTTGCGGAGGAGTGGCCGCGCACTCAAATCGCGCAAGGTTGAGATAACTTGTGGCATAACTCGGATCGGCCGCAAGGGCTAGATGCTCGTCGTCGATGGCTTCAGTGATTCGGTTCAGCTTGAAGAGCATATAGGCGCGCATATCCCGCACATAAACATTGCCCGGATCATCGGCCAGAATCTTGTCAAAGAGCTTGACCGCCTCCTTCCAATGCATGGCGTGAAAGGCTTCAATGGCGACTTTCTCATCGCGCGCATCTGTAACTTTCTGCGCGGAATCCGCAACTTGCTTGCGCGCCTGATCCAGCAGGACGCGGGTCGTTTGCAGTTGCGCATTTTCCAGCTTATTTTGCGCGGCGAGTTTTTTATTCAGTTCCACCAAGTCCGCGTTCTGCGTTTCATTCTTATGCAACTGCCATGCGGAATAACCCATTGCCGCAAGAATCAACAGGAATCCCAGCAGGCTGACAATGGCCGCGCGGAAGCTGCCTTTGCCCAACTCTGCCAGATGCTCATCCAGGGATGTATCTTCCAGAGGAAGGTTATCTGGCGGTTCCAAGGGAGGGTTTTGGCTCATGACTTCTCCTTCGCATCGCTTACGCCAAGCAGGCGAAAGGCCTTGTCCCACATATAGAGCATGCGGCCCGCGGTGAGGCCGATCAGTCCAGTGGAGCCGAAGAGACCGGTAAGTTCCACGGCGCCTGCCTGTTGCTTGACCAGCAGCGCGCCGGTGGTGACAAGTAACATCAAAAACGAAATGGAAGTTGCGCCAAGATAGACCATTCGCTCCAGTTGAAAGAGCTTGGTCAGCCGCTCCACCGCATCGACGCGCGCCGCCAGGTTGGCCGCGGACATGATACGGGCGCCTCCGCCCGATGTTTTTGTTGTTGAAGCCATCGACCGCTCCTTGGAGAATCTTGATGAATACGAGGAATTTAGAGCAAGTATTCGTGACTCTATGGATTCAAGTGGAAGGTTTGGGTATCATTTGGCAAGTTAGCGCCCGCTTCGCGGGCATTGCGAGTTAGCGAGTTGGCGGGTTCATCCCTGTCATCACTTGATGCGGCGAACTGGAACTCTTCTGACAAACACTCTCTTCCTGCTGTCGTGCAGACGCCCGCCCCTTCATTCTCGCCTTCAAATTGGAGCAAGTCAATCCAATTCTTCGGGCTTTGCGCCGCCGAAGTTCCCGTTGAGCAGCAGGCTGAGCAGGCTCAACTTCATGAGCTCCAGGAATGATTTGTCAGGATGGACCTCAAGGCGCGTCAGGCGAATCGCGCCAACCACGGCGAGAGCCAGAACAAGGACGATCAGCCAGGGCAGAATGTCGGCGAAAAAGAATTTCACAATCTCCCACAAGCCCCATGGGCCGCCGGTTTCCACCACCTGCCCGTAACGGGTGTGCACCCAGTATTCGCCATGGCCCTGAAGTTTGAAGTTTAGCCTTCCATCGGAGAGATTGAGATGCTTTAGATCGGAGACGATGGGAATCTTTGCGCCGCTGGTGGTCTCTAAAAATGGCTTGAGGCCTTCGATGGCGGCCACCGCGCCCTGGCGATTCCAGCCGATCTTGTCCATGTGCAGCGAGCAGGGGCAGCCGTCGCTGCCGAGATGCGGCGGCTGCAAGCGGGCGGGAATCATCAGCAGGTAATCCTGGCCGGGCGTTGCCTCGTAGTAACCCGCGCCTCCGGCCGGGTTCTGGTCGGAGTCCAACAGCATGGTCTCGCCCGGCGGGACAATGAGATGGCCGACCACCTGGTGAGCGTCATCTTCAATGTCCACCACGGCCATAGGCTTGGAGGTAGGGTTGTGTACTTTATCAAGGTGATCGGCGCGGCAAGCCGTCGCACAGGCCAAAGCGAAGAAAATAAGGTAGAGAAAATTACGGCGCATGGCCAATCATTATCACATTCATAATTGGCTGGGCAATGGCTGAAAATCGCCGCTGGGTAAACCTGCTCGTATGATTCTGCGTCCATACATTTTGGGGGGAATCCTTGGAGACTCGCTTTCGCTGCCCGTGCTGTGGATGCAAGACGCTGGAGACGCCGGCCGCCCTGGCGCTGTGCCCCGTCTGCTGGTGGGAGGACGACGGCCAGGAGGACGCAGACGCGGCTGAAGTGCGATTGACGGTGAATGGAGCCCTCAGTCTGGACGAGGCGCGCGCGCACTACGCCCGCTGCGGCGCGGCCCATCCACGCTTCCTGCCTTACGTTCGTAAGCCCCAACCGGCTGAGCAGCAGTGACTTTTCCGGTCCCCTTTTGCACTGTTTCCTTGCCTTCCGGTTTGATTCTTCCAGCAAACCCTCTTACCATGGGAGGAGGCCGTACCCTGTCCGCACGGGGCTGATCTGTTTTGGGCGGAGGCAATCGGGCAACGGGATGCGCTGTAGCAACATCCTATGCGGCTCAATAAAGGCGGGTTATCCCGCATATCGGCAACAGGTAAGGCGCGCACAGCGCTGGGAAGGCAAAACGTTGAGTTCTACAGAGACAGTTGAAAACAATTCTCAGCCTGAAGAGACAGTTGAGAGCCACGATCACCAGCAAGCTGACCACGGCCGCTCAGGCCACGACCATGACCATTCCGGCCATGATCATGATCACGAGGGCCACCAGCACGGTCCGGCGATGAACCCGGAGTGTACGCGCGAGCTGGTGCTGGACGTTCCAGCCGATGAGGTCACGAAGGCCTACCAGAAGGTGACCGCCAACTATAGAAAATACGCCAAGATTCCTGGCTTCCGCGCGGGCAAGGTTCCGGAGTCGGTGGTGCGCCGCCGCTTTGCCGAGGGAATCCGCAAGGATGTGATCGACGGCTTGTTGCCGGAGCGCTTCAATAAGGCAGTGGTTGACCTGGGCGTGAAGCCGGTGGGTGAGCCGCAGGTGCTGGAGTTGACCATCGAGGATGGCCAGCCGCTGCACGTTAAGGCGGTCTTCGAGTTTATTCCGGAGTTTTCCATCGACGGCTATCAGTCGGTCACCGTCGAGAAGCCTTCCGTGGAGATTACCGAAGAGGAGTTCCAGCAGGAGATCGAGCAGTTGCGCGAGTCGCGCGCGACGATTGAGCCGGTAGAGGAAGACCGGGCTCTGGTGGATGGCGACTGGGCGGAGATTACCTACCGCGGATTGATCGCCGGCGAAGAGGATGCGCCGCCGGTGGCCGGCGAGGATACGCTGGTGGAGATCGGCGGCAAGGATACCGTCGCCGCCTTCTCGGATGTGCTGCGCGGGGCCAAGGTTGACCAGGAGCTGAAGGCCGAGGTGATCTATGCGGCCGACTATGCCGAGCCCAAACTGGCCGGCAAAACGGTGGCCTATGAGGTGACGGTGAAGGCCATCAAGAAGCGCATTGTGCCGGAGCTGACCGACGAGTTTGCGCAAGAGCTGGGACACTACGAGAACCTGGCCGATCTGGAAGCGCGGGTGCGCGATCACATCAGCAGCCGCAAGCAGCGCAGCGTGGAGAGCGAGACCAAAGACCGCCTCTTCGCCAAATTCAGTGAGACGTTTAACTTTGCGGTTCCTGAAGCCCTGGTGCAGCAGCAGATTGATACCCGTCTGGAGCGGGGCCTGCGAGCGCTGGCCGCGCAGGGCATGAGCGCCGAACAGATGCGCAAGCTGGACTTTGCCCGTTTGCGCGTGGCGCAGCGCGACGGAGCGGTGGCCGAGGTCAAGGCAAACCTGCTGCTGGATAGGATTGCCGCTGAGGAAAAGATTACCGTTACGGATGAGGAGTTGGACCGTGAACTGCAACTGGCAGCCTTGCAATCCCACGAGCCGGTGGAGGCGCTTCGGGCTCGTTTGACCCAGGATGGCGGGCTGGCTCGGATTCGGGAACAGATCAAGCGCGAAAAGACCGCTTCTGCACTTTATGAGCGGCTTCCGGCGTAGGATAGGTAGATGGTGGTCCGCGCCGGCTTGAGTTGGACGGCGCGGCAGACAATCAACCGGGAGCGCAAGCTCCCTAAGGGAGAACGGGAAGACTCTATGGCATTGGTTCCCATGGTGGTTGAGCAGACGAGCCGGGGCGAGCGCGCCTACGACATTTACTCTCGCCTGCTGCGCGACAATATTATCTTTCTGGGCACGCCCATCGATGACCAGGTGGCCAACCTGATTGTGGCGCAGCTGCTCTTTCTCTCCGGCGAAGATCCGGACAAAGACGTCCATCTGTACATCAACTCGCCGGGCGGCTCGATCAGCGCCGGCCTGGCCATCTACGACACCATGCAGTTCATCAAGAACAAGGTGGAGACAATCTGCATTGGCCAGGCGGCCAGCATGGGCGCGTTTCTTCTCTTGGCCGGAACCAAGGGCAAGCGCTTCGCCCTGCCCAACTCGCGCGTGCTGATTCATCAGCCGTCGATGGGCGGATTGAGCGGTCAGGCGACGGACATCGACATCCACGCGCGCGAGATTCTGCGCATCCGCGAGATCACCAACAATCTGATCGCCAAGCACACCGGTCAGCCGCTTGAGCGCATCGAGCGCGACGTCGAGCGCGACTTTATCATGAACGCTGAACAGGCCATGGAATACGGCATTGTCGATGAGATTATCGACCGGCCGAGATCGTGACGAGTGAGTGAGTAAGTGAACGAGTGAAGAAGTGAATGAGTGAAGAAGTGAATGAGTGAATAAGTGAAGAAGTGAAATATGCGCCAAGGTCTTGATTCACTTGTTCACTCTTTCACTCATTCACTATCAAACAGTAAGGATACTAGCTAAGATCTCCAAGAGGGAGCCATTCAATGATGAAACCGCGCGGGGGACCCGAAGAAGCGCTACGCTGCTCGTTCTGTCACAAATCGCAGGACGCCGTGGCCAAGCTGATCTCTTCGCCCAGCGACTATCCTCGCGCCTATATCTGCGACGAGTGCGTGGCTGTCTGCAACTCAATCCTTGAAGACGACCGCGGCGGCGGAGCAGAGGCCGGTCATGCGCCCAATGCCGCTGGACATTTGCCCAAGCCGCAAGAGGTCAAGAACTTTCTGGACGACTTTGTGATCGGCCAAGACCAGACTAAAAAGAAGCTGGCGGTGGCCGTTTATAACCACTACAAGCGCGTGCAGATGAACAAGGTGCGCAACAACGATGTGGAGCTGAGCAAGAGCAACATCCTGCTGATTGGCCCCACCGGCAGCGGCAAGACGCTGCTGGCGCATACGCTGGCCAAGATGCTGGACGTGCCCTTTGCCATTGTGGACGCCACAACGCTGACCGAGGCCGGCTATGTGGGCGAGGATGTGGAGAATATCATCCTCAAGCTGTTGCAGGCCGCCGAGGGGGATGTGACCCGCGCGCAGCAGGGCATTATTTATATTGACGAAATTGATAAGATCGGCCGCAAGGATGAGAACCCTTCGATTACCCGCGACGTGAGCGGCGAGGGCGTGCAGCAGGCGCTGTTGAAGATTCTGGAAGGCACCGTGGCCAATGTGCCGCCGCAGGGCGGGCGCAAGCATCCGCACCAGGAGTTTACCGCCGTCGATACGACCAATATTCTTTTCATCTGCGGCGGAGCCTTTGTCGGTCTGGAGCGGGTGGTTGGCCGGCGCGTGGGCAAGAAGGCGCTGGGTTTCAAGACGATTGATTCGGTGGAGGGCGATGCCGCCACCAGCCGTTCGCATCGCGACACGGAACTGCTGCGCAAAACCGAGCCGCAGGATCTGATCAAGTACGGGCTGATCCCGGAGTTTGTCGGGCGCCTGCCGGTGATGGGCATTCTGGACGAGCTGGATGAGGCCGCGCTGACCGAGATTCTGACCAAGCCGCGCAACGCCGTCCTCAAGCAGTACCAGAGAATGTTCGAGTACGAGAATGTCCGCCTGCACTTTACCCAGGAGGCGATCGGCGCGGTGGCCCGCGAGGCGCTGAACCGCAAGGTGGGCGCGCGCGGATTGCGCATGATCCTGGAAGAGCTGATGCTCGATCTGATGTACAACCTGCCCAACAGCAAGCGCGTCCGCGACATAGAGATTACCAGAGACATGGTCGAGCGGCGTGATCTCTCAATGTGCCTGCTGGAAAAGGCGGGGTAAGCCCGTTTCTGAATTGCCACAGACAACCCTCATGCAGAGATTCCCTGCATGAGGGTTTTTCGTTTTGGCGCTGAGCTGGTGAAGATCAATTGCTTTGACGATGAGGCGGCGGCGGTCAGCACAGCAGTCACCTGTTGTTAGTTTGATGGTCAAATCTGCCCGCCTGATGATTGGACTCTTCTGCTGAAATCTGGCGGCGGCTGAGCATATATATACAGACTCCTGACCTTGCTCTTGCTACTTTTGCACTGTCGTCCTGTCATGGCATTTCCACCCAAGCCTGCAATTCGACGAGTGTTGGAGATCGCGCCAACCCAATTGAACGAGAGGTTACAAATGCGCAATAACAAGATAGGATTCGTGTGTTTGACGGCGACTTTTTTGGTCATCTTGATGGCCGGTTGTGGCCAGGAGACTGTTACCATCCCCAGCGTAACGTCCGTGACTCCTGCGCAGGGCTCCGCCAATGTTGCTGTCAACACGGCAATTACCGCGACCTTCAGTCTGGCGATGAACCCGGCCTCGCTGAATGCGTCCACCTTTACGGTGGTGGCCCCGAATGGCGTAGTCGTGGCTGGAGCTGTGGCGTATAGCGGCGTAACTGCAACGTTTGCGCCGTCTGGCGCACTGGCAAACAGCACCACCTACACCGCTACCATCACTACCGGGGCTTCGACGCCCGGCGGCACGGCGTTGATGGGAAATTACACATGGACCTTCAGCACGGTTGCCGCAACGCCTCCGATGCCCCTGAGCGTGACCGTAACCCCCGCTCCATTCACGCAGAATCTCCCGTTGAGCGCAACCATCAGCGCAAGCTTCAGTCAGACGATGAATTGCGCGACCCTCGCCTCTCCTGCAACTTCCTTTACGGTCACAGACTCTGGCGGCGTTGCCGTAGCTGGAGTGGTCAACTGCTCGGGCTCACTGGCCACGTTTATCCCGACCGGCGGAGCTCTGGGCGCGTACGGCACCACCTATACGGCTACCATCACCACCTCAGCCACGGACGAGGCAGGCACTTCGCTGACGAACGGCAACTACGTTTGGACATTTACCACGATAGCCTTGCCGCCGGTGACAACTCCAGCGCCGATGGTCGCATTGACAAACCCTGTAACTCCCAACGCAACCGGCGTTCCACCAGTTCTGGAAGACCTGACCGTGCCCACGAATCTGGCTTCGGTCAGCGCCAACTTCAACGAGCCTATGGACGCGGAGCTGATCACCAACGCGGCAAACTTCACTCTGATCGCACAAGGTAGTTTGACCCCGATCGCCGGTACGATCAGCTATGTTGCGAGTACGAATTCGATGGTCTTTCATCTTTCAGCGCCTTCGCCCGCGCTGACAATCAACACCACCTATACAGCCACGATCACCGGCGGCGATCTCGGAGTTCGGAGTGCAGCCGGCCAGCCTATGGCGGGCAATTACGTCTGGAACTTCAAGACCAGCGCGAGCACGGACACCACCCCACCAGAGCTGGTCAGGACGGCTCCCGGAGACACTTCCGTTGGCGTGCAGGCTACCCAAGTGCCTTTGAATCAGGCCATCTCCGCGACCTTTAGCAAGGCGATGGATCAAACGACGGTTCTGACAGCCTTCCAGCTCTATGAAGGCACCTCGGCGAGCGGAACTCCGCTGGCGGCAAAGATCACCTATAACGACACCACCCAGATTGCCACGTTGACGCCCGCAGTTCTGCTTACGGCCAATACGACCTATACCGCGACGGTGACCAACGCCGCCACGGACACGGCCGGCAACCCGCTGGGCAGCCTCGTTCCCTCTCCTTTCACCAATCCCTGGAGCTTCAAGACTGGCGGGAACGTCGTTGTGCCGCCCGTCGTACTGGGGCCATTCATCGCGCCGGTCGGCACCTTCGGCGGCGGCGCCGGGATCACCAATCAAGGCCTGCTCACGGTGATCAATGGCAACATCGAAACCACGGGCGCCTCGACGCTGATTACCGGATTCCACGACACCACTCTTCCGAAGGTTGGCGCGACATGGCCCTGCACCTATACGGAAACGCCCCTCAATTCCGGGCAAGTGAATGGTGTGATTGACACAGCTCCGGGAACCAGCGAGCCCACATCGGCCTGCCCTGATGAAGGCACCTCCACAACCTTCGACATCGCCACCGAAGCCGCCGGAGAAGCCCGCATCGCTTACACCACATTGCAAGGCCTTCCCTCCACCGGCGTTCTGGCGGCGGAACTGGGAGGCACAACAATCTACCCGGGCGTATACGCAAACGCCAGCTCTGTAGCCATCACGATTGGGGATCTTACGCTGGACGCGCAGGGGGATCCCAATGCGTACTGGGTATTCCAGATTGGATCGTCGCTCACCGTGGGCGATCCGGTCGGACCGCAAACGCGCAGCGTGATCCTGTCGGGCGGCGCCAAAGCCGCCAACGTCTTCTGGGCAATCGGCGGCCTTCCTGGAGCGATCATCAACTACGGGGGTGGCGGAACGATGGTGGGAACCATCCTCTCGCAGCCTGGAATCACCGTCTCCAGTCCCGCGCAGTCCACCTCGGCAACGATTTCGATCATCAATGGCAGAGTGATCGCATTGGATGCATCAACCACCTTGGTAAACACTGTCATCAATGTGCCTGCCCAATAAAGCCTGTGCTGAGACCGCTCCTGGGGCGGTCTCAGCACAGGGCTGCCTTTTCTTTGATTGGCGTCGAGATGATTCGGCTCCAAGGCTTTTGATGAGCGATACCTTTCAATTCTGGAGACAACCATGAGATCGAGAGCAAAGATGATTGCCACCGCAGCATTTGCTGGATTCGTCCTGTTGGGGATATTACTCAGCGCCGAGATGGCAACTGCTCAAGCCGCGGCGATGCCGTATTCGGGTGGCCAGAATATCGATACCCCCAAGATTGACCTGTTTGTGGGCTACTCGTACGTGCAGGCTGTGCCGAAGATGGCGGAGGGCAACAGGCTGGTGTGGCTGAACGGTGGCAGCACGTCCTTGGCCTACAACCTGAACCGCCATCTTGGGATCGTGGCCGACCTGGGCGATTACACGAACTCGCAGGTTCGCTTCCAGGGTGCGTCAGGGGCTACGGTGGATGTTGACAATGCCGGCGGTGCGGTAATTTCCTATCTCTTTGGCCCCCGCTATTCCTTCCGCAACCATGAAAGAATCACTCCCTTTGCCCAGGTTCTTTTTGGCGGCGCTCATGCCAACGAGGTATTGCTCTCCAATTGCGCGGTGAATTGCGCGCTCCTCCCGGCTCAGAATACATTCGCCCTGACTGCCGGTGGAGGCCTGGACCTCAGAGTTCATCGCCATTTTGCGATCCGCGTGATTCAAGCCGAATACCTGTTGACCCGCTTCCCGGATACTACGACCGGAAACAACACTTCGCAGAACGATATGCGCCTCTCTTCAGGAATCGTCTTCCGCCTGGGAGGAAATACCGTCGCGCTGCCGCCTTCCGGCCCGGTCACTTTATCTTGCTCGGTAACTCCGCGGGCTGTATTTCCCGGTGAACCCATTTCCGCTTCGGCCACGGCCCTGAATCTGGACCCGGCAAAGACTGAAGTCTATAGTTGGTCTGTGAATGGCGGAACGGTGACGGGAAGCGCAAGCACTGCCAAGATCGACACGACGAATCTGGCACCGGGCGCATACACACTTGGATGCCATGTCGCGGAGGGGAGCAACGCCGGCGAGTTCGCGGACGCCACCGCTCCTTATACCGTAAAGAAATTTGAGGCGCCGACCGTCAGTTGCTCGGCCAATCCGCATGACCTGATCTCCGGGGAGAACTCGGCGATTACAGCCATCGGCCTCAGCCCGCAGAACCGTCCCCTGACTTACAGCTATCGCTCGACCTCCGGTTCAGTAAGCGGCACCGGCTCGACGGCGACTCTGGCCACCACCGGCGCAACCATCGGACCCATCACGGTGACCTGCAGTGTCTCCGATGACCAGGGTCAGACGGCTTCGGAAACAACGCTGGTGACGATTGCGATTCCGGTAGCAGCACCCAAGCCCGTAACCAGTGAGCTGTGCTCGATCCACTTTGACCGGGAGATCAATCGCCCTTCTCGCGTGAATAATGAAGGGAAGGCTTGCCTGGATGAGATTGCGCTCGAGCTGCAACGCAGCCCGGATGCAAAGCTGGCTCTGATAGGGAAAGTGGCCGGAGCGGAAAAGAATGGCAAGAAACTCGCCATGGCGCGCGCGGTCAACGCCAAAGCCTACCTGGTTGGCGAAAAGGGCATCGATGCCGCGCGGATTTCCACCTACACCGGTTCTCAAGATGAAAAGGCGGTTGATACCATTCTGATTCCATCGGGCGCAACCTTCAACGACACGGGCGATGCCGCGGTCGAATAACGATGCGGCGAAGGCTGGTCCATCTATCTCTCCATTGAAAAATGAGCGTTGCAACGCAAAAAAGAATCAAATTGTCGATGTCGTCCAGGAGCGCTTTGATAACCGGCTCTTCTGATTTGGGAAGTGGTGAGCACTAGCGCGGGCGCGGGCGAGGACGCCCGCACGACAGCCGGTCTGGAGACCGGCGCTACGAAGGGCTGGCACTACGAAGGGCTGGCGCTTTCAAGGGCCGGCGCTACAATTCAGACCGGCGCTACAATTTACGGATAAGTTCTAAAGCCGCGCCCTTTCAAAACCTTTCCATCATCAGAGGTTCCTTGGCACTTTACTCCTGTTGGCCCCTTTGAGGGGCCACTAACAGGAAAGCTTCCGGCTTTGCCGGGGGATATTTACTCCTGTTCGTTTTGCCAACCGGCAAAGTTGAACCAAGCGGTAGATCGACTTCATGCCAAAAGGCGGAATCTGTTTGGAGTTGCTTTTACGCACGGAGACTAAAAACATCTTCCATGCGATATAGTGATCTAGGGAAGCTCTGATTAAGTTTCATGTTCAAAGAAACCTTCCCTCGGGGGCTAAAGCCCGCATTTCATTAGAGCCACTTGCGGCGCAGCTAAAGCCGCGCCCTTTCAAAACAGCGACTTATTCAGAGGCTCCCTAGATGATTTCCCGCGTCTTCAAAGCGTTCTCATTTTTAATGCTGGCCGGCTGCGCGTTGCTCGCTCTGGCACAAGGCACCGCGACCGGTCCCAGCCCCGCCAATCCGCGCGACTTTGATGCTACGCAATTTGGAGATCTTGTCGTCCTTGGTCCCAACTGGCTCTTTGCACCCGGCGACAACCCGGCGTGGGCCTCGCCAACTTTGGACGACAGTCACTGGAAGACCATCTCGACGGAGAGGCCGCTGACAGAGTACGGCTATCGCGATCTTCATTTTGCCTGGTACCGGATGCACATCCAACTGCGCCCCGCCACGCGCAATTTGATGATTGGGATCAACGATATCAACGGCAATTACGAGGTCTATGCCAACGGCATTCGCCTTGGAGGCAGCGGCAAGATGACGGAGCGGCTGCTGATCGAGCAGGAGTCGCTGGTCAACTATATGGTCCCCGAAAATCTGTTGAGGGAGCAAGGCGATCTTGTGCTGGCCATTCGCTGCGCAGTCAACTGGGGATCGAGCATAGGGCATGGCGCCAGCACGCCCCTCAGATTCGAATCGGTTCTTCTCCTCGGTCAAGAGTCGGCGCCAATGATCGCCAGCTTTGATGCAGCTCACATGGGTGGGCCGGAGTTGCTGCTCGGCATTGTGGCCCTGCTTGCCGGCATGATTTCATTCGCGCTTTATTTTGCGCTGCGCACGCAGTTGGAGTATCTGGCAATCGGCATCTATCTGCTCACTGACAGTGTGATGATGGCTTTGCAGCTTTGGCTTTATGTTGGCACGTTCTCTTTTCCTATCCATTATCTCGATTTTGTTCTGGTGAGCGTATTGACGATTGCGCTGATCGAGTTTGTGCGCCTGGTGCTGCATCTGCCGCGCACCCGCTGGTTGGTTTTGATGGAGGTGGTTTGTTCGCTGGTTTTCCTGTTGACTCCGCTGAACACCCTCGGAATCATTTCGAACACGCTCAATTCAGTGTTTTTTATTCCTATCCTGGTGATGAAAGTCGTTCTTCCTGTGCTGCTGCTGCGAGGCCGGGTGAATGGCAACCGGGAGGCCGGCTTGCTGCTGCCGGCTATCCTTCTCGGCTGCCTGGCCGACTACTGGTACTTCCTACGCAATCTGGCCTATTACACACACCTGAACGGTCTGCTTCCCTATTTTCCCTTTTACATTGACCTGGGAAGCTATCAGATAAATTTCTACCGCGTCGGCGATTTCTTTTTCGATATCTTCATTTTGATCTTCCTGGTGCAGCGCACGGTGCGCATTGCCCGTGAGCGCAACCGCGTGGCTGCCGAGTTGGAAGCCGCGCGAACTGTGCAGCAGATCCTGATTCCCGACGAGGTTCCTGTTCTTCCCGGCTTTGTTTTGCAAAGCGTCTACAAACCCGCCGGCCAAGTGGGCGGAGATTTCTTTCAGATTTTGCCCATCCAGAACGGCGGAGTGCTGCTGGTGATCGGCGACGTGAGCGGCAAGGGATTGCCGGCGGCGATGACTGTTTCGTTGCTGGTGGGTACGGTACGCACGCTGGCGCACTATACTGAAAGCCCCGGCGAGATTCTGGCGGCGATGAATCATCGCATGCTGAGCCGCAGCAACGGCGGATTCACCACCTGCCTGGTGCTGCGCGCGGATAGGAACGGCAAACTCACCATTGCCAATGCCGGGCACCTCTCGCCGTATCTCAACGGCAAAGAGCTGTCGCTCGAAAATGGTTTGCCGCTGGGCTTGAGTGAAAAGACTGCCTATGCCGAGAGCACTTTTCAACTGGCTGCGAATGAGCAGCTCACCCTGCTGACCGATGGTGTGGTGGAGGCGCGTGACAAAAACGGGGCGCTATTTGGCTTTGATCGTGCTGCCTCCGTCAGTCTTCAGTCTGCGGAAGCGATTGCAGAGGCTGCGCAGGCCTTTGGCCAAGACGATGATATTACCGCAATGACATTGGCGCGGCTTTAACTGCGCCCCTCGTGGCAGAAGATAAATGCGGGCTTGAGCAGCCGGGGGAGTGTTTGCTGGAAAGAAAGAACTTGATCCGAGGTTCCATAAACCTTTTTTGGGAGCGCAATGAACCCATGAAACGCATCATCAGACTCGCCTCACTTTTCACCATTCTTGCCATTCTCTGTCCGCTTGCTCTTGCGGCGCAAACCATTCAAGCCCTCGATCCTGCGCTCGAAGCGCGCATCGACCGCATCGCCGCACAAGTGCTGCAGCAGACTGGCGTGCCTTCGGCTTCGGTGGCCGTAATCCAGCACGGCAAGCTGGTCTATACCCACGCTTACGGCAGCGCGCGGCTGGCCAGCGGCTCGGCGCCTGCTCTTGCCGCCACGCCGGAGATGCGCTACTCGATTGGGTCGATCTCCAAGCAGTTCACCGCCGCGGCAATTCTGCTGCTGCAAGAGGAGGGCAAGCTCTCGCTGGACGACGCGGTGGGCAAGTACGTCCCGGGCCTCACGCGCGGCAACGAGGTGACCATCCGGCAGATTCTCTCCCACACCTCCGGCTATCAGGATTACTGGCCGGAAGATTACGTGATGACCACCATGCTGCCCAACGTGAGCGCGCAGCAAATCCTTGACGGCTGGGCCAAAAAGCCGCTGGATTTTGAGCCGGGAACCGAGTGGCAGTATTCGAATACCAACTTCGTCATTGCCGGGCGCATCGTGGAGCAGGTGACCGGCGCGCCGCTGATGGAGTTCCTTACGCGGCGCATCTTCCGTCCGCTGGGAATGCAGTCGGTGTGGAACTCGGACGAGGCCAAGCTCACCCAGGCCGACACTACGGCTTATTATCGCCACGCTCTTGGCCCGCTGCGCACTGCGCCCAAGGAGGGCCGTGGCTGGATGTTCGCCGCCGGCGAGCTGGCCATGACGGCGCACGACTTGGCGCTGTGGGACGAGAGCCTGATTGCGCAGTCCGTCCTCAAGCCGGAGAGCTACCGGCAGATGTTTACCGAGGTCAAGCTGAAGAACGGCAAGGGCACAGAATACGGGCTGGGCGTGGAAGTGGTTGACCGCAAGGGCCACCGTTCCATTGAACATTCGGGCGAGGTCTCCGGCTTTGTCGCGGATAACGTGGTGATGGTGGATGATGGCGTGGCGGTGGTGGTGCTCACCAATCAGGACGCCATTGGCGCGGCCTCAAAGATTGCGCATTTGGCTGCTCCGGCGGTGGCTGGCCTGCCGCTTACCGATGCCGAAAATCAGGCGCTGGCGATCTTCCGCGGCTTGCAGCAGGGGCGCATTGACCGTAGTTTGCTGGCTCCCAACCTGAGCGAGTATTTTACCGCCGAGGCGCTGGCTGATTTCCAGGCGAGCCTGGCGCCGCTGGGCGAGCCGCTCAGCCTGCGCCAGACCACCGACGAACTGCGCGGCGGCATGACCTTCCGCGGCTTTGATATTGTTTATCCCGGCAAACGGCTGCGCCTGACTACGTATACGTATCCTGACGGCAAGCTGGAGCAGTATCTGGTGGCCCCGGCGGAGTGATTGCTTTCATCCTCGGGGCGGCTTGGCTCGGCAGTGCAACGGCCTGAAGTGTCCCTTCAGCGTCCAGCCCGCTCACTCGCATCCGCACCAACTGGTTGGCTTCCAGGCCTCCCACCAGCACGACCGGCAGAAAATTCTCGGTCAGTGCCGCTGAGCGCCCCCGCGCGGCCAGCTCGGCAGGCGTGTGGAGCACGATGGCCTCCAGCTCCCGGCCGATGAAGCGTTGGCGGTGAGCTTCAGTTTTTTCGGAGGCCAGAAGGCGCAGCGCGGCCATCCGTTCCTCGATGACCTGGCGCGGGACAGGCTGCTCGGCGTGCATCGTCCAGCCGGGTGTGCCCGGGCGTGGTGAAAAGGGAAACAGATGCAGGTAGCCAAAGGGCAGCGTCTGGATGAGTGAGACCGTCTCCTCAAATTCAGCCGTGCTCTCGCCGGGAAAGCCCACCATCACATCCGCGCCCAACGTCAGCTCAGGCCCAGCGGCTTTGAGCAACGCCGCAACTTTTTCCGCGTAGTGCCATGGGCGATAGCGCCGGTGCATGCGGCGCAGCACGGCGTCCGAGCCGGACTGAAGCGGCAGATGGGCGTGGCGCGCCAGTCGGTTGCCGCCGTACTCGGCCATGATGGCGAACAGCTCAACGTCCCAATCCATCGGTTCTATGGAACTGAGGCGCAGGCGCGGCAACTCAGTTTGCTTAAAGATAGTGTGCAGCAGCCGCGCCAGCGTGAGTTTGGCAACCGCTTCAGCGCCGGAGAAATCCCGTCCCCAGCGGCCAAGGTTGATTCCGGAGAGCACCAATTCCTTGCCGCCGGCGGCGACAAAACCTTCCACCTGCCGGAGAACCGCGGCGGTGGGCAGACTTTTGGATGGCCCTCGCGTGGCTGGTATCACGCAAAAGGTGCAGCGATTGCCGCAGCCCTCCTGAATCTTCAGGTTAGGCCGAGTCTGCGCGCCGGGGGTGATCTGCGCTTCTTCCAAAAAGGAGTGGGCAAAGCGGTCATCGGCCCATATGGGCGACAGTGATTGGACAGGAATGAATTGCGGCGGCGGCGCAGGGGCTGGCAGCAAGTCAGTTTTGAATCCGGAGGCGTCTTCCTCAGGGGCTAAAGCCCGCGTTTCTATCGAGCCATTTGTGGCACGACTAAAGTCGTGCCCTTTCAAAGCCACGCCATCTGGATATTGAACCAGTCCGGCAATGATCTCCGGCGCGAGGGCCTTGTGGCTGTTGCCGATGACGGCAGAGACGCCCGACAGGCCGGACAGCTCCTCCGGCGCGCGCTGTGCGTAGCAGCCGGTGACCACGATCTTGGCCTCGGGGTTCAGCCGATGGATGCGGCGGATGAAGGCGCGCGCCGAACGGTCAGCCTCTGCCGTTACGCTGCACGTGTTCACTACCACCACATCAGCCGCCGAAAAATCTTCTGTGCAAAGTCCCTCGGCATGCAGACGGCTGCTGACCGCCTCGCCGTCAGCCCGCGCCGCCCGGCAACCGAAGTTCTCCACATGAAAGCTGACCGCCATGCTTCCAGTTTATCGCCCGCCCAATCGGCGCGCGCCTCCTCCGTTATACTGGAAGAGACAAACCGATTCGCAGATTGATCTCCCAAGAGATGACCCAGCCCGCCGCCGACGCCTCCAAACCGCTTTCAGAAGAAGAGAAGGGCAGTGCGTGGCACATTATCGGCTTTGTTTACTTCACGTTTATTGCGTATCTCTCGTTGGGACTGCCGCTGGCGGTTCTGCCGCCCTATGTCCACCTGGGCATGGGCTACAGCACAACGATCGCCGGCCTGGTCATCAGTATCCAGTACATTGCGACGCTGGCCAGCCGCCCCTGGGCCGGACGCATCAGTGACCGCGTCGGCGCCAAGGTCTCCGTTCTGTGGGGAATGGGAGCCTGCGCGGCCAGCGGAGCGGTGCTGATCGGCGCGGCGGCGCTGCACTCGATCCCTTGGCTGAGCCTGGCGGTGCTGTTGCCCAGCCGGCTGCTTTTGGGAGTAGGCGAAAGCCTGGGCTCAACCGGCTCAACGCTCTGGGGCATCAGCAGCGCTGGCCATAAGAACATGGCCAAGGTGATCTCATTCAACGGCATCGCCACCTACGGCGCCATGGCGCTGGGCGCGCCGCTGGGGGTGGTGCTCGACCAGTTTGCGGGGCTGGGCGGAATCGGCCTGCTGATTCTGCTCATCTGCGCCTTCAGCCTGCTGCTGGCCAGCCGCAAAGCTCCGGTCCCGGTGACGCATGGGGAGCATCTGCCCTTCCGGGAGGTGATGGTCCGCGTGGCGCCGCATGGCCTTGGACTGGCGCTGGGCGGCGTCGGCTTCAGCGTGCTGGCTACCTTTGTCACGCTCTTTTATGCCAGCCGCCACTGGACGGGCGCCGCTCTCTGCCTGACGGCCTTCGGAGCGGCTTTTATCGGCGCGCGCCTGCTCTTCATCCAAACCATCAATCGCTTTGGGGGATTTCCGGTGGCCATCGTTTGTCTCTCGGTGGAATCACTGGGGGTTCTGCTGCTGTGGCGCGCCGATGCGTCGTGGATGGCCTTCAGCGCCGCCGCCATCACCGGCTTCGGCTTCTCGCTGGTCTTTCCGGCTATTGGCGTGGAGGCCGTCAAGCGCGTGCCGGAACACGGCCGCGGAACCGCGCTGGGCGTCTTCACCGCCTTCTCCGACGTCTCGTTCTTTTTGGTGGGAGTGATTGCCGGCAAGCTCATTGGCCAATACGGCTACCCAAGCGCCTTCCTCTTTGCGCTGCTCTCGGTGCTGACCGCGCTGGGAATCGTCGTGGTGCTGCGGCAGATGCACCTGAAGATGATTGCCGCCGCCACGCCGGCTGCCGAGATTCTGGATCCATCTGAAGTTTGAAGAGCAAAGTTGAGGGGGTAGGAGCGGCGCTCTCGTGCCGTTCCTGCCCCCTTTTTTTTGATGGTTGAAAACCTACGCCGCCAGCTTGCGCTTGATAAGTCCGGCCAGTCCGGCCAGACCGCTGCCGAGCAGCAGAAAACTGGAAGGCTCCGGCGTAACATTGGAGTCTTGTTCTCCTTGGATTTGGAAGGTTTCCGAACCGATCTGACTTATCCCGTCGGCGCCGTTCCATGCAAGCGATGCGCCGTCGCTCTCATCCCATCCGCCGCCATATCCCAAAGCCGAGCCCACATTGTCAATCTCCAGCCAATAGGTTCCAGCGTCAAGCGCAAGGCTGGGGATGGCGATAGAGAACTGATCAATTGGATAGCCATAAGAGGTATCCACAAGACTGTAAGACGCTACATCCGAAACCCCGCCTGCCAGTATGGTGCTGGAGTCAAAGTAGGTGAAGCTGGAGTCAATCTGCCAGATCACATTCGTTGGGCTATCTCCCGCGTTAAACCACATCGTCAAAATTGCACCGGTGACTGTAGAATCCTGCGACAGAGTGAACGAATCCGAGGTCGGCGCTCCCCATCCGTTGACGGTGTAGGTGCCTGGACCGGGGTTGCTGTACAGCGTCGAGTCTGCGAATGCGGGAACCGCCGCAACCGCGCCTGTAAGTCCGAGAATCAATCCTGCGAGAATTGCCGACTTCTTCATGGTTATTCCTCTCCAAATCAATACATTATGCCCAAAGTATTCAGGCCGTCAGCTTGCGCCTGATGAGTCCGGCCAGTCCGGCCAGACCGCTGCCGAGGAGCAGAAAGCTCCCCGGCTCCGGCGTCGCAACGGCGCTGCCATCCATCTGGAAGGCTGTCTCCGCGTAGTCAGGATTGATGATCCAAGGGCCTCCATCACTGGCCTGTGCCAGATTTGTCGGTGCATTGTTGTAGGTATCTAGCCAGTCCTGAAGCGTGGTGGAATCCGTCTCAGAGGCAACCAGCCAATAATTGCCCGCTGCCAAATCGCAAGCAACTCCGGTACAGGTAAAGGTAATCAATCCGCCACCAACTAAAACGTCGTTCTGAAGAAGCGGAGGTATCGTTCCGACCTGGGTCAACGTTGCCAGCACACTGCCTGGCGATCCTCCGTTGTCGGATTCGATGGAAAGATCAATCGGCGCATTGTCACCGTAGATGTTGGCCAGCGCTAGAATCGCATCCGAAATGTCAGCCGCGGAACCCAGCGTGAATGAATTTCCAATTTCCGCGCTGCCATAATCGCTGCCCCCAATAGACCAGCCCCCAAGTGAGTATGAATTGCCGGGCCCCAGCGTGGTAAAAAGTGGATCGGCGGAAGCAGGTTGTGACGCCAGAGCAGCCAACAGGCAGAAAAACAAAACAAATCTTTTCATCATTGACTCTCCTGCATTCAAATATCGGGGCCTAAGGGGAAGGCCGGGGAAGAAGGTACTCCGGGAAAGCTCCTCTGTTTTGCATTGAACAGACAACGGGAGTGCTTCTTTGAATGCACGTCAATCCCCAATGCGAAACTATTTAATATCAACAACTTGAGAAGAATTAAAACTAGACATATGCAAAGGAATGCATCTTTTAAGACGATTCATTCTCTCTTTTAGGACAAACAAGCTCCAATATGGTTTCGGTAGTCAGAGCCTTCTCCGGCCTGTCCTTTTGCTCATTTGTTTCCACCTGCCCGCAAAGACCACAACGGCCACCCCGAAGGATGGCCGTTGTGGTCTTGCTCAATGAAACTTGCTTCCCGCAGGCTGATTCTTACGCCGCCAGCTTGCGCTTGAGGACGCCGGCCAGACCCGCCAGCCCGCTCGCCAGCAGCAGAAAGCTGGACGGCTCCGGCGTGGGATTTTCGGTTTGGCCCAGAATCTGGAAGGTCTCTGAATTTGTGCCGAAGTTATCGTTCATACCATTCAAATCACTCAAATATGATGACTCAGGCTGGGCCTGGACCGCATCCGAGGGACCGTCGCTGTCATCCCAACCTGCTGGTCCTCCGTCCATGGTCACTGCATTCTGCAATTGCAAATAGTAAGTTCCCGCGGCAAGTGACAAATCGGGGAGGGAGAATGACTCCTGATCGAGATCCCAGCCCCATCCATGCGGGTCAGTGCCCAGATAAGTGTCGATCACGCTGGCCGTACCCGAGGCATACGTGTTGCTGCCAAACGCAGTGTCCGTGATGAGCCAGTCTAGTTGCGTCATCGTATCACCCGGAGCGAGCCAAGCAATCATGTTAACGCCGGTAAGTGTGGAATTGGAGGCAAGTGTAAATGAATCAGAAACTTCCCACCCATAGTTGATGTAAAACGCCCCGTTGTCGTTATATCCGTAGCTGGTTGATCCGGTGTTGTCGTACAAGGTTGTATCTGCCAGGGCGGGGAAGCTGCCCATTGCGCCCAGCAAGATAAGGATGAATGCAGGCAGTAGCGCTCTTTTCTTCATGGTCGAACCTTTCAAAGAAATAGTGGCGTTGCGAATCACTCCATCCGGGAAAGAAATGGAACGGTTTCTTGCTTGCGCATTCTTATCTTTATGCATTGAAGAGACAAGGCAGGGAGATTAGCGCGCAAGAAATTCTAATGAAACTGTTGCAATTAATATGCCAATATTTGCGATCTATAAAAATATCAGTGTGATAAGGAATCAGGCGCATGGGCTTCATCTAAAAGATGAAAAGCTGCTAAGTCGGAGACATTCATTGCATCCGCATACTAATTTAGAGAGTGCAAGAAGTTGCATTTTGGAGCGAAATGGATTGCTGATCGATGGGTTCCACCAACAAATGCAAAACGGCCACCCTTTCGGATGGCCGCTTCTGGTTGGTTTGAAGAAGAAACTCACTGCTTGATTTGCTGCCCTGGACGCCTAAGCCTTCAGCTTGCGCTTGATGAGACCCGCCAGACCAGCCAGCCCACTGCCCAGCAGCAGGAAGCTGGAGGGTTCGGGCGTATCAGATATGTCTTCCGTACCCAGAATTTGGAAGGTCTCCGAACCGCCACCTAAACTGATATTCGTCATCGGACCAATGTCTCCCGCATAGGCAGTCGAAAGCCCATCACTCTGGTCCCAGAATGCGCCAATGCCATAAAAGGTATTGACGCTATCAATCTCCAGCCAGTAGGTAGTATCAGCATTGAGCGCCAGACTGGGGATGGAGAATGTCACGTTATCAATGACGTAACCGTATTCCCTGGCGAAAAGTGACGTAGACGGTGCGGACGACAACGTGTCCGTTGTAATCGCCCCCGCCGGCAGTCCCGTTACTGTCTCGTTTACAATATCGGGATTTGGGACGGATGTGATCTCATAGGTTAAATCGATTGGAAAATCGGTTCCGAAATCCCCAGTCGCAAGCCAGAGGGCCACCGTCGCTCCGGTAACAGTGGAATTTTGCGACAAAACAAAAGAATTCGTGATCTCCTGGTTTACGCTCCAGCCCTCCAAATTGTAGGTGCTTGGGCCCGAATTGTCATAGAGGGTGGTGTCGGCGAGCGCGGGAAGCGCGGCGAATAGCGCAAGGGAGAATAGAGCAACAATTGCTGATTTCTTCATGGTCGTACCTTTCATCGTTTGCAACGGACGCCGAAGTCCCTTCGTGAGGGGATGTGGCAGTTTCGGCGAAGTTGCCGGTAAAGATAAAATTCCACTCATTAATTTGCAATTAATAGTCCAAAATTTGTGATATTTAAACATCTGAATGTGACAAGGATTTAACCACGCCACGCCGGTTTCCGGCGCAGAAAACACACTTGCCTCAACCGCTTACAGTCTTCCGAACCAGAGAAAAATTGTGCAAAGAATTGCATTTTGGAGTGAAACGGATCACTCATCCGCACGCCTGCCAAAGGGAGGGCAAAAAGAAATCGGCGGCAAAAGAAACGGCCACCCCGAAGGATGGCCGTTGCTCTTTCGATCACAGATACCCGGTCACTGACCCTTGATCTCTGTTGATTTACCGTTCGCTCTTCCAGTTGATCAGATCGCCGAGCGTGGTGGTGGAGCTGGAGACGGGCGCCTTGTGGGTTTCCTTCTTGTAGCTCTCGACCTGGGCGCGGCTGGCCTCGTGGTGCGAAGCCGAGCGCAGGCTGAGGCCCACCTTCTTCTCCTCCACGTTGATCTTGATGATCTTGAAGTCGTGCTCCTGACCGGTTTCCAGCTTGGAACCGGCTTCGTCGCCCGCCTCGGAGATGTGGCAGAGACCCTCGACGCCCTCGGCAATCTCGACAAAAGCGCCGAATTGCGCGGTGCGCAGAACCTTGCCGTGGACCTGATCGCCGATGCGATGGGTGGCGAAGAAGCTCTCCCAGACATCGGGCTGAAGCTGCTTGATGCCCAGGCTCAGGCGGCGATTCTGCGGCTCGACGCCGAGAACGACAGCCTTGACCTTTTCGCCCTTCTTGACGACCTCGGAGGGATGCTTGACGCGCTTGGTCCAGCTCAGATTGCTGACGTGCACCAGGCCGTCGATGCCGTCCTCGATCTCAATGAAAGCGCCGAAGTCGGTCAGGTTGCGAACGCGGCCCTCGACGATGGTTCCGGCGGGATACTTGTCCGTCAGATTCTCCCATGGATTTTCGAGTAACTGCTTCATGCCCAGCGAGATGCGGCGGTCAGCAGGGTTGACGCTTAGGACAACCGTCTCGACCTCGTCGCCCGGCTTGACCAGCTTGGAGGGATGCTTGAGGCGCTTGGACCAGGTCATCTCGGAGAGGTGAACCAGGCCCTCAATGCCCTGCTCCAGCTCGACAAACGCGCCGTAGTCGGTGACCGAAAGAACGCGGCCATGCACGTGCGCGCCCACCGGGTAGCGCTCGGTGGCATCCAGCCACGGATCGGGCGTCAACTGCTTGAAGCCCAACGAAACGCGCTGCTTGTCTTTGTCGAATTTGAGCACCTTGACCTGAATCTCGTCGCCGACGTTGACCAGATCGCGGGGATGCGTGAGCCGTCCCCAGCTCATGTCAGTGATGTGCAGCAGGCCGTCAATGCCGCCCAAGTCCACGAACGCGCCGTAATCGGTCAGGTTCTTGACGGTGCCGGTGAGGATGGTGCCCTCGCCCAACTGCTCCAGCGTTGTGGAACGCTTGGCGTTCTGCTCTTCTTCCAGAATCTCTTTGCGGCTGACCACCACATTGCCGCGCTTCTTGTTCAGCTTGATGACGCGAACTTCAATCTGCTGACCAAGATATCCGTCCAGATTGCGGACCGGGCGAATCTCCAACTGAGAGCCAGGCAAAAAGGCCTTGAGGCCAATGTCCACCGTGACGCCGCCCTTGACGCGACTGACCACCGTGCCGGTGATGGGCGTTTTGTCGGCGGCGGCCTTCTCAATCGCGTCCCAGACGCGCAGGCGTTGCGCGCGCTCATAGCTGGCCAGATAGCCACCCTCGGGCTCTTCCTTCTCGATCACCACTTCAATCGAGTCGCCGGGCTGGAATTTGACGGCTCCGGTGTGATCCAGAACCTGCTCCAGAGGCACCAACCCCTCGGACTTCAGGCCTACATCAATCACCAGATGCTTTTCGGTCTGTTTGAGCACGGTGCCGGAGACCACTTTGTCGCCATAGGCTTCGACGGCGGCGGCCTCAGCGGCCTGCTCGCGCTCGAAGGCTTCCAGCGCGGCGGAAAAATCATCCAGGGACTCAAGATGATCGGCCAGCGCCGCAGCTTTGGCGGGTGCGGCAACACCTTCAGGCGCGGCAGCCGCCTCGGGAACTGGCGCGGCAACAACGGCAGCCTCGACGGAGGCTACGGGCTCTGAAGCTTCGGTGGGAGCGGGTTCAGCCTTTGCCGCGGCTTCCACCACGGGTACGGCCTCGGGTTGAGGCTCGGTTGGGGCATCGGCGTCCAGCGCGGGTGTTTCGACTGCAGGGGCGGTCTCAAGGTTGGACGTGGATTCTGGCAACGGCTGCTCAAGCTCCGTCGCAGGGTCAAGGGTTAGGGTTTCCATTTGCGTATTCAGGGTTGCGCTCTCGGGTTCGGGATTGAAGGGTTTTGCCATGTACGTGCCAGCTCCGGGATTCCTGGACTCCGGCGATGTAAAACTACCGCTGAAGGTGCTCGGACGGTTGCGACGGTTGTCAACCGTGAGCAGAAGCCGCTTCACCCGCAAACGCTTGTGACGAGGGTACCCTCGCAAGGGACACAACTGCCAGCCGGGAATGGCTGGTGTGGGAGGTGTCTAATCTCCTTGGGATACACCCGGCAGGCAACGCTGTAGCTGGAGGGCGGCCGCAGCTCGCTGCTGGAATCCGCGCAGCAAGCTACGCCCTCAGTGTAGCAACCGCCGCGCGGGACCGTCAATGCAAACGTGTTGAAATTTAATGGCAAATAGAAATCTATTTGCGGCGCGGTTCGGCGGAAAATATGAAGCTGAAGGTGATATTTGCTTCCATGATTTGGCGGCATTTCTTTCCGTGAACAGGAGACGCAGCCCGCTTGCTGACGCGCGTGTTTCCGTGAAGCGGAAGCTAACTTGCTGATTTTGTTTATCAAACACTTCTCATTGCAGTTTTGTCCATTCCGAGAAACAGGCACTATACTGATGCAGACGGAATTCCAAATGGACACTCTCTTCACACCCTGGCGCTACGCCTACATCACTTCCGCGGACAAGAGCGACCGCGCCGGCGTTCCGGAGAAGCTTGCAGCTTGGCCGGGCGACCATCACTGCGTCTTTTGCAACCTGATCGCCAGCATGGATTACGCCATTGCCCAAGGAATGAGCGCGGTGGAGGCCGAGGCTACTGGCGGGCTGGTCTATCGCGGCGCGCATTGCTTCATCTGCCTGAATGCGTACCCTTACACTTCCGGTCACGTGATGGTGATGCCCTACGCGCATCTGGACCGGCTGGCGCAACTGCCCGCCGCGGCCGCCCACGAACTGATGGACCTGGCGCAGCGCACCGAGCAGGCGCTCGAAGGCCTCTATCACCCGCAGGGCTATAACTTCGGACTGAATTTGGGCAGGGCCGGCGGCGCGGGAGTGGCCGGGCATCTGCACCTGCACGCTATGCCTCGCTGGCTGGGCGACACGAATTTTATGACGACGGTGGCCGAGTCGCGCATCCTGCCCGAGGATCTGGAAACAACCTGGAGGCGGATGCGGGCGGCGTTCGGGGAGACTGACCGCATCTAGGAACTCTCGTCCCTCGAAGCTCACAGGAATGGATTGACGATCTTCAGAGTGCCGAAGTTCTGGCCATGCTGCATATCTTCCGAATAGAGAATCGCGCAACCGGCATCGATGGCTGCACACACAATCAGTGAATCGTACCACTGTAATTTAGCAGCAGTATGCAACCGCAAAGCGTCTTCATAAAGCTTCAAAGAGGAATGGATTTTCAACATGGGTCGGAAGACGCGTTCCAGATAATCCTGACGATCCTCAGAGTTCATGCGGCTTTCAAAGCGCTTCGATGCGAGATTGAAAAACTCCTGAACCACCTGGTAGCTGACGACGCCGCTGCTGTTGCCGCGCACCTCGCGGATGAGTGAGGCAGCGCGTTGCTGTTTGACGGGATCGTTGCGGTCAACGGCATACACAAAGACATTGGTGTCGAGGAAGCATCTATCGCTCATTCATCTCATCCCGTGTGAAATGTCTTCCTGCATGTACGTAAGTGATCCGTTCCATCAGTTCATCAAAGGCCCGGAGGTCGTTGCTGGGCTGTGTGAATTGAGCCAGCCACTCTCGAAAGGCGTCGTTGAGGGTGCGGCCCTGTTGTCCGGCAAGGATGCGGGCCTGATCGATCAAATCTTCGTTGGCGCTGAAGGTGATGTTTCTCATGATTCCAGTGTACACTGGAATAGTGCGCACTGCAAGTGTTTTCGGGGGGAGCAGGGGCCTTCAGGCCCATGAATGCAGGCCTGCAAAAAAAGTGGCTTTAGCCACGGGCCTTTCCTCTATATGGCTGATTTCACTTCCGAAGAGACGAAGCCCGTGCCTAAAGGCCCTCTCGATTGTGCCTGGTTTTCATGGGCCTGAAGGCCCATGCTCCCTCCGTCTTAACTTTGCAAAACATTTTTCAGACGCTTATTTTTGCTGGTCAGAATCTGTCTTGTCTGGATAAATGACTGTTCCTTCGGCGTCCACCACAATCCCGCCATCTCCTTTACTTAAGTTGGAGACGACCGCCGCACCTAAAACCAGCAATATGATAAAAATAACTCCAACACCAATCGACAGCCTTGCGCGTATAGAATCGCTCTCGCTTCTTGCTCCAAACTCCAACAGGCTATTCGTTGAAGGATCGGCGGGATCGTAATATACCGTCGCCGTGAAATCCTGGCCATTGCCGGCAATATCCATCAGAGTTTCTTGAGAGGAAGCATCGGTCTTCCGGTCAGGGCAAATTTCGTGTCCGGCATAACTGGTTCCATTCACTACAAAGCTAAAAATACATTTGCCGGACCAGTTAGAGTTGTTCGAGCTGACGCGACTCATTCTGGAAACATGGGCAATCGTGGTGCTTTCATTTTGGGCAAGGGCTGAATCCTGACTCGCTTTGTAATAGCAATAACCTCCATAAGCAAAGGCAATCACCATTCCCAGAAGAAAAGAACCCGCGATAGACTTCCAGCTTGAATTCATCGGCTCTCCAATCAATCAATCAACAAACATTGAGGATGAGTATAAGTTGCTGTGCCGGGGGTGGCAAAAGCATATCTCATAAATAAGTGCGCACAGGAACCACACTTACCAACCCGATTGCAATTTGCAAAGATAAGGCTGGAGTTATACGATTACTCCGCCTCTTCGTTCTCCTCCACCTCCGCCGCCAGCGCGAGGCCGGGCTGCGACCACTCGGGCGACTCCAACTCGCGCAGGTCGGGTTGCAGCCTTCTAACTTCGGCTAACTCGCCGCTGGAGTGGGCTAACTCGCCTAACTGGCGGCCATAGGTGAAGACGCCGCCTTTGCCTTCGATGGTGCCGATGAATTTGTTGTAGTTATCAACGCTCGCGCTGAGCGAGTTACTGAGTCTTGTCAGATGGCCTTGCGCTGTTACCAGCTTGTCATAAATCTTCTGGCCGATCTCGTGAATGGCCTTGGCGTTCTGCGTAATCTCCGATTGCTGCCAGCCGAATTCGACGGCGCGCAAGAGGGCAATCAGCGTCGTCGGCGTAGCCATTACCACATGATTCCTGGCGCTGAATTCGATCAGCGAAGGATCAGCTTCGAGCGCCGCGCTGAAGAGCGCTTCGCTCGGCAAGAAACAAACCACAAAATCCGGCGCCTTATCAAACTGCTTCCAATACTCTTTGCTGGAAAGATCCTTCAAGTGCGCCTTGACGCGTGCCGCATGAGCCGCAAAGTCAGCCGCGCCGCCGGCATCCAGAAAGGCATCCAGCGGCGTCTTGGCATCGACCACGATCTCGCGGCCATTGGGCAACTGAATCGTCATATCCGGGCGCAGCATCTTGTCGTCTTCGTCGCGTGCGGTTACCTGCTCGCTGAAGGAGCAGTATTGCACCATGCCGGCGTATTCGACGCAGCGCTTCAGTTGCAGTTCGCCCCAGTTGCCGCGGGTCTTGGGCGCTCGCAGGGCGGTAATCAACTGCGCGGTCTCATTCTTCAGAGCGCTGAGCGAGGCGGGAATCGTGCTTTGAATATTCTCCACCAGCGTCTTCACCTCGGAGTACGCACCGGCGCGGGATTTCTCCATCTCCTGCGCCTGCGTATTGAGGGCCATGAGCGCGGCGCCCAGCGGGTCGAGCAGATTCTTGATGGCCACTTCCCTGGCTTCGAGCGTTTGCTTGGCTTCGCCGGTTTGTCCGCCGAGCTGCTCCCGCGCCAGCGCCAGGAATGATTGCGAATTGGCGCGCAGTGCATCGGCGGCAACGCTCTTGAAGGCGGCGTCCAGGTCGGCCTTCATCTGCACGTACTTGGCTTCTTCGCTGCGCAACTGCTGTTCGACGGTGGCTAGTTGACGGCCGAGCAGATCCCGCTCTCCGGAGACCGCGGCAAGCCGAGTTTCCAAGTCGGCCTTCTCTGCCCGCAGACCCAGGATGAGCGCATCCCGCTCCTCGGTTTGCGCTTTGAATCGCTCCCGCTCCGCGGCTCTGATTCTCAGCTCGGCCATGTCTCCATAGGCGGATTCGAGTTGCTCGCGCAGCGGCATCTCGCGCGTTTCGGCCAGCTTGCGTTCATTCTCCAACTGAGCCCGCGCGGCTGAATTGGCATGGCTGCCTCGGATGGCTAGACCCAGCAGGAGGCCGACCAGAAAAACTGCGAGACCCAAGGCTGCAAAAACGATGACAGGGTTTCCCACGATAAAAATCCCTCTTCGCCTAATGTACGCCCATTTCGGCCTCTTTCCCGGTAAAACTGCAGATTTTTATTCCCTATTCCCCATTCTCGAATCCGTGCCTTTACACGCCTCCGGCGCTCCCGATAAACTGAATGAACGGGAGCAGCGCAATTTTTTGCTGGGGGCAGTTGTGTACTTGCGCCTTGAGCCGGTATGGTTAATTAGCGGTGCCTGAAAGGGCGAGCCCCGGAGAGATTCCGAAGTTCAAACAATACGAGGAGAAGCACGCATGGCCGTTGCAGACAAGATCAAACAGATTATCGTCGAGCAGTTGCAGGTCGACGAGGCCGAAGTTACCCCTGGCGCCAGCTTTCAAGAAGACCTGGGCGCGGATTCGCTGGATGTCGTCGAGCTGGTAATGCAGTTCGAAGAGGCCTTTGACATTGAGATTCCCGACGAGAGCGCCGAGAAGATCAAGACCGTCAAGGACGCGATTGATTACATTGAGAAAAACGCGAAAGGCGGCAACTAGCCCTTGACCCCGCAATCGTCCCGCCGAGTCGTCATCACAGGCCTGGGGCTTCTGTGCGGTGTGGGCAACACCGCGCCCCAGGTTTGGCAGCAGCTTATGGCCGGCGCCAGCGGCATGGGGCCCATCCAGGGCTTTGATGCCACTGGCTTTTCGACCACCTTTGCCGCCGAGGTCAAGAACTTTGACCCTTTGAACTTTGTGGACAAAAAAGAGTCGCGCAAGATGGCGCGGTTCATCCACTATGCCTTTGCCGCCACCTCTGAAGCCATGGCGCAATCCGGTCTCGAAATCACTCCGGAGATTGCCGACCGTGTGGGCGTCTTTATCGGCTCGGGCATCGGCGGCTTTGAAGTGATTGAGCGCGAACACACCAACCTGTTGCAAGGTGGTCCACGCAAGATCTCGCCCTTTTTCATTCCCGCGGCCATCGTCAATATGGCGTCGGGCTTCTTGAGCATTCGCTACGGCGCGCAGGGACCGATCTCGGCCACTGCCACGGCTTGCGCCACCAGCGCCAACGCCATTGGCGACTCGGCGCGCATCATCGAACACGGCGACGCCGATGTGATGATTGCCGGCGGCGCTGAGGCAGCGGTGACGCCGCTTTCGGTGGGCGGATTCGCTTCCATGCGCGCGCTTTCCAGCCGCAACGACGATCCCACCCGCGCCAGCCGCCCCTTTGACAAGGATCGCGATGGCTTTGTGATCGGCGAAGGCGCCGGCGTTCTCATTCTTGAGGAGCTGGAGTTCGCCAAAAAGCGCGGCGCAAAGATTCTGGCCGAGATCATCGGCTATGGCATGAGCGCCGACGCCCATCACATCACCAGCATCGCCCCCGAAGGCATGGGCGCGCAGCGCAGCATGCGGGCAGCTCTCAAGGATGCGGGCATTCAGCCGCACGAAGTGGGCTACATCAACGCGCACGCTACTTCGACTCCCGCCGGCGACGGCAATGAGTCGGCGGCCATTGAAGGCGTCTTCGGCGAGCACGCTTTGAGCCACAAGCTCAAGGTGAGCGGAACCAAGTCGATGCACGGCCATCTGCTGGGCGGCGCGGGCGGATTGGAGGCCGGCATCACGGTGCTCTCTCTCATCAACCAGATGCTTCCGCCAACCATCAACCTGGAGAACGTTGATCCCGAATGTCGCCTGGACTATGTGCCGAACAAGGCAGTGGCCCACAGCTTCGACATTGCGCTCTCCAACTCGTTCGGCTTCGGCGGCATCAATGCCTCGCTGCTGATGAGGCGCTGGACGGAGTAACGGCAGCTTTCAGCCGTCAGCTCTCAGCTTTCAGCCTAAAACGGCAACAGCGCGAATCCTTTCCGGATTCGCGCTGTTGCTGCTTGTGGCGTTAAAATTGCCTTCAGCCCATGATGGCTGCAATGCCTACACCGATCAGTACGATGAACACCCACCATCCAAAGACTGCAATGTAGCCGGAGCCGCGTTTGACTCCCGCCACTGCCGCCAAGCCGATGGCCAGCAAAACCATGCTCCAGATCTGAATCGCGTCCAGAGAAGTTGCAAAAGCATAGAGCGCTTTGTTTGTCTCCAAGGGATTCAGAAATGCGCCAATGTTGGTAGGCGCAAAATTCTTGATATTGAATGACTCCGGCGCCACGCCCGCGTAGACTACGACGATCCCCAAAAGCGTCTTGATGATCGAGGGCAAGGTGGAATAGTAGCACACGGCCAGAATGCTTGAATATCTTGCCCGCCCGCCAAAACCGAAATTAATGGTGGCCATCAAGATCAGGGCGCACAGGGCAAGCCCGCCCAGGAAAAAAACCGGCATGCCAATAAAAATTCCCTCGGTGACGTACATAGAGATTTTTTCGATCATTTCCCGCTGTTCCGGCGGTGCCTGCGCCATTCTCTCTTCTTGCTGCGGATTCAGATGCATCTGATTGTCCGTAACCTGCTTCATCCCAATCTGCGTGTAGATGACGGCAAAGAAAAGGTAGCCAACAACCGCCAAAAGAATCAACGGCATCCACCAACTGCGGTTGCCGCGCTTGATGTCCTCGAAGGTCTTGGACGGCGCGGTGAAGGTGTTGACAACGCGCTGCCACTGGGAAAGGCCGGTAGCTTCCACGGCCGAAGTTTGAACTTCCATTTCGCTCATGCATTCGCCTCGCGCAGCCATAGTTTGGCTCTGGCTGCGATTGTAACCTTGAAGCCTATACGCTGGACAGTCAAAAATTGTTCACGGAAGATTTGTGCCCTGAGTGCATGAATTTGAAATGGCTGGAATGTAGCGCCGGTCTCCAGACCGGCTGTGGCGTGGACCACCCGGTCCACGCTGTACTCTACACCCTTTGAATATAGCTCCGATGAATGCTTGACAAACGCGGGCGAGGACGCCCGCATTACAGCCGGTCTGGAGACCGGCGCTACATTCCGGTCCCGGCGGTTTCAGACTCACTGGCCGCTGTCTGTGCCGGCGGCTCGCTGGCCGGTTCAGCCCCGGCATAACTCTTGTAGACCGTGATGTGGAAGCAAGACTGCTTGAACTCCTCCTCGACGTCGATCTTGCCGGCGGTTTGCAGGGGCAGCAGCCAGGCGCGCATCCAGGCGATCTGCTTGCGGCTGAGGCCGGTTTTGGCAATGTCGATGGATGCGCCGGTCAGATGCGGGCTGGCAACTTCGCCCTCGGCGGCGGTGGCGTTGCCGTTCACCTTCATCAACTGCTTTTGGTACTCGACGGTGCGCACGGCGGAACTGACTTCAAGCGGGCTGTGAAAGGCCGCTGCGTGCGCGCGAGCAACATCGGTGAGGAAGTGCGCGGTCCAGGGGCGGCAATAGCGGCGATTCTCCGGCAGGTTTTGGTTCACGTTGAGCGCGGTGGAAACCGGAACCGGCACCAGCATCTTGCGCGCGATGCGGTCGTTCAAGTCCGCATCGTCCTCGATGCGCTCCAGTCCGTCGGCCTCAGTCTTCTCGTTTTGCCGCACCAGCGATTCATAGCTGCCGCGCAACGGCGGCGGCATCGACTGGCGCGGGGAGGGAAGGGAAGCAGCCTCCACGGACGGCATTTTATCGGAGGAGTCCTGCGCATTGCGATCGGTTGAATCGACGCCAACTCCTTCTGTCTCGATCGCTTCGGGCTTTGCTTTGGCGCGGACTCTGCGCGTGTAGACGGCGGGACGCAGATGCGCGGAGAATCGGCGCTTGCGCTCGCGGGCGATCTTTGCATGGTGACGTTCACTGGCGGCAGAGGCAGGCGTCTGCTTGCCGTGAGAGGCGCGCGCAGGCGCCGGCGAAACCTTCCCCTGCGTCCTGTGCGCAGAGGCGACGGGAACCAGAAAGAAGGCCGTGAAGAGGACAACAATCAATAAAAAAGGATTTCGGCGCATGAGTGGTGCGCGACCAATCCAGAGCATCTTCAGTGTAAGCTCTTTTCACCATAATTCCGAGTAACCGCTGTGGTGCGTCTTCGTCTGATAATGTACCTGCGCTGCCGGCACGCGCGTGTGAAGGTGTAGCGCCGGGCTTCTGGTCCACGCTCAATTCTGCCAGGCGCTGAGATTCTCTGCCGAAGCTCACCGGGCTTGACGCGCGCGCCTCTGAATGTTCGACTGATTCAGGATAGAGACGGAGTGAGCCGATGCGCGTGCCTCAATTGACCCTGGACGATTATGAAAGCAACTTTGCCGATCGCCACCGGCTGCAGGATGTGCTGGCCAAGTGGGCCGCCGAGCGCCCGCAGGCCGATGCGCTGGTGAGCGCTGAGAGCGGGCGCAGGGTGAACTGGCAACAGTTCGACCGCACCACCACGGCGTGGGCGCGGGAGATGCTGCGGCTGGGCTTCCGTAAAGGCGACTATCTGGTAACGCTGCTGCCGATGAGCGTGGATCATGTGCTGCTTGAATACAGTTGCTTCAAGATCGGCGTGATTGTTGCGCCGCTCGATTTGCGCATGACGCCGGCCGAGATTCTGCGCGCGCTGGAGATTCTGCGCCCGCGCGGCTTTGCCGGACTGGGCGTCAAGGGGCCGATTGATCTGCGGCCATTGTGGCGCGCCGTGCAGGCGCAGTGCGCGTGGATCGAGCATTGCATTGTGGTGGATTCGGCAGAGGCGATTGACGGCTCTCTCTCTCTGGCCTCCATTGCCGAGGCGGCTCAGCAGGCCACAAGCACGGAGTTGCCTGATACGGTCAATGAGAGCGACGGCGCGCTGGTCATCTTCACCACCGGCTCAACCGGATCGCCCAAGCCGGCGCTACTTTCGCATCGCAGCATCACGGCGCAGAATATGTGCCTCTGCGCGGCCTTCTTTGGCGGGGACAGCGGCGCGCGCACGCTGGTTAATCTGCCTGCCTCGCACGTGGGTGGCCAGAGCGAGGTGCTGATGACCACGCTCTTCGGCGGCGGCACGGCGATACTGCTGGAGATCTTCGAAGCGGGCCGTTCGCTTCGCGCCATTGCCGAGCACAAGGCGGAGATTCTGGGGCAGATTCCGGCGATGTTCAACCTTGAGTGGATGCTGAAGGACTTTGATCGCCATGATCTATCGAGCCTCAAATTTGCGGCGTATGGCGGCAATGCGGTGGCGCGGCCCTTTTTGGAGAAGCTGGCTTTGATGGCGCCGGTGATCGGAACCGGGCTGGGGCTGACCGAGGCCTCCGGCTGGTGTACTTATGTGATGGCAGATGTGGCGGAGCGCGACGCATCGGGTCAGGAGGCCATCCTTGCCGGGCTGGGCGTCGATATGCCGATCTATCCCTGCACCATCCGTCAGCCGATGCGCGAGGACGGAAGCGCGGGCGACGAGCTGCCCGCTGGCGAGGTCGGCCACGTCTGCTTTCGTGGGCCGCTGACGTTTCTGGGTTACGTGAATGATCCGACGGCAACGGCCAAGGCCATCTCGCGCGATGAGTACTTGTACACCGGCGATCTGGGCCGCTGGAATGCCGCCGGTCTGCATCTGACCGGGCGGGAGAAGTGGGTAATCAAGTCGATGGGCTACCAGGTCTTTCCCGGCGATGTGGAGGCGCAGATCTGTGCATTGACCGAGAAGGTGGCCAACTGCGTGGCGGTGGGCGTGGCGCATAATGTTCTTTCGGAGGCCGTGGTGGCCGTGGTGGAAAAGCGTCCCGGCGTGGAGCTGAGCCGCCCTGAGCTGGAGCGGCAGGCGCGCGGGCTGGCCAGTTATATGCGGCCGCGCCACTGGATCATTTTGGAGGCTGGGCAGATGCCGCTGAATCGGGTCGTCAAGCCGGATTACAAGCGAGCGCAGGAGATGGCGCGCGAGGAGATTGCCGGGTTGCGCGCGCGCGGCGAGTGGGATGCAGGGCTGGTTGCGGAGTAGATTTGGTATATACTTTTGGTAGATGCTTTTCAGGAGGGCACAATGGCTATAGGCGCGGATGCAACTCAAAAGCCGATCAGTGCAAAGCTCTTCTGGAATGGACGCAGTCAGGCCGTGCGTTTGCCCAAGGCCTTCCGCTTTGAAGGTGACCAGGTGCGCGTGAGGCGCATGGGGAACGGAATTCTGCTCGAACCCTTTCAGGAAACGAAAAAAGAAACTGTCGAGGAGTGGTTTGCGCGGATTGATGCAATCAAAGGCGATCCGCTCTTTCCGGAAGGGCGCAAGCAAAATCTCGCTCCCATCCGTGAGTATTTTGAATGAACTACCTGCTCGATACCAACGTCTGCATTGCGCTGATCAATGGAGCATCGAATAAAGTTCGTGTGCGCTATATGCAGGCTGCTCGCCTGAACGCGAGATTCGCTACCTCTGCGATTGTGGCTCATGAGCTTTGGTACGGCGTGGCCAAAAGTCAGCAAGTTGAACGGAACGCAAACGCTCTGACGGCATTTTTCAACCGTGACATTGTGCTCCTCGACTACACCGAGCGGGATGCCCATGCCGCCGGAGAGATTCGCGCCGAGCTCGAACGCAAGGGCGAGCGCATCGGCGAGTACGACACGCTGATCGCCGGTCAAGCCTTAACCAGAAACCTGATTCTGGTCACTGCCAATACGCGGGAGTTTGCCAGGGTGAAGGGTCTGGTTGTCGAGGACTGGACGCTGTAAGAAGCGGCCAGCAAGGATCCAGATGAAAGCCAAAAATCAGCGCACGACCGAAGCCTGAAGCAGTTGCGAGGCCAGCGAGCAAAGCCCCTGGCGGAAGACCTCGCGAGCCGCTTCCGGGGTCCACGCGGCGGCTTCCGGTCCACCATGAGTCCTGAGCAGCGTGGCGGTCTCCGCGGCGCTGAAGCCGGCCACCGCGCGCAGCACAAAGACCACGCGCATCCACGCCGGCAGGCTCTCCAACCACTCCCGTACCCGGTCGCGCTCCGGACCGGCAATCATGCCTTCCAGCTCCGCGCTTGAGATTCCCGCCGAAGCCAGATCGTCTTCCTCGATGCAAACCGAGGCCGGCGTCAAACCCGCCGGCGCGGCCAGACTCTCCGGATCGCGCTGGGCAAGCACCTTGAGCGCCGCCGCGCAGAGATCGCGCCGGCTGCTCTGGCGCGCCACTTCCGGATCCTGGCAGACGGAGACTTCGGCGTTGGCCACCGCTTCCTCCACCAGCCGCACGCTCTCCTCGCCTTCGCCCAGCAGCATCGAGGCCAGGCTGTAGAGCCCGGCGGCCACCAATTCGAAGATCGCCTCCAGCCCATCCTCGGCTTCCGGCAGTTGCTGCGGTATCACTTTGAAGAGCGCGGTGTTGGACTCCTGGGGCATGGGGATGGCTCCTTTCGAGCGAGTGGTGCAACCTGCTCATCTTCTATCCTCAACCCACCGGGGGCTAGAGGTCAATGCGGATATTCTGCGCCGGGCACAAGCTCCAAAGATAGATTTCTTTGCGTTATCATGGGGTTGTATGGCTTTTCCTATCAAAACATGTGTCGTTTGCTCGGAAGAATTCGAGTTGAGGCCGGACAAGCCCGGCTTTGCCAACCGCTGCCCGGCGTGCAGCGAACCGGAGGCTTCCTCGTCCGGCGATAAAGTCCATAAGGATGCCATCGCCCGCAAGGCGGAGAGCGAGTTGAACGAAGCTCGCCGCAAGACCATTCGCGATATGCTCTACCGCAATGAAAGCTGAGAGTCTTCCTGAATGTCCTATACCTTTGGAGATCATGATGAGGCCAGCCGCCGTCTGCGCCTGCTTGCCGAGGTCTACGAACCGGAGACGCGCGGGCTGCTGCATAAGGCATTCGATTCCGGTAAGCCGTTTACACCCCGGCTGGCCGTCGATCTCGGTTGCGGTCCTGGCTGGACCACCCAACTGCTCCATGAAGAGTTGAAGCCGTTAAGAACCGTGGGTCTGGATGCCTCGGATCGGTATGTCGCCGAAGCGCGCGCCCATTTCCCTGCGCTTGAATTTCTGCGCCACGACATTCTCGAAACGCCCTTCCCAATCGAAGCGCCGGATCTGTTTCTATGCCGTTTTCTGCTTACCCATCTTCCTTCGCCGCATCTGGCCTTGCAGAGTTGGGCACAGGTTGCCGCGCCGCAAGCGATTCTGCTGATTCACGAAACAGAGGATATCGATTCCGATCATCCCGCGCTGCATCGCTACTACGAATTGCTCGCCGAGATGCAGCGCCACTATGGTCAAACACTGCACGTGGGGGCCATTCTGGATGCGAGCCTGGCGGCTTCCGGTTGGAAGATCCGGCAAAGCAGGAGCATGATTCTGGAAAAGCCCGCCAGAGCAATGGCGCAGTTGCATCTTCCCAATCTGCGCACCTGGGGTAGAAACGAATATGCCATCCGGGCCTTTGATCGCCGCGAACTGGATCAACTGGAGGCCGATCTTGATTCCATTGCCAGCGGAAACTCGGATACCGGCTTTGTGCGCAATACAGCGAGACAAATTATTGCCGAACGGTTTTGATGGATGGGTGGGAGACCGCGAACCTCAACTGGCTCACTTCGCCAAAACTCATTTCTTGTAGGGGCAGCCCGCGCAGGTCTCGGCAAAAAATTCGTCCGGCGAGGTCGCCGGCCAGCCGACGATCACCAGAAAAACATCCAGAACAAAGAGCGCAATGGCAATGTCGTTATAGAGCGTCGCCTGCGCTGCATTGGGCCAGAGCTGATTGGCGCCCCAAAAGAGAAAGGCCACCGCCAGCAGAACAGCCTTGAAGAGTTCCTTGCGTGGAGGCCGGTGCGCCGACTGGTAGGCCAGGTAGGCCAAGGCGATCATCGCCAGCGGAAATGCGCCCAGAAGGTTATGCGCGTTGGCCGGAAAGAGCCGCGGAAAGGCATCCCAGGCAAAGAGAACTCCGACGCCGGCCAGGGTGACAGCGCCAAGGAGCACGGGGAGAAATCTGTGGGCACGGTCAAGACGAGAATACATACTTCATTTTGCCTCGTGAGCCATGAGGAGTTCGTGAGAAAAGGCTATCGCGCTTGAAAAAGCAGGCGCGAGAGAATGTCGCGGGAAAGAGTGCAGCGCCTGCCTCCGCGCCGGCTGTTGCGTGGACCTTTCGATCCACGCCTGGTTCTAGCCAGCCACCATTTCGAGGCTCATTGTAGGATGATGGAATGTCCTGTGCCTTGCCTCCCCTTCGTGGGATTGGCCAAGTCGCCACCCTAGAATGCAGAGAAAGGAGCCTATCCTCGTGACGATGCTCAAAGACAGCCCAGCGAAAAAGCCTCAATCGATGGATGCTGCCCAGCGTCGTTATAACCTCTTTCTGCTTCTGGTTGCCGGACTGGGCGGCCTGCTCTACGGCATCGATGTGGGCATTATCGGCGGCGCGCTGCCGTATCTGGAAGCGACCTCCGGACTGGATGCCGGGCAATTGTCGGTGATTGTTGCGGCGGTACTGCTAGGCAGCGTTCTCTCCACTTTGTTCGCCGGACTGCTGGCCGACTGGATCGGACGCAAGCCGATGATGCTTCTCTCCGGCCTCACCTTCATTGTCAGCATTCCGGTGATCGCCCACTCGCATGGATACGAACCACTCTTCCTCGGCCGGCTGCTGCAAGGCATCAGCGGCGGATTCATCGGCGTGGTGGTTCCGCTTTATCTTGCCGAGTGCCTGCCGGCCTCTCAAAGGGGCAAGGGAACGGGCGTTTTTCAGTTGCTGCTGACGCTGGGGATTGTCACGGCTGCTTTGATCGGAATGGTCTTCAGCTATCGCGTTGCGGCGGTGGCCGCCTCCGCCGATGCGGCAACGCTGTTTGCCTTCAAGGATCACGCATGGCGGCGCATCTTCTGGGTCTCGCTGCCTCCCGGCGTGCTCTTTGTGCTGGGCAGCCTAAGGTTGAGCGAATCGCCCCGCTGGCTCTTTCAACGCGGCAAACCGGCCGCTGCGCTGGCGGCTCTTGAGCGCTCGCGCGGCGCCGAGTTGGCAGAAGTGGAAGCGCGCGCGATGGAGGGTGCAGCCCGATCCGCCCAGGCCGCGCGCCCCGTCGGCCAAAAGGCGCGCGACTCCCTTCTGCGCCGCAAATACGTGATTCCGTTTCTGCTGGCTTGCGTGATCCTGTTCTGCAACACGGCCACCGGCATCAACTCCATCATCGGCTTCAACACCCCCATCCTGTTGCAGAGCGGGCTTTCTGACCTCAATGCGCATTGGGGCTACGTTCTTTTCACCACCGTCAACTTTCTCATGACCATGGTGGGCATGATGCTGGTGGACCGCAAGGGACGCAGGTTCCTGCTGATTCTGGGCACATCGGGAATGATTGTCTCACTCGCCGCGATTGGCTTGCTGTTTCGCTCGACTGAAGCGCGAAGCTTTGACAGCCGCGCCGCGGTGCAGGCGCTGGTCACGGGCAATCAGGAATTGGCGCTGCGCTTCACTCCAGCCGAGGCCGGCCAATTGCTGAATGGACAAGCCAACTCCATCGACCGGATCGACAGAAGCCGGGCTTCGCTGGCCATCATCTACTCCTACGGCGACTTCACCGCAACCACCAGCTTTGTCCGTTCGGACGATCCCGCCGCCGCGCCCATTCAGATTACGCGCGCTGGTTGCCTTCCGGACAACAAAGTGGAGGCGCTCTTCCGCAATCCGCTGGGCAACCTGGCCGCCGCGCGCCGCGCGCCGCTGCGCATTGACAAGGCTCTGATCGGCCAGGTGCCTGACGCCGCTCATGGCTGGATGGTGGCCATCGGACTGTACGGCTTTATGGCCTTCTTTGCGCTGGGGCCGGGAGTGTGCGTGTGGCTGGCGCTTTCGGAGTTGATGCCGACCCGCATCCGCTCGAACGGCATGAGCATCGCGCTGGTCATCAATCAACTGGTTTCCACCACTCTGGCCGGCATCTTTCTGCCTTTTGTCGGCAAGTACGGCTATTCGTCCATGTTCTTTCTCTTCGCCGTCTTCACGGTTCTCTACCTCATCGTCGCGGCGTTCTTTTTGCCGGAGACCAAAGGCAAAACGCTGGAAGAGATCGAGGCGTATTTTGCGGGGGACGCGCCTGTATAAATCACCAATCGCTCACCCAGTAGCGCCCACCCGTAGCGCCAACGAGTAGCGCCCACCAGTAGCACCAACGAGCAGCGCCAACCTGTAGCGCCGGTCTCTAGACCGGCTGTCCCGCGGGCGTCCTCGCCCGCGTTTGTTCATCTTTCAAACCAAGTTTTTCAGTTATCAGTTCACAGTTCACAGTTCTCAGCGGCGGCATTTACTGAAAACTGAAAACTGAGAACTGAAAACTGAAAACTGCATTCAATGAGTCAATCATTGTAATCCGGCGGCGGGAAGTGCCTCCGCAGCAAAGCCAGCGCCTCGGCGGGCGTGGTGATCGAGCCCTCCAGTTGGGCGTCCTCCACGGCGCGCAGCATGGGCCGGAAAGCCGCGCCAGGAATGTAACCGGCGGCGATCAGTTCGCGCCCGGTAATGAGCGGCGTGGGGCGGACGGACTCCTCCGGCATCGCTTCGTAGCGCTCGCGCACAAAATTCCAGTGGTCCAGATTGCCGCTGCCGGCCAGGCAATCCATCCGATGCAGGGCGAGATGCTGCGGAAACTCTTCCAGCCGGAAGAAGCGTTTGAGCGTGGAGGCCTTCATGCGCGGCGCGTCGGCAAAGCGCATATGATTCTCGATCAGCGCGAGCGTCTGGCGGCTCTCGTCGTTGGAGAAGCGGAAGCGGCGAAAGATATCGGCGGCAATCGCCACGCCGACTTCGACGTGACCGTCGAAGCGAATGCGCTCCGCCACGCGGAATGTGGCTGGCTTGCCCACATCGTGCAGCAGCGCCGCCCAGGCAAGCGTGAGCGGGCAGCCGGCCTCCAACTGCGCCAGCAAGCCGAGCGCGTGCAGCCAGACATCGCCTTCGGGATGAAATTGCGGCGGCTGCGCGACGCCCTTCATGCGGGCAACCTCCGGCAGCACTTCGGCGAGCAGGGCGGTCTCATCGAGCAACTCAAAGGCGCGGCGGGCGTGGCCTTCGGTGAGCATTTTGGTCAGCTCGTCGCGCACCCGCTCGCGGCTGATGGCGTGGGTTCTGGAGGCGAGACGGCGAATGGCGGCAAGCGTTCCGGCTTCGATCTGAAAGCCGAAACGGGCAGCGAAGCGAACCGCGCGCAGCATGCGCAGATGGTCCTCTTCAAAGCGCGCGGCGGGCTCGCCGATGGCGCGAAGGATGCCGCCGTCCAGATCATCAAGTCCGCCAACATGGTCGATGACAGCAGCGCGGAGAGCGGACGTTGGATTGAACAATTGCAATGGATCGAGCAGCAATCCGTTGATGGTGAAGTCGCGGCGGCGCACATCTTCTTCAGCGCTGAGGGTGTAGCGAACCGCATCCGGATGGCGGCCATCGGAGTAGGCGCCGTCGGAGCGGAAGGTGGCAACTTCCGTTACCACCTGCGGTGGGGCCAACGTTGCGGATTCGGCCTGATTAGCTTCTGCCGCACCGCGGGTGGCCACCAGCACCACGCCAAAGTGCGCGCCCACGGCGAAGGTGCGCGGGAAAAGATTGAGGACCACATCCGGCGTGGCGCTGGTGGCTACGTCGTAATCATGCGGCTCGCGGCCAAGCAGCAGATCGCGCACGCAGCCGCCGGCGAGATACGCCTCATAGCCCGCGTTGCGCAACTCCGCGATGATTTGCAAAGCCGCATCGAATGGGCGCGTGGTGGGCATAGTTTCAATGTATCTCAGGACGAATGTATTCTCCGCTTCCTGCCCCGTCAACCTCTCCGCAGAGTCGCTTCCCATCGACGCCATTTCGCGCTACTATTGCGGCAGTTGGTTTGGGAGGCTTTGCGTGAGGCTGCGCCGGTTTGGTTTTTTCATGCTCGTGATTGCTCTTGCGCCCGCGGTGGCTTTGGCGGGTAAACAGAAGCCCTGCGTGACTGCTGAGGAGGCCAGCAAACTCATCGACAAAGACGTTTGTGTCACGGCGCACGTCTATGACGTGGTCGAGCTGCCGGATGGGACGCGCTACCTGGATGTCTGCCCGCCTCAGACGCCCGATGAGCAGTGCCGCTTTACCATCGTGAGCCTGTGGGAGGATCGCGAGGATGTGGGCGAGCTGCGCAAGTACCGCGATATGGACGTGCAGGTGCGCGGGATTGTGCGGCCCATGCACGGGCGGGCGGGGATGGTGGTCAGCCATGCGCGGCAGTTCTACGGCGGTCCGCCCAAGTTCAAACCCAACCCGAGGCTGGCGCGCGGCTTCAACGCCGAGGAGAGCCGTCCGCCGATCCGCGATCCCAATCTGCGCGCGCAGGGCGGTCGGCGGTCTTTCATGAACTCGCGGGATCTGGAGGCGCTGCCGGGAAGGTAAGGACGGTTTGACATTTACGGGAGTCGTGTTTTTCTCATTTGATCCTCGAAATACGGGCTCAGCACATATTTGAGGCGCCGTCCCTACGGGACTCTGGGGGCCTTCTTGGTGGTCCTTTCCCACCGTTTCAACGGTGGGGATGGAGCATCCAGTTTATTTACACGGAGTCCTGTAGGGACGGCGCGAATTGAGACCAGACAACTTTGAACTTGGAACTGTGAACAGATCCTAAAACCCGCTCTTCGCCTCGGCCATCTCTCGCAGAATCGCTTCAGCGGCTTCCGCCGGATCAGCAGCCTGAGTGATGGGGCGGCCCACAACCAGGTAACTCGCGCCTTGTCGCAAAGCCTCAGCCGGAGTGGCGATGCGCTTTTGGTCGCCGACGGCGGCGCCTGTGGGGCGTATGCCGGGAATCACCAGCACGCCCTCGGGCCCGGTGAGTGCGCGCAACCCGGCCACCTCTTGCGGCGAGCAGACAAAGCCGCGTATGCCAGCCTCCAGTCCCATGCGCGCCAGTAGCTCCACCTGCGCGGCGGGCGCACGGTCAACTCCAATTGCGTGTACCTGATCCTGATCCATGCTGGTGAGGACCGTGACTGCCAGCAGCTCCGGCGGATCAGCTACCCCCTCCAGCGCGGCACGCGCGGCGGCGAGCATTGCCGGGCCTCCGGCGGCGTGCAGGGTCATCATCTTTACACCCAGGCGCGAGGCAGAGCGCACTGCCGCGGCCACGGTGTTGGGAATGTCATGCAGCTTGAGGTCGAGGAAGACCGAGTGTCCGCGCGCCGTTAGCAGTTCCACGATGGACGGCCCCGCTGCGACGAACAGCTCCAAGCCCACCTTGAACCACTGGCAGGAATTCTCCAACTGGCCAACCAGCACTTCGGCGGAGGCCGCGTCGGGCACATCCAAAGCAACGATCAGACGCTTGCGCGCCTCTTCAAGATAATCCACCTCAGGCATGCGGGCGGAGGCAAAGGACGGATTGAGCCGGTCGGGGATAGGCATGGCTCTATTCTAGAGGATGAGTGGTTGAACGCGGCATCAGACTCCGCATCCGTTACCATAAGCCTTGGAGGGGTCTGCTTTGAAGGGTGCCTTGAGCTGGATGCGTATCCGCGGAATGGCGCTTGTGGCGGTTGCCAGCCTGAGCTGGCCGTTTGCTGCCCAAGCCGAGGTGCACAGCAATCCGCTGAACCGCGACCCGCTGGTGCGCGAGGCCTTTCAGCACTTCTACAACCTCGACTATCCGGGCGCGGTGGAGCGCTTTGAGCGTTTTCATGCCGCGCATCCCGGCGATCCGCAGGCCACTGCGCTGCTGCTCGACGCCGAACTCTTTCAGGAGCTTTACCGGCTCGATCTGCTGGACACAACCTTCTATGCCAATGACGGCTTTCTCACCGGACGCCATGCCATCGAGGAGGATCCCAAAACGCGGGACCGGATTCTTTCGCTAGCCGATGAGGCCATTCGCGAGGCCGATTGGCGGCTCAACCGCAATCCCAACGACATTGATGCGCTCTACGCCCGCGGCTGGGTCTACAGCCTCAAATGCACCTATCTGGCGATGGTCGAGCGGGGCTATGGCGCGGGCTTCCGATTGGCCACCAAGGCCAAAGACGACGAGAATCGCGTGCTGCAAATGGATCCGGAGTATGTGGATGCCAAGCTGGTGGCCGGGGTTTATGAGTACGTAGTGGGCGCGCTGCCCTGGCCCTTCAAGTTTCTGATTGGTTTTGCCGGCATCACCGGCTCGAAGACCGAGGGATTGGCCATGTTGAACGATGCCGCCCAGCGCGGCGTGGTCACGTCGGTTGAGGCGCGCACGGTGATTGCCCTCTTTTTGCGCCGCGAAGCCCGTTACAAAGAAGCGATCCAGGTGGTGCGCGGCTTGAAGAACCAGTACCCGCACGACTTCCTTTTTTGTTTGGAAGAGGCCAATCTGCGCAAGGATGCGGGCGAGGGCATGGCGGCTGTGGAATCTTACCGGGAGTTGCTCGCCAGTAGCGCCAAACCGGGCTACTTTGCCGAGGCGCGGCTGGAGTTGGCCTACTTTGGCCTGGGCGATGCGCTGCGCGGCCAGCGCCACTACAGCGAGGCGGCGCAGGCCTATGAGCAGGCAGCCTGGACGAAGAACGTCAGCCCGGAGCTGAAGATTCGCTCGCTGCTTGCCGCCGGCGAATGTCGCGACTTGAATGGCGAGCGTTCGCTCGCCGTCAAGGACTATCAGTGGGCGATTGACGCAGGACCGAACACCAGCCGCGCCGACACCGCACGGAGACATCTGCGCGCGCCCTACAAGGAAAATTAGCCAACAGGCTGGAATGGAACCGGCACCGCTTCGCCTGCGTATCTACACAATGTTTACGCATTGGAGGAGGGTTTGACGATGGCCAATTTTTGTTCACATTGCGGGAGCGGGCTGCCGCCCACCGCGCGCTTCTGCTCAGTCTGCGGCGCGGTTGTGCCTGTAATTCCTTTTATTCCAGGCATTCCGCTGGTGCGCCCGATTGCCGGCCGAAAGATTGCCGGAGTCTGCGCGGGTTTGGCGCGTACCTATGGCTGGGATGTTTCGCTGTTGCGCATCCTTGCGGTGGTAACGTTTTTCTGCTCCGGCGGCATGATCTTTGTAGGCTATGTGGCCTGCTGGATCGGCATTCCCGAAGAGAGTATTCCCCTGGCCTAGGGAACCTCTGATTCATTTCTTTCTTTGCAGCAAAGATTCCCTCGGGGGCTAAAGCCGTGCCCTTTCAAAACAGCGACTTGTTCAGAGGCTCCCTGGGTTATTCTCTTTGGTATGAACGCTACCTATCAAAGCGACGGAGTGAAACTGGCGTACAGCGATAACGGGGTTGGCTTGCCGGTGGTCTTTTTGCATCCCACGCCGCTTGACGGCGCGTTCTGGCAGCCACTCACCGAGAGGCTGGCCGGCGTGCGCGCCATCGTTCCTGATTTGCGCGGTCACGGCGGCTCGGAGTTGGGCCAGTTGCCCAAGGGCGGCTTCACGCTGGTGCCCGATGCGCCTGTTCTGACCATGGAGCGCCTGGCGGCAGACGTCCTCACGCTCCTCGATCACCTGAAAGTGCGCACGGCGGTTTTTGCGGGCTGCTCCATTGGCGGCTATGTGCTGCTGGAGATTTGGCGCCAGGCGCCGGAACGTGTGCGCGGGCTGGCCTTTGTCTGTTCCAAGCCGCAGCCGGACGCCGAGGCCAACCTGCCCCGCCGCGCCGCGACCATCGCCCAGGCGCGGGCCGGCAAAAGCTCGGCGCTGTTTGACGGCATGGCCTTGACGCTGATCGGCGCCACGGCTCTCAGGCAACAACTGGAAATTGTGAGCCAGTTACGCGCTCGAATGACGTTGACCGCGCAAGCTCTGGTGGCCGTGCAGGCTGGACTGGCCACGCGCCCTGACTCGCTGCCCACCGTTCCCACCATCACCGTTCCGGTGCTGGCCATCGCCGGCGGTGAGGACTCTTCCGCCTTTCCCGCGGAGATGGACGCCTTCCAAGATGCGCCCGGCGGCTGTGACTTTCATCTGCTGACGGACGCCGGCCACTTTGCCGCCTATGAGCAGCCGGAGAAGGTTGCCGCGTTCCTTGATGAGTGGCTGCGCCAGTTTGAACTTCCCCACCTGGCTTAACCGGCTCACCGGGAGATGAAAGATTTTCCTAATCAGTTCAGCCGCATTCATGCAATATATTGGTTTGTATGAGAAGGCTGTGGATTCTTATTGCGATTCTGGTTTTTGCCGCCGGCGTTCAACTTCGCGGCCAATCCAGTGGCGTGCCGGGCGCAGAGTGGCAGCAATTGATTGCGCCGCAGAAGGCTGGCTGGTCGGCCAAAGACCTGGATAACATTCATATTTTTATTGAGCAGATCGGCTCCACATCGGCCATGATCGTGCAGCATGGCGTGGTGGTGGCCGCATATGGAAACGCGGAGCGCAAATCGAATCTGCACTCTTGCCGCAAGAGCCTGCTGAGCGCGCTGATCGGCATTGCCGTGGCGGAAGACAAGATCAATCTCAACGACACGCTGGAGAAGCTGGGCATTGACGACAAGAAGCCATCACTGACTCCGGAAGAGAAACAGGCTCGTGTGCTGGATCTGCTCGAAGCGCGCTCCGGCGTCTACCATCCAACCGTCTATGAGACCAAAGGAATGGAAGAACAGAAGCCGCCGCGCGGCTCTCATGCTCCCGGCACATTCTGGTACTACAACAACTGGGATTTCAACACGCTTGGATACATCTACGAACAAGCTACGGGCGAGAAGATCTTCGACGCGTTCTATCGAAGGATTGCGCAGCCGATTGGCATGCAGGATTTTACGCCCCGCGACGGTGAGTATTTCGGCGGTTCAGAGACGCGCTTTCCGGCCTATCTTTTTGATATGAGCGCGCGGGACTTTGCGCGCTTTGCGCTGCTTTATCTGCATGGCGGCAAGTGGAATGGCGTGCAGGTGGTTCCCGCTGATTGGGTGAAGGCCAGCATTACGCCCTATTCGGATACGCCGTCGGGCGGCTACGGTTATCTGTGGTGGACCGGCGACTCGGCCAGCGGCGCGCGCCCGGAGTACCAGTTTCCCAAAGGCAGCTTCTGGGCCGAAGGACATCTGGGGCAATATGCCGTGGTGGTTCCGTCGCTCGATCTGATTGTCGTCAATCGTGTGGACGAACGGCAGACCAAGCGCACGGTTCACAAAAGGCAGATGGCTCAGTTGGTGCGCATGGTGGCGGATGCCGCGCCCAAAAATTAACAGGATGTCCGCATGATTTGCTGGTAACCGGAGTGGCGCGCCCAACTCCTTGCCGGCTGTGGCGTGGACGTCCTCATCATGATTTATTTCCAATTGATGCGCTCCATGCACGAAGCAATTGCCAGTGAAGAGTGGATGAATTGGCTGCGCGGTGAGCGCGTAAGATGGAGCCTGGAGGCGCAAATGTTCACCCCGCAACCGATAGGATTTGTCCGCTCACCCTTCAACGATGCCGCCAAAATCCCTAAAGGCCTAGGCGCGCAACATCCGGAAGAAGGCGTGCTGGAGATTCTGCCAGAATTTGCCGCCGGGCTCACCGACATTGAGGGCTACTCGCATCTGTTCGTTCTGTGGGCCTTTGACCGCTCTGATGGCTTTGATCTGATGGTTACGCCGCCTACCGACAGCCGCCCGCATGGCCTCTTCACCACGCGCTCGCCGCGCCGTCCCAATCCCATCGCATTGACCGTGGTTGAACTGCTCCGCCGCGAAGGCGCTCTGCTGCACGTGCGAGGTATCGATATGCTGGACGGCACGCCTATCCTGGACATCAAGCCTTATCTTTCCAACATTCCCGAAGAGAAGCTGCGCCGTGGATGGCTGGCCGAGGCGGAAGCGCGCCAAAGCTGAGCCTGTCACTCGCCAACGATGCAGACCTTGGCAATTCGGAGGGCTGGGCCGCTCTGCATTGTCCGAGCATCCAGTGGAGAAAATCACGGCGACGCTGCGAGAGGTTGGTCGCCCACAGCACTTCGTCTTTACCGGCCTCGCTGACCAGTTGCGTGCCCAGCACAAAATCCTTGTTCTGGTTGCCGGCCAGCGATTGCGCCAAACGCCGCGCCCGTTCGGTCATCCCTTCATCGTTGGGATTGTAATAGCCGCGATAGATGGCCTCGGCCAGACAGCGCTGGAAGAAGTGGTCGGCGGCTGCCCGTCCGGTTTCCATCATCTCTTCGGTGGCCAGCTTCTTTCCCTCGAAGAGCTTCTCCGGCGCCTGCACCAGCTCGTGCGCCAGATTGAAGTCGCCTTTGAGCTGCTGCCCGATCAGCGGCAGATGAAAATCGATGCGCAAAATCCAGCGCAGCAAGCGCAGCGGCTCCATGGCCATGGTGACGCGATTGATGAGCGGCCACTCCCAATGGCCGTCGGGCATCATCATTGCTTCGCGATCCGCGCGGGTCATTTTGTCCCAAAGATCAAACTTCTTCAACAGCTCCAGATGGGTCCTGCGGGTGGTGGGTTCAAAGCCCGGCGGAAGCACCTTCTCTTTGAGGTATTTTTCACTTCCCGCGCGGTCCACCATGGCCGCAATGATCAGCGCAATCCCGGCAAAGCCGGTGCGCAAAGCCTTCAGTTCCTCCTCCGTCAATGTGCGCCGCGGCGGCTGCGGAGCGGGCGCAATGTGCAAGGTTTCGCCGGCCTGTTTGGAATTGCGGTTGAACCACCAGGCGATGGGAATCACAATGGGCAGAATGAACCATGCGCCCAAGCCCCAAATCCAGATCAGGTAGCCGATGCACAGCGCCGGCGCCATCACGAGAAGGCCCAGGCGCAGAAGATGTGTGCGGGCGCGCTTGTCTTTGTGCGCGCGCATCAGGCTCTGGCTGGCCTCAATCCAAGTGGCTTTGCGCAGAATGGTGCGCCAATAGGCACTTTTGAAGAGGAGACGAAAAAGTGAGTACATGGCTATGCCGATGATAAATGAAGATTCGCCGCGATAAATGATGTAATCTCAAGAGTGAATTCAATTTTAAGGAAGATGCTCTTGTCTCTTCAAACGCTATCCTCGCCGCGTCCTTTTCTAGTGCCGCAACTCGGCGGCACACTGCATTGCGGCAAAGTTTCCGTGGAGGCGCTCGCCAAGCGCCACGGGACGCCGCTCTATGTTTATTCCGCCGATCAGATCATCGAGCGGCTGCGCCTCTTTCAGCAGGCCTTTGGCCAACGCGAGCATCTGGTTTGCTATGCGATGAAGGCCAATTCGTCGCTGGCGATTCTGAAACTGCTGGCCGATGCCGGCGCGGGCTTTGACATTGTCTCGGGCGGCGAACTGGAGCGCGTAGTGGCCGCCGCGCCCGAGGCCGTCAGCCGCGTAGTCTTCAGCGGCGCGGGCAAGACCGAGGCCGAGATCGACCGGGCGCTGAAGCTGGGCATTCTCGAATTCAACGTGGAGAGCGCGGCGGAGCTGGAAATGCTCGCCGCTCGCGCGGCCAGGCTCAAACGCAAGGCGCGCTTTGCCCTGCGCGTCAATCCCGATGTCTTTGCCGAGACGCATCCTTACATTTCGACCGGACTCAGAGAGCACAAATTCGGCGTCGATATCAAGCAGGCTCTGGCGATTTACAAAAGCGCCGTCGGCAATCCATGGCTAGAGGCGCACAGCGTCAGCGTGCATATCGGCTCGCAGATTCGCTCGGCTGATCCCTTCGGCGCGGCGATGGAACGGGTGATGAAGCTGGTGGGCCAACTGAAGCGCGCGGGCATTCAGGTAGCAGCCGTGGATGCGGGCGGCGGCCTGGGCGTTGATTATCACGCAGGTAAATTTGACGCGGCGGCCGCCGTGCGCAAGTACGCAGCCGCGGTTGAAAGAGCTCTTGGCGGATTTGAAGGCAAGCTGATGATGGAGCCGGGGCGCTTCCTGGTGGCTCAGGCCGGGGCGCTTGTTACGCGCGTACTTCAAGTCAAGCGCAACGGCAAAAAGACCTTTGTGATTACCGACGCCGCGATGAACGACCTGATCCGGCCGGCGCTCTATCAAGCGCATCACGAGATTGTGCCGGTGCGCGAGAGGGAAGGGAAGCAGTTGACCGTGGATGTGGTGGGGCCGATTTGCGAGTCGGGCGACTTCTTTGCCCACGACCGCAAGCTCGCACCGCTGGAGCCGGGGGATCTGATTGCGATCCTCGACGCCGGAGCTTACGGCATGGCGCAGAGCTCGAATTACAACACGCGCCTGCGTCCCGCCGAGGTGCTGGTGGAGGGCGCAACTGCTCGCCTCATCCGCCGCCGCGAGACGATGGCCGACCTGCTCGGGCCGGAGATTTACTGAATCATCTTTCTATGGGTGCTCTTGATAACCAGCGATATGATTTGAAGTGAGGTTGCCATGGATGAGAACCGCATCACCATCGAGCCTGGGAAGCGCTCCGGCCAACCATGCATCCGGGATTTACGTATTACGGTCCGAGAGGTTTTCGACTGGTTGGCGAAGGGAGCCAGTGTAAAGCAAATACTCGCCGACTACCCGGAGTTGGAAGCAGCCGATTTCCCTGCGGTCCTCAAGTACGCCGTGAGTGTGGGATGGCGTGCAACGCCATAAAACTGATATTCAATAGATGATTCTCAGTAAGCATGAGGAGGTTAGCCATTAAGAAGACCAGCATTGCTGTATTGTTGTTAATCTTCTTGAGCCCAAACGTTCGCTCTCTGGAGCCAGCGCCACAACTCTTGACTCAGGCTATACATTGTCTAGCTGTCAAAAGTTTTCTCCCATCATCCGGGACTAATAAATTAAGTTTCGGGTACTATTTTGATGAAAAATCCTATCCAGGAGAGAAAGTTCTCTATGTAGTAAACTTCGCTTCTCCAACCAGATCAAATGGATTGGTCTTTGCACTCTTTTTATCGCAAGACAACAATCATCAAGTTTTTAATATTCAAAACAATGCCAGTTTTGTTTTATCCAAAGATGATGTGCATGGCGTATCTTTTGTAAATCCGCCATTAGGAGGCGGATGGACGCAGGAACGTCTCGCTAATGCTATCGATCAGATTGAGAAGCAACCCAGGTTTACTGTCTCTGTAAGAGATTTCCTCGCCGCTGACACTTCTACTAGTTGTGAATCGTATACCGACCCGCAGCCGAAGGAGGGCGATAAATAATTATAGATAGTTTTCGAGAACGAGACATCAAACATAAATGAAAGAGAGAGGTTACAGATGGCGAAGGTCACACTGGTATTTGCGGTTCTTTTGATTGCCTTAGGGTTGGTTGGCTACATCGGCACCGGCAGCGCGCACCCCACCGCGTTGATTCCCGCCTGGATCGGCCTTGCGCTGGGCCTCTTTGGCTGGCTGGCGATCAGCCCCGATGAGCGGCGGCGCAAGCTCTTCATGCATATCAATGTGACCATCGGCTTGCTGGGCGCCATCGGTGCAGCTGCCGAGTTGATTCGTAGCGCTCACGCGAATCTTCTGGCGCACCGAGCGCCGGATCTCTGGGCCATGTACTCGAAGTGGTCACTCGAAGTGCTTCTGTTCCTCTATGTCGTCCTCTGCGTGCGCTCCTTCATCGCCGCGCGGCTTTCAGGGAAGGTCTAACGCATGGCAAGCATGGGACACGGTGGAATAAGCAGTATGAGCGCGCGCTCTGAACGCACGCCGCACGGACGCAGCGCGCGCGCCTCAGCGGTGGACAGCCCAAAGAAAAAGCCAAGCATCAAGAAGCTCTGGCCGCAAGTCAAGACGCTGGTTCGCCCGCGTCTGGGGCTGCTCGTGGCCGGTATGGCGCTGATGGTGGTCAACCGCGTGGCGCTGCTGGTGATGCCCTACGTCTCCAAGCCGCTCATGGACAAGGTGCTCAATCAGGATCACCCGCATCCAGAGCTGTTGCCCTACATCATCGCCGCGGTATTTACGGCCATGGTGGTGCAGGCGGTAACATCGTTCGCTCTTACCCAACTGCTCTCCAAGGCCGGCCAGCGGCTGATTGCCGAGATGCGCCGCCAAGTCCAGCGCCACGTCGGACTACTCTCGGTCAGCTACTACGACGCGAATCGCACCGGCACGCTTGTTGCCCGCATCATGACCGATGTGGAAGGCGTGCGCAATCTGGTCGGTACCGGGTTGGTGGAGTTTGTCGGCGGGCTCTTCACAGCGGTATTGGCTTTTATTTATCTGCTGCACCTCAGCGCGTCCGTCACTTTAACGGCCTTTGCCGTGATGGGCGCTTTTGTCTTTGTGCTGCAATACGCCTTCAGGATTATCCGCCCCATCTTTCGCGAGCGCGGCAAGATCAACGCCGAGGTCACCGGCCGCCTCACTGAGTCGCTGGGCGGCGTGCGGGTCATCAAGGGCTATCACGCGGAGGAGCGCGAGGCTGGCGTCTTTACGCTCGGCGTGGACCGCTTGCTCGCCAATGTGATGAAGTCGCTGACCATGACCAGTGCTTTGGCCGCGACTGCTACCACGGCCATTGGCCTGCTGACGGCCATCGTGATGAGCATGGGCGGGCATTTGATTATGGCCCACCGCTGGACCTTTGGCGACTACCTCAGCTACAACATGTTTCTGGTCTTCATGACCGCGCCGATCTTTCAGATTGTGGCCATCGGTACGCAACTGACCGAAGCCTTTGCTGGACTGGATCGCACCAATGAGATCATGTCCGAACTGGAAGAGAATCAGACGCCCGGACGCACCGAGAAGATGCCTCTCATTCAAGGCACGGTGCGCTTTGAAGATGTCGAGTTTGCTTATGACGCGGACAAGCCGGTTCTGCACGGCGTCAGCTTTGTGGCCGAGCCGGGAACGGTGACCGCGCTGGTGGGTTCGTCCGGTTCGGGCAAGTCCACCATCATCAGCCTCCTATGCGCCTTTCACACGCCTACCAAGGGCCGCATTGCCGTGGATGATGTGGACCTGTCGCATGTGGACCTGAACACCTTCCGCACGCAACTGGGCGTGGTCTTGCAAGAGTCGTTTCTCTTTGACGGAACGATCCGCGAAAATATTCTATTTTCGCATCCCGATGCCACCGAAGAGGAGTTTCTTTTCGCCTGCCGCACGGCGCGCGTGGACGAATTTGCCGAGCGATATGAAGAGGGGTATGAGACGATTGTCGGCGAGCGCGGCGTGAAGCTCTCGGGCGGCCAGCGCCAGCGGCTTTCCATCGCTCGCGCATTGCTGGCTGAGCCGCGCATACTCATCCTTGATGAGGCCACCAGTTCGCTTGACTCAGAGTCGGAAGCCATGATTCAAGCCGGGTTGAATCAGTTGATGCAGGGCCGGACGACCTTCGTGATTGCTCACCGGCTTTCAACGATTCGGCGCGCCGATCAGATTCTGGTAGTCGAGGGCGGGCTGATCGTCGAGCGCGGCAACCATGCGGAACTCTACGCGCTGCGCGGCCGCTACTACGACCTCTACACGCGCCAGCATGGGTTGGAGGCGAATCTCTTCCTCGCGCCCGGTGAGGGCGATTCCGTAGACGAAATCAGTGAGTGAGCCGCGAAAACTCAGCTCGACCAGGTCGTTCTCGCATCTACCATAGACTCCCGTGCCCCATCCATTCCGCGTTTTTTAGAGGAATGGGTGGGTAACTAACTAAATCTCGCTCTACACTATTTCCGAAAACCCTCTAAACAGCCTGAAAAACTATACAAAGAGTCCAGCAGCGTCAGGGCACGACTTTAGTCGTGCCGATAACGCCCATAGAATCAACGGGGCTTTAGCCCCTGCGGGATGTTTTTCTGGCAACTCCGCCATCGCCGCCGTCCACACGCGCGCAGCCAGCTCCGGCATCGGGTCCAGGCCGAGGACTTTCTATTCAACAATGACATGATTTGAATCTTCCAGAGACCCCGTGCTCCATCCATTCCGCGTTTTTTGAGGTGTCAACCATGCCTCTCGTTGGGCAGCACGAGACGCTTTTCCTTGAAGAGCGCCAAGCAGATTGCAACGGCTTCGGCATCCAGCAGGATTCCGGCCTGCCGCTCCAGCTCTTGCAGCACCTCGTTCAACTCAATCGCGCGCCGGTAGGGGCGGTCCGAGGCCATGGCTTCCATGATGTCGGCCACGGTCAGGACGCGTGCTTCGGGTAGAATGGCTTCTCCATGCAGGCCAAAGGGGTAGCCGGAGCCATCGAGTTTTTCGTGGTGCTGACGAACGATCTCGGCAATCGGCCAGACCGACGGCACATCCCGCAGAATGGCGTATCCGGTCTCAGGATGGGCGTTGATGATGTTACGATCCGCGGCGGTCAATTTGCCCGGCTTGGTCAGGATCTCCGAAGGAATGGCGATTTTGCCAATATCATGCACCAGGGCGGCGATGCGCAGCCCTTGCAACCGCTCCTCCGGCCAGCCCATCTCTCTGCCAATGGCCACCGCGATCTCCGCTACCCGGCTTTGATGACCGGATGTGTACGGGTCGCGCATCTCCATGGCGGTGACGATCGGCGATACCATGGCCGACATGGCGTCGGCCAATTGTCTCTGCAACTTCTCCAGGCGTCTACGCTCTGTTTGCAAGAGCTGTTCTCGCTCCAGAGAGTGGATGCCATGGCCGATCTGCCCGGCCAGGTGTTCAAAGACCTCAATCGCCGAATGCTCAAAGGCCTTGGGATAGCGTGAGTAAACCATCAAGGCACCCATTCTGCCGGCCTCGATGGAAAACGGAATCGCCACGCTGGATCGAATATTGGCGCGGCGGGCTTTCTCACGCCAGGGAAGGAAAAATTCCGCCGTCTCACTGTCTTCCAGAAGCTTCACCTTGCCGGTGCGAATACAGATGCCTGTCGGGCCTTGTCCCTCGATACGATCTTCCGCCCAACTGACATGCAAATCATTCACGTAGTCCACTCCGCTGCCTGCCGCGGCGGTAATCCGAACGGTTTTTTGCGGATCATCTTCGGCAATGCCGATCCATGCCAAGGCGTACACGGATTGGCTTGTAATCGCTTCGCAGATCGATTGCTTCAGCTCATTCAGCGTCTCCGCGCGTCCCAAGGCCAGCGCCGCGCCGGCATAGGCTGAAAGCGCCCAGTTCTGTGTGGAAAGCATGGACTCTGTTTCCACCTGACCGGAGATGTCTGCATAAACGCATATAACCACGCGCTTGCCGCACAGCAAGATAGAGGTGGAGGATGATATGGCGACGCGCCTGAGTGTGCCATTTTTACAACGGAGATGAAGGCCAGAGTCAGAAAAGGGATAGGGAACACCCAGAAGAAGTTCAGCCTCGACTTGTTCGCGCTCGGCCTCAGGGTGCAACTGCTTGATCGTGATCCCCATCAGTTCGCTTAAACTGTAGCCGGAGAGCGCTTCGGCGCCTGGATTGGCATCCACCAGACGCCCACTTTCGCAATCAATGGCAAAAATGGCTCCTGGCGCATTCGACCAGCACAATTCAAAAAAGCTGCGCAACTCGCCGGCACTCATCGTTTGGGTCAACGGAGTCAGTGAATCGGCTGAGATGCCTGCCGGAAGTTGAAGCGAACCTGTCATCCAAGGCAGATTATCGGCAAACTCCGGCTGAACTCGAACCATTTCGCACACTTTTCTGAAAAATTCTTATATCCAGACGATTTGGCCTCTTCTTGATGATTACACTCATTCGGCAATGAAAGAAGCGCAGTTGAGGGGAATCAGGCGCTACGGCGTCAATTTCAAAAAGGCCACGCCGTAACCGGGCAGCGTGATGTTTATCCGTACGGTCAGAGGCAAGCTGACTGGCGCTGGTTGCGCGCTGGCGCTGGTGGCTGCGTCGATGGTCAGCAGCGTCGCGGAAGAAAAATATCCAAAGCTGGATAGATCCACCACCACGGTCCGCGGGTCGCCATTCCCGTTGTTGTCGGCGGGCGCGTGAACAGCCCGGTCGGCCACCATCACAGTCACCGCGCCCGCGCTGTCTTCGGTCGCCAGCGTCTCCACGGTCGTGGTGTCGGTTGCGCTCAGGGCAAGGATATTCGGCCCCGGCGCGGCGGGCGTCGAGGGAAAGTAACTAGCGAGCGCCTGGTCCACCCAGTAACTCAAATAGGTGTTGCCGCTGCCATCCACTTCGCCGTACTGCTGATCACCGGTGTAGGACCAATGGTAAAGCGCGCGGTTGCCTGCCTTGCCCAACTGCGAAAAGACATACGGCCGCCAAGCGGCAAAGAAGGCGCTGGTCCCGCGATGGTCGTCGACAAAGACCTGGCCGGGATTGCACTCGCTCATGCCGTTGTTGCTCCAATCGGCATTCACGTTATTCTCCGTTACCCAAAGTTGCAGGTTGGCCAAGTCCGGGCGCGCCGCGATCTCCTGGTTAAAGTAAATTACATTGGCGGGGGCCTGCGGGACCGTGCTGAACAGCGTCACGTCCGAATCCGACTGGTTGCAGGTGGCGTAATAATGCGCGGAGAGAACATTGACCTGTGTGTTCACTCCACCGGCGTTGGCAGGCGCCAGAAAGACGGGCAGCCAGGTCATCGGATCGCCTGCGTCACCAGTGCCGAGGCCCCAATCGGAAAATTCAATTGCCGAGATCTTGATGGTCGGATCGACCGCCAGCATCGCCGGGACCGTGACGTTGTAAAGCGCCGTGTACTGGGCGGCAGAGAGTCCGTTGAGATTCGGCTCATTGAAGATGCCCCACCAAGTGATGGGATAGCTGCTGGGCGATTGAAAGTGCGTTCCGCCCCAATCAAAGCCGCCTTTGTTATAATAACGGACCATGTTCGCCGCATATGCCGCAAAATCCTGCGCGTGGTTGGCCACATCCAGTTGGCCGTTGCTGTTGCACATCCATGGCGGCGCCGTGGCCAACTGCATCTCCGGGCTGTGATCGGCGGAGGCCAGTACAGGCTGCACCGTCTGATCGGCGACGGTGAAATCCCAATCGCTGGCCGTCCCGGTATTGGTAACCATGGGAACGCCCTCGGGAGTGGTGATTTGCAAGCGAATGTGTTGCGTACCGAGCGCGGTCATGGTGTTTTCCAGCGCAGTTTGATTCGTCGCGAAAAAGTCGCCGTCCCACTCTGACACATAAAAAGAGGTGGCCATGAACTGCTCGAGGCGGCCATTCACGCCCAGCGTTGTGTCCACCGAGTTGCCCACCTTGGCCACTACGGCGCTGACCAGCGTGAAGGTTTTAGAGGCGGTTTGTCCAGAGAGAGTCGCCTGCACGGTCGGCGTGTAGCTGCCCGCCGCGGCCGCCGCGCTGCCGGTGAAGGTCAGCGTTCCCCCTGAGCCCGTGGCCGCGAACTGCGCTGTCACGCCACCAGGCAGGCCGCTCACCGTCACATTGGCCTGGCCGCTGGGACCGCTCACGGTCACCGCGAGCGTCGCGGCTGTTCCATCCTGCGGCGCAATCACGGTGGCGCCGCCCAGCGAGATTGATAGTGGAGTGGAAGGGGCTGAACCGCCACATCCAAAGGAGGCCAGCAATAGCCCCGCCGAAATTACCGTAAAAAGGAACCGAAGCCTGGAGCTCATGCGCCTCACCTGTCCAAAATTCACGATTTGAATTTGTAGGAACAAGTCTACGACTTCAGCGAACTTTGTCAACTGCGAGGCTTGGCATCCAGCGGAATGGCCACCTGCTCGACGATCTCCAGGCCAAAGCCCACGAGCGCGGGAATGTGCATCGCCGTATTCGACAGCAGCCGGATGCGCCGGATTCCCAGATCAGAGAGAATCTGGCCGCCCAGGCCAATGGCGCGCAGATTGCGCCCGGTGCGCGCCTGCTGACCCTCCCGCGCGCGCAGCTCCTGATGCAGCACCAGCCGCCCAATCTCCTCCGCCGAAGAATTGGGTGCCCCCGGTCTCGATTTTGAGACCGGGGATTCCACGCTCTCCACAACCGGCGAACCGTCAATCTCAAAGCCCCGCGAGGTGCTGTGCAGGTAAACCACCACGCCGCAACCCTCTTCGGCAATCATCCGCATCGACTGATCCAGCGTCTCGCGGCAGCGGCAATCGGCGGCAAACAGATCGCCCGCCGTGCAGCGGGTATGCACCCGCACCAGCACCGAGCGCTCGCAAGGCGGACGCAGCGCCGACTCGCTGGAAGGCATGGCCGCCAACTCGCCCGGAGAATCCACTACCGCAGGCCCGCAAAGAAAGGCTGGGCAATCCTCGCAAAGATCGCCGCGCACCAGAGCGATGTGGCTTTCGCCGTCGTTCAACTGGCTCTCGTAGGCGATCATGCGGAACTCGCCGTAGCGCGTCTGGATGCGGCTCTCGCCGGCGCGCTTGATCGTCCGCTCGTGGCGCAGGCGGAAGCGGATCAGCTCGGCCACGGTCAGAATCCGCAGCCCGTGCTCCTGGCAAAAGGGAATCAGATCAGGAATGCGCGCCATCTCGCCGTCGTCGCGCATGATCTCACAGATCACGCCGGAGGGATTCAGCCCCGCCAACCGCGCCAGGTCAACCGAAGCCTCGGTCTGCCCCGCCCTCACCAGCACGCCGCCCCGCCGCGCCCGCAGCGGAAAGATGTGCCCCGGCCGCGCCAGATCCGCCGCCGTCGAACGCGGATCAATCGCCGTTTGAATGGTGTGCGAACGGTCCGCCGCCGAGATCCCGGTGGTCACCCCTTCGCGCGCCTCAATCGTCTCGGTAAAGGCCGTGCCAAAGCGCGAGGTGTTCTGCTGAGTCATCGGAAAGAGCCGCAAAGCATCGGCGCGCTCCTCGGTCAGCGTCAGGCAGATCAGCCCCCGGCCAAACCTGGCCATGAAGTTGATCGCCTCCGGCGTCACAAACTCGGCGGCCAGCGTCAGGTCGCCCTCATTCTCGCGGTCCTCGTCATCGACCACAACCACCATGCGCCCCGCGCGGATCTCGGCAACCGCGCCGGGGACGTCAATAAAAGAAGACTCAAAGCTGCGTGTGGATTCTGCCATCGTCTCCTCCATTTTCGCCGATGGGAGGGGCAAGGCGCAAAAGAACGAGCGTCTTGTCTCAAAAGCTCGACTACTGAATGATCCGTCATTCTGATAAATGATCCGTCATTCTGATAAATGATCCGTCATTCTGATAAATGATCCGTCATTCTGATAGATGAACTGTCATCCTGATAAATGAACTGTCTTCCTGATAAATGAACTGTCAACCTGATAAATGAACTGTCATCCTGAGCGGAGTTGGGCGCGTTTTCTGCGCCCAACGCAGTCGAAGGACCTGTGGTTGTCTCTGCTTTGTATCAGGGCACGACTTCAGTCGTGCCGCAAGACGCTGATAATAAAGGTTGGGCTTTAGCCCCTGCGGGATGTTTTCCGTGGATTTCACTCGTACTTAGACCCTTTTTCCGTAGCCTGTTTAGTCGTGCCGCAAATGGCTCAAAATGAGCTGGGCATTAGTCCTTGAGGAATGTTTTATCAAGAAATCAGGTTTTGTTCAGAGGTTTCTTGATGAATATATCCGCTATCTCGAAGACGGTCTCGAACCCGAACATAAGATTAGTAAAACGACCCACCTAATAGCTCGGTAGCTCTCACCTTAAGGTCGAGGTACTCATTAACTTTAGAGATTGGTAACACTTCAGAGGTACAGTCAAGGAGGCTACCGAGAGAAAGCAGTATTGGTATGACGGAACCTGGCTCAACTGCAATTCTGAACTCGCTTTGGTAAGCGAAGGCTGATCGCTTGCGGAATCGTCCCACCTCTCCAGAATATTCTTCAGGATCAAAGTATTCAACCAGCTTAGATTGGAAATGATTAAGACCAGCGTTTCTTGCGGCCTCAACAGCACGGTCTAAAAACTCTTCAATCTTCGTAACATCTATAAATGAATCCCCAAATTGAAAATTTTGCTGGCTTACGGATTTTCCGTCCACTAGGTTTATTGCGGCAAACATACAATATACATTGCACCATGCAGTTTCACCATTTGCTAAACGAATTTGTCCTCTTATATTTGCGGGGTCGATGGCGTGCAGACCAGCGCCTCCACCATCGAATACAAGACGTTTAAGGCGATGGAGCTGGATGATTTCTGATGTTCCTTCAAACTCGTCGCTTCTTGCCATATCTGATTCATATTTGGTGAACTCATCCAGCGGTCTCATAAATAATAATCCATCATTGCGAAGCGATTCTAAGTGCTCCCTTTTGCCAAATTTAAAGAGGCCATAGATTGGCTGTTCTGTTTCTCTCATTTTTCACCTCGTCGTGCAGATTTATGATTACGATTTTGTTCAAAAAAGTTCTTTGGAATAATTGATTGAGGGCATAAACTACCAAGAAATATATCTGTTAATATTCGCTGCAACGAAAAATAGAATGATATTAACAAAGAAGGAATGCCGATTATGAGGTGCGATAAATGCTATTCGCGCAACTGAATTCCAAACCGGAATTACAGTTCCTTTCAGCCAAGCATTATTAGCACGGATTTGAAGTTCGTTGATAGTTTGAAGTTGGATGGCCTCGCCTTGCATTCCGAATGAAGATTTTAGTGGGATGATGATCAAATCGATTCCCTGTTCGTGGATGTGCGCAACGTTATATCTTGCCATCAAACTCACCTCAAAATTCAATCTGAATAGAAATTGAATCGAATTCAGATTGAATAAGGATCAATATTACGTTAAATCGAAGTGGAAAAGTGGTTCGTAATATTGCACAACTATATACTGTCTCGTATATTCCTAATCAGGTTTTCTGCAAATCTCTCCGGCATGGTGAACTATTGGGAACACCAAGTCAAGATTCACGGACATCAGAAAGTTCAATTCTAGTAGTTTTTCTAATCCCAGCAGCAAAGCGCATACCATGAAACAATCTTTCGGAAGGGAGCGGTTACATAGGTCAAATGGATCGTATCACCCGGAATCCCGCAGTCATGGATATCAGAGTCTTTAATTGAAATTCATTCGTCGCTCTTTGCAGATCATTCCCCCTCCGCTTGGTAGACTGCGCAACAGGATCGAATTCCGGGCGCGGGAGGCAAAAAACAGCCCGTACCCCACCCCCCCACCCTGTGGGCGCCTCTTTTCGACACCCAGTATATCTATAAATAGTTCTTAAACAATAGCTTACATTCCTAACCTGTTGACGAATCAGTAAACTCAAACCCTGTTTTTCGCCCATTTTCGGCTTGGTTTCAGGCTTAAATTAACCGGAAATCGGCCAACTCAAGAGGTTTTCACATATAAATCGAATGTGGCTGCCAATCCGGAAACTCCGCCATCAGCCTTCAAGGCAACAGCCTCAAAGCCGCAACGCCTGCCTCGATCAGAACGGACGTGCAGGAACAGGTCTCTATCTTCCGCTTTTGCGCAGCAACGGCGTAAGCGCCGTTAGCAGCGTACGCGCAATCAGCTGCGAGCCTTTGGCCGTCGGATGAATGCCGTCGGCTTGAATCGTATCCGGCTTGCCGATCAAATCCTTGTAAATCATCGGCACAAAAACCGCGTGGTGCTTGGCCGCCAACTCGCGGAAGAGCCGCTCGAAGCTGGCAATGTAATCCGGTCCGTAGTTGGGCGGCAGCGTGATTCCGGCTAGCACTGCCTTGATATGCGCCTGGTCGAAGGCCGTCAGCACGGCGTCCAGATTGCGCCGCGTCTCGGCAAGCGGCAGTCCGCGCAGGCCGTCGTTGCCGCCGAATTCGACGATGACGATGGCTGGGTGCAGCAGCAGAATCGCGCGCACTCCGGCGGCGGCGTCCTTGGTCGTTGCGCCGCTGGTTCCCTGGTTGACCACTTTGTAGCGATAGCCGCGCGCATCGAGATCGCGTGCGAGCGCATCCGGATAGGATTCGCCGCTCTGCAAACCATAGCCCGCGGTGATGCTGTCGCCGTAGCAGACCACGAGCGGACGAACGGCGGCTGGCGGCTGCGCGGTCAAGGCAAGGGCGGCCGACAGAAACACTCCCAACGAAACAATCAGGCTGCGCAATACGTACACAGATACAGTGTAGCGAAACGCGGGTCCTTCGACTCGCTGCGCTCGCTCAGGATGACAGAGATTGGGAGTTGTCAGGGAGGCCGACCGCTTGATTGAAGTTCGGGATGCAAAGAAGTGGATACAGAACGGCGCGCGCCGCGTGGAGATTCTGAAAGGGATCACGCTGACGATTCCCGCCGGGCAATTCGTCGCCATCGTTGGCGCCAGCGGAAGCGGCAAAAGCACGCTGCTCGGCCTGCTGGCCGGCCTGGACACGCCCAGCTCCGGCGAGATTTGGCTCGACGGCGTGCCGATCCACAACCTGGCCGAGACGGAGCTGGCGACGGTGCGCGGCGCTAAGATCGGCTTTGTCTTTCAGTCGTATCAGTTGATTGCCACGCTCACCGCTCTGGAAAACGTCCTGCTGCCTTATGAGCTGAACAAGGAAGGCAGCGGCATTGCGCAGGCGCGGCGGCTGCTGGACGAGGTTGGCCTCGCCGAACGCGTCGATCACTACCCGGTGCAACTCTCCGGCGGCGAGCAGCAGCGCGTGGCGCTGGCTCGCGCCTTTGTTGTTGAGCCGCCGATCGTGATGGCCGACGAGCCGACCGGCAATCTGGACTCGGCCAACGGCAAGCTGGTGCTGGATCTGCTGCTGGAACGCAACAAGCGCGCCGGAACTACGCTCGTTCTGGTTACGCATGACCCCGAAGTGGCCAGCCGCGCCGACCGTAAAATTGTGCTGCGCGACGGGCTGATTGTCGAAGACACATGGGCCTCGGCGGCTTCAGACCAGGAGAACCATGGCTAAGCGCGCACTCAGTTGGAAGCGGGCAGGAGCCATTGGCTGGCGCGATCTGCGCTCCGCGCCGGGCAAGTTTGCCTTTGTGGTGCTCTCGGTGGCTGTGGGCGTGGCGGCGCTGGTGGGCGTGCGCGGCTTCAGCGACAGCTTCAAGCGGACCCTGGGAACCGAGGCGCGTTCGCTGATGGCCGCCGACTTGAGCGCTCGCATCTATCGTCTGCCAACCGCGGCGGAAACAGCCAAGATCGCCGCAGTTGCGCAGCAAAACGGCCTGCGAACAACTTGGATTACCGAGACTGTCTCCATGGCCTCGGTGCCGCCCGATCCGGTTCCGCTGCTGGTATCGCTCAAAGCTGTCGATCCCGCTGACTATCCCTTCTACGGCACTGCCGATCTGGAACCGGCGATGAGCCTGCCTGAGGCTTTGGCGGGCGACTCAGTGGTCGTAGCCGAGGAGTTTCTCATCCGGCTGAATGCGCGCGTAGGCCAGACGCTGCGGCTCGGCGGAAAGAATTATCGCATCACGGCGATCCTCAAGCAGGAGCCGGATCGCATGAACTCGATGGCCGCCATGGGGCCGCGGGTGATGATCTCGCAAGCAGCGCTCGCCTCCACCGGCCTGATCGCTCCCGGCAGCCGCTCCAGCCAGCGCCTGCTGATGAAGCTGCCACCCAAGGCCGACCCCGTGGCTCTACGCAAGCTGGTCGAGGCTGCGCTGCCCGATGCGCAGGTGATGGACTACCGCGAGGGCAATCCGGCGCTGAGTCAGGGTCTGGACAACGCCACTGCGATCCTGAGTCTGATCTGCCTGGTGGCCATGGTCCTCGGCGCAATCGGCGTGGCCATGGCCATGCACGCCCATCTTGAGCAGCGCATGGATATGCTGGCCATTCTCAAGGCTGTCGGCGCCAGTTCGAGCGATCTGCTGCGCATCTTTCTGCTGCAAACGCTTGGCCTCGGCCTCGCCGGAGGTCTCGTGGGCGTGGCCGCAGGCGTGGGCGTAATGGCCGCGCTGCCTGCCGTCTTCGGCAAGCTGTTGCCGGTTCATGCACAACTTGAGTTTCCCTGGCGCTCGGTCGCCGCCGGCCTGGGAACCGGCCTGCTGACCACGCTGCTCTTCTGCCTGCCGCCGCTGTTGGATGTGCGCGCCGTGCGTCCTGTGCTGGTGCTGCGGCGCCTGGTGGAGCAAGGGCCAACCGGCTTTCTTGGCTGGCTGCAAAAATGGTGGGCGCGCCGATTGCAACTGGGCATCGCCGCACTGGTGGTCGCGCTACTCGGCGCAATTGCCTGGGCGCTCTCGGACTCCGCCAAAGTCGGCACATGGTTTGCCGTGCTCTTCACCATTGCGTTGATTGTCCTGCTGATCATGGCTGCCCTCACGCTCTGGGTTCTGCGCATGCTGCTCAACCGCGTCCGCTTGCGCCTGCCGTCGTTTTTGCGCCACGGCCTGGCCAATCTCTATCGCCCTGGCAATCAATCCGCCGCCGTGATGGCCGCGCTGGGAACCGGAGTGATGCTGATCCTGGCCGTCTATCTGATGCAGTCGGCCCTGCTCCGCGATCTGCGCACCACCGCCGCGCCCAACCTGCCTAACGTCTTCCTGATCGATGTGACTACCGACGAAACCACCGGCGTGAAAGAGTTCTTCGCTCACCAGCCCGGAGTGACGCAGGCCTTGGAAGTGATGCCCATCGTGCAGGGCCGTTTTATTTCGCTCAATGGAAAGACTCTGGACCAGCTCAAAGAGCAGCACTTTCCGCGCCGAATGCTGGAGAATGCCAGCCTGAGCTGGGCCGATGCGCCGCCCGCGGGTGACAAGATCACGCAGGGCAAATGGTGGACAGATACGAACGCGAAGGAGTTCGCCATCGGCCAAGGCGTAGCAGAGCGGCTGCATCTCGGCGTTGGCTCGACGGTCGAATTGGAGATCGGCGGCGACGTTCATCCGCTGAAAGTCTCCGCCATCTTTCGCTCCGACGGCCAGCATCTTGGCGCGCGCGTTGAATTTCTTCTGCCCTCCGCGCTGCTCAAAGACCAGCCCGCAACCTGGTACGGCGGCGCGCACGTTGATCCCAGGCAAGTCGCCAATCTGGAGCGCGCGCTCTTCACGGCTTACCCCACCGTCTCGGTCATCAACATCGCCGATATGCTGGAGCGCATTGAGAGCGTCGTCGATCAGATCACCTTCGTCGTCCGCTTCCTGGCCGGCTTTTCCATCTTTGCCGGACTGATGATTCTGGCCTCCAGCATCGCCAGCACGCGCTTCCGCCGCATGAGAGAGGCCGTCGTACTGAAGACTCTGGGCGCCACGCGCATGAGGATCGTGCGCACCTTCAGCGTGGAATTCAGCGTTCTCGGCCTGCTCGCGGGTTCGGTCGGCGTGGTCTTCGCCAATCTGCTGACGCGCGTGCTGCTGCGCCGGCTTGAGGTCACCTTCCACATCGAGTGGAGCGCCACACTGATTGCGCTGCTTGGCACGGCGATTTTGGCTACGGTTACAGGCTGGATTGCCAGTTACCGCATCCTCGGCCTGCGCCCGCTGGAAGTGCTGCGCGAGGAATAATTTGATAGTTTGCAACAACGGGGCAAGATTTTTTGCAAGTTCGCGAGCGAGAAAGATGGCGGGTTGAGATTTGTTGTCCTCCCCGGTCTCAGAATCGAGAATGGTGGCACCCATCATGGATGGAAGAATTGAATTTGTTTTTCCCGAGATCGTGGCCACCCGCCACCCATCTTTGTTGGAAAGTTTAGAATTTGAAAAGCTCAGAGTGCGCCACCCGCCGAAGGATTTGAAACTTGGTGTCATCCACTTAGATACAAAACGATCAACGAATCAACGGGACATTTCTAAACTGGATTTCAAACTTTTGCTGATGGTTAATGTCCATTTGTAATTCGATAAGAGCGATTGATGTTGCATCCGGCGCAATATTTTCGAATCTGAATATAGCGTTAGCGGAAACATTGGTTATCATTCTCGCATAAACCATTCGCCCGAATCCGAGAGTATTTGCCATTCGATTGTTTGCGATAACAGCATCAACAGCCTTTGCCTCATAACCCCGATTGTCATATACATGGCTGGAATCTGTATAGAAATTGAAATAGCAGTCTTTTCCTTTATCTTGCATAATGAAAGTGCAGGTCGCTGAAACACCATTTGCACGACATTTAGACAATTCGATGCGCACCGGTCCATTCATCACAACCTGTTGTGATGGCCTATGATCGGGAAGAGAATTTCCAGATTCGACAGTGCTTGGTTGCGCTAAGTTAACGGAAGATATATTGCTCGAAGGCGCATTGGATAAAGGTGGATTTTGGCTCGCAGTTTGACTGGATGTTTCTTGTGCAGCTGGAGCATTGACTGGCTCGTTGTGTTGTTCTACAGGTGGTTTTCCTTCGGGAGCAAGCAATTTTTGGAGACTCCCGAGGTTTTGATCAAGTTCCTTAATATCGTTGTTCATGGACTCAAGCGCGGCGATGCGTTCTCCGTCCGCGTCAAGTATCTTCTTTTCGGAAATATGAAAATTATAAGTAATCACGCAAAGCGCAATCAAAACGGCAGAAATAATTAGATTCAGGAAAACCTGGCCGCCATTATCTCTCATGGTATCTGCCTTGAAGTGAAGATATGCTGGATGTCAGCGCGAATGCGCAAAGCATCAAGCAAGGTTGAATCAATGCGTTCCCGTTCTGCCGGACGAGTCAGATAAGCAACCTTGCGCTCATTATTGCCGTCCTTCCGATTCACGTGGGATAAAAGAAGTGGAGCGAATACCCATCCGTTCATTCCATCTTCAGCACTAAGTTGATACCATCCATTCGATACTGCCACGATCCGTACTGTTTCTCCTTTATTCAGAAACCTCACAACCCTTGAAGTGACTGTCGCATCACTATATAACGGAGCTGGCAAGAGCGTCTTTGTATCTAAAATCTCAGCGACTGGGATTCGAA
>Ga0181529_10000365_pt1 | contig 66849 bp, 70 predicted proteins | sample PEATcosm2014_Bin_36_FD_119763 | JGI IMG/M metagenome (GOLD analysis project Ga0181529, IMG submission 119763) | Peatland microbial communities from MTU Mesocosm Facility, Houghton, MI, USA - PEATcosm2014_Bin10_30_metaG | ecosystem: Environmental > Terrestrial > Soil > Wetlands > Peat | place...
CAGGGTCCGTTCATGTACCAAAACTGTCGCTTGTTTGGGCGAAAAAGTAGGCTTGCATCAGTCATAGAAGGAGTCGGCACAACTGAAAAAGGAGGCTGGGACCACTGAATCTTGGCCACTATCTAGCTCGATATAGGGCATATCTAGCTAGCTATAGGCGATATCTAGCTGGATATCAAGAGTATCCAGCTAGATGTCATCCGTATGTGGCTAGATACGAATCGTAGCCAGCTAGATAAAATAGGGAAATCACTCTTTTTGAAGCCTGGGAAGAGCAAAACGACAACCTTGACAAGCGGGTGAAACCCTCGTCCAGGTCGCTTAAACCATTGCTGCAGCGAATAATGGATCTCCCTGCCACAATATATACGACGTATAACAGTGAGCTTCCTCGTTGGCCATTCCGAAGGATTTCTTGCCGTCCGCTTTCCCTTCGACCCAAAAGTCATCGAAGCGATGCGTACAGTCCCCGGTCGAAGACGGTCACGCGGCAACCAAGCCCGGCTCATTCCGAACGGTAGAGCGGAGGGAGAAACGCCGCTCAATGCCCTTTATGATACAGGCAAGTTCAGCCGTTTCGATTCAAGCGACACGCGCTGCGACGATTCTTTCGACTAGACATTCAAACTCTCGGGCGAGCCTTCGAATCCCGCCATTATAGCCCCCGGACGATTCAGGTATACGCCCAATGGGTCAGACGCTTTCTCGACCTGCACAAGGGCCGAACACTGTTCTCTCGATCTGGACATCCAGGAGGTTGTCCAGTGAAAACGGTACGATCGCCATGCTCAGCATTAGCCACAGGTTAAAGCGCCTGCCACGCACGTACCAGCTCCCGCATCTCCTCGAGTGATCGGTTCAGCATCTCCCCGGCGCGGCTAATCGAGATTAGTTCTTTGTCATATGCTTCTCGAACCAGTCGCGCGAATCTATCTTCGATAAGAACATTGCTTCCGATTGCCTCAGGTTCGTAATGATCCTTCAGATCATGGCCATAGAGTGCCTTAAAGTCGATTGCGAACTCTCGTTCAAGCACACGATCCTTGAGTTCGGGCCTGATCTGCTTAAGCCTAATTAAAATAGTCTTGTAGCTAACCATAAAAATCTTCTTGACTCGGAGAACTCTACCGACCCAATGCAGCCCCTTGGACCCATCCCATTCCTTAAGTAGGCCTTCCTCGGGGACTAAGAAGATTCCCGCTAAGGAATTGGCTTCTTGCTCTTCGATGGGATCTTCTATCTCCTGCGAGGCATCATAGGATCCGCGGTGTAGCACTAAGTGACCGAGCTCATGCGCAATGGTGAAGATCTGCCGCTCAACTGGAATACGCGAATCGGAGTTAACGACGATCGCGGGACCGCCGTCCTGCTCTCCCACTGAAAGGCCGAAAGTCTTCTGGAAGCCAAAGGGGCGCATCCTAAGCTTAATGCCCGCCTTCTCCATCAATTCTGAAATATCATGAATAGGCTGATTCGGGTCTAGCTCAAGCTTCTCTCGAACCGAACGTGCCGCCGCATCTGGCTTCTTCTCGTGAACAGACTTGAGCTTAAAGGCTAGCTTGTCCTTAAGAGCCTCTTCGAGAAACACGTAGTCTGCCAGCCAAATTGCAGTATCGTGGCGGAGCTGATCTCGTTCGGCCTTCTCGCGGCCGCTTAAAGTCTTGGCGGTTCGGAAGCGAAGTGATTGTAGCTTGGGCGCATCAGCGAGGAGTTCGTCAAAAGGCACATCTAGCGCCTTGGCAAGCTTGATCAGGGTCGAGGACTTAGGCTCGGCCTTGCCATTAATGAGATTCGATAACGCGGCAGTCCCCATCTCCATCATTGCGGAAAGCTGAGGAATGGTCAGTCCGCGTATCTTCATATGACGGCGTACATTAGCGCCAATATCTTGGATTCCCACTGGGATTCTCCTTCCTCAGCTTTAAATATACCACACTATGTAATGTTACATAAATTCAAATATCAAATAGTTTAAAGTGAGGATGTTGGAGGCTGGGGAGATGCCTCAGTCGAGAAAAGGGCTCGCCAGAAATCCGGGCTCGACGCGATCTACATGAATGCCGCGCTCGAGCTTCAGGGCTGATCCAAGCCCAAGATTGCGGCTGAAGATATCTCCGTAATTTCCTACCGCTTTGAGTACGGCGCCCTGCCATCCTTCCGACAAACCTAGCTCGGGCGCGTCCACGGGCATGGCGCCGGCGCCGCCCGCATGCCAGGGGCTTTCCTGACGCTCGCCGCTGATAAGTGTGTACACGGTCCAGGCGACGCGACTGGACCATTGCGCGTCGGAGGTCCCGGTAGCGGCGAGTACGGGAAAGTCAGCCAGGGTCTCGGGAAGGATTCGGCTAGCGAGGTGCCTGACCTCTTCTTCGTCACGGATCGCCGCTAGATCCGTGACCTCGCCGGCAATGGCGTCGCAGTTCTGCGCCGCGTACGCGTCCACCATTTCGCCGACCTCGGAGAAGGGACGACGAAAGACGCTCAGCCCGGCGCTTTGGGCATAGGCGTTCAGTTCGTTTTCGGAAGGGCTGCCGATGTAGAAACAGATCGATCGGTTATTGAGGTCTTTTAAATGCCGGATATCCGAGTCTCCAGGCACCATGACCGCCTGGGATTCCACGAAGACCGCGGGGCCGGGAACGATCAGGCCGGCGAGGTGGTGCTTCGAGATTTCCGAACCGGTGAGGAAGAGCAGGTCATCCGATTTCGCTCCCGCGGCGAAATCCTCGTCGGTCGCATAGGCGTGAAACTCGACCTTGTCGGGCGAGCTCAGGACGGCAGCCGCGATCGCGCGCCCGATGTCGATCTCCAGTCCATGCCAGCCCGCCCCGCCTCCCTGGTCAGCCAGCCCCGGGCGAGCGACGCCGCCGCAGTAGAGGACGCCTCGTTCTTTGACACGCTCGAGGACCGACTCGGCCGAGGCCGGGACCATCCATGACCAGAGGCCGACTACAAGCATCGATACTGGGAGAAGCCGCATATCGTTTCCTTTGTTACTGACCCGGCAATTGAAAAGCCGTCATCGCATCGAAAAAGGGCTTAGCCCTGCGGCCCCTTTTCGATGCTCACGTCAATTGTTTTATTGCCGGGTCGGTGATGCTCAGTTCGCGTTCGGATAGGTACTCGGCAAGGGGTTGAATCCTTCCGGAATCGTATTTTTGATGCCCTGGCGGAGGTCTTCGGGAACGATGCCAATGGCGCCGAGGCCATGTCCGCCGTAGTGGGGAAGCGTGTTCACTATGTCGTCGGGAATCATCGCGAAGGAGGCCGGGAGGGGTTTCGACTTCCCCGACAGTCGCATCGGGTCGAAGCCCGACAACAGGCTATCGGTGATGGCAGAATTCGTGTCCCGTGGACCGAGGTACTTCTGCTCGAATCCGGCCGGAGCGAACTTGTCAAAGTCGGGGGAGTTCCCGGCCTTGAGGGCCTGCGCTTCATCGGGAAGGCTGGACAGGGCCGGCAGTCCAAAGATGTCATTGATCGTTTCGATCACCGAGTTATGGTCCCCCTCGACATGGGATACGACATGGGTTCGAGCGAACGGCGAAATGAGGATCAGCGGGACCCGCACCCCCCGTGCGAGTGGCAGGCCGTCCGGTCCGTAGGAAAGAATCCGGGGAGGAACGTGATCATAGAAGCCGTCGGACTCGTCGTAGGTGATTATGATCGCGCACTGGCTCCAAATTTCGGGCTTCGAGGCGATGGCGTTGATCGTCCGGGCGACCATGGCTTCGCTGAGCTGGCGGTCCGAATACGCGGGATGATCGTCGTCTCCGGCCTTGGCTTTGTCGATGGCCGCGATCTCATCCGCGGGCGTGGCGGGATTCGAAATCACCGGCTTCATTCCCAGCTGGTTGGTGTAGCCCCCCCGGATGTAGAAGACACCTCCGGAAGGAAGAGCGTCTTTGGCCATGTCGGTGAAGAAATCCGTCATTCCCCGCAGATTGGAAGTGACCTCCGGCGTGTTCGCGATGTATCCGAAATACTGGGCTCCATTGTGGTGGCTGACGTAGGACGCATGGGAGGCCGATCCTGCGGAATCCGTAGATTCCAGGCCATAGCCTTCCTGGTACCAGCGCCAGCTCACCGGCACGGTCCCCATGCCCTGGATATAGGGGATATCCTGCTGAACATCCGCGAGATCGAATGAGGGATTCCGGTTGCCGGCCAGTCCCGACGCGATGTTCTTACCGAGGAAGGTCAGGGGCAGGCTGGCAAACGTGAGATTGGTGGCGATATTGGAATCGCCGTAATACTCATTGGGAGCGGGCGGCTGCCGACCGCTCGCTGTCGTATCGAATTGTGATCCATAGAAGGGTTGCGGGTCGTTGACGAGAGGCGCTCCCTGAGTCGCGCCGGTATGACCGCCTACCGAGTATTTTTGACCGTCCGGTCCGTGCTTGACCCACTGGGTCTCGCCGGACTGGCCCGCGAGGATCGCGACGGCGTTCGGCGTGGAAGGCGTGTCCTCTGTGGCGAAAATATTGTCGAACATCGTGAACCGGCTGGCCCAAAGCCACATGAAGGGAATCGTATCCCCGTCGATGTGGGACATGACGAGGCGGGCGTATTGCGTGCCTTGCGCGACATTGGCGGCGCCGCCCTTCGAAGCGAAGCGCAGGTACTCATCCTTGGCGAACCCGTCCATCCGGGCCGCTCCGTCGACGACATCTATCTTGCTGGCGAGACCCTTGTGGGAGTGATCGACGCTGTCCACCACGGTGGAGTTATGGTCCAATCCGATGCCGAAGGGCTGGACCGTGACGTGAACGCCGTCGACGCCGATATAGTCCTGGCTGAATCCGGGAGTATCCGCAGCGGACCGCGGGTGAAGGCCGTCGGAATACAGACCATTGACCCCCGGGAATGTTCCGAATTCGTTGTCGAAAGAATGGTTCTCGTTGAAAATGACGAATACGTACTTCACTTTCTGCTGAAGCAGCTTTTCCGTTTCGCTTTGGGACAGGCTCGGGTCTTTCGAGGGGTCGGTGAAGTATGGGGCGACATCCCCCTTGACGTCGGGCTGGGCGGTGACTGGGGGCATGGCTTGGCTTGATTGTGCGGCGATACCGAGTGGCAAGACTGCCGTAGCGGTCAAAAAAAGGCCGACGGCGAGTACACCGGGGATCCGACTGCGATCTCTCATAAAGCAGCTCCTTTCGAAAATTGGAATCATCACAACGTGATGTCTGGACATCGGGACAGAAGTCGCGGCTGGCGGCCATTTGTGATAGCCCAGGCGATGCAGGCCGCACGCTGCCGTGCGAGCCCACATGACGCTGCCATTCCTGTATTAATATGGTAACTCATGTATGTAATATTTCCGTTAATTCCAGGCCAGTACTCTGTTCGAAGGGATCCTGCCGTCTCCCGTTCCCAGCCCCACAGAGCGTCGAAGCCGTCATGGTTTGGGAGTTATTCCCAAAAGACAATTTTGGACCATCGGCATCTCGAAGACCTCCTTCGAAGACTTTGCCCCGCGGTCCTCTTTCGATGCTCGCGCCAACTGTTTTATTGCCGGATCAGTAAATACGCAATTCAGGGCCGCCTTTCCAATAGTCGTCCGATTTTTGAAAATCCTTTTATTATTAGTAATATTTACGGATGTCAGACCTCCAGCCGAATAACGAACAGGGCCTTGGCGAGGGCGCTCCGCGACGAAAGCCGGAGTGGCTCAAGATCAGGCTCGAGACGACGGAGAGCTACGTCGCCGTCAAGGAGCTCGTGCGCGCCCAGGAGCTTCACACCGTCTGCGAGGAGGCGCGATGCCCCAACATCCACGAGTGCTGGGGCACGCATCGAACGGCGAGCTTCATGATCTTGGGGGACAGTTGCACGAGGCGCTGCCGTTTCTGCGCCGTGGGCACGGGACTTCCGGGCGAAGTGGACAGGCTGGAGCCCATGCGCGTGGCCGCGGCCGTCCTGCGCATGGGCCTCAAGCACGCCCACGTCACGATGGTCGATAGGGACGATCTGCCCGACGGCGGCGCCTCAATGATGGCCGCGACGGTCCGGGCGATCCGCGCGCGCGCGCCGGCCTGCTCGATCGAGGTCCTCACTTCGGACTTCATGGGCTCCGTCGAGTCCATACGCGCCGTCGTCGAGAGCGGTCCGGACCTGGTGAGCCACAATCTGGAAACCGTTCGCAGGCTCACCCCTCTCGTGCGTTCGCGCTCCAGCTACGACAGGTCGCTGGATTTCCTCCGCTTCGCCAAGGACCTGGACCCGAAAGGAGTCACCAAGTCGAGCCTCATGCTGGGGCTGGGAGAGACTATGGAGGAAGTGGTATCCGCCTTGGACGACCTTCGCGCGGCCCGCGTGGACATGGTCAATATCGGCCAATACCTTCAGCCGACGCGCAACAATCTCCCCGTGGACAGGTACTGGCATCCCGACGAGTTCGCTCATCTCAAGGAGCTCGCCATGGAGAAAGGCTTCCTCTACTGCGAGGCGGGACCGCTGGTCCGGTCCTCCTACCACGCGGGCGAGCAGTACGAGGGCTTTCGGGAGGGGGTCCGGCGCCTTCGCGCTGAGAGGGAGCCCGAGCCGCTCGCATGATCGAGGCTTCGCCGCGCGCGCCGGCCGCGCTTCGGAGAAAAGCGGGCATCCATCGCGTCCTTCGGGTCCGCGACCTTTCACCCGGCGCCTTCGTGCTCCGATTCTCGAGGGAAGGTCTCGCCTTCCGCGCCGGTCAATGGGTGAATCTCGGCTTGCCGCGAGGGAGGGACCGGCGGGAGTACACGCTATATTCCTCGCCGAGGGACGGCTTTCTCGAAGTCCTCGTCAGGGAAATACCCGAGGGAAGGCTATCGCCTGCCCTTCGCCAATGCCGCCCAGGGGATGAGCTGGAAGTGGACGGGCCCTATGGCTCCTTCTCTATCGTTCAAGGCTCGAGCGCCTCCACCCACTTTCTCTTCGTAGCCACCGGCACGGGGGTATCCCCCTTTCACTGCTTCGTCCGGGACGATCCGGGCCTGAACTATATTCTCGTGCACGGGGTGAGGGATGCCGCCGAGCTCTACGACCCCGACGTCTTCGCTCCCGACCGCTATATTCCCTGTATCAGCGGAGGGCGAGGCGAGGGAAAGGGCTATGCCGGCCGAGTCACATCCTGGCTGGCCGAGCGGCCGGTGGAGATTTCGCGATACTGCTACCTCTGCGGCAACAGCGACATGATCTACGAGGTCTACGCTCTCTTGAGGGAGCGGGGAGTTCCCCGCTCCTCCATCTTCGCCGAAGTCTATTTCTAGGAACCCGCCGCATCCGCCGCGGCCGCGTCCGTTAAGCCTCGAGTTTCCGAGTCTTCGGCGCCAGGATCAAGTCGCGACCGAGCCGAGGTCCTCGAAGAAGCCCGGCCAGGACTTGGCCACGCATTCCGCTCCGCCGATCTCGACGGCCCCGTCGCAGTGCAGCGACGCTATCGCGGCCGCCATCGCGATTCGATGATCGCCGCGAGAGTCGATCCTCCCGGCAGCCAGGCGAGCGCCCCCGCGTATCGTCATGAGGTCCCCTTCCACCGCTATGGAGGCGCCCAGGGCGGCGAATCCCTCGGCGAGGGCGGCCGCTCGATCGCTTTCCTTGCCCCTCAGGCGATAGGCCCCGCTCAGCTTCGTCTCGCCCTCGCAGGCTAAGGCCAGGACGACGAGGGGCGGAAAGAGGTCGGGACAATCGGTCGCGTCGAACTCGAAGGGAATAAGCCTATCGCGACGCAGGCTCACGAAGCCTTCTCCGGCCTCGACCCTCGCGCCGGCGAGGCCGAGCGCATCCAGGATGGCCCGGTCGGGCTGGGAGGAAGAAGCGTCGAGGCCCTCGACGCGGAGAGGGACGGTCCTCGCCGCGATCGCTCCGGCGACCAGGAGGAAGGCGGCTCCGCTCCAGTCTCCCTCCACGCGGAAATCGGCGGCCCGGTAGCGCTGGCCGGAGGGCACGCGGAAGCGGGTGAAGCCCGAGTCCCGCTCCGCCCTTGCTCCGAAGGCGCGCATCGTGTCCAGCGTGAGATCCACGTAGCCTCGGCTCGCGAGGCCGTCGACCGACAGCTCCGAATCGGCACGGGCCAAGGGAAGCGCGATAAGGAGGCCGGTGAGGAACTGCGAGCTCGTCCGTCCGTCCACCGTCGCCTTCCCGCCCCGCAATGGTCCCCTAACTCGCACGGGGGGCGATCCCGAGGCCGTCTCGCACCATGCGCCGAGATCTCTGAGGGGCGGAGGGATCATGCCCACCGGGCGCCCCTGTAGGGAACCTTCGGCCAGGAGCTCCGTCTCGCCCTCGAAAAGCGCGGCTATCGGCGAGAACATGCGCATGCAGAGACCCGATTCTCCGCAGGAAAGCCTCCGGATCGGGGTCGCGGGCGATGCGGCAGCCGTGCCTTTCGCCTCGGGCGCCTTCCCGCGATCGGCTCCTCCTATCGCGATCGCGTCCCCCCGATCCTCGATGCCGGCGCCGAGAGCCCGCGCGACGCCGAGGGCGGCGAGGCAGTCGGCCGATCGGCTCGGCGACCTGAGGATCGACACGCCCGAGGCGAGCAGCGCGCAGGCCGTGGCCCTCTGCATGGAACTCTTGGAGGCCGGGGCGGGGACTCTCCCGCCCGCGCTACGATACGCGATCGATCTCGTCATGGATCATCTCCGCCACGAGACGCGCGTCGCGCCCCTCGGTGGACAGCGTCAGCTCCGCGCAGGACGCGTAGGCGCCCCGGCGCTCGGCCTCGAGCCGGGCGAGCCTGGCCCCGATGCCGGTCCCGTCGCCCCGGGCGCTGCCGCCCCCGGATAGGAGGGGCCTGACGGCGGCGCCCGGGCCCCGGGTCCGCTCCGCGGCCCGCTCCGGCGAGACGTGAAGCCAAACGATGATGCATCGCTCTTTGAGGAGGCGGGCGCCTTCGGCGACCGTCGGGGCCCCTCCGCCGGTCGAAAGGACGGAAGCCCCGGAATAGGAAGTTATGCGATCGATCATGCGCAGCTCGCGCGCGCGGAAATTCGACTCGCCCTCGCTGGCGAATATCTCGCCGACCGACATCCTCGCGTCGGTCTCGATCTCCCTGTCGGCGTCGACGAAGGGAACGCCGAGGAGCCTCGCGAGCACCCTGCCCGCGGCCGTTTTGCCCGCCCCCATGAGCCCCACGAGGGCGATCTTCCGCCCCTTCGCCGAGACGGGGGAGGCGGCGGAGAGGAGCTCGCCCAAGGGCGAATCGACCGACGGCATCCTTCCCATGAACAGCTCGTAGGCGGGAAGGGCTTGATGGACGAGCCATTCGGCCCCGGTGGCCACGACCTGGCCCCGCGCCGCCGCAAGGCGGGCGAGCGCCCCCCGCTTGTAATCGGCGTCGAGGATCGCCGCGTCGGAATCGCGGGGCAGCCACGAATCGGGATCGGGAAGGGCGTCGGAGGCGAGGGTCGAGACGATCACCGACGCGCCCGCCGCCAGCGCGGCCAGCTCGTCGAGGCCCGCCGCCTCGCAACCGAGGGCCGACGCCAGCTCTTCCGCCCGCGCGCGGGTCCTGTTCGCGACGACGACCGCGCCCCCCGCCGCGACGAGCGCGCGGGCGGCGGACTTCCCGGCCCCGCCGGCTCCGATCACGAGACAGCGCCTTCCCTCGATCGCGACGCCGTGGGCCTCCAGCGCGCCCGAGACTCCCTGGGGATCCGTGTTCGCGCCGAGGACGCGGCCGCCCTCGAGGGCGAGGAGGCAGTTTACCGCCCCGAGATCGCGCGCCGCGGGGGTCAGCTCGTCGACGAGCCTCGCCGCCTCTTCCTTGAATGGGGCCGTAAGATTCATCCCTCGCATCCCGAGGGAGCGGAAGAGGCCGAGGGCCTCGGCCGCGCCCGTCGCCGCCACCCGCGTATACGCGGCTTCGGTTCCCGACGCGCGGAAGAGCTCGCGGAAGATCACGGGGCTCATCGAGTGGAGCACGGGCCGTCCGGCCACGCCGAGGATGGGTATCATTCTTCCGGCGGCTCGAGGATGAGCTCGTCGATGGGCTTGCCCGAGGGGACCATCGGCAGGACCTTCTCGTCGATGTCGAGGATGCACTCGAGGAGGGCGGGTTTCCGGACGGAAAGGGCCCCTTCCAGCGCCGCGCGGAACTCGCCTTCGTTGCGGGCGCGGAAACCCCTGACCCCGTAGGCCTCGGCCAACTTGAGGAAGTCGGGGGGCCTGTCGAGGGTGGTCTGCGAGTATCGCCCCTGGTAGAACATCTTCTGCCATTGCCGCACCATGCCGAGGGTGCCGTTGTTCATGAGGACGATGAGGATGGGCAGGTCGTAGTGCGAGATCGTGCCGAGCTCGGCGCTGTTCATCCTGAACGAGCCGTCGCCCGCGATATGCACCACCTGGCGATCCGGATTCGCGGCCTGCGCGCCCATGGCCGCGCCGGTCCCGAAGCCCATCGTCCCGAGCCCGCCGGACGAGATGAAGGTCCGCGGCTTCGCGAAGGGATAGAACTGGGCGGTCCACATCTGGTGCTGCCCGACCTCCGTGGTCACGATCGCGTCGTCGCCTACGCGCGAGTGTATCTCCTCCAGGACGAAGCGGGGATGGAGCGGGACGTCGCGCCCGTGAGCCGAGGGGACTTCGGCCTTCCATGCGTCGATGTCGCCGTTCCAACCCGATTCCGCCCTTTCGGGCAATCGCTTCAGCAGGCCGGCGAGTATGACCTTGACGTCCCCGATGAGGGACTTGAAGCTGGGGACGTTCTTGTTGATCTCGGCGGGATCGATATCTATATGGAGGAGGCGAGCCTTGGCCGCGAATCGCGAGACGTCGCTCACGACGCGGTCCGAGAAGCGCGCCCCTATCGCAATCAGGAGGTCGGATCGGCTCGAAGCCATGTTGGAGGCCTTGGTGCCGTGCATCCCGATCATGCCCGTGAACAGGCGATGCCCCGAGGGGAATGCGCCGTGGCCCATCAGGCTGAGGGCCACTGGCGCCTTAAGCCGCTCGACGAGGGCGCGCAGCTCCTCCGAGGCGTCGCCGGCGATGACGCCGCCGCCGGCGTAGATCAAGGGAGCCCGAGAAGCAGCAATGAGGGCGGCCGCTTGATCCAGGTCGCCCTCGGAGGCCAGGGGGATGCGTTTCGGCCCGAAGCGCGGGTCGATCCTCGATCCGACCGAGGCCCGGGTCGAAGCGGAATCGGCCGGCTGCCACTCGGTCTTCGCCGCGGTGACGTCCTTCGTGATGTCGACGAGGACGGGCCCCTTCCTCCCCGTCGTCGCGATCTCGAAGGCCTGCCTCAGGACCTCGGCCAGGACGGCGACGTCCTTGACGATGTAGTTATGCTTGGTGACGGGCATCGTGATTCCCGCGATGTCCACCTCCTGGAAGCTGTCCTTCCCGAGCAGCGGGTTGGGGACGTTGCAGGTGATGGCGACGAGGGGGCTCGAGTCCATGTAGGCCGTCGCGATGCCGGTCACCAGATTCGTGGCGCCGGGGCCGCTCGTGGCCATCACGACTCCCGGCCTCCCCGTAGAGCGCGCGTAGCCGTCGGCGGCATGGGCCGCTCCCTGCTCATGGGCCGTGAGTATGTGCCGGATTCGGTCGGAGCACTTGAAGAGCTCGTCGTAGACGTTGAGGATCGTTCCGCCCGGATAGCCGAAGACGGTATCCACGCCGCGCTCGATGAGCGTCTCGACGACGATGCGGGCTCCAGTCATTTCCATCGCGATCCTCCCGGATTCTCCGTCTATCCCCGGCCGGGCGGCGGCGACAGGACCGCGCCGCTCGCGGCGGACGAGACCAAAGCCGCATAGCGCGCGAGCCATCCGGTCTTCACGTTGGGCTCGCGCGCCTTCCATTGGGCGCGCCTCTCGGCGAGCTCGGCTTCCGGCACCTCGAGCTCGAGCTTCCCGGCATCGATGTCGATCGAGATGACGTCGCCCTCGCGCACCAGCGCGATGGGCCCTCCGGCCGCAGCCTCGGGCGAGACGTGGCCGATCGCCGCGCCGCGCGTCGCGCCGGAGAAGCGGCCGTCGGTGATGAGGGCGGTATCCGCGTCGCGGCCCATGCCCGCGAGGGCGCTCGTCGCCTCCAGCATCTCGCGCATCCCCGGGCCGCCCCGCGGGCCCTCGTAGCGGATGACGACGACGTCGCCGGCCTTGATCCTGCCGCCGAGGACCGCCGCGTTGGCGGCGTCTTCCGAGTCGAAGACCCGCGCGGGTCCCTTGTGCTTGAGCATGGACGGGGCGACGGCCGCGCGCTTCACCACCGCGCGGTCGGGGGCGAGATTGCCGCGGAGCACGGCGATCCCGCCCGTCGCGGAGTAGGGATCCTCGATCCGGCGGATCACGACGCCGTCGGCGTCGGGAGCCTCCGCGGCGATCTCGCCTATCGTCCTGCCCGTGACGGTGCGCGCGCTTCCGTCGATGAGGCCTTTCTTGAGGAGCTGCCTGACGACGGCGAAGACTCCCCCCGCCTCGTAGAGCTGGCTGAAATGGTGCGGTCCGGAGGGAGCGAGCCTGCAGAGGTTCGGCGTCTTCGCGGCCACTTCGTTGGCGAGGTCGAGATGGAGCTCTATCCCCGCCTCGTGGGCGATGGCGGGGAGGTGGAGCATGCTGTTCGTGCTGCAGCCGAGGGCCATGTCGAGGGCCAGGGCGTTGCGGAATTGCCTCTCGTCGAGGATGTCCCTCGGCTTGATATCCTTCTCTATGGCATTCATGACGGCCGCGCCCGCCCTCTTGGCGAGCCGCACCCTCTCGGCGTAGACCGCTGGGACGGTGCCGTTCCCGGGAAGCGCCAGGCCGAGTATCTCGGTGAGGCAGTTCATGCTGTTGGCGGTGAACATCCCGGAGCAGGATCCGCAGCCGGGACAGGCCGAATCCTCGCAACGGGCGAGCTCGGCCTCGCTTATGGAGCCGGCGTGGAACTTGCCCACGGCCTCGAAGACCGAATTGAGGTCGACGTCCGATCCGTCCTTGCGCCCGGCGAGCATGGGGCCTCCCGATGCGATGACGGCGGGGATGTTCAGCCTCGCGGCGGCCATCATCATGCCGGGGACTATCTTGTCGCAGTTCGGGATCAGCGCGAGACCGTCGAGTCGATGCGCCTCCGCCATCGACTCTATGGAGTCGGCGATGAGCTCGCGCGAGGCGAGGGAGTACTTCATTCCGGCGTGGCCCATCGCTATGCCGTCGCAGATGCCGATGGAGGGAAATTCTATCGGCGTCCCGCCCGCGCTCCTGATGCCGGCCTTCACCGCGTCCGCGATCGTGTCGAGGTGGATGTGGCCGGGAATTATCTCGTTCTTCGCGTTGACGACGCCGACCAGGGGCCTTTCGAGCTCCTCGTCGGTATAGCCCATCGCCTTGAAGAGGGATCGGTGCGGCGCGCGCTCGACGCCCTTCTTTACCATGTCGCTTCTCATTTCCTCGCCTCCCCCACGGCCTCGACGACCGCTTTTCCCATTGCCTTGGTGCCGACCGGCTTTTCTCCGGGCGCTCCCGTCGCGATGTCCGCGCAGCGATAGCCCGAGTCGAGAACGGCGGACACGGCCCCTTCGATCGCCCGCGCGGCGGCCTCCATCTTGAGCGAGTGCCTGAGGAGGAGCGCCGCGGACAGGATCGCGGCGAGCGGATTGGCCTTGTCCTGGCCGGCGATATCGGGGGCCGATCCGTGTATCGGCTCGTAGAGCCCAGGACCGGCGCCGCCGATGCTCGCGCTGGCGAGCATTCCGATGGAGCCGGTAATCATGCTCGCCTCGTCGGAGAGGATGTCGCCGAACATATTGCTCGTCGCTATGACGTCGAACTGACGGGGCGCCTTGACGAGCTGCATCGCGGCGTTGTCCACGTACATGAAGGAGAGCTGGACGCCGGGCCACCCGGGCGCCATCGCCTTGGCGGTCTCGCGCCAAAGCCGCGACGACTCGAGGATATTGGCCTTGTCGACCAGGCAGAGCCTGTTCCTGCGCCCCGCGGCGGCATCGAAGCCTACCTTGAGGAGCCGCTCGATCTCAGACTTCGAGTAGCGCTCCGTATCCCAGGCCGTAAGGCCGTCGGCGCTGCGTCCCCGTTCCCCGAAGTAGATGCCGCCCGTGAGCTCGCGCACCACCAGGATGTCCAGCCCGCCCTCGACGAGGGCGCCCTTGAGGGGACAGGCGCCCGCGAGCTGGGGAAACATGATCGCCGGCCTGAGATTGGCGTAGACGCCGAGGCCCGCGCGGATGCCGAGGAGGCCCGCCTCGGGCCTCTCGTCCCCGGGGAGATCGTCCCACTTGGGGCCGCCCACCGCGCCGAGGAGGACGGCCTCGCTCCTCTTGCAGATGGCGAGCGACTCGGCGGGCAGGCTCTCGCCGAACTCGTCTATCGCGCAGCCGCCCATCGGCGCCTCCGTAAAGGAAAGCTCGAAGGAAAAGCGGCGCGCGACGGCCTCGAGGACTCCGACGGCCGCCTCGACGACGTCGGGCCCGATTCCGTCCCCGGGGATCGTGGCTATGCTGTGCTTCATAGTGGCCTCCGCGAAATATCCGATTGCAGCCTCACATGTAGGCCTTGTAGCGTTTTTCGATATCGTTGATCAGCTTGTATTCGATGGAGTCCACGAGGGCCAGCCAGCTGGCCTCGATGATGTCGGTGGATACGCCGACCGTCGTCCACGCCGTTTCCCCGTCCGAGCTCTCGATGAGGACGCGCACCGAGGCCGCCGTCGCTCCCATCGTATCGAGGACGCGGACTTTGTAATCCGTCAGGCGCATCGAGGCGAGGGCCGGGTAGAATCTCTCGAGGGCCTTGCGGAGGGCGAGGTCGAGGGCGTTCACCGGGCCGTCCCCCTCGGCGGCGCTGATCGCGTCCTCGCCCTCGACACTGATCTTGACCATGGCCTGGGCCGATACCCTCCCCTCTGCGGGTTCCTCCCCTATGGTCCTGTATCGGCCGAGCTCGAAGAAGGGCTTGTACTTGCCCGCGGCCTTGCGCATGAGTATATCGAGGCTGGCGTCGGCGCCCTCGAACTGGTAGCCCAGCCTCTCCATCTCCTTGAGCCGCTTGACCACCTGCGCGACGAGGGGCGAATCCTTGGTCGCCGTCGGGTCGAGGCGCTTGACGCGATCGAGGACGACGGAACGCCCGCTGACCTCGCTCGCGAGGATGCGCCGCGTATTGCCCACCGTCTCTGGCGGCACGTGCTCGAAGGAGATCGGCGTCTTCGCCACCGCGTCGACGTGCATGCCTCCCTTGTGCGCGAAGGCATGCAGGCCCACGTAAGGCAGTCCTTCGTCGAAATTGACGTTGGCTATCTCCGCGACGCGGCGAGTCGCGCGGGAAAGATTGGGCAAGGAGTCCGGCCTCAGGCATTCGAGGCCCAGCTTGAGGACGATATCCGCGGTCAAGGTAGACAGGTTGGCGTTCCCGCACCTCTCGCCGAAGCCGACCAAGGTACCCTGGACCTGGGTCGCCCCCGCCTGGACCGAGGCGAGCGCGTTGGCCACCGCCAAGCCGGAGTCGTTATGCGTGTGTATGCCCACGGGCAGGCCGATCTCCTTCAACACCCGCGAGGTAAGCTCGCCGACGACGCCGGGCAGGCTGCCGCCGTTCGTGTCGCAGAGCACGAGGCATTCGGCCCCGGCCTCGGCGGCCGCCCGCAGCGTCGAAAGCGCGTAGCTCCCGTCGGCCTTATAGCCGTCGAAGAAGTGCTCCGCATCGTAGATGACGCGGCGGCCCGCGGCCCTGCAATAGGCGACCGTATCGCGGATCATCTCGAGGTTTTCCTCGAGGCTCGCCTTGAGCACCTGCTTCACGTGCAGGTCCCAGCTCTTGCCGAAAAGGACGACGATAGGCGTATCCGCGCCCAGGAGGCTCTTGAGGCCCTCGTCCTCCTCGCACTTCGCCCCGCGGCGCCTCGTGGGGCCGAAGGCCGCGAGGACGGCGTTCCGGAGCTCGAGGCCGCGCGCTTCCTTGAAGAATTCGAGATCCTTGGGATTCGATCCGGGATTGCCGGCCTCGATGATGTCGACGCCCAGATCGTCCAAGGCGCGCGCTATGTTGAGCTTATCCGTCACGGAGAAGCTGATGCCCTCGCCCTGCGCCCCGTCGCGCAAGGTCGAGTCAAGAACCGCGATCCGGCTCATGCCTATCCTCCATATCCTGCGTCATGACGTTTATGGCGGCTACGTAAGCCTTGATGCTCGCTTCCACCGCGTCCGTAGAGAGCCCCCGGCCGTTGTAGCGCCGGCCCGAGCATTGAATCCTCACCCTAGCCTCCCCTTGCGCATCCTTGCCCTCCGTCACGGCGTCCAGGGAAAAGGCCTCGAGGATCGGATGCTTGCCCACTACCTTATCGATGGCCTTGAAGCTGGCGTCGATGGGCCCGTCGCCTACCGAGACCCTCTCGCACAGGACGCCATCCCGCATCGCGAGCCTCACCGCGCTCGTCGCCGAGATGGTAGATCCCGAATTGATGACGAACCTGTCCAGGCGGTAGGTCCCCGAGCCACGGGCGAAAGCGCCCAGGGCGAAAGCGCCGAGCGCGAGGGCCTCGAGGTCGCGATCGGTCACCGTCCTCTTCCTGCTCGCCAGCTCCTTGAAGCTTCCGTACAATTCGGAGATCGAGTCGGGCCTCGGACGGTAGCCGATGGAGGCGAGTCGCTCCTCGAAGGCGCCGCGCCCGGAGTGCTTGCCGAGCGCGAGTCCGGCCGTCGGCATGCCGATCGATTCGGGGCTTATCGCCCGATAGCCCTCGTCGCCCTCGCGGACGAGGGCCTTGTCTCCGACGACGGCCTTGTTGGGCTGGACCCTGAAGCCCGTGACCGCCTGGACGAGCTTCGAGGTGCCGTAAATCTGCGTGGCATCCGCGTCGCAGTAGGCGCCGAGGATTTCCGACCTTATCGCGAGCGCCATGACGAGCTCCTCGATGGCCGCGTTGCCCGCCCTTTCCCCCAGCCCGTTGACGGTGCATTCGACCTGCTGCGCTCCCGCGCCTATCGCCGCCAAGGTATTGGCCAGCGCCAAGCCGAGATCGTCGTGGCAATGGACCGAAAGCGCCGCCCTGTCGATGTCCGGCACGCCCGCGAGCAGCTTCCGAACGAGGCCGGCGAACTCGTCGGGCACCGCGTATCCGAAGCTGTCGGGGACGTTAACGATCGCCGCTCCGGCCTCGATCGCGGCCTGGAAGACGCGGCAGAGGAAGTCGGGATCGGAGCGCGTCGCGTCCTCGGCCGAGAGCTCGACCTCGGCGCAGAGATTCCGGGCCCTTCGCACCATCCGAGCGGTCAGGTCGAGAAGATCGCCCGGCCCGATCCCGAGGGCGCGCTTCATGCCCGGAGGCGAGGTGGGGAGTACAAGGTGCAACCTCGGCCTTTCCGCTCCCCTCACCGCCTCCCAGGCCTCGTCGATTTCCCCGTCTCCCGCCCGCGCGAAGCTCGAGATGATCGGCCCGCGCACTACCCGCGCTATCTCCTTGACCGAGGCGAAATCGTCCGGGCTCGCGGCGGGATGGCCCGCTTCGATGACGTCGGCTCCGAGTCGCGCGATCTGCCGGGCGACCTCGAGTCTCTCGTCGAGACTCATGCAGAGGCCCGGAGCCTTTTGGCCGTCCCGAAGCGTCGTATCGAAGATCGCGATCCTACGCGGCACGCTGGCTCCAAGGGAAGAGAATGATCGGAAGGACGGACGCGGAGATCGCGGAGGAAGGGAGGCCACGGAGGGAAACAGCTAAGGATAAAGGGCGATAAACTTCGAAAAGAATCTCTTCTCCCATCTTCTCGGTATCCTCCGTGATCTCCGCGCCGGATCGCGCTTAAGCCTTCTCTTCCGCGCTCTTGGTCCAGCTCATCATCGCGCGGAGCTCCTTCCCTACCTTCTCGGAAAGATGGCCGGCCTCTATCTCGCGCATGCGGTTGAAGTAGGGCCTATTCGCCTGATTCTCGAGGATCCAATTGCGGGCGAAACTGCCGTCCTGTATCTCGCCGAGCACCTTCTTCATTTCCTTCTTGGTCTCCGCGGTGACGATGCGCCTGCCGACCGTGTAGTCTCCGTACTCCGCGGTATCCGAGATCGAGTAGCGCATGAAGGAGATGCCCTTCTGCACGACGAGGTCGATGATGAGCTTCATCTCGTGGATGCATTCGAAGTAGGCGCTCTCGGGCTGGTAGCCGGCCTCGACCAGCGTCTCGAAGCCCGCCTTCATGAGGGCGGTGACGCCGCCGCAAAGGACGCACTGCTCGCCGAATAGATCGGTCTCCGTCTCTTCCTTGAACGTCGTCTCGAGGATGCCGGCCCTTCCGCCGCCTATGCCCGAGGCATAGGCGAGGGCGAGCTTCTTGGCGTCGCCGGTGGCATCCTGCTGGACGGCGATGAGATCGGGTACGCCCTTGCCTTCGAGGTACTGGCTTCGGACGGTGTGGCCCGGTCCCTTGGGCGCGATCATCACGACGTTGACATCGGCGGGGGGAAGTATCTGCTTGAAGTGGATGTTGAAACCGTGGGCGAACGCGAGGGTCTTCCCGGCCTTGAGGCCCGGAGCGACGCTCTCCGCGTAGAGCTTGGCCTGCTTCTCGTCGTTGATGAGGATCATGATGAAGTCGGCCGCGGCGGCCGCGTCCTTGGCCGTCATCACCTTGAAGCCCTTGGACTCGGCGTCCTTCCAGCTTTTGGATCCCTCGTAGAGGCCGACGATGACCTTGTGCCCGGAATCCTTGAGGTTGAGCGCATGGGCGTGACCCTGGCTGCCGTAGCCGATCACCGCGATCGTCTTGCCCGCGAAGACCCTGGGGTCGCAATCCTTGTCGTAATACATGATAGCCATGTTCCTATGCCTCCTCCCGCGATCTTCAGGCAGATAGCGGGTAATCTATGATCGCTCCCGCCGTGCGGATAGCGGACCCGCAACTGCTAGCGGCGGGTAGTGCGCTGTGGCTTGCTCGCCGCCTCCGTCGCCCTTCAGGGCCGCGGAGGCGGCTAAATAAGAGATAACAAGGAGGGTCCGCGCTGGAGCGCGGCGATGCCGGTCCTGGCCAATTCGCGAATGCCGTAGGGGACGAGAAGCTCGATGAGGCCGTCGATCTTTTCCTGATCGCCGGTGACCTCGATCGTGAGGCTGTCGGCGGCGACATCGACGATGCGCGCGCGAAATATCCCCGCGATCTGTACGATGTCGGGACGGCTTCCGTGCGATGCCGCCACCTTGACGAGGGCGAGCTCCCTATATACCGATTTGGAAGGATCGAGGCGGCGGACAGCGCCGACCTCGACGAGCTTCTCGAGCTGCTTTTCGATCTGCTCGATAGTCGCCTCATCTCCGCGAACCACGATGGTCATTCGCGAGACGCCCGGCTCCTGCGTCTCCCCCACGGTGAGGCTGTCGATGTTATAGCCCCTACGGCTGAAGAGCCCGGACACGCGAGAGAGAACGCCCGCATGGTTTTGGACCAAGGCCGAAAGGACATATCGATCCATAGCGCTCCCATCCAACAGCTAAAGGGTATAGGGGCATTACCGTATCGCATACTAAAACGCTTGTAAAGAGGCAAAAACAATAATAACCGGGGAATTGTGGAAACACCAATGATTGGCCGAGTTTCCGGCGGCTCTATCGGGGCTTGCCTAACGATTCTGAGGGAAAATGCTTCATGCGAATCGAGTTGATTTCATTTATTGAAACAATTCGATCTAGAGATTGGAAATTCGGGTCGAAAGACTTTTCCTCCAATCCTTCTTCTCGCCTTCTTTTTCCCATTGTATCCGACGTTTGACAACGAAGGCATTTGCGCTTTTATCCTTATATTCGACCACTCCGAAGGCCCCCGAGCCGAGATATACGAGTTTTTCCCCCCCGACGAGACTTTCGGATGCGCAAACGCGTTCGAGTACGCAGTCAAAATGGGCGGGCTCGGCCGCTTCCCGGCTGGCGCAGAGGGCCGTGGAAAGATCGTAGACCGGCTTCCCGCAAAGGGGACATGCAGGCATGTCGCGGGCATCCTCGGCTCGAGAAGCCTGAGGAGGCCTCGATCCCTGGTCGTCTCGCGGCCCTTGACGCCCCCTGAAACCCCTATGCCTGCCGTTCCTTCGGCCTTGCCCCTCGTCCCTGCTCGATGCCGCTCCGGGCGGCGTATGACTTTCGGGCTTCTTATCGTCAGCCATCTGTGGCGCTCCTCGATAGAAATCAAGCATATCATTTACCGTCGCGTTAGCGAAGCGTCAACCGCGCGCTGAGCACGGTCGCGATTCGCAAGATGGCTCCATTCATGTAATCCTCATCGCCGAGCTTGGCCTTCAATTCCGCCAGCCGCTTCTGATCCGAGCGGGGGAAGGCGCGATTCGGCGCGCGAATCGGGACAGGGGAGAGGGCGCTTTCCGGATTCCTCACCCGGCCTTTTGCCTCGGCCAGGGCCGACTCTCCGGAGCTTTTCGCCATGGGCACGCCGGCCGCGCGAATCCTTGCGATACTTTCCGTCCGATTTCGCCTCGTCATAGCTCTCCCGTAAAAGCCGAAGGGTAGCGTTCGACGACTTTTCCTCCCCTAACGAGGATGACGTCGAATCGCACGCTCCAGTCATTATATTCTCGATGTCGGGAGAGAAAGATTTTAGCCGTTTCGATAATTCTGCGTCGCTTATCGGTTCCGATCGAGGCCTCAAGCTCGTCCGGCCCGATGCCTTCCCAGGATTTTACTTCCGTGAAGACGATCAGGCCTTCCCGCGCGGAGGCTATGTCTATCTCTCCGCCCTTCCAGCGGATGTTGCGGCCGATTATCGACCATCCCTCCGCCTGGAGGAAGGCTGCCGCGACGTCCTCGCCGATGCGCCCCTTCGCCGCGCTGGAAAGGCCTTTTCGCGAAGCCTTGCCGTCTCCCGGGCCCCGGCTCACGTGCCTGCGAGCTCCTTCGGATCGAGGGCCCGGGCGATGAAGAGGCTCTTTTCGGCTATGAGATCCACCGAGTCGCCCTCGTCGGATTCGTATCGCTTGCCGAATTCGTCCACGATGATCCGCAGCTTGGGCCTCAAGGGGGCTTCCGGGTGAGTCTCGATGACCTTCGCGATGACGGCATTGTTGAGGAGGACGATCGAACCGAGGGGATAGATGCCCATGCTTTTGATGAAAGCCTTGAGGACGTCCGGATCGAAACGGCGCGAGTTGTCGGAAAGCAGGGCCTTCATGGCCGCATAGCCTATCATCGAGTTGCGATAGGCTTTCGCGCTCACCATCGCCTCGAAAGCGTCCGCGACGGATACGATGCGGGCCAGGATATCGATTTCCTGGCCGGCGGTCTTTCGAGGATATCCTTCGGCATCCCAACGCTCATGGTGCTGGAGACCGACGAGACCGACGTCATCGGGATACATGAGTTCCTTCGTGATTATCCGATACGACAGGAGAGGGTGGGCCCGCACTTTTTGCGATTCGTCCTCGCTCAAGACTCCCCTCTTCTTGACTATCGAATCCGGAATCCTGAGCATGCCCGAATCGTGAAGGAGGGCGCCCGAGACGAGATAGGCGAGTCGGTATGGAGGCAGCTTGAGGGTCATGCCGATGACAGCCGAAAGAATGGCCGTATTGACTCCCGCCCTGGCGAGGTCGGGACCGGTATTCTGCGAGCCGAGTATGGCCGATATCGCGGAATCTCGCTCCTCGCGGACAAGGGCGAGGACGCCTTGCGATATTTGGTCCACGGCCTTTGACTCGATCGTCTCGTTCTTGCGGATCTTTTCATAGATCTGGGATAGGCGATCGACGAGTTCGGTATATCGCAGATAGAGTTCCCTGCTTCCCGTGAAGCCCGTAGGCTTAGGCCGCACCGCCTCCGCCGTCTCGGCCGGAGCCGCCGAATCCTCGACGATCGCGCCCTCGGTCAGGACGAAAGCCACGCCCCAGCGCTTCAGGGCGTCTATGTCCTTCTGCTTGACGGCTATGTTGGCGGGAACCAGAAGGTTCTTGTCGTCTATAAACACGTTTTCGGAAAATCGAGATCCTGGCTTGATCTGGTCCAAGGCGATTCTTTTCTTCATACTTCCTCTATCGACTTAACGAAGGCGAAGACCCTCGCAAGGATCTCGAAGCATTCTTCAGGGACGAAATCCCCGACCTCCACCGGAAAGACCGCTTGAACGAGGGAACTGTCCTTTATTATCGGTAGGCCCGCTTCTATCGCGATGGCCAATAGACGATCGGCTGCCCTGCCCTCCGCCTTTGCCGCCAAGAAAGGGGCAGGAAGGCCGACCCAGTAGCGGAGCGCCACTGTCTTGCGCCTCGCGATTCTCCCTTCACGCATCCACGTCGAGCCCTTCGCTTCCGTCGCCCTCCGCTTCCCTTCGAGGCCCTATACTCAGCGAACAGCGCATCGCCGCGAGTTCCGCCTCAAAGGCGTCGAAGGAAACGCCCGCCATCGAGCTCTTTCGGCTTTCAGGCGCTTCGATCCTCAGCATCGAGTCTCGGCCTCCGCCGAAGGCTAGAAGGACCGTCCAATCCTCGGGCTCCGCTCCTTGCGACGCGGAAAAATGAGCCTCGACCAGGCCCGCGCCGCCGCGGACATAGGGCAATTGTATACGAAAGTTTCCGGCGAAATCAACCGCATCCAGGGCGAAGCCGAATGGAACGATAACCCAGCTACCCTCGGGCCCTCGCATATGGTTAAAAAGCGCCAGGCTTGCGCCTTCGCGACCCGGCCCGTCGTCATCCAGGCCTCCCGCGCGAGTGGCGAGGGCGCGTAGGAAAGCGGCGAGAACGCGCGGCAGCTCGGCTTCGGGAACCGAACACTCGATGTCCCGCTCGAGATCGCCGAATTCCGCCCCTCCTTCCTGGCGGGCCGAACCCGCATCCGCCTCCCCTTCTCTCGAGTCGCTCGCGCCGCGACCGCCGAACGAGGGTGCCGCTGCGCTTCCTCGCAGGAGGTCGTCCAGGGCTTCCTCTTCGGCGGGAATCCCCTTCGCCTCCATTCGCGCCGCGAGCTTGATTCTTTCGCCGTCGTCCTGCAAGGCGACGCGTCGAACCCGAGCCAAGGCTCGCGGCTCGGGCGCCATCCCCTCGCGAAGGAGGGCCGCGAGGGCGGAAAAAGCGGCCGTGTCCGGCGGAAGGCCCGCCGCGGAAACCAGGGTCGAGGCTTGAGTCCGCGCTTGCCCCTGGGATGGAGAGGAGGGTTCTCGGCCCGACATTCGGAGGAGAATCGCGTCGCCCGAACGCTCGACGCTGGCTTTCATGAGCGAGCCCGGCTCCAGGGAATGGGCGGAGGATGCGACGAAGAGATCTTTGCCGAAGACCGCTCGATCCGATTCCGAGCGCAAGGAGACGCGATAGAGCGCGGATCCGGGCTTACCGGCCTTCGGATCGGGGCCGATGCGCTCATGGACGCGTATAAAAACGACGGTGCCGGACTCGAGGCTCTCGCCCCGTCCGGCGCCCTTGGGTGCGTCTACTATCCTTAGCGATGCTTCGTTCGGGCCGGCGGTTCTCATCCGAGCTGAGGCCCGGGAACTCTATGAGTTGGCTTCCGGAGCGGCCTCTTCCTTCTTATTGGGGAGGAGGATCTTTACCTTCGACTTCTTGCCGACCTTAGTACGGATATAGTAAAGCTTGGCTCGGCGCACCTTGCCGGCGCGCACGACTTCGACCTTTTCAATCCTGGGGGAATTGACCGGAAATACGCGCTCCACTCCGACGCCGTAGGAAATCTTGCGCACCATGAAAGTCTGGCCGATGCCGGCGTTCTTCATGGCGATCACGAGGCCCTCGTATATCTGGATGCGCTCGGTCTTGCCCTCTACGATCTTAAAGTACACTTTTACCGTATCGCCGACCTTAAAGCCATTCGTTCGGGCCTTCATCTGCGGCGCTTGGATTTTCTGTATTAGGTTCATCGTCTCCCCCTTCGGTAATTATCTCGCGCAGGAGCTTCAGGACATCGCCGGGAAACCTACCCGCCGCAAGAAGCTCCGGACGGTAGGCCAGGGTCTTCCTCAAGCTTTCCCTGAGGCGCCATCGAGCAATATTCGCGTGGTGACCCGAAGTCAAAATCTCGGGAACTCGGATATTACCATGAATCGCCGGACGTGTATACTGGGGATACTCCAGCAGCGCCGGAACGCCGCCGGAGGCGCCGCCATCGGCCTTGAAGCTTTCCTCGGCCAGGGATTCTCCCGAAATGACGCCGGGAACGAGACGGTAGACGGCATCGATCAGGACGAGGGCCGCGACCTCGCCCGAAGAGAGCACATAGTCGCCGATGGAGACCTCGTCGGTTACGTAGCGGTCTATCACCCTCTGATCCACTCCCTCGTAGCGGCCGCATACGATGAGCAGCTCCTCCTCGCCCGCGAAATCCGCGGCCATCTCCTGATTGAAGAGTCGCCCCGAGGGCGTAACGAAGACAGTGCGTTTACTAGGGGAACCGAGGGCCTCAAGGGCGCCGCATAGGGGGCCGGGAAGCATGAGCATGCCCGGGCCGCCGCCGAAAACCTCGTCGTCGCATTTATGGTGCTTGTCGGTAGCGTAGTCTCGGATGTTCACGAGTTCGTACGACACGAGCCCTCGTTCGACGGCCTTCGCCATGACTGAGCTTTCGAAAAAGCCGCGAAGTATCTCGGGAAAGAGGCTGAGGACGACTATCTTCATTTTTCGAGGAGCCAGGGAGCAAGGAGCTCTATCGTACCGCCCGCGATGTCGACCTCGCCGACGAACTCTTTGCGAAAGGGCACTAGCGAAACGCGTTCCGCGTTTCGCTTGGAAACGCGTTCCGCGTTTCGCTTGGAAACGCGTTCCGCGTTTCGCTTGGAAACGCGTTCCGCATCGCGCTCCACTCCCTGCGCCGTAGGGCCCGAAAGAGCGAGCACCTCGAGCCATGGCTCCGCGCCGCCTTCCAGTACGGAAAGCACCTCGCCGAGACGCTCCCCGCTCGCGCCGACCAAGGCAAGGCCGATGAGATCGTCTATATACCATTGATTGGGTCCGAGAGGGGCCGCCAAGGCGCGCGGTACGATTATATCCATACCCGTCAAGACACGAGCGTCTTCGGGGCACGCGTATCCTTCGAATGCCATGGTCAGGGAATCGGCATCGCCTTCGATCCGCACGACCTTGAGACTAAGCGCCGAAGGCTTTGCCGATTTTGGCTGATTGACGGCATTCGACGCAGGTAAGCGCTTACGGTTCGCGCCCTGGCCGCGAAGCTCGACTTGCTCGAGCCCGAAGAAATGCCCGCTTTCGCCGGAATAAGAATGGACCTTCAGGTCGCCTCGGATGCCTTTGGGCTGACCGATGCGACCGATCGAGACGAAGTCGCGATCCACGCCCTTAGTCGAGGATTTCAAGGACGACACGCTTTTCCGACGCGCCGGCCGAGGCGGAAAGGATCGTACGCATCGCCTTCGCGATGCGGCCGTGCTTTCCGATGACCTTGCCGATGTCTTCAGCGGCCACCCTGAGCTCCAGGATTGTGGACTTGTCGCCCTCTACGACCGCCACGGAAACCGAAGCGGGGTCGTCTACGAGGGATTTTGCGATATATTCGACGAGATCGCGTTCCACGACCCCTCCTTTTACTTTATCTGAATACCCTTCTTATTAAGGAGGCCTCGGACGGTGTCGGAAGGCAGAGCGCCCTTGGCGAGCCAGGCCTTGGCCTTGGCCTCGTCGATGATAATCTGCTTTTCGGCCTTCTCGATCGGGTGGTAGAGCCCTATTTCCTCGAGGCAGACGCCATCGCGGGATTGATGGGAATCCATGACTACGATGCGGTAGAAAGGCCTCATCTTGGTACCGAAGCGCTTGAGTCGGATCTTCACACTCATGATACTGTCCTCCAGAGTTCGTCGCTCTTCGATTGGGCCCACCCTTACGACATCCAACCCGGCGATCCTAAAGACAAACCGGAATGGCGATATCCCCGGACGGGGGGCCCGGAGCGGGGCGTTCAGAGGTTATACAATAAGGAAGGGGCTAGGGTCAATAACGACCATGGCATATACTGTTCCCTTCTATGAACCCGCCCTTCCCTATCGGATCCCTTTTCCTCGCGCCCATGGTGGGACTGTCGCACCGGGCTCTCCGCGAACTCATACTGGAGTTCGGCGGCCTGGACTTCGCCTATACGGAGATGGCGAGCGCCGGAGCGGCCGTTTCGGGTTCGCCCTACGAAGGATGCTACCTCGATTGCGGCCCGGCACCGGAGAAAGTGGTCTATCAGCTCTACGCCACGAAGCCCGAGCGTCTGCCCGAAGCCCTCTCCCGCCTGAGCGATCGGCCGGTCTTCGGCGCGGATATCAATTTCGGCTGCGCCGCTCCTCATATCACGAAGGTCGGCGGCGGGGCGGCGTGGATGCGCGAGCCAATGAAGGCCTTCGATCTCGTTCGATCGGCTCGCGCCGTCTGGAGCAAGGTCCTATCGGCCAAGATCCGGCTCGGTCCGGACGAGGACTACGAGAGACTCGCCGACTTCGTCGGGGGCCTTGCCGAGGCGGGCATCGATTACGTTGCCCTGCATCCGAGATTCGAAGGCCAGAAATTCAGGCGGCAGGGCCGATGGGACCTCGTGGCCCGCCTCGCCGCCGAAGGGCTTTTGCCCATCGTCGGCAACGGCGACATACGCCTTTGGAGCGATTATAAAAAACGGAGGGGAGAGGCGAGGCCGGCGGGCATCATGATCGGGAGGGAAGCGGCAAGGCGCCCCTGGATTTTTGCCCTTTTGAGAGCCAAGGAGGCGTCCGAGGGCTTTTCGATGGTCGTTGATCTTCGCGCGACGGCCTTCAGGATGCTCGAGCTTATCGAGACCCGGCTTATCGAGGAATTTCGGCTGACTAGAGCCCGGCGATTCTTTTTCTACTATGCCGACAATTTCAAGTTCGCCCATTATATGAAATGGAAACTCGTAAACAGTCCCAGCCTAGGCACGATGCGTAGCGAGCTCGACGCATATTTCGACGAACTGCCCGGCGATAGAATGGTGAGCTGTACGGAGTGAGCCGATCAAGACTCGGTCTGTTTGGCGCACTGAAATCGACTGGATAGAATATTAATTGCACAGCCTTACATCCGATGTTAATATGTAAAAATAGAAGGAACCAACATGGCCGACACCCTTCCCCAGATGTTCCTCGAGCGCGTGCGATCCTATCCGATGGTTCCGGCTCAGTATTCGAAAGACGAGGCTGGGGGATTCAAGACCAGGACGTACTCGGCCCTCCTTGCGGATATGAAGATATTCGCCGCCGGCCTACTCGAGCTCGGAGTGGCTCGGGGCGACCATATCGGCCTCATCTCCGACAATCGAAGGGAATGGCTCATAGCCGATCTCGCGATACTCGGTCTCGGCGCCGCTGACGTTCCCCGCGGCTGCGATGCTACCGAAGGGGAAATATCCTACATACTGGGCTTCAGCGAATGCCGGGTCGCCATCCTCGAGAACGAGAAGCAGCTCGCCAAGGTGGTCGCGCGCAGGGCGGAAATCCCCGGACTCGCGATGACCCTGCTGTTCGAGGATGCCTCTCCCGGGATCGCCGCGTCCGCGAAGGCCGCTGGACTCTCCGTTCGGACCTTCGCCGAGGTATGCGACCTTGGAGCCCCTCGAGCCGCCGCTCGACCGGCCGAATACGAGGAGGCCGTGCTAGCGGGTAGACGCGGCGAGCTCGCGACAATCATTTACACGTCGGGCACGACCGGCGAACCCAAGGGCGTCATGCTGAGCCATGGCAATTTCCTCCATCAAACCGACTTCCTCCCCTCGGTCCTGCATATCCTGCCGGGACATGTCTTCCTTTCCGTCCTCCCCGTATGGCATTCCTTCGAGCGCGTGGTCCAATACATCGTTCTCGCCTCCGGGGCCGGGATAGCCTACTCGAAGCCCATCGCCTCGGTAATGCTCGCCGACATGCGGGAAGTGAAGCCCCAATGGCTGACCTCGGTTCCGCGAATATGGGAATCGGTCAAGGACGGCGTCTATAGGACCCTAAAGAACCAAGGCGGAATCAAGAAGGCGCTTTTCGCCTTCTTCGTAGGCATCGGCGAGAGCTATGCGTATTTCCGCGAGCGCCTTCTAGGCCGGGTCGCGCAATTCCGGCCGCGCATCCGCTCTCTCGAAATCCTTTGGTCCATCGTTCCCTTCCTCCTCCTCCTGCCGCTGCGGGGTTTGGGGGGGCTGATAGCGTTCAAGACGATCAGGTCCAAGCTCGGCGGACGCTTCATCGCGGGCATATCGGGCGGAGGGGCCTTGCCCCCCGGCGTGGACCGATTTTTCAGCGCGATCGGGATCCTCATCCTGGAGGGTTACGGCCTCACCGAGACCGCGCCGGTCATCGGCGTACGCTACCAGGACTGGCCGGTGATGGGTACCGTCGGGCCTCCCATCCCCGGTACGGAGATCAAGATCGTCGACGAGCTCGGCGAGCGGCTCCCGCCCGGCTCGAAAGGCCTCATCATGGCCAGAGGTCCCTCGATCATGATGGGCTATTACAAGAGGCCCGACCTGACGAGGAAGGTCCTCGACGAGGATGGCTGGCTCGATACCGGGGACCTCGGGATGCAGACTTATAAGGGCGAGCTCAGGATAACGGGTAGGGCCAAGGACACTATCGTCCTCCGCGGCGGGGAAAACGTCGAGCCTTCGCCGATAGAGCTGAAGCTCGTCGAGAGCGAGTACATCAGACAGGCAGTCGTACTGGGCCAGGACCAGAAATACCTCGCTGCCCTCATCGTACCCGATGAGGCCGCGGTGACGGCATGGGCCGCGGAGAACGCCATCCTCATCGTCGATTACGAGAGCCTCCTGCAGCAGCCGGAAGTGGTGGAGCTCATCGATTTCGAAGTGAACGAGCTGGTGAGCGCGCGCAACGGCTTCAAGAGCTTCGAGCGCATCTTTCGCTTCATGCTTCTCCCCTCTCCCTTCGAGGTAGGAAGGGAGCTATCGGCCAAGCAGGAGATAAAGCGCTACGCCATCGCCCAGATTTACCCCAAGGAAGTGAAGAGACTCTTCGAATGACGAGTGGCCGCCTCGAGTCTCGATCTTATTTCTCTATCTCTATGTCGCCAGAGACCGACCTGACATGCAGGCGTCGGCCTCCCTCCCCGACCTTGAGGGCGCATCGCCGCGGTCCCGTGGTGATCGGTTGCTCGCTACCCGGAGCATCGAGCTGGCCGGACAGAGTCTCCGCGCGGAGCTCCAGGTCGGAGCCCGCCAGGGCGAGGCTCACGTCCCCGGTCGTCGTGCTGATCTCGCCGCCCGCGAAGCGGCCCTGGACCTCGAGCTCGACGTCGCCGCTCCCTCCCGCCACCCTGAGCCTCCCGCCCGGACGGAGGACGGCGATGTCGCCCGAAGCGCTGACGACGACTACGTTGCCGCCCGAAGCCTCCACGGTGACGTCGCCCGACTGGGTCTCGGCGTGTATCGAATCCGATATCTCCCGACAGTGGAGGGTTCCCGACACCAGCTTGGCGCTCACTCTGAAGGCTTTTTCCACCTCGACTCCGCCCGCGGACGAGGATGCCTCGACTATCGTACCGCCGGAGACGAGGATGTCCCCCGTCTCGGTGGCGGCAAGAAGATCGACGGCGAGGCCCCGGATCTCGATGGAGCCCGATCCGGCGTGAGCCTCGATATCGCGAAAGACGGCCGGCACATGGATGCGCGCGACGGTCGCGACTACCTGGTCATGGGGCTCGTCGGCGACTACCAGGATGCCTTCGCTGCGACGGATCGACGGTTTCCATCCGGGGAGCCGGCTCGGACTGCCCCGCAGCTCGAGCTCAATCCCGACTTTCCCATCCTCGGAGGGAAGGACGATGAGGTCTCCCTTGGGGAAACGGAGGACGAGCCTTTCCGCGAGCCCCGGATCGAGCGCATCGCTATAGTAACCCGGCTCGATCGCGTTCTCGTCCCTGCTCATGATGATCTCCCTCCCCATTCATCGCGCGCGATCGGCGATGAGACGGTCGACTAGTATATCATGGAGTTACCGCCAAGGCGAGTCGCTTTTCACGGGATAGATGCTCGATGCGCGAAGCTTATCTGGGGGTAATCACATAGCTTGCCATAGCCTCGGCCTTTTCCTCGATGCCGGTGGCGTTCACGGCGATACCTCGCGTCATCGCGCCGCGAAGGTCCCTGCCCAGCAACGCGAAGACCTCCCCCCCGGCTGAAGCCGTCTCGTCGGCCGAAAAAGGCTGCGTCGAGGCGATGACTTTTATGAACTCAGTGCCGAATGGAGGAGTCATATCGAAGGAAAAAGCGTCGTTCGGGCCGGGGATGCTCATTACGGAGCCCGGATCGATACGCCTTCCGGCGGTATAGGCGTTCGGCCAGATCAGCCGTACCATGCCCTTGGCGTCTACATGATAGACTTTGAGCCATGCCTTTTTATTGACGGTGACGAGGACGACCATCTTCTCCCCTTCCCGATAGACGGCCCCGGCGCCCCGCTCCGTGCTAACCGATACTTTGAGCTCGCCCCTTCCCGAATCCGTCGCAAGACTGTCGATGCTCGATGCCGTGACGGACGCGGCGGCGCTCGGATCGACCGCGGCGTCCGAAGGAATGGCCGATTTCGGTATACTTACGTCGAGGGTGCCTATGAGCGCGCCGTCGGAGAGGCCCGTGAGCTCGAGCCGGGCCCTAACCTCCGGCCCCTCGTCGTAATAGCGGCCGGAAAGGAGGGCGTCGACGCTGTTGTTCCTGAAGAAGTCGCCATAGATTGCGCGAAAAGCGGGGTCCATCGCCGATGCCACGGATTTGTTGAAGAGTCTGAGGCGCGTGCACCGAGTCATCGCCGACTTGAGGCCGTCCTCGAGGAAGCGCGAGAAGGGGCTTGGCAAGGCGGTATCGGCATAAGTGAAGGTGCCGAAGGCGGTGAGGAGGCTCGGCTGCCACGCGTTGGCCGAGAGCCTGTCCAGACTTGCCGGGAGCTGGGCATCCCAGCTTTGGGCCGCGGATGATCCCATCAGGGCGGAGAGCATCGCGATCGCGAAATAAGGACCCCTTCTATTCATTATTTCACTCCGATCCAAATATTGGGTAGTATACAACAAATGTACGGAGGAATCATGGTACATAGTTTCGAGGGCGAGAGGCCCGATATCTCGAGGGCCGGCTTCATCGCCTGGAACGCCGAAGTGTCCGGCCGGGTATCCCTCGGCGAGGGCGCGTCGGTGTGGTACGGCGCCGTGCTTCGCGGGGACATAGCGGCTATCAGCGTCGGCGCGGGAAGCAACGTGCAGGATGGGGCCGTCCTCCATGTCGACGACCGGACTCCCTGCGTCGTCGGCGAATACGTGACCATCGGGCACAGGGCGGTGGTCCACGCCTGCGAGGTGGGAGACCGCTGCCTCATCGGGATGGGCGCGGTCATACTGAACGGCGCGGTCATCGGCCAGGACTGCATCGTGGGAGCGAGCGCCCTCGTGACCCAGGGTAAGTCCTTTCCGCCGCGCTCGATGATACTGGGCAGCCCGGCCAAGGTCGTCCGCACCCTCACCGACGAAGAGGTCGCCGGGTTGCGTCCTCATGCGGAAGCTTACGTCGATCTGGCCCGCCGCACCGCATCGGGCTGTCGCGAGATGTAGGAATTAAAGGAGCCTTCGGCACCCTCCGATATTCAAGCGAGGAGGATGCGCATGAAACAATTCGCCATCAAATCGGAGGGCCCGGACCCCTCCTTGCTGGAACTCATAAACGAGACCGAGGGAGGATATTTCGTCCGCATCGTCCACCGCCACGTGGATTGGGATGACGTGAAGGAAGACTTCCTTCCACGCGAGCTCTTCGAAACCTGCGTCCGCACGGGCTATATCGCCGAGCTGTCGGCCTGAGGCCCGACGACGGGACCTGCGGCGGGCCTCAGGCTACACCGACGCCGGGGGCGGGGACGAAGGCTCTCCCGTGGCGACGGCGATCCGGTTGTGCGCCCTCGCCGCCGCCCGTGTGGATGCCTCGACGCGCCAGGCGAGGGTCTCCGTCGCGAGCCGCTTCGTGGCGCGGCCCAAGGCCTTCTCGGCGCGCTCGCGGTCTATCTCCTCGGGCCATTCGGCGGCGTCGACGAACAGGTCGACCTTGCCGGCCTTCACCCTCGCGAAGCCCTCGGTAACCGCGGCGGTCCGAGCCTTGCCGCCGACAACCAGCCTGAGCTGGCCTATCCGAACGGGCGCGACGAGGCTCTCGTGGTTCGCGAGCACCTCCACCTGGCCGTCGTGCGTCACGAAGGTGACGGATTCCGCCTTGCCGCTATAGAAGCGCCGGTAAGGCGTCAATATCTCGCAATTGAATTCCGGCATGGCTCATTCCCTATAGGTTCTTGGCGCGCTCGCGGACTTCCTCGATCGTGCCGGCCATGAAGAAGGCCTGCTCGGGGATCTCGTCGCACTTTCCCTCCGCGATTTCCTTGAAGCCCTTGATCGTGTCGGCCAGGGCGACGTATCGGCCCGGGAGGCCGGTAAACTGCTCGGCGACGTGGAAGGGCTGGGAGAAGAAGCGCTCGATCTTGCGGGCGCGATAGACGGTGAGCTTGTCCTCGGCGCCGAGCTCGTCCATCCCCAGGATCGCTATGATGTCCATGAGCTCCTGATAGCGCTGGAGGATCTCCTGTACCCTCGTGGCGACGGAGTAGTGCTCCTCGCCGACGACGCGAGGGTCGAGGATGCGCGAGGACGAGGCGAGGGGGTCCACCGCGGGGTAGATGCCTTTCTCGACGATGCGTCTCGAAAGGACCGTCGTCGCGTCGAGGTGGGTGAAGGTGGTCGCGGGCGCGGGATCGGTGAGGTCGTCGGCCGGAACGTAGACGGCCTGGACCGAGGTGATGGAGCCCTTCTTCGTCGACGTTATGCGCTCCTCGAGGGCGCCGATCTCGTTCGCGAGCGTAGGCTGATAGCCTACCGCGCTCGGTATGCGTCCGAGGAGGGCGGACACCTCGCTGCCCGCCTGCACGAAGCGGAAAATGTTGTCGATGAAGAGAAGGACGTCCTGGCCGAGGGTATCGCGGAAATGCTCGGCCATCGTGAGGCCCGAGAGGGCGACGCGCATGCGCGCTCCCGGCGGCTCGTTCATCTGGCCGAAGACCAAGGCGGTGTTCTTGATGACGCCCGACTCGTTCATGTCCGTCCAGAGGTCGTTGCCCTCGCGGCTCCGCTCGCCGACGCCGGCGAACACCGAATAGCCCGAGTGCTCCGTGGCGATGTTGCGGATGAGCTCCATGATGATGACGGTCTTGCCCACTCCCGCGCCGCCGAAGAGGCCGATCTTGCCTCCCTTGGCGTAGGGCGCGATGAGGTCGATGACCTTGAGGCCCGTCTCGAGGATCTCGGCGCTCGGGTTCTGGTCCTCGAGGGCCGGGGCGTCGCGGTGTATGGGCGAGCGAGCCGCGATGACGGCCGGACCGCCGTCGATGGGCCTGCCAGCCAGATCGAACATGCGACCGAGAACTTCCTTTCCGACGGGCACCGAGATGGGCGCGCCGGTGCCGCGCGCGACCAAGCCGCGCGAGAGGCCCTCGGTGGCCTCCATGGCGACGCAGCGGGTCACTCCGTCGCCCGTGTGCAGGAGGCACTCGGTCAGGACCTTGGTCCCGTCCTTGCGCTCGATCTCGACGGCATCGAGTATCGACGGCAGGGATCCTCCCTCGAACTTCAGGTCGAGGATGGGTCCCGTCACTCGCGCTACCGTTCCAATGCATTCGCCCATTTCCATCATTCCTTTCCGGTACGCGCCTTAATCTTCCAGGGCGGCGGCGCCGGCTACTATCTCGGAAACCTCGCTCGTTATCGCGGCCTGGCGAGCGCGGTTATAATGCAGGAGCAGGCGGCCGAGCATCTCGTCGGCGTTCTTGGTCGCCGCATCCATGGCGGTCATGCGCGCCGCCTGCTCGCTCGCGAAGGCGGAGACGAGGGATCCGTAAACGATCCCCTTCAGGTATTGCGGTACGAGGGCGTCGAAGAGACCCTCCTCGCTCGGCTCGTAACGGTAGGTCTCGTGGTCGACGGGAGTCCGCGAGGGCCCCGCGATATCCTCCACTTCGAGCGGGAGGAGGGTCTCCATGGCCGGCTCGAGCCTCACGATCGAACGCATTCGCGTATATACGACGTGGAACTCATCTATCTTGCCCTCGAGGAACTGGCTGGCCGCGAAAGCGGCGACCTCCTTGGCCTCATAGACCGTCGGCTCCTTGGTGGAGACCGCGAAGTCCTCGACGAGCACGTAGTCCTTTTCGATGAAATAGCGCTTGCCCACGTTGCCGATCGGCATGAGCATCGAGCCGGCGGGACAGGATTCCTCGACGAAGCGGATGATCGAGTGGTTGTACCCGCCCGCGAGCCCCTTGTCGGCGGTGATCACCAGGGTGGCGATCTTCCGCTCGGCTTTGCCTTCGCGATGGTCGAACCACTTCTGCCCGCTCTCCTCGGAGTGGCCGATGATGTCGCGCATCGCTTCCGATATCCCGTCGAAGTAGGGAAGCGTATCCTCGAGCCTGCGCCTCGCCTTGCGGAGCTTGGACGTCGAGATCAGCTTCATCGCGCCCGTGACCTGCCTGGTCTGGCGGACGCTCTTCATTCGGTTGCGGATATCGCGCATCGTCTCCATGGCTAATCGGCCTTCCTATGGCTGCGATACTCGTCGAGGGCCGCGCGCAATTCCGCGTCGGATTCGGGCGACAGCTCTCCCTTGGCCTGGAGGGTCTCGAGGAGGGCCTTATGCTTGTAGCCCATGTACTTGATCGCCTGCTCCAGGAAGGATCGCACTTCCTCGACCTTCACTTCCGAAAGGTAGCCGTTGACGGCGGCGAATAGGACCACGATCTCGCTGGAAAGGGCCATCGGCGCGTATTGCGATTGCTTGAGGACCTCTACAAGCCTCTTGCCATGGGCCAACTGGTCCTGGGTCGCCTTGTCGAGGTCCGAGCCGAACTGGGCGAAGACCGCGAGCTCGCGATATTGGGCCAGGTCGAGGCGTATGCGGCCCGCTATCTTGCGCACCGCCTTGGATTGGGCGGCGCCTCCGACGCGCGATACCGATAGGCCTACGTCCACCGCGGGGCGGACGCCGGAGAAGAAGAGCTCGGAGAGGAGGAATATCTGCCCATCGGTGATCGAGATGACGTTAGTCGGAATGTATGCCGAGATATCGCCGCCCTGGGTCTCCACGATCGGGAGGGCGGTGATCGAGCCGCCGCCCTTCTCGGGCGATAGGCGCGCCGCCCGCTCCAAGAGCCGCGAATGGAGGTAGAACACGTCGCCCGGGTAGGCCTCGCGTCCCGGCGGCCTGCGCAGGAGGAGGGACAGGGCGCGATAGGCGACCGCGTGCTTCGACAGATCGTCGTATACGACCAGGACGTCCTTGCCTTCATCCATGAAGTATTCGGCGATGGCGCAGGCCGAATAGGGGGCCAGGTATTGGAGCGCGGCGGTGGTCTTGGCCGTGGCGGCGACGATGATCGTATATTCGAGCGCGCCGTAGCGGCGCAGAGTCTCGACGACTTGCGCGGTCGTCGAAGCCTTCTGGCCTATGGACGCATAGATGCAGATGACGTTCTGACCCTTTTGATTGATGATCGTGTCGATCGCGAGGGCGGTCTTGCCCGTCTGCCGATCGCCTATGATGAGCTCGCGCTGCCCCCTACCTATCGGGATCATCGCGTCCAAGGCGAGAATGCCGGTCTGCAGAGGCACGCCGACTCCCTTGCGATCGATGACCGAAGGCGCGCGGCGCTCGACGAGCATGGAGCGCTTCGCTTCCACCGGGCCCGAGCCGTCTATCGGCGCGCCGAGGGGATCGACCACGCGGCCGAACAAGGCGGGACCGGCCGGCACCTCGACGACGCGACCGGTACGGCGTACCGTCTCGCCCTCGCGGACCTTGTCTTGATCGGAGAAGAGGATACAGCCCACGTCGTCCTCGTCGAGATTGAGGGCCATTCCCACGCCCCCCGATTCGAACTCGACGAGCTCGCCGTAGGAGCAGGAATCGAGCCCATAGACGCGAGCGATCCCGTCTCCTGCCTGGACGACGGTCCCCACCTCTTCCCTGTCGAGGCGATCTTCGAACGCCCCGAGGCGCTCACGCAGGATACCGGTGACTTCATCGGGTCGAAACGGCATATTTCATCCTTCCCCTAGCGCTGAGCCGCCGTAAGCCTCGGACCTGCCGGAAGGCTTCCCGAGCGGCCGCGCGAGCTCGCGCCTAAGCCGCTCGAGGCGGCCGGCGATAGAGTAATCGATGCGAAGCGAGCCCGCCCTGAGGCGATAGCCCGCGATGAGCGAGGGGTTGACGCGAACCGTCGCCCGAGTAGTCTTGGCCCCGGCGTAGATGGTCCAAGCTTCCGATACCCGCCGCAAGACCTCGCCGGCTACCTCGCGGGCCGCCTCGACGTCGAGTCTGGCGATGCCCTCGTCGGCGTCGCGCAGCTCGCCATAGGAGCGGGCGATCTCGGGCAAAAGCGCGATGCGCCCTTTGTCGACGACGAGGGAGCAGAAGCGCTTGAAGACGGCCGAGCCCGCCGGGCCGCAGGCGGCGGCGATGACCTCGGCCTTCGTCTCTTTAGGGACCGAAGGATCGGACAGGAAGTTGCGGATGCGCTCGTCGTCCCCGATCGACGAGCCGAGGCCCGCGAGGGCGTCGCCGCATGCGGCCCGGCCTTCGGGCCCGGACGCGGCGAGGAAGAGGGCCTTCGCCCAAGCGCGGCGCCTATCGGGCACGTGCGGCCTCCAGCTCCCGGACGAGGTGCTCGGCCGCCCTGACGTCCTCGGCCTCGGCCGCGCGACCGACGAGGCGGCCCGCGACTTCCGCGGCCAGGGCGGCGATATCGCCGGCCAGCTCTTGCCGCGCCTTCTCGCGCTCGCGCTCGGCGGCTTCCTCGCCGCGGCGCCTGGCCTCGGCGGCCTCGGCGTTCGCCTTGTCCAGCAGGGCCTTGACCTCTTCCCGCGCGCGATCCTCGCCTTCCTTGACCAGGCGCTCGGCCTCCGCGTCGGCGTTCGCCATGAGCCCTTCGTAGCGGGTGGCCAATTCCTCGGCCTGGCCTTTCTTGACCGCCGCGTCGGTGAGGGCGTCTTTTATCTTCTTCGCCCGAGTTTCCATGAAATTCGTCACGGGTTTGAAGAGGAGCTTCCTCAGCACGAGGAAAAGCACCAAGAGGTTGACGATGGTTATGAAGAAGGTGACCGTAAAGTTGAGCACGACCTGACTCCCTTGACTTCTCCTACTTGAATATAAGGAGGAGGGCGACGACGAGGCCGTAAATGGCCGTGGCCTCGGCGAGCGCGATACCGAGCAGGAAGGCGCCCTGTATCTTGCCCGAAGCCTCGGGCTGCCTCGCGATGGCCTCCGAGGTCTTGCCGGTGGCGAGGCCAATGCCGAAGCCGGCGCCGAGGCCCGTGAGGACCGCGACTCCGGCCCCGATCAAAGCAGCAGATTGAACGTCCATGATTCCTCCTATTCGATTGCCTCGGCGATATAGATCGTCGAGAGAAACGCGAAGACGACCGCCTGTATGAGGCCGTCGAAAAGGTCGAAGTAGAGCCCCGCGACGGGCGGAAAGATGACGGGAGCGACCGCCTCGATGAGCTGCATGATGATGTAGGCGCCCAGGATGTTGCCGAAGAGCCGGAGACAGAGGGATAGCGGCTTGATCGCGTATTCGAGCAGATTGAAAGGCAACATGATCGGCGACGGCTGCACCAGGCTCTTGAGCCAGCCGAGAGGGCGCTTGTAGATCAGGCCCGCGAAGAAGACAGTCACTATCACGGTGATCGCGAAGGCGGCCGTGACGTTGATGTCCCGCGTGAGGGGCTTGATGACGAAGGCGGGCTCGAAGCCGAAGCCTCCGATCGGCGTGAGCATGGGCGCGAGGTTGGCCGCGATGAGGAATATGAAGATCGTTCCGAGGAAGGCGGCGAAGTCCTTGCCGTGGTGCCCGGCATTCTCCTTGACGAAATCGTTGATGAATCCGATGAAGGCCTCGAGGAGGAGCTGAGGTTTCTTGGGCGTCTCGCGGAAACGCCGCGTGAGGAGGTACGAGGCCAGGATGAGCACGGCCATCACGATCCAGGTCGAGACGACCGTGTCCGATATCGGGATTGACAGGTTGAAAATGTGTAAGGTGAAGACCGTCTTTATGCTGATGCCTTGAGTGATCCTCTCGCTTATCGACATGGCGTGCTCGGGGGCGCTCATCGTTTGGCTCCGAGACCGTCGGCCCGCCCGGAGGACAGGGCGACGATGCCCGAGCCCAAGGCCAGCGCGGACATCCCGAGGGGACCGACGAACGAGGCGGCGACGGCCCATGGCAGGGATGGCTTCGAGCGCAACGCGACCGCCGCCATCGCCGCGACCAGGGCGGCGAGCCCGAAGATCCAAGCCGACGCCGCGAGGGCGCGGAGCCCGGCCCTGGAGGAATGGCCCATCATCGATGCGAAGCACGCGATGGCTGCGTAGCGTCCAAGAGCCAGGACCCCGACGACCCCTGCCGCGAACGCCGCGGTCCTCGAGGCGAAAAGTGCGGCAAGGCACACCGCCGCCTGAAGAAGGGCGACTACCAGGAGGCGACGAAGGGATAAGGCATCCATAATCGGCTCTCTATCGATCCTTGAAAAAGAAATCATCGGGAAAGTACCTGTTTAACGTTTCGTCGTCAAGGCTCTGCTCGCATTGCATACGCTTGAAGGTATCTTCCAGATAGCCCTTAGTGAGGTAATAGGAGCCGAGGAAGAAGAAGTCCCCTACCTGATCGAGCGCTTCCATGAGGGCGTAGATGCGATGCGCTCCCTCGAGTTCCTCGCCTTCGATGACGTGCTCGGTCACCGATTTTCGCCCGAGGTTGAGCGAGAAGGTGAGCTCGGACAGGGGGATGCCTTGGGCGCAGTATTCCTTGCCCATCATTACGAAGAAGGCGCCTATCTCGTTCTTGTCGGCGCTCTTGTCGAACCAGCGGCCGAGCTTGCCTATGATTTCCCCATAGACGGAAAGCAGTTCCGCATCCGACACGGCGTTGAGGGCCGAGACGTTCTCGGCCTTTCGGAGCTTGGCGAGCCAGCGTCTCCCGACGCCGGGAGCGGCCCCGACGAGAATGTCGTCCAGAGATTTGAGCAGCATATCGGCTCCTACTTTGCGGCCTCAGCCTCGACTCGACCGAGGAGGACGAGCGCCTCTTCGACGGTGGCCTTTCGCTGGGTCGTCCCCGGTATCTCGGCGAGACCGTCCCCCGGCTGAGGGCCGTACTCGCCGAACTGCGCGTGATTGCCGCCTGCGATCTCGATATAGCGGCTACCCGAAGGCAAGCGTCCTCGCGCCGCGACTATCTTCGCGGGAGCTGCCAACGCATCGCATGAGGCACCTACAGTAACGACGGGAAGGGATTTAGTCGAGAGGTCGGCATTACCGTCGGGATAGGACGCGAGGAGCAGGAGACCGGCGACGGGCAGGGCCCCCTTCTTCGCCGCCGCGTTGCGGGCCACGAAATCCGCGGCGACTCGCCCTCCGAGCGAATGGCCCGCCATGACCCAGCGCACCACGCCGGGGTTCTCCGCCGCCGCCAGGACGGCTATAGACGGATCGAGGGTGGCGAAATTGAGCGGCATGGAGGCGAGGACCGTAGCGAAGCCGGCCTGCGCGCACGCGCGCCCGAGATATGCGTAGGCCTCGGGCGGGACGCGCGCGCCGCAATAGAAGACCATGCCCGAGGCTTTGGCGGCGCTCGCCGGCAGGAAGAGGATCCCGGCCTTTCCCCTCTCGACGCGGACGAAGGAATCGGAACGAAGGAGACTCGTGTCCTCGAGCGCAGGAAGGGGCTTAAAATAAAGGGCCGCGATAATGGCGCCCGCCCCGAGCAAAGTCGCGGCAAAGACGGGACTGGGGCGGCGTTTCGCTCTCATTTTCGATATTCAGACTAAAGCAAGGGAGGAATCGTGTCAAATACCGTGGAGCCAAGCGCGTAGCGGGCTTATGGCGAATGCGAACACTTCCCCGTCGGCTTCCTTTTCGATACAATCGCTCCATAATTTCATTAAAGGCATGATGCTTTCGCGAGAGAGACAAGGAGACGGATGATGCCCGAGCATAAGGATTGGAAGCGGCGATTGGAAGACAAGGCGGCCAGGAAGGCGCTCGCCGAGCTTTACGGCGGCGCCGGCGAGGGCCAGGCGAAACGGTACATCGGCCTCGCCGAGCTCGCGGCCCGAGACCATGCCGGAGAGCCGGGGCCCGAGCTCAGATTCTATTCCGCACCGGGCAGGACGGAGCTCGGCGGGAACCATACCGACCACAACCGCGGACGAGTGCTGTGCGCGGCCGTCGGCCTCGATGCCGTCGCCTGCGTCGCGCCTTCGACCGACAAGATCGTCAGGTTAGTCTCGGCCGGCTACTCCGATCCCATCATCGTCGACCTCTCTTCCCTGGAACCCGTCTCGGCGGAGCGAGGTTCGACGGCCGCCCTCGTGCGCGGCGTCGCGAAGGCGCTGGCGACGGCCGGAGCGAAGCTTAGAGGCTTCAAGGGAAGGATCGACTCGGAGGTCCTTCCGGGATCCGGCCTATCCAGCTCGGCGGCCTTGGAGGTCCTGCTCGGCACGATAATGGCCGACCTCGCCGGCCTTCCTGTCCCGCCGCTGGAAATAGCCAAGATCGGACAATTCGCCGAGAACGAGTATTTCGGCAAGCCCTGCGGCCTCATGGATCAGACGGCGAGCGCGGTGGGCGGCATCGTGGCGATTGACTTCGCCGAGCCGACGGCTCCCAAGGTCAAGCGCATCAAGTACGACTTCGCGGAGGAGGGCTACGAGCTCATCGTCGTGAACACGGGCGGCAGCCATGCCGACCTGACCTCGGATTACGCGGCGGTCCCGTCGGAGATGAGGGCGGTAGCCCTGTCCTGCGGTGCCCACTACCTGAGGGAGGTCCGCCTCTCCGAGCTTGTCGCCCGCGGGCCCGAGATACGGAAAGACTGCGGGGATCGCGCCTTCCTCCGCGCCCTCCATTTCGCCGCCGATAACGAGCGCGTAGTCGAGATGACGAAGGCTCTCGAGGGCGACGACTTCGGCGCCTACCTGAAGCTGGTGAAGAAATCGGGCCGTTCGTCCTGGCAGCTTTTGCAGAACGTCTACGCGCCGTCCTCGCCGTCCGAGCAGGGAGTCTCCGTGGCCCTCGCCCTGAGCGAGGGTTACCTCGGCCGTAAGGGGGCCTGGCGCGTCCATGGCGGCGGCTTCGCCGGCACGATCCAGGCCTACGTGCCCAGGAAGCTTTCCGACGGATACGCGGGACTCATGACGCGCTATTTCGGTTCCGGCTCGGTCATCCCGATCTCGGTTCGCGACAAAGGCGCCCTCAGGGTATTCGAATAGCCGGTCCGAGAAGGGAAGGAACGATGGCCGAGGGGAGGCGGGAATTCGGGAAGCGTCTCGGCGGTTCCGCCCTGATCGGTATAGGCTTCTTCACCATGGGTCTGATGGATCCGCTTTACGATAATTTCGTGCCGCTTTTCCTCGAGAAGTGCATCGGCTCGATGGGCGTTCGCAGCGTTATAATGACCATCGATAACGTCTTCGCCGGGGAATCCTCGTCGATCCTCTCCCCTCCGGTGACCGGTCTCTCCGCGGATCTCTTCGGCATACGTTCGATCTTCCTGATCGCCGCGGCCTTCATGCTCGCGGCCAACCTAGTGATGGGCTTTGTCAAGCGAGGCGGAGGCTTAGCATGGACGCAATAGAACGTTCGATCAAGCTGCTACTCGAGTCTTACGAGCGCGAGGGAGGAGTCAACCATGCGAGCGGCCCCAACCTCCCGAGCAGGGAAGCCGTGGTCCGCGCCCTCGCCGACCTGCAGACCCTCGTGTTCCCGGGTTTCCGCGAAGACGAGGGCATAGACGATACGAACATCGACAACGTCGCCGGAGAGCTCGCGCATCGAGCCGCGAAAGTCCTAGTCCGCGAAGCGACGAGGAGCCTCGAGTATAAATATCGCGTGCGCGGGGCGAACGGTTGTCCGGCAGCATGCCACATCGAGGCGCGCGACCTCGTCTCGGATTTCTTCGAGGCCTTGCCCGGAATCCGCGCAATCGTCATGGAGGACGTCGAAGCCGCTTTCAGGGGCGACCCGGCCGCCAAGACCGTCGAGGAGGTGATCCTCGCCTATCCCGGCCTCGAGGCCGTAGTGGTTCATCGCATCGCCTATTTCTTCTGGGAGGCAGACCTGCCGCTCATCCCTCGGATGATGAGCGAGCACGTGCATAGCAAGACGGGCATAGACATCCATCCCGGGGCCACGATCGGCAAGCGATTCTTCATCGACCACGGCACCGGCGTCGTCGTCGGCGAGACTGCGATAATCGGCGACGACGTCAAGCTGTACCAAGGCGTCACTCTCGGCGCCTTATCGGTGCGGAAAGGCGAGAGCGAGAAGAAGCGCCACCCCACGATAGAGGACGAGGTCACGATCTATTCGGGCGCCACGATTCTCGGAGGCTCCACCATAGTGGGGAAGGGCTCCGTCATCGGAGGCAATGTGTGGCTCACGCGCTCCGTGCCTCCGTACTCGCGGGTATACCTGCCCGAAGGCGATCATCTGGCGCGGATCGAGCTGCAGTTCCTGGACAAGGGGGCCTGCATTTAAGGATCGCCCGTCCCCGCCTATTTGCAAAAAGCCTCGAAGGCTGTAAAATACGCGTCGAAAATCTCGCATGGAGGCCCTTGATGAAATCGCAGGATAAGCAGAAGAACGAGGAGAAAAAGAAGCCTCAGAAGACATTGAAGGAAAAGCGAGCCGAGAAGAAAGCCAAGAAGGACACGAAGTCTTCCGAAGTATAGGTCGGCCCCTAGAACAAGACGACCGGCCCTTCCAGATCGTTCTTCCGCAGGTCGACGAGATAGCGCTTCTCTTCCTTCTCCACGATAGTGGCGTGGGAGGCGGTCAGCCGCTCTAAAAGCACCTTTCCCGTCCGCGCGAAGAAGAATATCTTCCTCGCTTCCCTGCCTCCGACGTCGGAGGCGAGGAGGGGTATCTCTTCCTTCATCAGGTATTCGAATGCGAAATCGATGTTCCCGGACGGGATCTTGGAAAGGCCGCCGTTCGCGAAGGCGAGTACGGTCCCGCCGCCGAAAACCTTTGCCTTAAGCGCATGCCTTCGCGCCCCGAGCTTCATCAGGTCGTTGATGAGGAGCTCCATCGCATACATGCCGTATTTCGCGTCGGGGCTGCGGATCAAGTCCTGCTTGCCGTACTCGTGAGGCAGCATGAAGTGATTCAGGCCTCCGACCATGGCTTCCTCATCGAAGAGGCCTACGGCGACGCAGGAGCCGAGAACCGTCGAGATTATCGCGTCTTCGACCGTCGCGTAGAATTCCCCCGGGTGTATCGTGACGAGTTCCTGATCGAATCTGGAACTCCCATGCCTGAACACGGCGTCCTCGCCCTTAGAAGAGCGTGACCTCTCCCGCCTCGCCCCCTTCTTCGACGGCGAAGCGGCCGATCGTGCCCGCGGTCTTCTTGTGCGTGAAAATGGTAAAGCGCTCGACCATCCGGCGAAGCCTTTCCGAATCGGCTCCCTGCGATTCGACGCGGCCGATCGCGGGCCCGATCGAGGACTCGAGATCACGGAGCCTCGCTCCCACGGCTCGGAGCCGCTCGATCAAGTCGCGAAGTCGGCCAAGCTCGTTCCCGGAGCCGGAGATGAGGCCGATGAATTCTCCCGTATAGAGCGAAAAATCGCTGATAGCGCAGCGGAGGGCCTCCTGGGCCTGGGATAGGCTCGCCACGTCTTCCTCGACCTCCCTGAGCGTGGACACGAGCCTGGCGTCTTCGTCGCCGCTTTTCGCGCTCCAGCCCGCGCCTCCCCCGACCGAATATCCGCCGATGGATTCTACGGCGATCCTCGTGAAGTCCTTTGTCGTGTCCATGGCCTGGCCCACGTCCGTCTCGATCCGCCCGGTGAGCGTGATCATGCCTCCGACCGTCGTGGCTACGCCGGCGAGAGCCTTTGTCTTGGCGACTTCGATTCGCGAAGCGACGACGATATTTTGGAAGCGCGATAGAAGCTCCGCGAGACTCTTGAAGCTCCCATCCAAAGCCGCGACATGGTCGGTCAGGCGCGAGGCCATGGATACGACTCCGCGCTTGAGCACGAGATAACGCTCGGAGCCCTTCTCGAAGGCCTTCGAATCGGCGCAGGCCTCTACCGATGCATGGGCCCGCAGGAATTCGGCGCGCTTGCGCTCGCTCTCTCCTACTATCGAGCTCACCATGTCGACGTCGGAGCCGAAGGAGCGAGCGGCCTCGTCGAGCCTGCCGACGACTTCTTCGACCAGGCTTCCCGAAAGCTCGGCGACCGCGGACACGAAGGTCGGGTCTTCGGCCGCCGCCTCCCGAGCTTCCTCGAGAGAAATCCCGACATGCTGCAGGGATTGCCTGACGATGTCCTGGTGCTGTATCTCCCCCATCACGCGAAACACGGGATCGCGCACGCTTCGGGCCTCTCCGAGAAGGGCGGAGAAGAATGTCGTAGCCTCGGAAAGCTCGTGCTCCATCTCCTCGTAGCCCGACCTTAAAGTCTTGTCTATCAATGCGAAGAAATCGCGCTGGAAGTCGTCCAATTCGGCGAGGGCGTTGCGAAGCTTACCGAAGAACCCGAGGAGGAAGCGACCGCTGGCGGTAACGCCCTCGCTGAGCGCGATGGTTCGCCCCGACAAGCGCTTGAGCTCGTCGGTGATGACCGAGAAAGCCTTGCCCTGAGCCCCGGATTTGAGGGCGACGGTCATCGCGTTGAGCGAGATTATCTCCATCTCCTCCGAATCGGCGCGGACCCGCGATATGATTTCCTCGAGGGCGCCGAGCCGCGAGATGCCTTCGTTGATCCTTGCGAGGAAGGAGGAGTCCCGCGCTTGGAGCGAGGAGAAGAAATGGATGGCGCTTTCGATGAAGGAAGCCTCTACGCGCCCATGCGGAGCGCCGCTACGAAGGCCCCCGAGGGAGGAAAGCGCGGCGAAGGAGCTTTCGCTCTTGTCGGCGCCCCGCTCCATTTCCACCGAAAGGCGGGGCAATAGCCGCCCCAGCTCGAGATATACGGTTTCGCTCTCGCGTTCTATCCGGCCCACTTCGTCGATAAGGCCAGAAATTCGGTCCTGAAGGTCGGTCGGCATCGCTTAACTATAGACAAACAAGGAGCCCGCCGCAAGGACGGGCCCCTTGATGGGAAAACGGCAGTCTCGCGGCAAGCCGCGGCATGCCATCCCCCCAGCGCGTGTCGAAAGCTGCTCTCTTCTGACGGAGCCTCGGCTATTTGACCTGCTCGTCCCATCTGACGGGAAGGATGGAAAGCTCGGTATCCTTGTCGAAATACCGGCTCTTCGCCATTACGGGCGCCAAGGTGACCTCGTCTCCCATCTTAAATACGTGATGGGGAGGCACACGGGCGGTTATCGAGCTCCTGGCCGTGGTCGCATAAAGGTTGATATCAGCGCCGAGAGGCTCGACCACCGTCACCTTCGCCTTGAGCGTAGAGCCGGGAGTGTGGGCTTCCTTGGCCTCGAGATCCTCGGGGCGGATGCCGAAAGTTACATCCTTGCCGACGTAGGCCTTGAGAAGGGGTTGGTGCTCGGGTGCGACGACGAGCTTGAAGGCGCCTTCGTCGATCACGATGCGACCGCCCTCTTCGAGAACCTTTACGTTGAGGAAGTTCATAGGAGGGGTACCGAGAAAGCCCGCGACGAACTTATTGATGGGTTGGTTGTATAGATACAAGGGCGAACCGATCTGCTGGATCTTGCCATCGCGCATGACGACGATCTTATCGCCCATCGTCATGGCCTCGACCTGATCGTGCGTGACATATATCATCGTCGCGTCGAGGCGATAGTGGAGGTCGATCAGCTCCGCACGCATCTGGACGCGGAGCTTGGCGTCGAGATTTGAGAGAGGCTCGTCGAAGAGGAACACCTTGGGATTTCGGACGATGGCGCGGCCGACCGCGACGCGCTGGCGCTGGCCGCCCGAAAGCTGCTTAGGCCTGCGCTCGAGCAGCTTCTCGATGTCGAGGGTTCGCGCGGCTTCCTTGACGCGCTTGTCGATCTCGTCTTTCGGAAGCTTGCGGATCCTGAGCCCGAAAGCCATGTTCTCGTAAACGGTCATGTGCGGGTACAAGGCGTAGTTCTGGAAGACCATCGCGATGTCGCGATCTTTGGGCGGAACGTCGTTGACGAGCTTGGAGTCGATATAAAGCTCGCCTTCGGTGATGTCCTCGAGACCGGCGATCATTCGAAGCGTGGTCGACTTGCCGCAGCCCGAGGGGCCGACGAAGATCACGAACTCCTTGTCATTGATGATAATGTTCGCATCGTCGACGGCGCGTACATTACCATCATAGACCTTGCCGATTTTCTTGAGCTCTACCTTTGCCATGGGATCCTCCCTTTAGGGGTTATGTTAGTGTTCATAAGTATATACGCGACGGGAGCTTCAGTCAAACCAAATTATGGATCCACGCGTACATGAGGATTCCGAACGCGACGGCTACATTGAGCGAGCCTTTGGCGCCTGCCATGGGGATGCTTACTACGCCCTTCGTGCAATAATTCTCGGCCTGCCGCGAAACCCCGAGCTCCTCCGAGCCAAGAATGACTATTCCCTTTTCAGGAAAGGAGAAACTATCAATCCCGACCCCCCCGAGCTCGAGAGCGAAGACCGGAAGGTCTCCGGATAGACTCTCGAGGCCGGCCTTTCTCCACGACAGGAGTTCGATGGCCCCCATGGCGCTTCGTCTTGCCCGAGGATGGAAAGGATCTGCGCATGATGGGGAAAGAATGAGTTCCTCGACTCCGAAAGCGTCGGCCGTACGGAAAACCGAGCCGACGTTGAAGGGCGAACGCAGGTCCTCGAGATAGACCTTCCTTCCAATGCATATCTTTCTCGAGCCGGGATCGGGCAAGCCCGTGCTTGGATCAAGGAGGTCCCAGTCGGCCGGAGCCTGACCCGTCGCCGCGATAAGCGCATGCCGCAGCGAATCGACGGCCCTTGCCACGTCCATCCGCGCCGGCCGGGCCGGCGGAAAGCCATTCCGCTCGGCGGCGCGATCGCAAAGGCGCGAAAGCGAGACGGCAGCCGCAGACAGTGCATCCCCGGCGCTGTTTTCGGATGCGAGTAGTCCGCTCAACTCGAAGCCATAGCGCAGCGTGGCCTCATCGACTTCCTCCTCGCGGCGGGCGAGGAGTTCGCGCTCGATCTCGCCCAGCACGAGAGCCGTTTTCCTCATTCGATGACGGGGAGAGAGCTTCAGGAGCTTGTCGATGGGGATCATCGAAGACGCGTCAGAACGCTGTCTTTACGAAATCGAAGACATCGTCCACGGAGGCCGCTCGGGGAAGGTAGTTCATGAAGTCGAGCTCGCGAGCATCGCGAGCCGACTCAACCAGGCGGTCGAGGACGAGATCGAAATCCTTGAGCCGAGAAGGCACCTTTAACAGACCGAGCCGAGTCCGCAACCATTCGACCGCCTTGGATGCCGCCTCCTGGGGACTCGATTCCGTGACATCCTCGCCGAATAGCGCGGCAAGGGCTGCCACCTTCTCGAGCCTGCTCTTCGATGCCGCTTCCATGGCATAGGGCAGGAGGATGGCGGCCAGAGCGGCCTTGGGCACGGGCCAGCGCGCGTTTATGGCCGCGGCGACAGCGCTTCCCATCCCGGGCGCGCTCATACCTTGGCCGAGCGCGGCCAGGAAGGAGCCCTTCCAACCTTCTGCCCGAGCAGCCGGATCGTCGGGCCTGGCGATGAGGGCATTGAGGGCGGAAGAAAGCGAAACGGCCGCCTTTTCGAGGAGAATATCGCTCATAAACGAAGATTTCGACGAGATATAGGCTTCTACGGTTCCGAGAAGCGAGTCGATGAGACAGGTGGCAGAGACCTTCGGCGAGAGGGAAGACGAAAGCCCGGGATCTATAAGGGCGACAGTTGGCGCCGAGCCGGGTATGCGAACGAACCGTATGCGCCTGTCGCGGCCATCGGTAAGGAGGATACAGTCCTGGGCCAAAAAGGGGTGGCGAAGAGACGTCGGAATCTCGACGAGGGGAACCCGGCTCCCCTTGACTTCGGCCCCATCCAAGGCCGCATCGATATCGAGGTTGCCCAAGGCCAGGGCTGCCGTAGCCCGGCCGATCATGAGCGTCTTCAAACCCCCGAGGGCGATGATGAGGGGCGAGCGGGAACCTCGAGCCAAGCGCAGGGCGTCGTCCACGGCCTTGCTCGTCGCCCGATCGACGATCTCGTCGTAGACGAGCACCTGTATGCCTCGTTCCTCCAGCAGGGAATGAACGCGATCTACCGTCTTGGACTCGTAAAGAAGGGGGTCGACGACAAGCATGCAGCGGGGACGGCCTTCGCCCGAGAGCTCGCCGGCGAGGAGGGGAAGCCTAAGGAGAGCATCGGGCCCGACCCAGACGCGCGGACTTACGTGAAAGCTGAAATCGGGCACTCTCATCATCTCCTGAGCCGATTATGAAAAAGGCGGAAGTCTCGCTCCCGCCTTGAATCGACAAACTGAAAAGCGCGATGCCGGACCAGCTGATCGTCGATAGGCTCGTACCCCGCGGTTGAACGGGAATCCGTTACGAGCCGAGAAGCTGATCGATGATGCGATCGGCGGTCATGGACAGGACTGCATCGTCCATATACGAAGGCTGATTGATCTTTGCCTTGAGTTCCTCGACTCGATCCGCCCTCGTTTCGGGCGCCGCCTTGGCCAATTCGAGGGCATTGAAAAGATCGGCCTTTTTCGCCGCATCAGAGGAGATGGAGATGGAATCGACGCGGCGAGCCTTCTCGGCCATCCCGCCAGGGGAGGGCTTCTGGGGGTCCCGGATCGGGTCTATGGAGTTCAGCCGGTCTATGGTCATCTCGCTCCCCTGCCTTTCAACAAAAGTATCGGCTTCCCGATGGAAATAGTTTACGCCAATTCCGTCCCGGCGACAAGCACCGAGAATTCGCCGCGAGGCTCCGTCTTGCCCTTGAGGGCTTCGAGTATCTCGGACGCGCTTCCCGCTAGGAACTCCTCGTGGATCTTGGTGATTTCCCGGCCCACACACACCCTGCGAGCTGGATCCGCAATCGCGATCTCTTCCATTAATGCGATAATGCGATGCGGGGACTCGTAGAGAACGAAGCATTCCTCGCGCCTCATGAGCTCGATTACCCTCGCCCTCCGCTTGCCCGCCTTCGGAGAAGGGAAACCGTCGAAAAGGAAGGACCTGCCCCCCATCCCTGCCGCGCAGATCAGCGCCGCGAAGGCCGAAGGTCCCGGCAAAGGGCTGACCGAGTGCCCATCCTCGCGCGCGCGGCGCGCGAGGATGGCTCCCGGGTCGGAAAGCCCCGGAGTGCCCGCGTCGCTGCAGTACGCTACCGTCTTCCCTTGGGCCAATAACCCGAGGATGCGATCTGCCCCCCTGGATTCGTCGTTCGCGTGGCAGGACAGGAGGGGCTTGCGGATCTCGAAATGATTGAGCAGCTTGAGGGTGTGGCGCGTATCCTCGCAGGCGATGGCATCGGCGCCCCTCAAGGCCTCGAGGGCGCGAAGGGTAATGTCGCCCAGATTGCCGATTGGCGTTGCCACGAGATAGAGAGTGCCCATGTGCGCGAGTATGTGTCCCGCCGGACCCTAGGGTCAAGGATGAAAGGGTTCCGGCTAGATAGCTGGGCCTCTTGCATGTATAGTACTATCGATGGCGGTCATCATCGCGGCCCTCGTTTCCGCATTCATGCTCGCATTGGTCTTTTATGGCATTAGGAGCCGAGACTCGAGCTCACGCGTTCGCCGCTCCGTCGGATACGGGGGCCCCGCCGTAGAGAAGTCCTGCCCTCTCTGCCATTCCGCGCTCGGCCGCGGCGAACGGGTCAACTCTAGTCTCTTCCCCGGCAGGTCAGACAGGATCATGCATATATTCGGCTGTCCCCATTGCTGGCCGGTTACGCCCTCGACCCCGAGGATATGTCCCGTATGCGGCCGAACCCTGGACGCCCGGGGTTGGGTGATCGCGCGCTATTTCGAAAGTCCGGGTAGGCGGCACGTGCATGTGCTGGGCTGCACGGGCTGTCATGGTTAATCCGCCTTAATGGCGGTCGCAGCCGAAGGGAGAAAGCCGATGGAAGGTCCACAAGTCAAGAAGTTCGGCCTACTGGCGGTATTCCTGGGCTTCTTCGTCCTCGTCGCCATGATCTTCTATCCATTTCTCACCGTCATAATCTGGTCCGGCCTTTTCTACTCTTTCCTATATCCGCTGTACCGACGGCTGATCCTGCGCAAGGACGACGCCGAGAGGCGGGGCCCCTTCAGGGCAGTGATCGCCGCGGTCCTCGCCCTCGGAGGCGTCCTCCTGATCGCAGTGCCTGCCGTGCTCCTCGGCCTGAGCATAGCCAGGCAGCTCAGCGCCATGATACATAACGCCCTGCTCGCCATCGAGCAGAACCCCTCCGTCATAGGCATTTCGCCGGACGGTCCCATCGCGACATTCCTGTATACGGTGAGCGATGGATCGATCGATATTTCGAAGCTCAAGATACCCGACGAGATAAGGGCGATACTGACGTTGAAGACGGACAGGATCGTAGGGCTTTCCGGCCAATTCCTGAAGATCAGCGTACGCATATTGCTATCCCTCGTTTTCATGGTCTTCACCATTTTCTTCCTTCTTCTCGACGGCAGACACTTGATCAAGGTCCTCATCAGCGCTATCCCGATCGAGAATACCTTCACTGCGATCTTCCTCCGCAAATTCAGGGATATGGGCAAGCACCTCGTAACGGGCTATATCTCGATCGCCGGGATGCAGGCCCTGGTCATGCTCGCCTTATGCTTGATTTTCAAGGTAAAGGGCTATCTCGTGATCGCCGCGTTCACCGCGATGGCATCGTTCATCCCGATGGTCGGAACCGCGCTCGTCTGGCTTCCCGTCTCGGCGGGGAAGATACTTTCGGGAGACCTTACGGGGGGCATACTCTTCTTCGCGCTCTCCGCCATCCTCATCTGGACTTTGGACACGCTGATCCGGCCGGTCCTCCTCCACGATAGGCTCAAGATACACCCTCTCCTGATCTTCTTCTCCATCCTGGGAGGCTTGCAAGTCTTCAAGTTCAATGGCCTCGTCCTCGGCCCCTTGATCCTCATCCTCTTCTTCACGTCGATCGAGCTCTACGAGAAGGCTTACGGCGGGCAATCGGAGGGACAGGGGAGAAGGAAGGAGGATCGCGGGCCGGAGGCCTAGCGCGCCTTTCCCTCGAGGCCCTAAGGGCCTATCTCGTCGAGGTACTCGTCGCCGATGACGAGGTTGCCGGCGGTGCGCCCGAGCTTGCGCTCGGGGCGTATCGCGCCGTGGAAATCCGATCCGGCGGTGACGCGGAATCCGCGCTCGCGCGCCATTTTCTCCATACGTCGGCAATGACTCACCTTGGCCGTCGGGTGATAGGCTTCAATGCCGTCGATTCTAAGCTCCTTCCACTCGTCCATGAGCGAGCCGAGCCTGCCCCACGAGACGAACAGCGAGAGAGGGTGAGCGACGACGGCCAATCCGCCCGCTTCCCTGATTATGCGGATCGCCTCGTCGAGCTCAAGGCAGTCCTTGGCCTCGTAGAAAGGTCTTCCCTTCGCGAGGTATTTGTCGAAGGCCTCCTGCCTCGTTCGTACGGCCTTCCGCTCGACGAGGAGGGCGGCGATATGCGGCCTTCCCGCGCTGCCCTCCCCGGCGACGGCCTTGAGGTCGTCCATCGTCGCGGCGAAGCCGGCGTCCCTCATCTTATCCAAGATGCGCCGGTTTCGCTCCTCCCGCGCCAGGAACAAGCGTTGAAGGACATCCCCGAGCTCGCCTCCCAGTCGCTCGAGGCGAAGGCCGAGGAGGTGGAACTCGCCCGGGCCGAAGGCTATCTCGATTTCGACGCCGCGTATGATGCGGAGGGCGCCCCCCGATGCCGCGGCTTCGGCTTCGGGAAGGCCGGAGACGGAGTCATGGTCGGTGAGGGCGAGGGCCGATAGGCCGCGCTCCAGGGCGAGTCCTACGAGGGCCGAGGGCGAATAGCTCCCGTCGCTGGCCGTCGAATGACTATGAAGGTCGATCATCTCCCCGTTTCCTCGGGATGGAGCGGTCCGACGGGTCCGCGGTCGGACGAGCGAGGAGACTCCGCCGGAGAGCTCCGGAGTTCGGCATCGAGGCCGAAGACACGCACCCTCAGGCCCGTGGCCCCGCGGACGAAGGCGGCCGCGCGAAGGAGGGCCTCGTCCGCCAGAGCGACGCATCGCCCGCCCGGGCTGGGCCGCGAGAAAGTATAGAGATGCGCCTCGCCGATGCGGGCCCCCTCCTCGGCTAGGCGGGACAGGAGGCCGGCGTAATCCGCGATATCGGCATCGGAGGGACCGATCCCATCGACCTCGCAAAGCATGGTCTGGACGATGACCGATGATCGGCGCGCGAAGGAAAGCAGACCGTCCGCTATCCGCTCCAGACCGACATCGGACCCGGACATGAGCCGGAAGCGGGCCTCGCTTCCCGCATCGAGCTTGGCCCAGATGACGAGGCCTTTTTCGCGGCAGGCGTCTTCGAGAAGGGCCCTGGTCGCGGGGTCGAGGAAGCCGGTCGAATTTGTGATCAGGACCAGAGAAGCGGAGCTCAGGATTCCCGGGCGCGAGGCCTTGAGGCTTGAGCAGAGCCTCACGGCCTCGCCCAGGCTCGGCGACATGGTCGGCTCGCCGTTACCCGAGATGCAGATATCGCGGACGGGCGCGGGCGCCCATGCCTCGGCGTATCCTCGATCCAGGAAATAGGCGAATTCCCTCTCGAGCGCGGCGATGAGGGAATCTGCGCCCGGAACGGGCTCGGAAGTCGCTTCCAGGAAAATCTCGCAGTAGGGACAATCGAAGGCGCAAACTTTGCCGTAGGGGAAAAGGTTGACGCCCAGCGAGAGTCCGCCCGATCGTCGCGACAACACAGGATATACGAGGCGCCCTCCCTCGCGGTCGCGTCGATGATCCCAGGGAATAGGCATGCGAAGATAGTACCGGCGAAGGGTCGGCTAAGCAATACGCGCTATTGACAAGATCGCATGCGTCATGCGAACATTCTCGTGTCATGGACCCGAGGACGCGCAACGAGCTTTCCAGCCTCACGCATCGGCATCACGGCCATTGGAATGGGCCGCGCGAAGCCGTAGCATGGCGCTGAGAAGCAGCCCAGTCCGCGGGAGCGCCGGCCTCGAGGGGCCGGCGCTCCGGTTTTAAACGGATCCTTTCGGAGGGTCAGGCGCCGGCAGCCCGGAGTCCCGTTTCCCGAAAGAAAGGAGAGAGCATGGACGACGCGGTATTGGAGCTAGGCCTGCCCAAAGGCAGGATGCAGGCTGAGGTCCTGAGGCTCATGGCCGACGCGGGACTTCCCGTAAAGGCCGATGATCGGGGCTATAGGCCGATCGTCGGCGCGGGAGACGGGGCCGAGGCCGACAGCCTCGCACGTGCGCCCCGTTTCGAGGCCAAGTTCCTGAAACCCCAGAACATCGTTGAAATGATAGACCTCGGAAGCCGCGACGTCGGCTTCGCCGGCGCGGATTGGACGCGCGAGCTGGGCTCGGGCGCGGTAGAGCTTCTCGATACGGGCCTCGATCCCGTTCGCGTGGTCGTGGCCGCCCCTCTCGGTCTGCTGGTGGACGGGAAGCTTCCCCCGAGGGAAGGTCTCGTGGTCGCTTCGGAATACGAGACTATCGCGCGCGAATGGATGGCGCGCAACGCTCCCGGCGCGAGGTTCGTGCGTTCCTACGGCGCGACGGAGGTCTTTCCGCCCGAAGACGCGGACATTATCGTGGACAACTGCGCCACGGGCTCCACCCTCAAGGCCAACGGACTCGCCGTCATCGACGAAGTGATGAAAAGCTCTACGCGGTTGTACGCCTCGCGGAAGGCGATGGCCGATCCGCGAAAGCGCGAAGCCGCCGAAAGCCTTGCCCTCCTCATAGGCTCGGTCCTGGAGGCGCGAAGGCGTGTCATGATCGAGGTCAACGTCCCCGCGGACCGGTTGGCCGAGCTCACCTCGGTCCTGCCCTTCATGAAATCGCCGACCATCTCCCCCCTCAAGGGCGGCGAGGCCTTCGCCGTTCGAGTCGCTGCGCCGCGCGCTTCACTTGCGGGCCTCATTCCCGAGATAAAGCGCCGCGGCGGCAGTGACATCGTGGTATCCGAGCTCTCGCAGCTCGTCCCCTGAGGCGAGTGATGGAAACCGCAACCTTAAGACTCGACGCGAACGAAGGCCGTCCATGCATGCATGCCGCGGCGCTCGCCGCCCTCGTAGACTCCGAGGTCTTGCGCCGCTACCCCGACCCCTCTCGCCTAGAGGCGGCCCTGGCCGCTCGGATGGGCATATCTCCGGAACGCGTGATCGCGACGGCGGGCGCCGACGACGCGATAGACCGCGCGATCCGCTCGTACGGCCTTTCGAAGGCGACCGTCCTATCGACGGCGCCGGCCTTCGAGGAATATGCCGCCGCCGCCTCGCGATCGGGCGCGCGCTACATCGCCGCGCCTCGCGCCCCGGACGGCCCTTTCCCCCTCGCCGCCCTCGTCGCGGCGATCCGCGCCGAGAGACCCGCCATCGTCGTCGTCGCCTCGCCCGACAATCCGGGCGGCGGAACGATTTCTCCGAGCGAGCTGCGCGCCCTCGCGAAGGAATCCGCCCAAGCCTGCTCCGCTACGGTTCTCCTCGACGCGGCCTATTCGGACTTCGACGAGGACCGCGAAGTCTACGACATCGCAATCGGCGTCCCGGGAGTGATCACGACGAACACCTTCTCGAAGGCCTATGGCCTCGCGGGGCTGCGCGCGGGATGGGCCGCGGGACAGGCCGAGGATATCGCTAGGCTGAGAAGGGCCGGTCCGCCCTTCGCGCAAAGCGCCTTCTCGGTAGCGGCCGCTCTCTTTGCCCTCGAGTCGGGCACCGACTCGGTCGAGGCCTTCGTCGCCGAAGTGCGGCGCGAGCGACTCCTCCTCCAGGCGGCCCTCGGGCGGATCGGAGCCAGGACCTGGGCGGGGAAAGCCAACTTCGTCGCGGCGATCGTCCCCGACGCGCCGGCCTTCTCGGAGGCGCTTGCGAAAGATGGGATCAAGATCAGGTCCTGGCCGGGGAAACCCGGCAGGGAGAACCTCATCCGCATAACCTGCCCGGGGGACGAATCCGAGTTCCGGACTCTCCTCGCGGCCTTGGAGAGACTCAGGAGGCTGACATGACGACGGAAAACCCCGCTATCCCCGGTTTCGGGCGCAGGGTCGCCATCAGGCGCAAGAGTCGCGAGACCGAAGTCCTCGTCGCGCTCGACCTCGACCCCGAAAGTCCCGGCGCCGAGATGGACAGCGGGATCGGATTCCTCGATCACATGCTCGGTTCGCTAGCGACCCACGCCGGATGGCGACTCTCGCTGGCCTGTCGCGGCGATCTCGCCGTCGATGACCACCACAGCGCGGAAGACTGCGCCCTCTCCTTGGGCGAGGCTCTCGCGCGCGCCCTCGCGAAGGGAAGCGCGGCGGGCGGCCCCCCGCGGCGCTTCGGCTCAGCCTATGCGCCCCTCGATGAGGCCCTGGCCCGTGCGGTCGTCGATCTCTCTGGAAGGGCCTATTGCCGCGCCGACCTGGCCCTTGGCGGCGCGCGCTTGGGCGATCTCGCGGGCGAGAACGCCGTCCACTTCTTCTGGAGTCTGGCATCGGCCGCGAAGATGACCCTCCACGTCGATGTCCTGGCTGGCGAGAATTCTCACCATAAAGTCGAAGCCGCCTTCAAGGCTACTGCCCTCGCCCTACGGGAGGCCTGCGCCCTCGCGGCAGCGGCGTCGCGCGCGCCGTCGTTCGCGTCCCCGAGACCCGGGGATGCGTCGGGAAATGTCGGTCCGGAGTCCACCAAGGGCACGGTGCTCCTGGAGGAGATGGACGAAGCGGACTGGGCGAGGCTCAAGGAGGGACTCGATGCCTGAACGGCCGATTTCGAGCCCTTCCATCGCGGTCGTAGTCCGCTTCGCCGCTACGGGGGTGGCGAACCTCGCGTCGATAATGGCGGCCTTCCGAAGGGCCGGCGCTGAGCCCCGCCTCGCGGCCTCGCCCGAGGAGCTCGCCGATGCAGATTTCGCCGTGGTCCCCGGGGTGGGCTCTTTCGGAAGCGCGATGGCCGCGCTCAGGGAGTCGGGCATGGACGAGGCGATACGGGACCGCATGACGCGCGCCAAGCCGACCATGGGCGTCTGCGCGGGCATGCAGGTTTTCTTCGAGGGCAGCGAGGAATCGCCGGGCGTCGAGGGAATGGCGATAACGCCGGGATTTTTCAGGCGCTTCCCCTCCGACCTTCCAGTTCCCCAGCTCGGATGGAACAGGATACGTACGTCGGGAAGGGGCGCCGTCGTCGCGGGCTGGGCATATTTCGCCAATTCCTACAGGCTATCCGAGGCCGCTGATGGTTTCGCGGCAAGCTGGGCCGAATACGGCGAGCCATTCATCGCCGCCCTCGAAGGGCCGCGGCTCTTCCTCTGCCAGTTCCATCCCGAGCTATCGGGGCCCTGGGGCCTCGAGCTGATCCGCTCCTGGCTCGGAACCTCGGCGGGAGCCGAAGGAGGCGCCTCGTGAGATCCGTCGGAGCGCTCAGGGTCATTCCCTGCCTGGACGTGGACGGCGGCAGGGTCGTGAAAGGCGTCCGCTTCCTCGACCTCGTCGACTCGGGCGATCCGGCCGAGCTCGCCGCCCGCTACGAGTCGGAGGGGGCAGACGAGATCGCCTTTCTCGACATCTCGGCCACGATCGAGGGAAGGAAAACCGCCCTCGAGTCCATACGGCGCGTGAGGGAGGCTATCGGCATCCCTCTGCTCGTCGGCGGCGGGGTCCGCCGACCCGAGGACGCCGCCCGCCTCCTCGAGGCCGGAGCCGACCGTGTCGCGATCAACAGCGCCGCGACCCGCGATCCGAAGCTCATCGACGAGCTCGCTTCGCGCTTCGGCGTCCAATGCGTCGTCCTCGCGATCGACGCGCGAAGCAGGCGAGGCGTCGATAAGGATGCGAAAAGCGGAAAGCCGCTCGGCGTCGACGCGATAGGGCCGTCATGGGAGGTGGTCGTCGACGCGGGACGCAGCGCGACTGGCCTCGATCCCGTGGCCTGGGCTCGCGAGGGAGCCCGGCGCGGCGCGGGAGAGATACTCCTCACCTCGATAGACCGAGATGGCACGGGCTCGGGTTACGACCTTATGCTCCTGCGCGCGGTTACCGGGGCGTCGAGCGTACCCGTCGTCGCCTCGGGGGGCGCTTCATCGCCCGCGCACTTCGTCGACGGCGCGCGAGCGGGCGCCCGCGCCCTCCTCGCGGCGGGCGTGTTCCACCGCGGGGAGCTCTCGATACGCAGGGTGAAGGAAAGCCTCGCGGACGCGGGGATGGAGGTTCGATCGTGATAGTCCCCAGCATAGACATCAGGGCCGGAAGGGCGGTCCAGCTCCGAGGAGGCAACTATCCGGTCCTCGACGTGGGCGATCCGGAGGAAGTGGCCGACCGCTATTCCCGTGTCGGGGAGATAGCGATAGTCGACCTCGACGCCGCCCTCGGCACGGGCGACAACAGCGAGATCATCCTGCGGATTGCGCGTCGCCACCCCTGCAGGGTGGGCGGCGGCCTTCGCACAAGGGAAGCGGTGCTCCGCTACCTCGACGCGGGCGCGAAGTCGGTCATGCTCGGCACGAAGGCCGAGCCCGAATTCCTCGCCGAGTTCCCCCGCGAGCGCCTCATCGCGGCCCTGGACGAAAAAGGCGGAGAGGTCGTCGTGGAAGGCTGGACCAAAGGCACGGGACGCAGGATCGAGGAGAGGATGTCGGCTCTCGCGCCGTATGTCTCGGGATTCCTCGTCACCTTCGTCGACGCCGAGGGCAGCCTAGGCGGCATCGGCCTCGAACGCGCCGAAGCCCTTATCGAGTCCGCCAAAGGCCTTCGCGCGCCGCGCATGACGCAAGCTAGCGCGCAAGGAAATGATTATACGAGCGCGCTTCGCGCGCCGCGCATAACCTTCGCAGGAGGCGCCGCCGAGGCCCGTGAAATAGGCGCCATCGATCGACTCGGCGCGGACGTCCAGGCGGGGACGGCCATCGCCCTCGGCAAGCTGTCCCTGGCCGGGGCCTTCTCCGCGAGCCTCTCCTCCGATAGGCCGGACGGCCTCTGGCCCACTCTCGTGTGCGACGAAGGCGGCAGGGCCCTAGGCCTCGCGTGGTCGGACCTCGAGAGCCTCGCCGCGGCGGTCGAGACCGGCCGAGGAACCTACCGTTCGCGCAGCCGCGGCCTCTGGGTAAAGGGCGAAAGCTCCGGCGACGTCCAAGACCTCATCCGCGTCGAGGCCGACTGCGACCGCGATGCCATCCGCTTCATCGTGAGGCAGAGAGGTCGCGGCTTCTGCCATCTGGCGCGGCGCAGCTGTTTCGACGACGGCTCGGGGATCGAGCGTCTCGAGCGGACGCTGAAGTCGAGGCAGGCCGACGCTCCTCCGGACTCCTACACGCGTAAACTCTTCGACGATCCCGGCCTCCTGGCCTCTAAGCTGCGCGAAGAGGCCGACGAGCTCAACCGGGCCGAGGGGCCCGACGAGGCCACGGCGGAAGCGGCCGACGTCATCTACTTCGCGCTCGCGAAGGCGATCTCCGAAGGCTCGAGCCTGGCGGCCATCGAGGCCGAGTTGGACCGCAGGGCCCTGCGCGTGAGCCGCCGCGGCGGCGCGCCCAAGCCCGCCTATACTCGGGCCTCGGAGGGCTCGGGGACGGGGGACATCTGATGGCCGCCGAACCGGCGAAGCCGCGCCTGCGAAGGATAAGGCTCGAGGGGCTGGCCGAGGCTCGCTCGCGGGCCCGCGATCCTGAGGCGGAGGAGGCGGCGATGCGCATACTGTCCGACGTCGGGTCGCGCGGGGAAGCCGCCGTGCGCGAGTGGGCGGAAAGGCTGGACGGGCTGCGGCCGGGAGATCCCCTTGTGATCGGGCGCGAGGGTCTAGAGTCGGCCCTGGCCTCGCTTCCCGAAGCGGAACGGGGGATACTCGAGCGCGCCCGAGACCGGGTCGTCGCCTTCGCGATGGCCCAGCGAGCCGCGTTGCGCGACATAGACGTCGTCGTGCCCGGCGGGAGGGCGGGACACGTCTTTACGCCCGTCGCGCGAGCGGGATGCTACGCGCCGGGCGGCCGGTTTCCCCTTCCTTCGAGCGCGATCATGACCGCCTGCGCCGCCAAGGCCGCCGGCGTGGGCTCCGTCTGGTGCGCCGGGCCTAAACCGGCGCGCGCGACCCTCGCGGCCGCGGCGCTCTCGGGGGCCGAGGGCTTCCTGGCGGCGGGCGGCGCTCAGGGCATAGCCGCCCTCGCCCTCGGCGCCGGGGTTCCGCCCTGCGACGTCGTGGTGGGGCCCGGAGGAAGATACGCCGCCGCCGCCAAGCGGCTCCTAGCGGGGGTGGTCGGCACCGAGGCGCCCGCGGGCCCCTCGGAGCTCCTCGTGATTGCCGGAAAGGGAGCCGACCCCGAGCTTGCGGCCGCCGACCTCCTGGCTCAGGCGGAGCACGACGTGGCGACAGTGCCGTCAATAGTCATCCTCGCCGGCGGCGAGGATGAAGCCTTCGCGGCCGGCTTCGCGAACGCGCTCGACGAGGCCCTCGCCCGCCGCCTCGCCGATCTTCCCGAGCCGAACAGATCCGTGGCCGCGGCCGCCATTGAAAACGGCTGGATGCTGTTGGCCCGCGACGAAGCCGAGGCCGTAGCCGCGGCCGAGCGCTTCGCGCCAGAGCACCTCGAGCTCCTCGTGGACCGGCCGCGCGCGTGGGCGGCCGAGATCGCGAACGCCGGCGCCGTATTCCTCGGCCCGGGGACGGCGGAGGTATTCGGCGATTACGGCGCGGGCCCGAACCACTGCCTTCCCACCGGAGGCGCGGCGCGCTTCTCGGCCGGGCTCTCCGTCCTCAATTTCCTCCGTGCCAGGACCTGGCTCCGGATGGACGACGGCCTACTCGCCTCGGAAACGGCCGCCTTCGCGCGCCTCGAGGGACTCGAGGCCCACGCTCGCGCCGCCGAACTGCGCTCAGCCGGGCGAGGCGCGAGCGGAAGGGTGATTACGCCGGACTAGAAACGATGCGGCGCGGCGCGTAGAATGTGCCCCGGAGGATCCCGGAATGGCCGAGGAAAGGCACCTCTATCTAGTCGTTCACCCGAACCATTCCCTCGTGGCGTCGCAGCTCGACGCGGAGCGGTTCATAAAGCACTACGTCCGTGAGTCGGCTCGCTATTTCGAGGGCAAGCTGGTCTTCGTCGAGCTCGATCCCGACTTCCGCCACCCTTACTTCGACGTGGCCGGCGCCTATGCGCAACTGAAGCCGCACGAGGACGGGAGCCCCAAGGCGACGAAATTCATATCGAGCTATCGTGTCCTCGAGCACGTCGACTTCGGAGCCATGGGCAGCCTTTATCTCAGCGATGCATCGGGCGGCTACGTCGCGCTCGAACCCGCCGGGGACGACGCAGGCGTCGCGGGAGGGGTCGGCGGCGCCTCGAGTCTCGTGGAGAGGCACGCCTCCGACGCCGAGGAGCTCCGCGTCATCCTCGAGGTCGATCCGGTCAAGTTCATCGTGCTCACGCGCCTCGGTCTCGCCGAATACGCCCGCTTCGCGACCGACTCCGGCAATTCCAAGGGCGCGCCCAAGATGCTCTACACCGAGCTGGACGTATCGATGGACGACTTCATCCGGGAGATCGAGGAAAGCCCTTACGTGACAAGCTTCTTCCCCGGCATCCATCCCGAGCGGCTGCGCTCCGCTATCCGCGAGCTTCGCAGGTCTCCGAGCAAGGACGTCAAAGGCATCTCGCTCTATTGCCCCCTCGATCGCATATCGTACAAGCTGCTTCGTAGCGGGTTCGTCTTCGCCTCTCCGGATCGGATCAAATTCTATCCCCTCCTTTCGCTGGACGAAGTCGAAAGGCGCTTCTATAAATTCTGGAAGAACATGTAGGGGGCGCGACGTGAGAATAAAAGGCATTTCCTCGGCGCAGGCGCCTAAAGCGATAGGACCCTATTCTATCGCCGTACGGGCGGGCTCCGCGGTGTATTGCTCCGGGCAGCTCGGGCTGGACCCGGCTTCGGGCGAGCTCGCGGCGGGAGTGAGGGCGCAGACCGAGCGCGCGATCCTCAACTTGAAGGCCATCTTGGCCGCCTCGGGCCTGACCCTCGCGAGCGTGGCGAAGACCACCATCTTCCTCGCCGACATGGCGGACTTCGCCGCCGTCAACGAAGTCTACGCCTCCCACTTTGCCGCGCCCTACCCCGCCCGCTCGACCGTCCAGGCGGCGGCCCTGCCCAAGGGCGGCCTCGTGGAGATCGAAGCGATAGCCCTGGCCTAGCGTCCGGCTTTCGCCCGAATTCGGCTTCCGACCGCGGTTCCGCGAAGACATGCTTCTTTACAGCTCGCATGATGGCGGCTACACTATCCCTTATGCATTCGATCCAGGGCAAAGCCGCGGTAATCACGGGTGGGGCGAGCGGCATCGGGCGCCTCCTCGCGTTCGGCCTCGCGGGGAGCGGCGCGAAGGTCGTCGCATGGGATCTCGATGAAGCCGCTTTGGCGAAGCTCGAGTCGGAGGCGGGGGAGCGAAGGCTCGATATCCACGGCATCCGCTGCGACGTCTCGGATCGCGCGGAGGTCTACGCGCGCGCCAAGGAGACCGCCGAGCGCTTCGGGCAGGTCTGGCTCCTCGTCAACAACGCAGGCATCGTCTCGGGCAGGAAGTTTCTCGACACCCCCGACGAGCGGATCGAGAAGCTGATGGCGATCAACGCGTTGGCGCATTTTTGGACGACTAAGGCCTTCCTCCCCGGAATGATCGAGCGCGGCGAGGGGCACATCGTTACGATCGCCTCGGCCGCGGGCATCATCGGCACGACGGGCCTCGCCGACTACAGCGCGAGCAAATTCGCCGCCTTCGGCTTCGCCGAAGCCATCAGGATGGAGCTCCGCAAGCTTCGCTCGCCGGTGCGCAGCACCATTGTATGCCCTTTCTTCATCGATACGGGACTTTTCGAGGGCGTCAGGACGCGCTTCCCCTTCCTCCTGCCAATACTCAAGCCGGACTACGTCGCCAGGCGCATTCTCGGCGCGATCATGAAGGGCAAGAAGCGGCTCGTCCTTCCCTTCTTCGTCTACAGCGTCTGGCTGCTGCGTCTCTTCCCCGTGGGATTCCTGGACGCGATGGCCGACTTCTTCGGCGTCAGTTCCAGCATGGACGGCTTCAAGGGGCGCAAGAATGCCGGATAGGACTGTCGAAAATCGCGACCCCGCCACGGGGGCCCTCATCGGCAACTATCGCCTCGACGGATTCGCCCGGGTCAGCGAAGCGATCGAGGGAGCCCGCGGCGCGCAACCCGCGTGGGCGGCCTTGCCCTATCGCGAGCGCTCGCGGGCGCTGGGGCGCGTCGGCGAGGCGATAGCAGCCAGGGCAGACGAGCTCGCCTCGATCATAAGCGCGAACAGCGGCAAGACCAGAGTGGACGCGCTGGCCACCGAGATCGTACCCGCCGTCCTGGCGCTGCGCTTTTACCGCTCCCGCGGCAAGCGGCTCCTCGCTCCGCGTCGTCTGGGCGGCGGGAGCGTCCTGATGTTCAACAAGCGCAGCCGCCTTCATCGCGTGCCCTATGGCGTCGTCGGCGTCATCTCCCCCTGGAACTACCCCTTCGCCATCCCTTTCACCGAGATCGCGATGGCCCTCCTCGCGGGCAACGGAGTCGTGCTCAAGGTCGCGTCGGACAGCCTCGCGGTGGGCCATGCCCTAGCCGGCATCTTCGCGGGAGTCGGACTCCCCGAAGGCCTCTTCGCCTATGTCAACCTACAGGGGCGAGAGGCCGGGGACGCCTTCATCTCGGGCGGAATCAACAAGCTCTTCTTCACCGGATCGACCGAAGTCGGCCGAGAGCTCATGGCCAAGGCGGCCGCGCGACTGGTCCCCGTGGTCTTGGAGCTCGGCGGCAACGACGCGGCTATAATCCGAGCGGACGCCGACCTCGAACGAGCGGCGTCGGGCATCCTCTGGTCGGGCTTCTCCAATGCCGGCCAATCCTGCGGCGGCGCCCAGCGCATCCTCGTGCAGGAATCCGTCTACGACGCCTTCGCCGCGAGGCTGAAGGAGCGCGTCGAAGGGCTCAGGGTCGGCATCGGCTCTGACCTCGACATCGACATGGGCTGCCTCGCCTCGAGCCGGCAGAAGGCGCTGGTGGAGGCTCAGGTCGCGCGCTGCCTCGCGGAGGGAGCGCGGGTCATAGCGCGAAGCCCTCTCGATCCCGATCTCGAGACGGGCAACTTCCTGCCCGCGATAGTCCTCGGCGACGTGAGGCCGGGCTCGCCGGCGATGCGCGAGGAAGTCTTCGGTCCCGTCGTCGCCCTCGTCCCCTTCAAGGACGACGAGGAAGCGCTGAGGATCGCCAACGATTCGACGATGGGCCTGACCGCGAGCGTCTGGTCGAGGGACCGCAGGGCAGCACGGGCCCTCGCTACGCGGATCCGAGCGGGGGCGGTCACGATCAACGACCACCTGATGTCCCACGGCCTCGCCGAGACTCCCTGGGGCGGCGTCGGCGATTCCGGCCTCGGCAGGACCCACGCCGAGATCGGCTTCCTCGAGATGCTCCAGACGCGCGTCGTCGTCGATGATATCCTGTCTGGAGCCGAGAAGGACATCTGGTGGCAGCCTTATTCCGAGAAAGTCTACAGAGGCCTGCGTTCCATTATCGAAGTCCTCTCCGGGCCGGGGATCGCTACCAGGTTACGCGGCCTCGCGCGGCTATCGAAGTTCTTCTTCAGGTATTGGGAGAGGAGCTGAAGGGGCACGCCTCGCCTAGAACGCTCTATTCGCCCTATCCTATTTCCGATCCCGAAGGAGTTGTGGCATGCTGCTTCCCCGCATTGGCTTTCCCCGTATCGAAGTGGGACCGGGCGGACGCTACGCGACCGCCGGAGCGGTCGAGATCAAGACGCTCCTCGGCTCTTGCGTATCGGCCTGCCTGTACGATCCGGTCGCGGGAGTGGCGGGGCTGAACCATTTCCTGCTTGCCGCGCCTCGATATTCGCGGGATATGCCATTTACGGCGACGGAGGCTGGCCGATTCGGGATCCATGCCATGGAGCTCCTCATCGCCGACATGCAGAAGCTCGGCGCCAAGCGCTCGAACCTGCGCACGAAGGTTTTCGGAGGGGCCTCGGTGCTCGGGATCGGAATGAACGACAAATTCCTCTGCGTCAACGAAGTGAATCAACGCTTCATCCGCGACTACCTCGCGACCGAGAGCATACCGATCGAGTCCGAGGATCTCGGAGGAACGCAGGGCCGGGTCATCCACTTCTATTCCGACAGCTTCCGGGTGTTCAGGCGGTTCATCCGCAAGCACGAGACGGCGAACATCGAGATGGGCGAACACGAATACTGGAAGGCGGCCGTGGCGGAACCGAAGCCCGAGGAAGGGGAGGCCGTCTTCTTCTAGGTCGCCGCGACCTTTGCCGGAGCCGGGCCGCAAAGCTAGCCCAGTGCATGAGTAGAGGCGCAAAGATACAATACGACCGACAGCGCGAGGCAATAGAATCCGAAGAGCTTCCATCGTCCCTTCTCGAGCCATGCGGAAAGCCAGCGAATCGCTGCCGACCCCGCGAGGAAGCTCGATAGCATCCTTATGATGCCGACGAGGATAGGGTAATGCGCGAGCGCCGAACCTGAGGAAGGGGTAAAATGCCGAAGCCGCAGAGCCTCTGGTCCGACTACCGGGATCGTGAGGATGAAGGCCAAGGCGAAGCTGAAGACCTCGGCCTGCCTCCGCCTCAGGCCGGAGAGAAGGCCGACCGAGATCGTCGAGCCCGACCTCGAGAATCCCCGGAACGGCAAGGCCAGCCCTTGGATCGCCCCGATGAGGATCGTTGCAGAGCGGTCCATTCTTCCGCCCGCATCCTTGCCTTTGGACGCCGAGTCGTAGGGAGCCCCTTCGGATGATGCCGGAAACGACGATCAGGATGCCTGCGCCCGCGAGGCTCGTGGCGATGATCCATAGATTGCCGAACAGGTCCTCGACCTCCGCCCCTTTTGCTCCGCCCAAGACGATTTTCTCGATCGCATATTGAAAGCCCCGACCGATCAGGCCGGTTACGAGCGTCGCGAGCGCGACCATGCCTACCAGATTCCATCGATACGGATTCTTTCTCGATAGCAGATTGCTCCAGGTCGGCCAGAAATAGACGGGGACCGCGAACATCGTTCCGGCGTGGAGCATGACGAGGAGGAAGGTCATGTCGAGAGAAGTCGGGTCGAGGCCGAGTATCTTTTCAGCGAGGATCACGCGCGCCGAACTGAAAACGGGAAGCAGCTCAGCCGCGCCCTGGACGATCGCGAGGAGGCAGATGACGAGGACGCTCAACCGCGCACTATAGGCAAGCCGGGCCCCGCCGTCAATATCGGCTTTTTCGCCTCGGGCGGCCAAGCCTGTTCGTCCCTCATCATCGGCCAGAGCAGGGCGCGCTCGGCGCCTTGCGCCTTGTCGGGCTCGGCCCCGCGCTGCTCACGGGCTTTGAAGGCGAAGCCGGACGACCGCGCCCCCGCGGTTCTCGAAATGGATCTCACCTCTCGCCTGATCCGCGAGGCCGATCATGAGGCTGCGGCCGACTTCATTCCCGTCGCCGTTGCCGAAGTCCGGGGGAAAGCCCGGGCCGGAATCGGCTATTTCCATGACCGGGCGGCCTTCTTCCCTGGCCAGTCGAATGGAAATCCGGACGCGGCCATCCTCCCCTCGTCCGTACTTCGTCGAATTCGTCAGGGCCTCGCAGATGATGAGGCCGCAAGGTACCGCCTGCTCCAGCCCTATGCGGATCGGCTCGAGACGGAGATCGAGGCTGCACTCGACCTCCGCGGCATTGGCGGCGATCCGCGCTATGCGCTCGGCGTACGCGGAGAAATCGAGGGAGGAGAAGTCTCCGCTCTCGTAGAGTATTTGATGGATCATGGCCATGCTCATGATCCGATCGGTAACCTCGCAGATATAGTTGCGGTATCCTTCGTGGCTCTTCGAGCCCGCCTGCAGGTTGAGCAGGGAGACTATGACCTGGAGGTTGTTCTTGACGCGATGGTGTATCTCCCGCAGGAGGAGGCCCTTCTCCCGGCTGGCCTCTTCGGCGCGCTCCTTGGCTAATTCGGCCGCGTCCCTCGCGGCTCTCAGCTCCTCGTTCTTCTTGAGCATTATCTGGGAGGTTATTTCGAGGGACCGCTCGAGCATCTGCCTGTCCTCGTCCGCGGCGGTATAGGCTTCATCGACGGCCTCCAGCAGAATTCGCATCTCCGGCGACTCCGGCACCGTGCCGCCGAAGGCCCGGCGGACCTGCCTTTGGAGTAGTTTGTGCATCCCTATTCCTCTGCGAACGTGGTGATCGTCATCGTCTGATTGTGCAATTCGCAGGGCCCCAGGGGCGCGAAGGGCGCGAGTTCTCCGTACGAATAGAAGCCCGCGACGGCCGTTCGGTCGCCCAGGACGTCGCGGACCGCGTCGATTTCCTCTTCGATCCTTTGCTTGAGCACGAGCTTCCGACCGACGCAGCTGATGAGGATCGCAAGGTTCGGATCTCCGCCGAAGCCGACGACGCTGTCCTGCGCGGCTCGGGCGGCTCCTTCCACGAGCCGGTTGAAGTTCGCCTTCATGAAGCGAGCGTAGGAGCCCCGAGGGATATCGCCGGCAAAGGTGAGGCTCCCTTCCGCCTCGTCCACCGCCAGGAGGGTGCGCACTATTGGCCCCCGCGCATCGGGGATGCGGAGGCTCAGGGGGAAGAATAAGCCGGTTGCGGGCAGCCCGGCCGCCTGGTCGCCGAGAAAGGTCCTATACAACTCGAGGGCGGATTGACCGTCGAGCTCGTAGAGCACGCTGCCTCGGGAGCGGGTGATCTCCCATTCCACCCCGAAGGGATCCCAGCCTCCGAATGAGCCGTAAC
>Ga0181529_10000370_pt1 | contig 66697 bp, 43 predicted proteins | sample PEATcosm2014_Bin_36_FD_119763 | JGI IMG/M metagenome (GOLD analysis project Ga0181529, IMG submission 119763) | Peatland microbial communities from MTU Mesocosm Facility, Houghton, MI, USA - PEATcosm2014_Bin10_30_metaG | ecosystem: Environmental > Terrestrial > Soil > Wetlands > Peat | place...
GCCTTGATCGTAGGCGAAAAGAAATTTACGGCGCAGATCATCGCCAAGGGGTTTTCCCATGTCTTTGTCCGCCGCAGAGTCTCGCCAAAGCAAGTCTACACTATTTTGGAAAATGCTCTAAACGGGAAGACCTGGAGTTGGTTCGGCCGATGTGCTTGCCTTGCGGAGTAGCCTACAATTCCTCAAGGCAAGTACATCCCCATTCGACCGGAGCCAACCCCTATGCGCACCCCTCTATTTCGCCTGTTTGCCGCGGCTTTGCTGAGCGTCGCTGTTGCCCTGCACGCCGCCGACAAGCCCAAACCCGTTGCGCCCGCGCCCGCTGCCACGGATCCATATGCCGAGGTTCAGCCTGCCACCGAATCGCTGAACCTGAACATGTACCAGCGCATTCGCGACGAGGGGCTGAATCATTCGCATGTGATGGAGTTCGGCACGGCGCTGATGGACGGCATTGGATCGCGCCTGACCGGTTCGCCCAATCTGAAGAAAGCCAACGAGTGGACGCGCGACACCCTGACCAAAATCGGCCTGGAGAACGCACATCTTGAAGACTGGGGTGAGTTCGGCCTGGGCTGGCAGCAACTGAATGTCTGGGCGCGCATGGTCACGCCGGATACCGCCGTGCTGATTGTGCAGGCCACGCCTTGGTCGCCCTCGACCGCCGGCCCGGTCACCGGAGAGGTCGCTTTTGTCGACATCCAATCGGAGAAGGACTTCGACAAGTACAAGGGAAAGCTGGCCGGCAAGGTGGTGCTCTACGGCGCCATGCGCGACGTGCCTCCGGTGGACAAAGCGCTCTTCGACCGCTACAGCGACAAGGAGCTTGAAGACATCGCCGCTTTCCCGGTGAATGCCGCCGCGGCGGGAGTTTCGCCGGAGATGCAGGCCCGGCTGCGCGAGCGGCTCGAGCGACAGAAGCTCATAGACAAATTGGCACAGTTTTTCTTCGACGAGAAGGTGGCTGCGGTCATTGAACCTAGCCGCGACGCCAGGAACGGCGGCGGCTCCGGCGGCACGCTTTTCGACGACAACGGCGCAACGCTCGGCCGCACGCCGTACATTGCAGAGAAGCGGGTCAAGGTTCCGGTGGTGGTGGCGGCCATCGAGAGCTATGGGCGGCTCTACCGACTGACCCAGGCGCACGCGCCGGTGTCCGTTGAGATCGATGTGGAGACGAGGTTTACTGGAGAGCACGAGCACGCATTCAACACGGTGGCGGAGATTCCCGGCACGGACCCCAGGCTGAAAGAGCAGATCGTGATGGTGGGCGGCCATCTGGATAGCTGGACGGCCGGCACCGGCGCCACCGACAACGGCGCGGGCACTATCGTCGCCATGGAGGCGGTGCGCATCCTGAAAGCTCTGGACGTGAAACCGCGGCGCACCATCCGCATCGCTCTTTGGACCGGCGAGGAGCAGGGCATCTTCGGCTCGAAAGGCTATGTGACGCAGCACTTCGGCGAGGCCAAGCTCTCCACCGCGCCCGACCAGTTGGAACTGCCCGAGTTCATGCGCAAGACGGTGGGCCCGCTGGAAGTGAAGCCGGAGCACAAGCTCATCTCGGCTTACTTCAACGTGGACAACGGCACGGGCAAGATTCGCGGTGTCTATACCCAGGGCAACGCGGCCATCGCACCCATCTTCGCGCAGTGGATCGCGCCGTTGAAGGATCTGGGCGTGACGACCGTTACCAACCGCAACACCGGCGGCACCGATCACTTGAGCTTCGACGCGGTAGGTATCCCCGGCTTCCAGTTCATTCAGGACATGCTGGATTACATGGGCCGCACGCACCACTCGAACGAAGACGTCTATGAGCGTCTGCAAGCGGCGGACCTGAAACAGATTGCCACCGTCGAGGCCATCTTCCTCTACAACGCCGCGCAGCGCGAGCAGATGCTGCCGCGCAAGCCCCTGCCGCATCCCGAGCTGGACGAGAAGAGGAACGCGCCCATCGAGGGCATCTTCCCCGGCGCTCTCCCGCCGCCGGCGGAAGAAAAGAAGTAGCCAAAAAGCCAGCCGGGCCGGATCGTAACGCCGACCTCCTGGTCGGCTGTACTGGCGGCGTCCTCGCCGCCAGAGCGAAGCCCTTTTCATCGACCGCTTGCACACCGCGACGGAGCAAACGGTGTCCGGCGTGGACCGGGAGGTCCACGCTACAGCCGGCCAGGCCGGCGCTACTGGGCGCCGGCCTGGCCGTGAGCAACGCAGACTAAAAGGAAAAGCTCAGCTGCATGTTGATGCTGCGATTGGCCGACTGCGAGGAGAAGAATCCCCCGGCCAGGGCGGTTGACTTGTTGAACGACGACGCGGTGACCACTCCAACCGGCTGGGACAGGTTCACGTTGTTGAAGACGTTGTTGGCCATTACGGCGAAGCCCAGGCTATAGCGCCTTGTCACCGGCGCGTCGAGTTGCGGTGGCCCGTTCTTGCCGCTCAGGCCGCCCGGTCCGAGGCCGCCGCCAGGTCCGCCGCCGCGCGGTCCGCCAGGGCCGCCGCCCGGAGGCGGTCCACCGGGGCCGCCGCCGTTGTTGCTGAATCCGCCTTGGGTCTCCGGCCCAATGGCAAACCGCTTGGAGAGGCGCAGATTGGCGCTGAACTGGCTGGGGCCCGTTCCGTAGTTGATGGGCACGATCTTTTGTCCGGCAATGGGATCGGTGTCGAAGTTGCCCAGCGAAGTCTTGACCACGCTGGCCCGCGTCAAGTCCGTGGCAAAGGCCGGCCGATCGTTGAAGATCGAGTCGCCGTTGTTGTCGAGGCCCGTGGTTATATTGAACGGCGCGCCGGAGTTGGCCACCACCATGGGGCTCAAGGAGACGCCGTACTTCAGCGGAATGTTGCCGCCGACCAGCAGACGGTTGCGCACATCGAACGCCGTGCGCCCGTAGTCCGTGCCAGGGTTGTAGGAGTTCGACGGGAAGCTGTTCGCGCCGGAGGTATCGCCGCTGGCGAAGTTCACCATGTAGAAGCCGAAGAGCGACATCTTGCCCATGCCAACGCTGAAGTTGGTCACGATCTGGCTTTGCCGGAATACCCCGCCGGACTGGTACTGGTAGATGTTCTCGTTCGTCCCGTTGGGGCGCAGGCCGGTCGTGGGCGAGGGCGCATTGATGTTGTCGCTCAACAGGGCATGCACGCCGCGCGAGTTCACATAGGTAACCGACACGGTGGCATTCTTGGTGATCTGTTGATCGACTCCGGCAGCGGCTTCCATGGTCAGCGGAGTGCGCATGTGGGGATCGACTTGGTAGATCGTCGGGATGATCGCCGCGCCGCTGAGCGAGGGCGGGGTCAGGCCGGGGCCTGGTTGGTTCACGATGTATTGCTGCTGGGTGACGCCGTTCTGCCGTTCCGCTTGCAGGATGTAGCTATAGTCGAAGCGGTCGTAGAACCATCCGTATCCGGCGCGCACCACTGTTTTGCGCGCGTTGGTGGCCCAGGCCGCCGACAGCCGCGGCGCAAGATTCAGGTAGTCGTTCAGGTGAGTCTGCGCCTCGTAGCGCAGCCCATAGCTGAGAGTGAAACTCGGCCGAAGGCGCCACTCGTCGGCGGCATAGATGGAGGCATCGAAAGCCGTCACCTTCGACTTTGGCGAGCCCGTCATCACGCTGTACTGGCTGGGCTGAAGGGCGAGGTAATCGGCGAGCGTACTGAAGGTGAACGTCCCATTGAACCCGCTGGTCGAGCTGTTCGCGTCCTGTGTGGCGCGCAGGCGAGTTCCGATCTTGATGGAATGGGAACCGTGCGCCAGGCTGGTATTGTTCTGCAACTCGAAGCGATTCTGATTGTCGGCTATCGTGCCCATGCCATTGCCGCCTCCCGTGAATGCGCCCTGCACCATCAGGGTAGGATCGGAGTTCTGCGCCGCCTGGCTGCTCTGGCTGTGGGTGTATTCGAACAGCGTCTCGTTGACCGCATTGTTGCCCAGAATCTGTGTATCGCTTAGCTGGAAATCGTGCTGGGTGCTGGAATTGTTGTAGGCCTGCGATTCGAGCGCGAGTTGCCCCACGCCGTCGCCTGTTTCACTTGACTGGCTGAATCCATACCGCGCGGTGAGCGTGTTGTTGGCCGTCAGTTGCACATCGATGCGCGGGCTGATGTCCAGCCGCTGCCTGGGGTTGCCGTAGGCGCCGGTGAAGGCGACCGGGTTTCCGCTTGCATCGAGCGAGGTGTCTGCGTTGACGATGGTGTTGTCCTGCTGGCTGCGGCGAAAGACGCTGACAAAAAAGGATGCCTTCTTGCTCAGCGAGCCGCCCACATTGCCCATCATGAACGTCGAGTAGTAAGGAGGCTCCGAAGTAACAAACGGGTTGAGCGAGTTGAAAGCCGAGTCGTTGCCATTCATCATCAACGTGCCGTGCAGCTTGTCGGTGCCGGGCTTGGTGAGGATTTCGATGCGCCCGTAGCCGAGCTTGTCGTACTGCGCCGAGAAGGGATTCTGATTGACGCGAATCTCGCGGATCGACGACTTGGGAGGAAGCTGCCCTCCGCTGAATCCATCGATGTAGATCTGCCCGCCGTTGGGTCCCGCGGCAGGCCCGGCCAGAGCGCTCAGCTCATTTTGCAACTCGTCGGGATCGTCGGAGAGCGCATCCAGCCCCGCGCCCTTGATCACCAGTTGGCTGGCGTTGTTGTCCGAGGAAGTATTGACGCTCGTGCCCTGATCGCTGACCGTCACGTTCTGCCTCTCGACAGCGATGGTCAGGGCGATGTTTTGAAGCACCGGCCGTCCGGCGGCCACTTCGAAGCCCAGTTGCACAAAGGTCTCGAATCCGTTGGCCACCGCAGCCAGCGTGTAGGATCCGGCGGGAACAGCCTTCAGTTCATAAGCGCCGCTCGCGCCGGTCTGCACGGAGAAGGCCTTGCCCGCTTCGTCCGTCAGGCTCACCGTTGCGCCGGGAACCAGCGCGCCCGATGGGTCCGTCACCTGGCCGCGTACCGTCGCGGTTCCGGTTTGCCCGAAGAGATTGAGCGTCAGCACGAAGCCGAGTACGAAGAAGAGAATGGCAAGAGACTTCTGACGGGTCGTATTCATGATTGCTCCTCGTGATCCGGCATGAAGGCTCTGAGTTTCATGCCGGATCGGTAAGTCCGCTTCGCGCCGATGCTGTGGATGGCAGACAACACACGCTTGCGTCCTGAATTCATCTCACCAGCGCACGGCTTGCTCCGCCGTCACGAATGTTGAAGGAGTGTAGAGAAGTGTCACGAAGACGTGACATTTTGTTACGTTGGCGGCCTGCGGCGGGTGTAAAACCAGAATTGGGCTTAAGCCTGACTTAAGTTTGAGGGAGACCCAGCGTGGCCTTGGTGCTGTTAATCGACGACGACCGCGAACTGTGCGCCATGCTCGGCGACTACCTGGGCCGCCACGGCTTCCAGGTCACGGTGGAACATCACGGAGAAACCGGACTGCAGCGCGCGCAAAGCGGAAGGTTCGCCATTGTGCTGCTGGATGTAATGCTTCCAGGGATGGACGGCTTCGAAGTTCTGCGCCGTCTGCGGGCTACCTCGCAGGTAAGCGTGCTGCTGCTTACCGCGCGGGGCGAAGATGTGGACCGGATTGTCGGCCTGGAGATCGGGGCAGACGACTACCTACCCAAGCCCTTCAATCCGCGCGAATTGCTGGCCCGCATGCGCGCCATTCTGCGGCGGAACACGGCATCCGAGCCCGTGCCGGATGGTCCTGTCCATGCCCACCGGCTTTCCGTCGCCGGCCTGGAACTCGATACCGGCTCGCGCAGTGCGCGTTACATGGGCAGCGACCTGGCTCTCACCGATGTTGAGTTTGCCCTGCTCGAGGCGCTGATGCAGGCGCCCGGTCAGGTGCTCACCCGCGAGCATTTGGTCGAAGCCGTTCTAGGACGCAGCTTCAACCCCTTTGACCGCAGCCTGGACATGCACGTCAGCCGGCTGCGCCGTAAGCTCGAGGACACGGCCGGCATCGGCGACCGCATCAAGACCATCCGCTCGGTGGGCTACCAACTTGCCGTCGCCACCGCAGAGGGCGCCGCGGGCAGCGACACTTACACTGAAGCGCCGACCGGCCGGGAGCGGTAGCCCATTATGCGCAGCATGTTCGCCAAGATCTTCCTCTCTTTCTGGATCTCCGAGATTCTGATTCTCTTCTCGACCGCATTCCTTCTGCGGCATCATTTCGACAGCCCCGAAGTCCAGCACAACTCCCTGCGACAATCGATGACCATGAGCGGCAACGCCGCCGCCGCCGCGTACTTGAGTGGAGGCTGCCCAGCGCTCGGCCAGTTCCTCAGCCTGTCGCCGGAACCTTCTTACCTCGTCGACGGTCACGATCAAGTCCTCTGTCCTTCGGCGCCAAAGCCCGATCTGAGCGATGTGCTTCGTCAGGTCCACGAAGGGCCTGGACGCCTGGCGGGAATGCAGATTGGCGATCACTATCTGTGGGCTACAGAAATCGGTGCTCCCGCGGGGCAGAGATGGTCCTTCGTGATCAGCGGCCCCTATCCGATGGAGCACCATTTGCCGCTGCACGAGATCCTTCCCCGGCTGCTGATCAGTGTCACGGTCTCTGGCCTGGTGACGCTTGCCTTGGCCCTATTCCTCACCCGGCCCATCGGCATGTTGCGCACCGCTGCGCGCAAACTTGCCGGCGGCGACCTGAGCGCGCGGGCCGGATCGGGCAAGGGCAGAGCACCTGCGGCCAGCACCCCGCCAAGTCTCGACGAATTGGGCGGGCTGGTGCACGACTTCAACCACATGGCCGAGCGTCTGGAGTCGCAAGTGGGAGCGCAGCGCCTGTTGCTGCGCGATGTTTCGCACGAGCTTCGTTCGCCCCTGGCGCGCTTGAGCGTGGCGCTGGAACTGGCGCGCGAAGAGGCCCAGCCGGAGATGGAAAGCCACCTGGCGCGCATCGAGCGCGAGGCCGAGCATCTGAACAAGCTAATAGGCCAATTGCTGAGCCTCTCGCAGATGGAGTCGGCACAGCGCATCCCCGATGCCGAGGTCATCGCCATGAAGCCGCTGATCGAGCGGCTACTGGAAGACGCGGATTACGAAGCGCGCAGCCGCAACTGCTCCGTTGTCCTGACCGGCGCGGAAGAGTGCGAGGTCAGCGGCAACTCCGAGCTGCTTTATCGGGCTCTGGAAAACATTGTGCGCAACGCGATTGCCTATACCCGCGAAGGCACCACCGTGGAGCTGGCGCTGCGCTGCGAGCAGAAGGACGGTTGCCGCGAAGCGGTCGTGCAGGTGCTGGACAGGGGAACAGGAGTCCCGGAAGACCAGCTCAAGTCCATTTTCCAGCCCTTCTATCGGCTGGATTACGCCCGCCAGCGGGCGACGGGCGGTTCCGGCGTCGGGCTGGCGATTGCCGATCGCGCCATCCGGCTCCATGCGGGCCAGCTGAATGCCGCCAATCGCCCCGGCGGCGGTTTGGTGGTCGAGATTCGCATTCCCTGCCGGACGCCTGACGCCCAGTAAGTGGATAGTGTCCTGAGTCGATAGTTCGCTCAACAAATATCCTGTCATTCCGAGCGAACGGGGCCCCGAACGTATTTCAGTTCCGGGCCCCCAAAGAGCGGTCTTTGCTCTTTGGGGTGGAGTTCGGGGGTGGCGAGCGAAGAATCTGCTTTTCTCCCGCCCTGATTTCCGATGCGAAAATCAGACTCAGGACCCTAGCCCGCCGAAGGAGGCAAATCCGGCCGAAGCGGGCCGGGAGGTGTATCGCAGGCGCAGGGCCATGGTAGAGCCGGTGTTCGGGCAGAACAAGCAGTGGCGCGGGTTCCGGCGATTTTCGCTGCGTGGGCTCGCCAAGGTTCGCAGCGAGTGGAAGCTGGTGTGAGCTGTTCCACTCGGGCTACGCGGTTGAAACCTGCTAGACAGGACAAGAAGAAACCGCGACACACCTCGACTCTACCCAGGGTCCTGGATTGGGATCGCGCCTGGAACGTCGCCTAGCCGGAAGTTGTATTCAACCTGGGCACGAGCATAGCAACCGTGCAGCGCCGTTCGATTCCGGCTCTTGCTCAGATGATCGAGTCCATGCCGGAGAACTCCGAAGGTTGCCCAAATAGGTTGTCAAGGATGGCGCTCTTTGGCAAAACCGGCGTTGATCCTAATGGTTTTATGCGGTAGTTCCCACCCCCCGCGCCCCTCCGGACTGAGATCTTCCGAAGCGTCTTCGGCAGATCTCTATTCGGCGAAAGCTCCCAGCGCAGTGGCTTTCGGCCCGGCTGCCCCCTCGACTGCCGCGATCATGCTCTCCATCCCGATGGCCGAGTTGAGGAGAAGGTGGTAGAGGCTTCGGGAGCACCAATCCTGCTGGTAAAACTGGCGGATGACTGCGGCGCGGCGCTTGTCGAAGGAGGCCAGCAGTTGGTCGGCGTGTTGGGCCTGCTTGGGGAAGGCCTTGCAAAACCACTCCCGCTTGGCCTTGGCCGTGGCGTAGACAAAGACGTGGAAGCAGCCCGGCTGGCAAGCCAGCGCGCAGGCCGCGCCGCGGCCCACCAGCACGCAGTTGCCCACTTTGGCCTCGTCCACGATCTGCTGGCGGAGCAGCGACAACATGCGCTCGGAGTCGAAGACATGCTCTTCGCTGAGGCCGGCCAGGGGAAAGACCGAATCCTGCCAGAAGGCCTTGCCGTAGCGGTAGTACCAGGGGTCGAGCCGCTCGTCGTACTTGGCGGCCAGTTCCGGATCGACTCCGGCGGCGCGTGCGGCGCCGGCCACCAGTTCCGAATCCAGCAGCCGCCAGCCCAGGCGCGCCGCCAGATCGTGAGCAAACTCTCCGCCGCGCGACCCATACTCGCGCTCCACGGTAATGACTCGTACCGGTGTCTGCATCATGGCCCGCGATCCTCCGTCAGTGGAGCATACAACGGGAGCAGGCAAGGTTCGCAAGGGGGGACTTCAAGCGGCGTAAAATCAACGCGCCGCGCCGGGCAAGCGAAACGACCTGGCTGCGGATGGAAGAAGGCCGCCAGAGCAGCCGAAGACGTTTCGGCCCCTCCCCTCCCAACTCCAACTGGAGGATTGCGGCGAAGCGGTCAATCCAGTTTTCCGTGACTGCGATCGCCGCGCAGCCGCCAAGGCGATTGCAGAGGCTGCGAACAGAAGCACCGCCCCCGCCGCGGTTGTCAGGACAAAGGCTGTAAGCGAAGATAGGGGATGCACAGGCGCGCAGACTAGGACAAGGGGACTGCGTTCGGAGGCCGCGATTGAAGCTCGCTCCACGACTTGCTCCTCAGCTCTGGGCTGGCCGGCCGGCCGCTCACTCCTCTTTGCCTTTCCTTCGAGGAGCATTGCGGGCGCTGCTAGCTTTGTCGCTGCTGGCTGGCCGCTCATTGCCGGCGGCGGAGCAGGCAAGCCCCTCGGCTGACAACTGGAATTACACGGCGCGTTCCTGGCAATCTCAGAACGGATTGCCGGGAGAGACGGTGCAAGCCTTTAGTCAAACGCCCGACGGGTATCTCTGGGTGGGTACCAGCGAGGGCCTGGTCCGCTTTGACGGAGCGCATTTCACGCTCTTCAGCCGCGAGAATACGCCGGCGCTCCGCGAGAGCAGCGTCTTCTGCCTTCTTGCGGCGCACGATGGCCGTCTTTGGGTCGGGACCGAGGGCGGCGGTCTGGTGGAAATGCACAACGGCAAGTTCCGCGCCTACACTCCCGCCGATGGCATGACCGGCAACTTCGTGCGCTCGCTTTTTGAAGACCATGCGGGCTCTCTATGGGTGGCCACCGACGAAGGCCTGTTCCGCATGGAGAGTGGCAAGTTTGTGCGCATGGACGACCAGCCGGGGATGCCCGCCAACTCTTTCCATGCCATTGCCGAGGACGATGCGGGGCGCATCTGGGCGGGCGCGCCGCACCTGTTCGCCATTCTCCACGGCCAGCCGAGAGAATATTCCTTGAATGGCACCGACAGCCAGAACCGCGTCAAGTCGATCCTCAAAACCGAGGACGGCTCGGTCTGGGTGGGTACGGTCTCCGGCTTGCACCGGCTGCGGCCGGGAAGCGATCGCTTCGAGCGTGTACCGGGCGTTTGGGGAACCGTCCGTATCCTGTGCGCGGTACCCGGCGGCGAGTTATGGGCTGGCACCATCGGCCAGGGCATCTTCCGCATTCGCTTCCAAGGCCGAGAGATGAAGGTTACCCGACTCACCACGCCTTCTCCGCTGGTCAGCAATACGGTGCTCTCCATCTTTGCCGACGACAGCAAGAATCTGTGGATCGGCACCCAAGTGGGCATGATTCGCCTCAGCCGCACTCCGGTGCGCGTGCTGTTGCTGCCGGCAGCGGCGGACTCGGATTTCGGCACCGTTTCGCTCGACGCGGATGGCAGCCTCTGGGCGGCTTCCAACCAGCTGGTGCACATCCAGGACAATCGCGCGGTAGCCCACACCTTCCCTGGTGTCGCCAACGTACACGTGCGCAACTTGCTGCGCGCCCGCGACGGGACGCTCTGGATTGGCACGGACGGCAGCGGGCTCTTCAAGGTCACACCCCACGGCACCACGCAGTACACCTCCCGCCAGGGTTTGGTGAACAACTTCGTGCGCGCCCTCCTCGAGGCGCGCGACGGCTCCTTGTGGATTGCCACCGACTCCGGAGTCAGCCACCTGGACGCGAGCGGCTTTCACAACCTGACCATGGAGAATGGCCTCGTCTACTTCAGTACACGCTCGATCGTCGAAGACAAGAACGGGGATATATGGATCGGTACCGAGATTGGGTTGAGTCATCTCCACAACGGCAAGCCCGTCTACGATGCCGCCACCAGCGCCCTGAAGGAAGAAAAGGTCTGGGCCGCGCATGAAGATGCGGACGGCGGATTGTGGTTTGGCACGCGCACCCACGGCCTCTACCGCTTTCGCGACGGCGCGATGACTCACTACACGACCGCAAACGGGCTTGCCAGCAATAGCATCTTTTCCATTCTTGAGGACAACCGCAAGCATCTCTGGCTCAGCGGCCCCCTGGGTGTGATGCTGCTCAATCGCGACGACCTCGATGCCCAAGCCGCCGATCCCCGCCGCGTCATCTCCATGCGCTTCTACCGCACCGACGCCAGCGACGAGCCTACGCAGTTCTATGGCGGAACGCAGCCCGCGGGAGTCATTACCCGGGAAGGCGAAGCCTGGTTTCCTACCAACCGCGGATTGTGGAGGATTCGTCCCACCGAGTTCGACCCCTCGACCCTCTCGCACCTCACTATCGGACAGGTCTCCATCGATGGGCGGCTCGTTTCGCCGGCGGCGCCGCTCACTCTTGCCGCCGGAGCCTCGCGGCTGGACATCGGGTATGAGCCCTTGATGCTGAGGTCCCAGGAGAATCTTCAGTTCCGCTACCGGCTGGAGGGTTTCGACAACGACTGGATTCAAGCCGGGTCCCCGCAACGGTCGGCCACCTACACCAATCTTCCCGCCGGCAAATACTCCTTTACGGTGGAGGCCTGGGAGATCGACCACCCGGAACACGTGGTGCGCGCCTCGCTGACTCTGGTCAAAGTGCCCTATTTCTACCGCACACCGTGGTTTATCGCCTTATGCGTCCTGATCGTGGCTTTGATCTCTGTCCTTGCCTACCGGGTGAGAATGAGGCAGGTGCACGAGCGCTACGCGGCGGTGTTGGCGGAGCGCTCCCGCCTGGCGCGGGAGATGCACGACACGCTCATCCAGGGCTGCGCCAGTGTCTCCGCCATGCTGGAAGCCGCTTCTACCTGCGAGCCGGACGACAGCGAAACCCGCCAGCACATGATCGAGTTCGCAAGTACCCAAATCCGCTCGACCATGGACGAGGCGCGCCAGGCGGTGTGGAACCTTCGCAAAGGCGAGCAAGCGCCCAGCGGGTTGGTCACATGCCTTGCCCAAATGGCCGAGCGGCTCAGCCGGGAGTACGGCGTGCCCGTGGACTGCCATTCTTCCGGCACCCCGTTTCCGGTAGGCCAGCAAGAGACCCACGAACTGACCATGGTCGCCCGGGAGGCCATCTTCAACGCCATTCTGCACGGCCATCCCCATGCCGTCGTAGTGGAAGTGAGCTTCACGCCGCTGGGTATTGAAATGATCCTGGCCGACGATGGCCAGGGATTCGATCCGCAGGCCTCTTCGTGGGAAGGCCATTACGGACTGCAGGGAATGCGGGAGCGCGTGCACCGGTTCGGCGGAGATTTCACTATCGACAGTGCGCTGCAACAGGGCACGCGGATTCGCGTCACCATACCCAAGGCCCGTCTTTCTTGTGAGGTGCAATCCGATCCCCTCAAGTCGGAGGTGCTCCCCTGACAGTCCGCACGCGCCCCTACTATAATCCGAGAGTTGATGGAGCCTATAAAAATACTGATCGTGGACGATCACCCGATTATGCGGGTCGGCGTCGCTGCGCTGATCTCTTCCTCGAAAGAGATGGTGGTGGCCGGTCAGGCCGGCAGCGGCGAAGAAGCCATCGAGCAACACGCCTTGCTCCACCCCGACATTACCTTGATGGATTTGCGCCTTCCCGGGATCGGCGGCGTTGAGGCCATTCGCAGAATCCGCAGCGTTTCGCCAGAAGCCCGCTTCATCGTGCTCACCACTTACGAGGGTGACGAGGATATTCACCAGGCCATGGAGGCCGGGGCAAGTGGTTACCTGGTCAAAGGGCTGCCGCAGGAGATGCTGGTCTCCGCCGTCCGCCGTGTCCATGCCGGGGGCCGATACCTGCCCTCGCCCATGTCTCAGACGCTGGCTTCGCGTACCCGGGACTCGAATCTGAGCGCGCGCGAGCGCCAGGTATTGGTGTTGATGGCCAAGGGACAATCGAACAAGGAAATCGCCGCGCAACTGGGGATCACCGAAGCGACCGTCAAATGCCACGTGAGCGTGATTCTGATGCGCCTGGATGCGGCCGATCGGACGCAGGCCGTGGTCATCGGCTTGCAACGCGGCCTGATCCATTTGTAAACTCTGCCGCATTCTCCCCATTCCGCTAGAGCATCTCTCTCAACGGTATAGAGGAGATTCGCGCGGTATCGCCGGAGCGAGCGTGGGGGCTTCACAGCCTGCGGAAAAACTCCCCATGCGAGGCAAGAAGCGTCAGGGCACGACTTCAGTCGTGCCGTAACTCGCTGATAATGAAAGACGGGCTTTAGCCCCTGCGGAATGGGTTTCGTGCTTTTCGCCTGTTCTTTGGGGTTTTTCCGCAGCCTGTTCAGCCCCACGAAATCGAGACGCGAACTTTGCTGGCCTTCAGGCCCAGGGGCCGATGCCCGCTTGGTTTTCCCGCTTATCCAGGGACTGCAGTCCCCTGCTCCCTCCGCGTTATTCTCCCCTCTACACAAATGAGAGAGCTGCCATAAAGCGCATTATTCATAAAGCCTCTTATCAAGCTCGCATCTGGGGATAGACAGAGCACGTTCGGAAACCGCGCCCAGCCTCTTCCGGCCCCGGAGGGGCCGAACGAAATTAGCCAAGGGCGGCAGCCCTGGGAATGTGTTGAGAAGGCGCCTGGCGCCCCGGAGGGGCGCCGCAAAGTTTTGCACGCTGTCGATCGCAGACAAAAGCTGAGCACAGCGTATGTTCTTGACGTGCATGCCCTTCCGCCTTTCTGGTTTCGATATTCATGCATAATGCAGGCTAAAGCGGTTTCGATTCAGCTCTACAGAAGGCTCGATGCCGAGGGGCATTTTTCTCAAGAAAATGGCCCCTTGCAGCATTTCAAAATGCCAACTGTTGCATCGAAACCGCTCTAGACCGAGGTTCCGAAGTATGGGGTCGAGAAAAGTTGGCGGGCAGGCCTCCGATGGGAGAGCCCGCACTCCGCGAAGCAATTGAGATAGCCCATTCCGCAGCTTGACGATGTAGCCTTGGAGTAACCCTCCGGAATGCGGCGTTCGATTGCACTTTCGCTGATGCTTCTGTTCGGCTTAATGCCGATGGCGCCCCTGCTTTCTCCGGATGCCGACGCGAATCTCCCCGCCTGCTGCCGCCGCAACGGGAGACACCATTGCTCGATGCGAGGAATGGGGCAGGGCGGCGAAGGCCAGAAGGGTTTCGCGTCCCTCACCGAGAAGTGTCCCTGCCAGCCGCCCGCCACGGCGGCCGTTCATGGACCGTCCTACGGGCCCGGCGGCGCAAGCTGTTTCTTTGCGGGCGACGGTTGCCCTCCGGCCGGCACGGCGCAGACTCGGGCCCTCGCCCGCATCTCCTTTCTCTGCTGGCATCTGAGGCGCGGCCCTCCTGCTCTTCTTGCTTGAGAGTCTGCTGTCAATCGCGACGGGGCTGAAGCGCTGTCCCGTCGCGCGATCCTGCGCATCTTGAAGAAAGAGAAGAGTTAATGAAAATCGAGTTTTTGCTGGCCTTGCTGCCAGCCGTTTATCTATGTGTTCCCGCATCCTCGATGCACGCCCAGCAAGCCCCAAACACCGCCCCCGTCAAACAAGGCCAGGCCGCGCCCTGCGCAAAGGAGGGCCCCGCCGCGACCGGGCGCATTGCCGGAATCGTGAAAGATCAAACCGGGGCGGTGGTTCCGAGAGTGAGAATTGAGGCCCTGAGTCTCGCCTCCGGCATAAAGAAGTCTGCCGATACCGGCAGCACGGGGCGCTTTGCCTTCGACGGACTCGCCGTTGGCCGCTACCAGATCAGCGCTGTCGCCACCGCCTTTCAGATCGCGGTCATACGCGATGTTTCCGTAACTCCGTGCGGCGATACAGCGCTCAGCATCGTTCTAAAGATCGCGCCCGGCAAGACGGACATCGAGGTCAGTTCTCCAGCCACGCAGGCCTTCGCTGCAACTGCCCACAAGGTGGACGATAACGATCGGGCGCGCAGCCGCAACGCCGCCGAGCTTGTCGGCGCCGCGCCCGGCGTCAGCCTGCGCGAGAACGGCCAACTCGCCTCCGTGCCGCTGCTGCATGGGATGGGCGATGAGCGCGCCAAACTCCTTGTCAATGGCATGACCGTCTCTTCCTCCTGCCCCAACCACATGAACCCTCCGCTCTCCTATATCGCAGCGTCCGATTCGGCTGAGATCACCGTCATGGCCGGCATCGCACCGGTCAGCCTGGGCGGCGACAGCATCGGAGGAACCATCTCCGTCGAGTCGCGGTCGCCGGTCTTCGCCAATGCGGGTGAGCGGCTGCGCGAGGAAAATACGTCCACCGGCTTTTATCGCAGCAACGGAGAGAACTATGGCGGATCGTTTGCGGAGTGGGTTGGGGCGCGCAATCTGGCCATCGGCTACAACGGCTCCTGGACCACCAACGACGATTACACCGACGGCAGCGGCCACCAGGTAACTTCCACTTACGCGCAAAGCACCGACCACACCGTAACTCTGGCGGCGCAGGGCAGGGGCAACCTGCTGGTGCTCGACGCCAGCCTGCACCACACTCCCTACGAGGGCTTCCCCAGTGCGCAGATGGACCTGGTGCGCAATTACGCCGAGTCGCTCAATCTGCGCTACCACCGCGCCTTGGGTCAGGCCGCGCTCGACGCACGCGCCTACTGGCAGGGCGCATGGCACGCGATGAACATCGGCAGGGACAAATCCTCCTTCCCCATGCCCATGTGGATGCCCATGAACACACACGGCAGGGACCTGGGTTACTCCGTGCAGCTTGAGCTGCCAATTGGCGGCAGGCACACACTCAAGGCGGGCAACGAGTTGCATCGCTTCGTACTCGACGACCGCTGGCCGGCGGTGCCCGGCACGGCGCCCATGATGGGGCCGGATACGTTTGTCAGCATCGACGATGGACGCCGCCTCCTGTCAGGGACCTTCGCCGAAGTGGCCAGCAAGTGGACGCCGCGGTGGACCACCCTCTTCGGCTTGCGCAACGACACTGTGTGGACGAATACCGGAGCGGTGCAGGGCTACTCCGACATGATGTACGGCGCCGATGCCGGCGCCTTCAACGCGCTCAACCACGCCAGGACCGACGTGCATCTCGACGCAACGGCCATGGCGCGCTACGAGCCCAACACCCACGGCACATACGAGTTCGGCTACGCGCGCAAGACCCGCTCGCCCAACCTCTACGAGCGCTACGCATGGTCCACCAACTGGATGGCCAGCGGCATGATCGGCTGGTTCGGCGACGGCAACTACTATGTTGGCAACGTCGGACTCAAGCCGGAGACCGCCAACACCGTGAGCGCCACGGCCCGCTGGCACGACCGCGCGCGCAAGCAGTGGAGTGTCGAACTGACTCCTCATCTGACAGGCATCCAGAAGTATATCGATGTGGACACGCTGGCAACCGCGACCTACGGCATGAGCACCTTTGCCCAACTGCGCTTTGCCAATCACAACGCAAGAATCTATGGGGCCGACCTATCCTCGAGCGGCACCTTCTGGAACAGCTCCACTTTGGGGCAAGGAAAGATTGGCATTGTTGGCGCCTGGCTGCATGGCGAAAGGCTCGACACCTCGACCGGTCTCTACCAGATGATGCCGCTCAATGCGCGGGTAAGTCTCGACGAGGAACTGAAGGGTTTTGCAGCCGGAATCGGAGTCCGGACGGTGGATCGCAAATCCGACGTGGACCCGCACCGCTTTGAGCAAGCCACGCCGGGATACGCGCTCTTCAATCTGCATGCAGCGTACAAGCACGAACACTTCGAGGCGAGTGTCGCCGGCGACAATCTCTTCAACAGGTGCTATGAGCTGCCTTTGGGGGGCGTAAACTTCGACGACTACATGGCCAGCGGCTGGATGAGTCAGATCAAGCCGCTCACCGGCCGGGGACGGTCGCTTTATGGGGGCCTTACCGCCCGGTTCTAGCCCGAGGAGTTTTTTGGTTTTCCGCCCGCGGAGCGCAGGTTTATGATGAGGGCTCGCTGGTCACGCACTCCGGCGAGGAGGTTTTCATGAGCGAGAAGTTGCCATTTGAATCAAAAAACCGGGGTCGCCGCGATTTTCTGAAAGCGGGCGGAGCAGTGACCGCCGCCCTGCTGACCCCATCCGCCCTCGCCGGGGCCGATACGGCGAGGACCCTCCCCGGTCTTCCTTCGAATCCTGTTACACCCACCGCCATGCCCACACGCAACCTGGGCAAAACGGGCTTCAAAGTGGGCATCTTCTCCCTGGGCGGACAGGCCGCATTGGAGCGCGGCAACAACTTCGATGTTGCCGTGCCCATCGTTGAGCGGGCGCTGGATCTCGGGGTGAACTACATTGACACCTCCTCGATCTACGGCGGCCCGGAGCGCTGGAGCGAGCAGTACGTGGGCAAGGTGATGGCCCGCCGCCGCAGCCAGGCCTTCCTGGCCACCAAGACCAAGGAGCGGACCCGCGACGCTTCCATGCGCATGATTGAGAAATCCCTGCAACTGCTCCAGACCGATCACGTCGATCTGTGGCAGTTGCACGACATCGGAACCCTGTTCGATGTGAACGAAGTCTTCGCCAAGGGCGGCGCCATGGAAGCGCTGCTGGAAATGCAGCAGCAGAAGGTCGTACGCTACCTTGGCATCACCGGCCACTACCGGCCAGAAGCGTTGATGGAGTGCATTCGCCGCCATCCGTTCGACACCGTGCTGATGGCCATGAACGCCGCCGACCCGCATCACTTCAGCTTCAATAAGGAGTTGCTGCCGCTGGCCGTCGAGAAGCAGATGGGCATTATCGGCATGAAGATCCCTGGCCGCAGCCGCCTGCTCTCCTCCTGGACGCCGCCGCCGCTGGAGCAGCAAAAGCACTCCTGGGAAGGCATGGTCCTGGCGCCCACGCCGGGCACGCTGACCATGCGCGAGGCCATGTATTACACACTTTCGCGCCCGGTGAGCACCGTCATTATCGGATGCGATACCATCGCGCAACTCGAAGAGAACGTGCACCTGGCGCGGGAGTTCACGCCGCTCAGCGACACCCAGGTCACGGAACTTGTTGCCAAGGCCGAGCCCGTATCGAAGCCGTCGCTCTTCTTCCGCTTCTACGACCGGCCGTAAGCAAGTCCCATCCGCCACAAATGCTGGGTGCCCCATCCTTCCGCGCTTTTTGCGGAAGGATGGGAGACCTCAGACTCCAAGCACACCGGACCGGCGGTTTTGCAGCATCTGGCTCCGGTTTCTGTGCCTGGATCTCAGCTTCTGCGTTTCCTCAGCACCCACGTCGTCATGCAGCGGTGGTCCTGCACAATCGTGGTCTTCAGCGGGTCCACCAGCACCGCATCCAGCTCGTCGGTCAAATCCAGAAGCATTTCTTCGTCCACCAGGAACCACTTCGAGCCGTCCGGGAGCAAGAACAGATTGCCCTGCAATCGCTCGAAGTCCATGCCAATCCTGGAGCCCAAGCGGCAGAACAGCATGGCGCCCGGCCGCAAGACCCTCCAGAGTTCCTTGAGCATGGCGCGGAAATGCTCCTCATCCCGCGCAAAGTGCAGCACTGCGCAGCAGAGGACCACATCGGCCAGGCTGTCCGGGAACGGCATCCGTTCGATCGATCCAACTTGAAAACTCTCCGCCGGCAAGCCGGTCTGAAGCGACGCGGAGAGCTGGCGGACGTGCTCGATCGCAGCGGCATCCTGGTCCAGCGCAAAGACTTGGCACTCCTCGCGCAGCAGATGCACCAGATTCCGCCCGTAGCCGCACCCGGCTTCAAGCACGGTCATGCCCGGCGCAATGTTGCCGCGCAGAATCTGATCGAAGACGTAGATATCGATCTGCCCGAACTGCTCTTGAACGTTGAGGGTCACTGGGCGGCCGTCCTTCTCTCCAGCAGCTCCGCTTTCGCTGGCATTCTCGATCGGTGGAGAGTCCGGCCTGCGCGCGGCAACTGTTTCTGCTTGAGACGGCTCACCCTTCCACCTTGAGATACAGCCGATAATGCTCGTCCTGGATCGCCGTAAACGGTCGCAAGGTAAGGGTGCCCCCGGCACTTTTCGCTTGCCAGTCTGTCGACCCAATTGCGACCTGCGAGGCGGCAACAAGCTCCTTTTTGCCGATCTTGGCAGGAATCGCGCCCACGCTGAAGAGCGCCAGCGGCCCATGCACCGGAGCCAGCAAGTCGGGATGCTGCGGGTCAACGGCCTCGAACACCGTCCTCATGTCGAACTCGATCTCGATGCGGTCGCCGTTCTTCCAGGTGCGGTCCAGCCGCGCAAATTGCCCCGGCTCTGGGTTGGAGACAATCGGCATTCCGCTCACCGCGATCCTGGTTTTCGGCCCGGCCCAGGCGGGGATGCGGAGATAGATAGGAAGCGTGGCGGGCTTCTCGGCTGAGATGGTGATCTCCGTCGTCGGCTGGTGCGGATAATCCGTCTTCTGGGTCAGTGAGATGCGCTCGCTGCCCCGCGCCCAGGTCATGCGCGACGGCACATAGAGGTTGACGTAAACGCCGCGCTGGTCGTGGAAGTAGGCGCTGATGCCATAGTCCGCGGTGATTTGCGCGAAGGTGCCCGTGCAGCAGGTCCACTGGTTCGGGTGGTAGAACTTCGATCCGTCGTTGTTGTAGTCGGAGTAATAGAAGCCGTGCCCATCCTTCTGAATCGGCTTCGCGCCCAGGATGGTGTTGTAGAGAACCCGTTCCATGCTGTCGCCATAGCGGCTGTCGCGGGTCACACACAGCAGGGAGCGGGTGATCTTGAAGTGCGCATAGGAACCGCAGGGCGTTTCGAAGCTGGAATGTGTTTTGGCCAGGCTCTCGCCCATCTCGCCGCTGGCCGGATCGCGGAAGGTCTCGTCCGGGCCCCAGCCGCCGGTGGCGAAGCTCTGCGTGTTGCGCAGGAAGTCGAAGCCGTTGCGCGCCGCGCGCAGATGTTTTTCGCTGCCCAGAACAGAGTATGCCGCCATGGCGCTGCTCAACGCGTTCACGTGGCTATAGGCATGTTTGCCAGGTAGAACGTTCTCGCCGCTGGCCAGCGGATCGAAGTACCAGTCGTTGGCCAAAAAACGAGTGGCCAGATCGCGATAGCGGCTACCCGCCCCGCGTTTGTAGGCCAGAAAGAGATTCTCCGGCAAAGTGTAGAACTCGTCCCAGCAGAACGATTCGTCGGTATGCGGGCGGGCATATTGCTCGGCGCGCGAAAGCGCCTTCGCCGGAAGATGCGGCAACACGGCATCGACCGCCGCATCGAGTGCCTTCAGAGCAGTGGAATCGCCAGCAAACTCATGCGCATCGAGCAGGCCGATGGAGACTTTGTCGTAGATATACGCAGGGAAGCGGTTGCCGTCGTAGAACTTGCCCGAGATGGCCACCGCATAGCCGCGCACCAGCCGTTGAATCTTCTCCTGCGTGGGCTTGTGGCCGGTGGCAGCGTAGTCGCGCGAAAGGCCGCTGAGCATCTGCCCAAAGCTGTGGCCTGGGCAAAAACCGTGCATATTCTGGAGGGTGAAACCGTCGTACCAGTCGTACCATCCGCCCATGTCGTCGCCCGGAGCGGGAAGGCCGGCGCGTAGGCGGAAGGGCTTCAGCAGGCGGTCTTCGTCCAGTGCACCATAGAAAGCGTGGTTGGTCTCAAACTGCTGGCGCATCGGGCCTTCCAGCAACTCGACATCCCCGTAGCCGAACTGGCTCAGCGGCTGAGCGGTGGGTTCGGCGGCTAGCACGGAGCGAGTGACGCGAGGCGCGGCAAGCGCTGCGGCCGCTGCTGCGCTGGTCTTCAGAAAGTCTCTGCGGGATTGGGTCATGGCGTCTCTCCCGGACCGGGTGGCGCGGGAGCGCACGCTCCGGTAAGCGTTCTCCATCTTGAACCACACCATTCAAACACAGTGCGGTAGGGGTTGAGAAACGCTTCTCTGCGAGGGGCGGCCCTGGACGCGAAACAGCAAACCGACGCTTGCATCGCACTCGCGCTCCCAGGCTGCAAAGACCATGCCTTTGGACGGGCCAACAGGACTGCCGCGACCGGGCAGAAAGCTGCCCATTACTCAACTCCCAGTTTCGGGCTGTATATTGTCTAAGGAATTGGGAGAAGTGAATGGGGCTAGCGGGGTTGTCGGCAACAGATGAGGTTCGTACTTTTGCGGAATTGCGGAAACGGGCACAGGAAGTGGGCCCCAAACGCGTCGGTGTGGTCTTGGCCGACGACGAAGTGGCGTTGGCCGCCATGGCAGATGCCTTTCGAACCGGCCTGGCGTTTCCGGTGTTGATTGGCAATGAGCAGCACATCCGGGCCAAAGCCGAATCCCTCGGATTCTCCGATCTGGTTGCCAAGGCGGAGTTCGTGCATGCCGAAGAGGGCGCCGCGGCCCATGCGGTCAAGATGGCCCGCGAGGGCAGCATCGACATCCTCATGAAGGGACATCTGCGTACCGATCAGTTGTTGCGCCCGGTGCTAGACAAGGAGCATGGACTGCGCAATGGCCGCCTGCTCTGCGACGTGGCTTTTTTTGAAACCAGGCACACGGGTCAGCCCAAGCTGCTGGGCCTTACGGATGGCGGCATCAACGTCGCGCCCAACCTTGAACAGAAGAAGCAGATCATCCTGAACGCCATCGAGATGATGCACTGCATGGGAATGCACCGCCCCAGGGTTGCGGTGATGAGCGCCATCGAAGTGGTGACCGAGGCGATGCCTTCCACGGTGGACGCCCACGCGCTGACCCAGATGAGCCTGGCGGGTGAATTCGGCCAAGCGGATGTCTTCGGGCCCCTGGCGCTGGACAATGCCCTGCTGCACTACGCGGCCAAAGCCAAGGGAATCGTCAACCGGGTGGCGGGAAATGCCGATTGCCTCATTGTGCCCAGCGTCGAAGCGGGCAACTTGCTAGGCAAGGCGCTCTTCGTCCTGGCAGGCTTGGAGTCCGGCCACGCGGTAGTCGGCGCAAAGGTCCCCATCCTGATTCCGTCCAGGGCTGAGGACGCGAACACCAAGGTCAACACCATCTCCTTGGGAGTTCTGTACGCCAGCGGGCTAGGCGCGAAGGGATCGACAAAAGCGGAGGGTTAGAGCATTTTCGGAATACACGTAGACTTTTTGAAGGGCGTGCAAGGTGGCTTTTTCTTTGGAAAAAAGCCACTTGAGTACGTGCTTTCGGTCTACACCAATTCCGAAAATGCTATAGGCGGCCGATCGCAGCCCGCTCCGCGGGCCGCGATCGAGTCTTCCAAGCTCCAAATGCAGGCCTCTGGGGCGCCCGGTTCCGGGGGGCGTTCCTTGCAGCAGTTTCGATTCGGCTCTTCACTGAAATCTCGATGCCGAGTGGCATTTTTCTCAAGAAAATGGCCCCTTGCACGATTTCAAAAGGTCAACTGTTGAATCGAAACGCCCTAGTTTCCGTTTAGCTCGCGGTCGAAGGCGCTCCCTGCCATCATGAGCAGCATTTTGGGTGCGTCGGCCTTCCTGGTATCGGCGTCGATCTTCTTGAGCATCCCAACAGATTTTTCCGAAATGCCAATGGAAGCAGCGCCCTCCATGAGGCTCTCCAGTTGGGAAGCAATGGAGCCGCACAGCTCTTGAATTTGGCGCCTCGCGTCTGGGCCCATGGAAAGAAAGTCAAATTGGGGCCCGATGCTGATGATTCCAAAGCCCACCCGAAAGGCCGCAGAGGCTGCGGGGCCGAACTGACCAAGGATCAGGTTATCCATGCCATTCCGTATTTCAACGCCAATCCGGGCATTGGCCATCAGAGTCTTGGTATCGGTCGCAGGCTTCAGCTCGGCCAACGCTGCTCCCAAATCCGCATACGGCAGAGACAGCTCCGATGCAAGCGCCCTGGTTTGTTCGATGAATGCAAGACGCTGAACATTCTCACCGTGGTGCCAAACTGCCTTTGCAATCCTGAAACCGAGCCGGTATGCCTTGACACAAGAAATTCTTGACTCTTGGTCCATTTTCCCCCCCCCCATTTTTATGCGCCGCACACAATCTCTAACCATCGATCCACAAGTCACCGAATATGGGCTTCCAGTGGCGGGGTGATCGCGCCAAGCCGCTGGCGTAAACCGGTCAATCGCCCAAGCGGCATTGGAAACGCAAGTTTTTCGATTCGGAACGGAACGATGGTAAGACCGGCGCGATCGTTCCGTTCAAACTCGTGCATCGCATGGCCGGACTCATCCGACTGCCTGGAGCAGACTGCCCCCGCGAGAGCAGATGCTCATCTCGCCCCCCGCGGCATCTCGCGCGGCGCGGCGGTCCAGCAGCCTATGCTGCGCTCGCCAAGAGTAGTGCACATTACATCGGCAACAGCGGGTCCGGGTTTGAGTGGAAGGTCTGTGGATATTGCCGCAGGAATCTCATTTCCTGGATATTCTCCAACTACCTCGTAGAGAAGAATTTCTCCGCACTCTAGACCGCGGCCCGGTTCAAAAAAGTGGTTTCAGTCATGATTGCATACGCGCCGGAGCACTGTCCTCTCCTTGCTATCCGATTTGGCTGAACTTTGTTGCCAGCTTGTCGTACTCCACGCTGCCCAGACCGCGCGCGGCGGCCATTTGCAGGTAGGGCATGTGTTCGGGGTCGAGGTTCCAGTAGGCTTTGGCAACATAGGCGTCGATGGCTACCGGATCGGTGCCGGAGACCATCGTCTTTTTAGTGGCCACATCTTCCAGATTCCCGCCGGTCGGTCCGTTGCGCAGCAGGATGCGGTAGCAGTCCATCATGGTCAGCGTGGGCAGCATGAAGTTGGCCAGGTCCACCAGGCTCTGGTGAATCTGCTGATGAAGCCGGTTACGTTCGCCGCCCAGGATGCCGTACCAGTTCTTCATGCCCAGGGTTGCGCCGGTCAGCACGTGATGCTTGGCGATGGGCATGTTGATAATCTTGTCGGCTTCAAGAAACGGCGTGAAGACAGACCAGCTCTTCAGCACTACCCCGCCCATGTCCACTTCGCGGAAGAGCGCGGGATCGGGCAGAATGACCTCTGCGCCGGCGGCGTGGGCTGCGTCCTGGATGCCGGAGCGATGGAAGCACCGCCGCGGCTCGTTGCAACTGACATCGGTGACGATCACCCGCTTGGCGCCCGCCTGCAAGCATTGCCGCACCACTTCGGCCACGGCTTCGGGATTGGTGTTGGCGGCCTGCTCGGGAGTGCGGTCCCAGGCGATGTTGGGCTTGATGACCACCACATCCTGGCGGCCAACAAAGCGGCGCATCCCGCCCAGGTCCTCGAGCGCGCGGGCAACCAGCGCGGCCGGCTCCCCGCCTTGCACTACCGAGAGGCGCGGCCATTGCGCATCGGCGGCGATGCGATGGTCGCGGCGCGCCTTTTCGCCCGTTGAAGGAACCGGGCGGAAGCTGTGTTCGCTAAGCCAGACGCCCAGGCCCGCCGCGCCCGCGGCTACTCCGCCCACGCGGAGCAGTTGCAGCATGGCTTCGCGCCGGGTGAGGGGCGGCGCCTGCGATGGCTTGCTGTCGGTTTGCTCGGTCATGGTGTTCCTCCCGGTAATGGATGCGGCCCGCTTCGCAATCGAGACGTCATCCTGAGCGATGCAGGGCGCGTCTCTTGTGGACAGCACCCTAGAGCCGTTTCACTGATGGTGTAAGGAAGCTCCGTGCCCCATCCATTTCACGTCCTTTGTGAAATGGGTGGGAAACCTCAAAATCGACCCTACAGGAACTGTAAAAGCACCCTAAACTTCCATCACGTGAATGCGCGCTGGATCGTTGACGCCCAACTGGTGCGTGGCATCCGCGGCAGTGGCAATGTAGCGCGCGGGACGGCCCGCTGCTTCCAGCGTCGGCACGCCCGCCTCGGCGCGTTTGCGCTCGATCGTTTGCAGGGCAATGTGGTCCACGGCCACCCGGTCCTCGCCCACGATGAGTGTGTTGGGGTACCAGAGATATTCGGGATGGAAGCCCGGCCCGCCCTGATACACCGAGGACATGGCGTCGCCGATCGTGAAGCGGACCTTCTCGCGAATCACGGGAATGCTATTCAGATCGGCCACGCCGGGGTTGCAGCCGTTGGCATGAAGGTCCCATGGGCGGCTGAGCACGCCGTACATGTTCTTCATGGCGAAGGTGACGCCCGACAGCTCGTGGTCCTTCAGAATGGGCAGGCCGATGACCATGTCGCACTCGCGGGTGAGAATCTTGGAGAGCTTGACGGTGGCCGAACCGAATGTCACCGCTTGATCTTCGTAACCCGAGACATCGGAGCCGAAGCAGCGCACGCGGCTGGGGTCGGTGTTGATGGTCAAGCCGCAGGCCTCGAGGTCGCGCGCGTTGCGGTCCCACACAATAATGTTGCCCGGCTTGACGCCCGCCTGCTGCAGCCGTTCGCAGACGGCATCTACCAACGCCTTGTGGGTCGAGATGCCCCTGCCGCCCAGGCCGTTGGTCTTGAGGCCGATCGTCTTGCCCACGGGCACGATGTGCTTCCATGCCTCGACCGGATTGTCGATCCCGGTATAGGAAGCGATGGCGCGATCGAGCAGCGCCAACACACGCTTTTCGTCGGGCTTCGATGTGGTGCTGCCCGCGAGCCCGTGCAGGGCGGCGTCCTTGGCCACTACCACGCGGGACTTGCCCGCTTCGGCTTGCGCGTCCAACATGCCGGCCAGCGCCAGCTTGCTCTGCGAACCCAGCACGACTGCTCCCGTGGCTGCAACTTTAAGAAAATCCCGGCGGTTATTCATGGCGATCCCTCGTCGATGTTGTTGTGGCTGGATAATCGGCCAGCTTGGTTACAGTTTTGCTTCCACCCCGTGCGCCAGCGCCAGCAGAGCCTGCGGCGCCTCGGGCGTCGAATCGTAAGCAACAATGCGGACCAGATACGGGCCCTTGCGGAAGATCACGCTCTGCGCAAGCGCCAGGCCCGCGTCGCCCAGCTTGACCGTCTTGGCATCCCTGGATTGGCTCTTCTCCAGGATCTTGCGCGCGCCCGCTGCGTCACCCATCGTGTAGACGTCCACGGTCGCCTCCAAGTTCCCCTGGTACTTGTAGTCGGAGGTCGAGGTAGTCACCACGCCGGCCGCGATGTACTCCTCGGCCCCGCCGTCGATGTACTCATACAAGTTGCTCGCGGCAAAGGTGCGCGTTTCGCCGCTCTTCTGCCAGCCCGCGACCGCGCCCGACGCCGGAAAGGGGTCGCTTTTCCCTTTCTTCACTTCCGGCGTAGGCGCCTGAGCCGGGGCTACGGCGTTCTCGCGTACCGGCTGGGGTTGGCTCGCGGCGGCCAAAGCGGGTGCGGCAACCTCGGCGCGGGCGAGCAGGATCTGGCTGCTGGGCGAACGGCTCTCGCCGATGCTGGTGACGTAGACGGCGGGGTGCTCCTGCAACGGGCAGGCGTACTCGCACGCGCCGCAACCCACGCACCGGCTGGGATCGACACGCGGCTGCTTCAGCGTCTTCACATTCCCACCCGAGTCGATCACCTGCGCCTCTTGGACATAAATGGCCTTGGGCGAGACCGGGCACCACTCCTCGCAGACAATGCACTCGGTGGCCATGGCCCAGGGCAGGCAGCGCCCGCGGTCGTAGAACGCCGTGCCCAGGCGGATGGGTTGGGTGGTCGCAGCTCCCGCCACCCAGCCCTTTTCCTTGGGCGTGATCTGCCAGATCGCGCCGGTGGGGCACACTTCCGAGCACATCACGCAACTGGGTTCGCAATAGCCGATGCGCGGCACCAGCGTGGGCGTCCAAAGCCCTTCGATCCCCGCCTCGTCAAAGGTGGGATGAAGCGAATTGTTGGGACAAACCTTCATGCACTCGCCGCAGCGGATGCAACGGGAGAGAAACTCGTGCTCGTCGAGCGAACCAGGAGGGCGTAGCAGCCGCTCGTGGCGGCTCTTGCCCAGGCCGGTGTTGGCGCGCATCAGCGGAACCGCAACCGCTCCGACCGCGATGCCGGTAAGCGTGCGGCGGCGGCCCAGGTCGGGCGAGGCCACTTCCGGCTCGTTGCGGAAGAGCTTGAAATTGAGGCTGTCGTGCGGGCAACTGCCCACGCAGTTCATGCACATCAGGCACTCGCTCTTGCGCCACGGCACGCCGCCGATGGGATCGTCGCCGCCCTGGCAGTTGAGCAGGCAGCGGTTGCAGTTGTTGCAGCTCTCCGGGTCCTTGTGCAGCCCCAGAATCGACCAGCGGGAGACCGCTCCCAGCAGCGCGCCCAGAGGGCAAATCGCCCGGCACCACAACCGCGTCACGCGCAGGCTGGCCACAAGAATGGCGATGAACAGAACGCCGAGCACCAAGCCCTGGTAATAGTGCGGCTGGCGGAGATCGAGCACCAGGAATTGCAGAATCGCGTGCAGCGTCCCGCCAATCGATTTGACGGCCGCGATGTGGCTGTGTTCGAGCGGCTCCAGCAGGGCGCGCATAGCGGAGTTGAATGCCGGCATCAACGACAATCCAAACGACCGCACCAGCAAACTGAAGGGATCGAGCCAGCCGATGGCCGCCGAACCGAAGAAGGCCGTCACCAGCCCGGCGATCAGCACCACATATTTGCCGGTCTGCCAGCGCTTGTAGCGATTCGATTGAATCCGCTGCTTGCCCCGTTTGGCCTCCGAGGGCATGTTGCCGACGAAATGTTGCAGCGTGCCCATCGGGCAAATCCAGCCACAGAAAAAGCGGCCCAGAAACAGCGTGGGAATGAGGATAACCAGGCTCCACAGCAGACCGCGGTAGAGCGCATGGCTGGCCAGCGCATTCACCAGCGCCACCAGTGGGTCCCACTCGAAGAATAGGCGCACCGGCGCGCGCAGCTTGATCTCCGTCCCGCCGCCGGGAAAGATGCTCAGCGAAGTGAAGAACAGCAGGCCGAGAAACAAGAGCAAAAATAAGATCTGCGAAATCCTGCGCAACAGCGGCAACCTGGAACGGGCCACAATTCTCCTCCACACGCCGCGAGCGCGGGCGTTACGGAATCTAGCTGTATGATTGGCGTTCGGGCAGCCGCCGCACGGTGATCTGCGTCACCGCCTGGCTAGATCGCACCGCGCGGGTTCAGGCGGGAGGCAAGAGCCGCCGCGCCGATCCCGCGCGCCTCTATCCCAGTATTCCCAGCCGCTTGGCCACCCGCTCCAGCGTCTCCAGCGCCTGGTCGAGCTGGCCTTTGGTGTGCTCGCTCGTCAGGATGGCGCGGATTCTGGCTTTGCCTTCCGGGACCGTCGGGAAGGCGATGCCGGTCCCCATCACGCCCTCGTCGAAGAGCGCCCGGCTGAACTCCATCGCCTTCCGCCCTTCGCCCACGATGATCGGGGTAATCGGCGTTTCGGTAGCCGGCGTGGTCACTCCGCCGATGTTGAAGCCGCCCGCTTCAATTCGCCCTGGAAGTAGCGGGTATTCGACCACAGCCGCTCGATGCGCTCGGGTTCCTGCTCCAATATGTCGAAGGCGGCGATGCAGGTGGCGGCCACCGATGGCGGATGCGAGGTGGAAAACAGGAACGGCCGCGCCCGGTGATAGAGGTAGTCGATCAGGTCCTTCGACCCGCAAACGTAGCCGCCCAGCGCGCCAATGGCCTTCGAAAGCGTCCCCACCTGCACGTCCACCTTGCCGTGCATCCCGAAGTGGTCCACCGAGCCGCGCCCGTTGCGCCCCAGCACGCCCGAGGCGTGGGCGTCGTCCACCATCATGATGGCGCCGTACTTCTCCGCCAGGCGGGCGAGCTTGTCCACCGGCCCGATGTCGCCGTCCATCGAGAAGACGCCGTCGGTAATCACCAGCTTGCGGCCAGGCTCGCTGGCGATTTCCTGGAGCAACTCCTCGCAATGGGCCATGTCCTTGTGGCGGAAGACTTTGATCTTGGCCCGCGACAGCCGTGCGCCGTCGATGATGCTGGCGTGGTTCAACTCGTCGGAGAGGATGAAGTCCTCTTTGCCCAGAATCGAGCTGACCGTGCCCGCATTGGCCGTGAAGCCGCTCTGGAAGACCACGCAGGCTTCGACGTTCTTGAAGCGGGCGATCTTTTCTTCGAGATCCATGTGGATGCGCATGGTCCCGGCGATGGTGCGCACCGCGCCCGAGCCCACGCCGAAGGCCTTGGTCGCGGCCAGCGCCGCCTCGATCAGCTTGGGGTGGTTGGCCAGGCCCAGGTAGTTGTTGCTGGCCAGGTTGATCACCTGCTTGCCGTCGTAGTGGCAGACCGGCGCCTGCTGGTCGTCCAGGATGCGCAGCTTGAAATGGGTGCCGTTGGCGCGCAGTTCGTCGAGGATGGCGGTCAGGTGGGCAAGCTGCGGGCGTTGGGGGTTTTCGGTCATGGCGATGCACCTCAATCAAAGAGGATAACGCGGCAGGACGGGCCACAGCGCAGCAGGCTGTCGTACTTCACATCATTCTCCGGAACGGCGCACACACAGTGCACGTCTGTAGTTGCTGTAGTCGAGTGGGCTGGAGTACCGCTCCCCACCGTAGAAGACGAAGGCCCACGCCTTCCCAGAATCATTGCCTTGTGTACCACTCCAAAGCCAACCTGACAACTGCAAATTCCCCTTTATGTGAAGATCTCCCTGCCAACCTCCGTGATTGTTACAGCAGCTTATAGGTTGGCTCACTGAGGGATCGTAGATGCTCTGCAACTCATCGATGGTGGGCAGCCGCCAGTCGGAATAGCTGTCCAGGCGCAGGTTCTTGCAATATGCGTCCGCCTGAGTCCAAGTCAAATCGTTGTTGTCGCCGTTATCCTTTTTGGCCCACATCAACCCTGTTGCCGGGTCGATCCAGGCACCGGCTGCATCCCCCGACTGCGCCCGCGCACTCGCGGCGGTATCCTGCCCGGAAATGCGCACACAAAGCGCATGAGGATAGTAGCCATTGGGGCCATGTAAATATGTGGCCCTCTCTTCACGGCCATCGATGAAGCCCAACGCAGTATCATGGTTATTCGACTCACCCCACTCCCACCACATCGACAGCTGCAAATTGCCCTTCACGTGATAGCCATGATCATAGGCGTTTTTGTCATAAATGCCCTGCAACTCGTCGATAGTCGGTAAGCGCCAGTCAGAGCGCCCGGCTAGTTGCAGATTCCGGCAGTAGTCTGTCGCTTGCTGTGGGGACAGTCCGGTGCCATTATCTTTCCTCGTCCACATCAGGCCGGTTGCCGGGTCGACCCAGGCCTGCGCGTTCAATGCCTTGTCCCGCGCCCCTTGCTCCGCTTTCTCCCGCGCATCGTTTGCGGCCTTGTTCTTTGCCTCGGCATCCGCCTTGTCCTTGGCTTGCGGTTCGGCCTTGGTCCGTGCCTCCCGGACGGACTGGAGCGCAACATGGTGTACGGACTGCGCGGTGGTCTTGATCTCGATGTCGTCTGTCACCTTGTCGAGGCCGTCCTCTGTCGCGGCGGAGAATACATGCTGGCCCAACTCGACCTTGGTCTTGGCCGAGCCTTCGGCCTCGATATGGCCTTGCGCCACGCCGTCCAGCTTCCAGTTGCAAGCAAGGTCGCAGGTCACCAACAGAGTGGCGCTCACCGCGGCCGGTTTGGCTGCCGGCTTGTGGGGCCGCAGAATCGGCCCGTCGTCCTGCTGCGCCATCCCCTGCATGGCTGCCAACGTCATGAACCCAGCCAACGTCCACTGTGCGATCGTTCCTTGCCTCATCTCGCCCCTTCGTTTGCTTCCCCGTGAGAGGGATCTCTTTGCCGATCCCGCCAAAAACCGCGCAGCGGGACCGCCCCGATCTCAACCGCCCTCTAAAGGGGGAATGCCGCCAGTTCCTTTTTCCCTCACAGCCTACGGCAATGTCCCGCCAACATAGACAATGCCATCCTTGGGACGCCGCGGGTCAATGACTTCGAAGACCACATCGTCGCCGCTCTTGAGCTTGCCCGTCACGGCCTCGAACTGCTCTCTGCTGCCGGTGGGCCTTTTGTTGACGCGGAGGATAAACAAGCCGGATGCAAGCCCCTGCAGATCGGCAAACGCGCCGGAGGTGACCGACTGGATCGCCACACCGGCGATGTGCAGTTGGGCGGCGGTGGCCGGTGGAATCTCGCCGACCACCAGCCCTAACTTGGCCTCGCCATCACCGACGCCAAAAAACTTGTTGAAGAACTCCTGCGAATCTCCCCGCTGCTGACCTGGATTCCCGGCGCTCGCCCCGCTTTCCTGCTTGGCTGACGCGGTCTTGTCCCCTGCCTGCTCTCCGGCCTTCTGCGCAGAGGATTGCTGGTTTTGCACGCCGGCAAAAACCACCTCGCGGTCTGCGATAGCCACCAAGGCGTTGAACGGTTTGCCGTCTCTCAGGTAGCTCAGAACAGCCGTCGAGCCGGGCCTGCGGCTGGCGATCTGATTCACCAGGTCGTCTTCGCCTTCGATGGGGCGGCCATCGATGGCGGTAACGATGTCGAGCGGCTTCAGACCTGCCTTCTCCGCCGGGCCGCCGGGTTGTACCGCCTGCACCAGGATTCCGTTCTTGTAGCCATACACGCGATCCACGGAGCCCGAAAGACCCTTCCGAAACTGGATGCCGATGGAGCCGCGCACGACCTTTGGGGCGGCGGCCGGCTCAGCCTTGTCTTTCGTCTCGCGGTCGGCCTTATCTTTGGCCTCCTGGGCAATCTTGTCGCGCTCCTCTTGCCCGGCCTTGTTCCGCGCCGCCTGCTCGGCCTTGAGCCGGGCCTCGCGCGCCGGCGCCAGATCGATGCGTGCCAGGGTTTGTTTGGCGGCCGCGATGTCCAACACCTGCTCAGCCTTGTCCAGGCCGTCTTCGCTCACGGCAACAACCAGGTGTTGCCCGAGTTCGACCTTGGCCTTGGCCGAACCACCGGCTTCGATGCGGCCTTTGGCCTCCCCATCCAACCTCCAGTTGCAAGGCAGGTCGCAAATCACCAGCAGCGTGGCGCTCGGCACGGCCGGTTTAGCAACCGGCTTCTTCGGCCGCAGAATCGGCCCCTCATCCTGCTGCGCCAGGGCATAAGCAGTCGCAACCACCATTACCGGGGCCAGTATCCATCCTGTCCAACCGCTCTTGCGCATCTCGCTCTCCCGCACTTCTCCCCTGTTTGGGTGACCTGGCCCAGCCCGTCTCTTTTAACCGCATCCAGCTCAACGCATCTTCTTCATGTCTCCACAGGCGGCCTGCTCCCCGCCGTCGCACGCCTTCTGCAGCAAGGCTTTTCCCCGCGCGCGGTCTCGGGGCACACCGTGGCCCTCCCAGTAAAACCAGGCGAGACTTCTACACGAGGTAAGATACCCCGCGTCACAGGCTTTCTCGTAAAGTGGGCGGGCCGACGCGTAGTCAGGCTTCTTCTGGTCAAATTCGTAATGTTCTCCGAGCCAATCGCAACCCTCGATGCTTCCTGACTGACATTCCTTCGTCAGCATCGCAATTGCCCTTGGACGGTCCGCGGCAACCCCTTCCCCGCTCCAGTACGCATTGGCTAGATCGATACAGCCCATGCTTTCGCCGCCGTTGCAGGCTCTTGTGTACAGCGCAACCGACAGATTCCAGTCCATGGCGATGCCGTCGCGGCCGAACGAGTGCAGGTACCCGAGCCGGTCGCAGCCTAGCATCTCGCCTCCGTCACAGCCTTTCTGGAAGAGCTGAGCTGCCCGTGCAATCTCTTTATTTCCTTCTAAGTCGAGATTGCCAAGACCGACGCAGGCAGCGAGGATTCCGTCGTCGCAGGCACTTTGGAACAGCGGCCTTGCCTGATCGTAGCTCTTCCGGTCATAGAGGTCCTGTCCCTGTTTGAACTGCCTCTTGGCCAGTTCCTGCGCGGCCTGCTCGCGTGCAGTCTGTTCGCGGGCGGCTTTGTCCCGCGCATCCTGCTCGGCCTTCAGCCGTGCTTCGCGGACGGGTTGAAGCGCCAGATGCATGATGGTCTGTCCTGCGGCCTTGATTTCGGTCTCGCTCTCCACCTTATCCAGACCATCTTCGGTGGAAGCGGCTGCCACATGCTGGCCGAGCTCGACTTTGTTCTTGGCCGAGCCACCGGTCTCAATGCGGCCTTGCGCCACTCCATCCAGCTTCCAATTGCAGGCCAAGTCGCACACAACCAGCAGAGTCGCGCTCGCCGGAGCCGGCTTGGCTACCTGCTTCTTCGGATACAAAATCGGCCCATCGTCCCTTGGCGCCTGTGCCGCGGCCAGCGCACTCCCCGCGATCAAGAGCATCGTCGCCGTCCAACTCATTGCCTTCATCGCCACACTCCGAGTGCAAATCATAGGAATTGTCACGTCCTTTCTCCGGGTCCGCGCACGCACAGCGCGCGGTCCAATCCGCTGCCGAGAAGCGGGCTGGAGTACCGCGCCCCATTGCTGAAGAAGAAAATCCATGCCTCCCAGGCAGAATTCCCCTGTGAGCTGCTCCACGAGTAGCCGGACAACCGCAGCTTGCCCTTCACATGCCAGGTAGCCCGATTGCCGCTGCCTTGCTCTCCCTCGACATTGGCGCCGGGGTCGTAGATGCCGCTCAACTCCCCGATCGACGGCAAGCGCCAGTCGGTGTAGCCGGCCAGGCGCAGGTTCCGGCAATAACTCCCCGCCCTCTGCCAGTTCACATCGCTGCCGTTATCTTTCTTCGCCCACATCAGCCGGGTTGCCGGGTCGGTCCAGATCTTGTCCGCATCCTGGATTGCGGCCTTCTCGCGGGCCCGCCGCGCGGCCTTTTCCCTGGCCTCCTGGGCAGCCTCGTCCCGCGCTTGTTGCCATGCCTTGTCGCGCACCTGCTGCTCGGCCTTGAGCCGCGCATCGCGCACCGGAGCCAAGTCCATTCGCGCCAGGGTTTGCCCGGTCGACCGGATGTCAAACTCCTTCTCCACCTTGTCCAGGCCGTCTTCAGTCACGGCGACAACCAGGTGTTGCCCGAGTTCAACCTTGGCCTTGGCCGACCCTCCGGCATCGATGCGGCCTTGCGCCACAGCGTCCAGCTTCCAGTTGCAGGCCAGGTCACAGAGCACCAGCAGCGTGGCAGCCGGAGCCGGTTTGGGCTTCGGAGTCGGCAGCAGAATCGGCCCATCATCCTGTTGCGCCAAGGCCTGACCCATCGCGACCGCCAGGAACATTGCCAAGACCCACCCAGTGAACCCGCCTTTGCGCCGCTCGACTGCCAGGTGTTCTTCGCGCGCCATGATCGCTCCTTGTGCTGCTCGGCAAGACAAATCGAATGCCCCGGAGACCGCAGGGGCCAAGAACGTATATCAATCTCTGGAGCGGCGCACACAGAGCGTGTATTCCGTGGCCCGTGTGGTTGTTTCCAACCGAACAGCATACCGCCCCCCATCGTGGAAGTTGAAATAGGACGCCAATCCAGCTGCGGCATTTCCAGCCTTATAGCCCCAGACGGCCCCGCCAATCTGAATTCCACCCTTGATATGCTGACTTCCAACGCCCTCGTTTCTGTCAAAAATAGCCGCCAATTCGTCGATCGTGGGCAACCTCCAGTCGGAATACCCGCCCAATTGCAGATTGGCGCAGTAGTTCCTTGCGCCATTCCAATCGCCGTTGATTGCATTCTGCGTGGGAGCCCACATCAGTCCGGTTGACGAATCGGTCCAGGCTTCAGCGCTTCCGGCCAGGGCAACCCGATTTCGATCCGGCGGCGCCTTCTCTGTGGATTCGCGCGCGGCCCTGTCCCGCGCTTCTTGCTCTGCTGCTAGCCGCTCTTTCTCCCATTGTTCGCGTGCGGCTTTCTCGCGAGCCTCCTGCTCGGCCTTGAGGCGGGCATCGCGTACCGGCTGGAGAGCGATGCGCCGAATGGTCTGTACAGCGGCCTTGATTTCGAAATCGATCTCGGTCTTGTCCAGACCGTCTTCGGTGGCAGCAGTGATCAAATGCTCGCCTAGCTCGACCTTGGCCTTGGCCGAGTCGCCCCCCGCGATGACTCCTTGCGCCTTGCCGTCCAGCTTCCAGTTGCAGGCCAGATCGCAAAGCACCAGCAGCGTGGCCGTGGCCACGGGCGGTTTGGCAACTGGTTTGTGGGGCCGCAGGATCGGCCCATCGTCCTGCTGCGCCAATCCCTGCATAGCGGCAAACGCAATGGCGCCGGCCAGCGCCCAAGCTGCGATCTTGCCAAGAGCGTCTGACCGTTGCGACTCCCCGCTTGGCCCAGCAGGAGTTCCGGCGGCTCGGTTGGAGGTGCGGGCCCGCCGCTGCTCGAAAGTGATCCTTGCAAATAGAGAACAGGTCTTCACGGCGCACCATTCCCGAGGTTCAGCGCTGGCCATCAGAGGCAAAATTGGATGGCCAAAAGCATACCACCACCCCGGTTCCTCCGGTCTTCCCTCTCCATTGCGGACCCTTCGCGTCCAATCCTCGGCAGGGCGATTTTTGGCATGCGTCCAGGCTTTCCGGGGAATTCGCCGCGCGCCGTTCGCCTGCCCGCGCCTCCGCCGGATACAATGGTGTTCGTGAGCGGTTTTCCAATTCACTCGCCCTTGCCTGGATCGTGCAAGGTGACCTTTTCTTGAGGAAACGGTCCCTCGATTGCAGTTTTTTCGGCGCACGGCGATTGGATAAACCGCGGGACGCAGCCGCACATGGGCGAACCACGATTGATTTGAGTTTTGGAGCAGGTGCACGTGAGAGGTATGATCCGCCGCGGTCTGCGGCTTGAGATTGTTGCAGGACTGGGTATCGCGCTGGCCATGCCCGCGCTGGCATTGGCTGCGGAGAGTTCGCAGACTCTGGCTACGCAAACCACGCTGGCCGCCGAAACCCGCGACCAGGGCGGACGCACGCAAGCCACCTTCACGGTGACCGTGACCGGCGAGGATGGGCTTCCCGCTACCGGGGCGGTCGCTCTCAACGACCACGGCAAGCCGTTGGCCGGTGCCGCGCTCAACGCCCAGGGCCAAGCCAAGATCCAGCTTGCCCTGGCGGGCGGCGATCACCTGCTGCGCGCGGTCTACAGCGGCGACGCCAACCACCGCAGCTCGGTTTCGTTGTCCAACGGGGTTCATGCCAACACCAGCGGCACCCCCACCTTTCAGATATCTGTAGCGCCGGCGTCGCTCTCTTTGACTGCCGGGCAGTTCGGCACGGTGGTTGCTTCGGTTACGCCGGAAAACGCCGCCTCGCTGACGGCTCCCATGTTTGTCACGCTCTCCTGCTCCGGCCTTCCGGACCAGTCCTCCTGCACCTTTACCCCGGAGAGCTTGGAAATTCTGCCTGGTGCAACCACTGCGCTCGCTAGCTCGATGGTGATACAGACCGAGGCGGCCTCGACCACTTCCGCCGCACCTGCTCCCAAGCCGAATTCCAATCCCATCGCCTGGGCGTTTCTGCTGCCTGGAGCGCTGGCCCTGGTGGGCATCGCCTGGGGTGGACGCCGCCGCCGCTGGCTGAGCCGCTTCTCGTTGATCGCCCTGGTCGGGTTGGTCTCCGTGCTTGGCGCCACGGCCTGCAATCCGCGCTACGACTACCTCAACCACGGCCCGCCGCAGAATCCGGCGACACCCGCGGGCACGTACACCATCACCGTCATCGCGCAGTCCAGCAACGGCATTACCGCCATCACGCAACCTACCACCTTGGCGCTGACCGTGAAGTAAGCAGCAGCGAAGGAAATGCATGCCGCCGGCTCAGCCGGTTTGGCGCACCAGCAAAAAAGGACCTGCGGCTTCAAACCGCAGGTCCTTTTTTCTGCCCCACAAGAAGGCCGGGGGCCCCAACCTTGGCGCGCCTTTGTCCTTGCGCCAAGGGTGGAAAAGCACAAACCCCGTCGCGGCCAGTTCCAGAGGGAGGGAGGCGCGGGTTTCACCCCGCATAACGGCGACGGAATCTATGGAACTTTAGCCCCGAGGGGGCGCTACAGCGGTTTCGATTCAGCCCTTTTCAGAAAGCTCGATGCCGAGTGGCGTTTTCGCAAGAAAATGGCCCCCTGCACGATTTCAAAAGGTCAACTCTTGAAGCGAAACCGCCCTAACCCACAAGACTCGCTAGAATCTCCGGCGCGGCCTTCAGCGCGGCGTCGATCTGCGCCTGGTCCTTGCCCCCGGCTTCGGCGATCTCGGGTTTCCCACCCCCTGAACCCCCTACGAGTTTGGCCACTGCACCAACAAGCTTGCCCGCCTGGACGCGCTTGATGAGTCCCGGCGTGACTCCGGCAATGAGCGCTACCTTGCCCTCGGGCTGCGCGGAGGCCAGAACCACCACCCCCTCGCCCAGCTTCTGCTTCAGGTTGTCTACCAGGGTCCGCAACTGGCCGCGCTCCAGCGAGTCGGCGCGCAGAGTGACCAAGCGGATGCCCTTCACCTCCACGGCCCGGCTGAGCGCTTCGTCCAGAGCTCCAGCAGCGGACTTCATGCGCATCTCTTCCAACTCGCGCCGCAGCCGCTTCATCTCCTCTTCCTGCGCGGCCATCCTTCCACGGAACGCTTCGAGAAGATTGTCGGTCGAGGGCACAAGCTGCCCGGCGTACTTCGAGAGTTCAAAATCCTCGCGGAAGGTGGCCAGCGAGCCCATGCCGCTGATCGCCTCAAGCCGGCGCACGCCGGAAGAGACCGAGCCTTCGCTGACAATCTTGATCAGGCCGATCTCTCCGGTTGCCGTGGTATGCGTGCCGCCGCAAAGCTCCGTTGAAAACCCGTCTGCCAGCTTGACCACCCGCACCTTGTCGCCGTACTTCTCGCCGAACAGCGCCATGGCGTGGTACTCGTTCACCGCCACGTCGATGGGCACATCTTCGATGGTTTCGACCTTTGCGTTGGCCAATACCTCGCGGTTAACGATGCTCTCGATCTCCTCCAGCTCCTCGTCGGCCACCTGGGCAAAGTGGGAAAAGTCGAAGCGCAACCGCGCGGGATCGACCGCCGAGCCGGCCTGCTTGACGTGCGTGCCCAGAACCTGGCGCAGCGCGGCGTGCAGCAGATGGGTTCCGGTGTGGTTGCGGCGGATCGCGTCGCGGCGCTCAGCGTCGACCACGGTGCGAACAACATCGCCGACCGCAAGGTCCTCCTTGAGCAGCGCCTTGTGAGCGCGCACCCCCTGGACCGGCAGCACGCAGCCCTGAATCTCTGCAACGGTAGAATTCCCGTCCAACGTCAGGAAAACACCGGTATCGCCGGCCTGGCCGCCCGAGTCGCCATAGAAGCTCGTCTGGTCGAGAACTACCTCAACCTGGTCGCCGGCGGCGGCAGCGGGAACGCCCGCTCCATCCTTCACAATGGCCAGCACCTCGGCACCGGGGGCGATGAGCTGCTTGTAGCCAAGAAACTCCGTTTTCTTGAGGTCTCGAAATGCCGGGCTGGCCGATTTCTGGCTGCCGCCCTTCCAGGAAGCGCGGGCTCGCGCCTGCTCCTCGGCGCGAGCAGCCTCAAAGCCAGCCTCGTCGAACTTGACCCCTGCGTCGCGTGCCGCATCGACCATGAAATCGAGCGGCAGACCGAAGGTCTCATAGAGATGGAAAGCCTTTTCGCCGGTAAACTCGCCTTGCAACTCCTCATTCAGGCGAGTCAGGCCGATCTTCAGCACCCGATCAAACTGCTTCTCCTCCGCCTCCACCACCTTGGCCACACGGGCGGCGGAATCAACCAACTCGGGGTAAGCGCCCTGCATCAGGTCGCGAACCGCAAAAACCATCTGATAGAGGAACGGTTGTTCCTGGCCCAAAAGCCGCCCGTGCCGGATGCCGCGGCGCAGAATCTTGCGCAGCACGTAGCCCCGGCCCTCATTGGCGGGCAGTACGCCGTCATTAATTAGGAACGTAGCCGCGCGGGCGTGGTCGGAGATGATTCTGAGGCTGGCATTTCCCACCAATCCCGCCAACTCGCCAACTTGCGGACTCGCCAACTCGCGATTTCGCAACCCCGTCAGCTCCGCCGCACGCTCAATCAGCGGCGTAAACAAATCTGTCTCAAAATTGGACACCTTGCCTTGCAGCACGGCGGCCAGGCGCTCCAGGCCCGCGCCGGTGTCGATGGACGGCTTGGGCAGCGGCGTCAGCGTGTAACTGGTAGCCTTTGTCGCCGGGTCCACCACCGCGGAGCGGTCAAACTGCATGAAGACCAGGTTCCATATCTCCACATAGCGGGCGTCGTCCTCGCCAAAGGGCTTGTCCACCCCAGGGGTCTCGGCCGCTTCCATGCCCATGTCGTAGAAGATCTCGGAACACGGGCCGCAGGGCCCGGTCTCGCCCATCTGCCAGAAGTTGTCCTTGAGGCCGTACTCCTTGATGCGCGCCTTGGGCACGCCCGCCTCGACCCAGTAGCCCTCGGCCTCGTCGTCCCTGGGGACGCCATTGGCGGGGTCGCCCTCGAAGACGGTCACGTAGAGCCGGTCCTTGGGGATGCCCAGCCACTCCGGGCTGGTGACCAGCTCCCAGGCAAAGGCAATCGCGTCTTTCTTGAAGTAGTCGCCAAAGCTGAAGTTGCCCAGCATCTCGAAGAAAGTGTGGTGGCGGCGGGTAAAGCCAACGTTTTCAAGATCGTTGTGCTTGCCCCCGGCGCGGACGCACTTCTGCGAGGTGGTGGCGCGGGAGTATTCGCGCTTCTCGGCCCCCAGAAAAAGATCCTTGAACTGGTTCATGCCCGCGTTGGTAAACAGCAGCGTCGGGTCATTGGCGGGCACCAGTGAGGAAGAGTGCACGCGGCGGTGCCCCTTCGACTCAAAAAAGCGCAGAAAAGCTTCGCGGATTTCGTTCCCTGTGCGGGTTTGCATGGCTTCTCTAGTGTAATTCGAGGGGTGGGCCTTCTGGCATTGTCCCCCTCTTGCCGCGCGAAAACCTGCCGATAATGGCAAGGAATCGTGAAGAAGAAGCACATTTGGCTGAAGTTGCCGGTCGACCTGAAGCGGGAGATCGATGCTCTTGCCGGTCCTCGCAAGCGGAGCGCCTTTTTCGCCGAAGCCGTTGCGGCGGAGTTGAGCTGGCGCAGGCTCCGCGCGGTGGAGGCCCCAACCGCAGGTCCTTCGACTCCGGCCGGCGCACAAAACGCGCCCGCCTCCGCTCAGGATGACAGCTCTGTAGTTGGTTGAAAATGAATGCGCTCCAGGGTGCTGGGTCGCGTTGCAGCTATTCCCCGTGCGCCTCTTCGTCCAGGTTGTCCAGCGCGGCCAGCGCCTCTTCCGGCACGTCCCACTGGCGCAGAATCTTGTAAATCACACCGGTCGAGAACCCCGCCGCCACCAGCCGCCGCATCACCCGAGCGGTCTCTTTCTCGTTTTCCGGCTTGCGCAGCCGCTTGCGGGCCAGATGCTCCCGCGCCAGAGCCTCCTCGTCGGTCTGACCGTAGCGGGCATCGAGCGTCTCGGTAATCAAGGCGTCGGGGACGCCTTTTTGCATCAGATCCTGCTTCACCCGCCGCACGCCGTGCTTTTCGTTCTCCTGGCGCAGCCGGGCGTAGGTTTCGGCAAAGGCGGCGTCGTTCAGGTAGCCGTACTCCCTCAGCCGGCCGACCACGCTTTCGACGGTCTGCTGGCCAGAAGGCCCCGGCTCGGCGCGCTTCTCCATCAGCCGCCGCAGGTCGGCCTCGGAGCGCATCTGGCGGCCCAGCGCCTTCACCGCGTAGTCAAACAGCCCGCCGGCGTCGAGCGGGGCGGGCGGCTTTCTTGTGCTCCCAAAGGCCATCAACTTACTCCAGCGGAATCAGCAGGTTGAAGGCGCGATTGCGACGCCAGCGGTAGTGAAGAAAATGCCTATCGAGGGTGAGAATATCTGCGAGGTCGAGTTCATCCGCCATCTGCACCAAAGATACGTCTGCAAGGCTGGCCGGGAGGTCGCGATATTTCTCAAGAAGCGCGCGCACCTGGGCTGCCGAGGCGGACAGCCTGAAAGGGATCTCCAAGATGCCTTCCGCGACGTTTTGGAGAATCGTTTCGATGGCCCCTGGAGCATTCCTGAGCAAGTAACAGCTCTCGACAATCACCGCTTCACAGGTTACGAAGCGCCTGTCCAGAGAGTCGTGAATCCGGCAGCACAAGATGTGGGAAGCGTCGCTTTTGTTGAGCAAAGCGACAATAAACCCGGTGTCGAGCAATACCGGTCTCACTCGCCAAAGCCTTCCATGTGCTTTGAATTTGTAGACAGGTCGGGAATCCCTGTCTCGAATTGCCCCACGCCGATAATCCTGCGGTGTTTTGGCCGGGCGTGCTGCTTCTCCATGAGGCGAATCCCCTCGCGGATCACCTCGGACTGACTCATCCCCAGATTGCGCACCAATCCATCGAGCGCCTTCTGGGTCTCTTCATCGAGTCGTGCCTGCACACTGCTTCCCATGGCTCCGATTGTACTACGATTCTTGTGCTGTGCTACAAAACAGTGGTCAGTGAACCGTGGACAGCGATCAGTTCCCCTCCCGGACCAGCCAAATCGGCTTCTCCCTGCGAAGCGCTTTTCACTGTCCACTGTTCACTGTCCACTGACTACTGCTTTCCCGTCCACTCGTCCACCCAGTCGTTCACCGTCTTCCACCACAGGCGGGAGTTCTGCGGCTTCAGCACCCAGTGGCCCTCGTCGGGGAAGTAGAGCATCTTGCTGGGCACCTTGAGCAGTTGCAGGGTGTCGAAGAGCTGAAAACCCTCGCTCACGTCCAGCCGGTAGTCGAGCTGGCCGTGGACCACCAGCATGGGCGTGTGGAAGTTCTTGGCGTAGAGCGAGGGCGACCACTTGCGGTATGGGTTCTCGGCGTCCGGCTTGCCGTAGTAATCCCACGGGTGGCCCTTAAACTCCCAGATGTTGAACCAGTCCTCTTCCGTGGTGCCGAAGGCGGATTCGGCGTCGAACATACCGTCGTGGGAGACGATGCACTTGAAGCGGTCGGTGTGGCCCTCGACCCAGTTGGCCATGTAGCCGCCGTAGCTGGCGCCCAGCGCGCACTCCCGCGTCTTGTCGATGAAGGGATAATGCTGCTCGGCGTAGTCCAGGCCCAGCATCAGATCGGAAAGAGGCTTGCCGCCCCAGTCGCCGTTCACTCCGTCCACTACGGCTTGGCCGTAGCCGGTCGAGCCGCGCGGATTGATCATCACCACCACGTAGCCGTTGGCGGCAAACAGTTCGGCGTTCCAGCGGTAGCTCCAGCCGTCGCCCCAAGCCCCCTGCGGCCCGCCATGGATGAGCAACTTCGTTGGGTATTTGTTCTTCGAATCGTAGCCAGGGGGAGGGATGACGAAGCCTTGCAGCTTGGTTCCGTCCTTCGCCGTGAACCAGAAGGACTCCATCTTGGGTAGGTCGAGCTGAGCGAGAAGGGTGTCGTTGAGATGGGTAACGCTTTGAATCTTCTCTTTTTTCGGAATGTTGGACGCAATGCTTGTCGCAACGACTTCGCCGGGATTTCGAACACCCATGCGGGTGGCAATGATGGTGTAGCCATCATTCAAAGGGTGAAGGTCGCTGAACTCACCCTCATCAGCAACGTAGGCCGGGTGCCCATCGATTGTCGCGATCATGATCGGCGATTCGCCATCTTGGCCGGTGGTGTAGTAAATCATTTTTGAATCGGGTGCCCAGGCGATTTCGTCCACCCAATCGTTGAATCTCGGCATCAGGTCAATAGCCGTTTTCGCCGCCCGGTCATAGAGCATCAGCCGGAACTTGTCAGCCTCATACCCGGCTCTCTCTTCCGACCGCCAGGCCAGCCACTTGCCGTCGGGCGAGTAGGCGGGGTTGAAGTTGCCGCCCGCCGAGGTGCTCACCTTCACCGGCTTGGCCGCCGGGTTGGTCAAATCGAGCGTGAAGATGCTGGCGCTGGTGGAGATGGCCGGCTCCGGGTCCAGGTTCTCGGTGAAGGCCAATTCCTTCGCGTCCGGCGCAAAGGCAAACCCGCCGCTTCCGCCCAATGAGAACGGCGGAACGTCGTGCGGATCGTTCGGCGTCAGGTCGCGCAGGCTTCCGGTGTCCACAGAAGCTAGAAAAAGGTGGCTGCGCTTATCCCCCGTGAAGTGATTCCAATGGCGGTAAAGCAGATGGGTAAAGATCTGCGCCTTTACCTTGCTCGCTGCCTGCGCTTGGTCTCTGTCTGCATTGCACTTGTCGCCGGACTGATCGCCCGCAAAAAGGGCCGGACAATCTGGGTAAACCGCAGAGGTAAAGACGAACGATTTGCTATCGGGAGACCACAGCGCGTCGCCCGCTTCGGTCGAAATCGCCGTTATTTTCTTGGGATTGCTCGCCGTGCCGGTCGCCGGGTCGAAATCCGCCAGCCAAACCTGCTCGCCGCCCTCGCGGCCGCTCAAAAAGAGGATGCGTTTGCCGTTCGACGCGAACTGCACCCCGGAGTCGCCGGGCTGGGCCACGGCCAACTTCCGCGGTTCCCCGCCGGCAATGGCCTGAATCCACAGCTCCGCTGTCTTGGTGTTTTGTTCCAGGTTCACGGTGGTCACGGAGTAGGCCAGCCACTTGCCGTCCGGGGAGACGGCGGTCTCGCCCAGCCGCTTCATCTTCATCATGTCCTCGAAGGTCATGGGGCGCTTGGGGGCTGGGCGCACGGCCGGAGTTTCGACAGCTTGGGCAGCGGCATTCTGGACAAGACCGGGCGCCAGCGCCGCAGTCAAAAAGGCAGAGAAAACAAGGGAATTTCTGAGCATAGGGGTTCCTGTCCGCGCGGGAATCGTGATGCTTGGCGCGAAGGAAAAGTTTACACCTGTACAGGGATCAAGCATCAGGGAACGGGGATCAGGGAACAGACAACAAGCGGTCCCCGATCGAGGAGGGTTTTGTGGCCTCCCACCCTTTCGATAGAAAGAAGTTGAAAGGATGGGGCACGGAGCCTCTGTGGCTGGGTGAGGGCGAAAGGAGAAGCGGGCGCGGATTTGCGCATTCGGGGCGTGGCCCGGAGCGGAGGGAGCAGGGGCCCATTCGGTCCTGTTTCCGTTTCTCCGGTCAAGAATGGGCGGCGGGGAGTCAGCCGCCTCTCCGTCCGTCGACAGAGCCGGCAGGTTTAAACCCTCCAGCGCGAAACATGCGTCTAATCTTGCAGCCGGCGCGCCAGGCTCGGGCGGCGCCGGATACTCTTAAGAGTTGCGGCAGAGAGAGGATCACAGTGCGGAATCGATGGTGGATGACGGCGGTACTGGCGGCAGGCTGTGCAATGACCGCTGCCGGGCAAGGCAAGGATACTTTCACGCCCATGGCAATGGACGCGGGATTCGGCCCCATGGACATCTCCGAGCCGGCCCAGCCGCCCGAGGAGATTATCAAGCAGTTTGCCGCCAAGGAGAGCGAGTTCCAGCAGGCGCTGAACCACTACACCTATCGCCGCATTGCGCGGGTGCAGACCCTGGACGACGACAACAAGGTGGATGGCGAGTACTACCAGGTGGACGACGTGATCTTCAGCCCCTCCGGCGAGCGCGTTGAGAAGGTGGTCTATGCGCCGGAAAACACCCTGCAGCGGGTAAGCATGTCGCCGTCGGACCTCCAGGACATCCAGCACGGCTACCCATTTGTGCTGACCACCGAAGAGATCGGCGCCTACAACGTGAAATATGTTGGCAGGCAGAAGGTAGACGAGGTGGACTGCTACGTCTTCGACGTCAGCCCCAAAGTGATTGAAAAGAAGAAGCGCTACCTGCTGGGACGCATCTGGGTCGACATCACCGACCTGCAGATCGTGGTCACCAACGGCCGCATGGTTCCCGACGACACCCGCAAAGGGAACGAAGACCTGCACCCTCCCTTCATGACCTGGCGGCAGCAGGTGGACGGCCACTACTGGTTCCCGGTCTACACCAAGGGCGAGGGGATCCTGCACTTCAGCGGCGGCAACGGCTATATGGGACAGGACGTGCACATCCGCGACACCATCAAGTATTCCGACTACAAGCAATTCGGCTCGACCAGCAAGATTATTTATGAGGGGCAAGAGGTCGCTCCGGAGAAGCAGCCCGACGGAACGCCGAAGAAATAGGGAGTAGGAGCCTGAAAGCTGTCCTGCGCGTCGCGACGAGTCCGCGGCCGATCGGCCGCGGCAGGGACGGACCTTACGCTCTGCCCCGCGGCGGCATCTACGCGAGCATCAAGGCTCGATGGCCATTGCCGGCAGTTTTTCAAACTCCTCCACGGGCACAGGCCTGCCAAAGAGATACCCCTGGAACGATTGACAGCCGATGCGCGCCAGGAATTTCCGCTGCTCTTCGGTTTCCACACCCTCGGCGATAACCGCGAGCCCCATGATTTTGCCCAGGGCGACGATAGTTTGCGCAATGGCGCCGCTGTTGGTGTCCGCCGGCAAGTTGCGGACAAACGACTGGTCGATCTTCAGCTCGTCGATGGGCAAGCGATTGAGATAGGCGAGCGAGGAATAACCGGTGCCGAAGTCGTCGAGAGAGAAACTCAGGCCGCGAGACTTGAGGGCGGTCATCTTGGCAATCACGTTCTCGACGTTGTCGAGCAGCATGGTCTCGGTGAGTTCGAGCCGGAGTTTTTGGGGATCGGCTCCGCTGCGGTCGAGCGCCGAGAGAACCTGTTCGACGAAATCCGGCTGGCGGAACTGGCGGGCACTGACATTGACCGCAACGGTGAGGGTGCTTGCTTCCGGGCGACCCGCCCATGCTGCAATTTGGGCGCAGGCCGCTTGCAGAACCCAGGCCCCCACTCGCAGGATGAGGTCCGTTTCCTCGGCCAAGGGAATGAACTCGCCCGGCGATACCATGCCACGCCTGGGATGCTGCCAGCGGATAAGGGCCTCGGCGCCAACCAGGGCGCCACGGCTAAGTTGCGGCTGATAGTAGAGTTGCAGCTCGCCCCGGACAATTGCCTGGTGCAGGTCCTCTTCCATGGAAGCGCGGGCTCTCACCGCGGCCTGCACTTTCGGGTCGAAGAAGCACATGGTATTGCGGCCCGCGGCCTTTGCCTGATACATGGCAATGTCGGCGAGCTTCAACAACTCATCCCGGCTGTCGGGCGCGTCCGCAAAGAGAACCGCGCCAATGCTGGCCGTGCTCTGCTGTTCTCGCGCGGAAAGAGCAAATGGCCGGCCGATGGCGGCAAGAATCTTCTGGCCAATATTCTTGACTTTGTCGGCGGCTTCAACCGGGTTCTCGCACAGGTCTTCAAGAATGACTACGAATTCATCTCCCCCCAGCCGAGCCACGGTATCGCCCCCGCGAACGACAGAAGTGAGACGCGCGGCGATCTTCTGGAGGAGCAAATCCCCCTCGGAATGGCCATAGGTGTCGTTCAAGGTCTTGAAGTCGTCCAGATCGACAAAGAGCACTGCGCCGTTCTGCTTGCTGCGAGTGTGGGAGATGAGCGCATGTTGCAGGCGATCCATCATCAGCCGCCGGTTGGGCAGTTTCGTCAGGCCGTCGAAGTAGGCCAACTCCTGGATTTGTTTCTCGGCCCGTTTTCGCTCGGTGATGTCGTGCAAAAACACTGCCGAGTGTCCGCCGCCGAGCGGCAGAGTCATGACACTGACATCGACTTGGACCAGGGTCCCATCCTTGCGGCGGTGGACGGACTCAAACCGGTCCTTTCCCTGTTTCTTGATCTTCTCGCCGTGGATAGCGGCCTGCTCCGGCGTCTCCATTGCCTCCAGGTCCGCAACGCGCATGCCCAGAAGTTCCTGCTGACTGTAGCCGCTCATCTGGCAATAGGCTTCGTTGGCTTCCAGGATGCGACCCTCCCGGCTGAGCAGCCAAAAGCCATCCATGGCTGTCTCAAGAATGCTCCGGTGACGTTTTTCGCTGGCGCTGAGTTTCTCCTCCGCCGCCTTACGGTCCGTGACATCGGAGGCCATACTGATCGCCATGCGGCGGCCGTCCGGCAGGCTGCCGAGGGAAACCGAGCTGAAATCCCATATGCGCGTGCTGCCGTCCTTGCAGTGGATTTCGTATTCGCCCTCGGCCTTGTGGCGTTTGGCGGAGTGAAGCGTTCTTATCCGATCGAGAATGGGCTGGCAATTCTCTCCATGAGCCCGTTCTGCCCACGCGGCAATGGTGGGTATTTCGGCGAGCGCATAACCGGTGATTTCAATCCACGCACGGCTCAAGGCGATCACTTCGCCATCCTGGGCATGAATCATGATGGGAAAGGGGGCTTCCTCGACGGCCCGGCGAAACCGCTCCTCGCTCCGCCCCAGTTCATCGTTCTTTTGCCTCAACTCGGCGGTGCGCTCTTCCACCCGCTTTTCCAACTGCTGAGCAAGCTGCTCAATCTGCGAATGGGCCAGGGAGTTCTTCAAGGCCAAGGCGATGGGCGGGGAAAGACGATGAATGATCCGGCTGGTTTCCTCCATGCGATCCGGCTCGGGCAAATCGAACAGGAGCAGTGTACCCACCAGTTCCCCGCTGGCGTGAAGACGATAGCGCGCCATGGAGTAGACTTCGGCCCTCCACAGGGCAGCTCGAAAGGGGTGGGTCTCGGCAAGGCCGTGGCGAAAGATGCAAGTCTCGTCGGAAGCCTCAAAGTGGCAAAACGTGTCGATTTCGCTTGGCAAAAACAGCTTTGCCCTGCGCAAAGGGCTGACGTGCAGCAGCGTAACCGGCTCCGGTTCGGGGCGATGGATAATGACCATGGCCGTTCTGGCGCCGCTGAGTTCGCGCAGGTTATCGGTGAGGGCTTCGCAGAGTTTGAGAGGGGTTTCGGAAACGAGCAGATCCGAGATGACCTCGATGGCCATCAACTGCGCCGCGGGCGCAAAGAGATTGCTGTTCTCTATCGGTATCACGCAGTGTTTCCCTTTGTTGCCCCACCACACGCCTTGGCCCGGGCTGCCAGCAACGTCGCCAGCATGGCATCCAGCGATACAGCATCGACCCGCCAGGGAAGTCCAGTATAGGAGGAGAATGCCCTCAGATGCATCTCCGGTACTGGGATCAGGCCGGTATCCAAATACACCAGAACTTTGCGGTTTTCGCCGATCAGGCCGTGCGCTACCACCTCGCTCAGGCCGAGTTCGTTCTTGACGATATGCTCCCAGCGATGGGCCCACTCGGGCAGGATCATGAAAGCCTCTTCGCGCATCAACTGGCGATACCGCTCGCTCCCCACCAGCAGTTGGGCGCAGTTGATCACCGGAACCCTGCCCACTTGAAAGTGGCGGACCAGATCGAGCATCCCGGCGGAACAATCCCCATAAACCACGATCAAGCAACCTGCGCCGGCGCTGTGCTTCTCCAGCACTGCAGTCAGCCTGGTTTCCAGCAGCGGCGGGTCCATGTGCAGCATGGAATCGAGGAAAACCAAATCGCCGTCGATCGATCCGCGGTGCTGCAGTTCCTCCAGTTCGGCGCGCACCACACCGCAACTGAGCCAGACGGTGAGCGGATTCATGCCCTGCAGCCGATCTCCGCCGAATAGGCAGCGCCGGCCGCCCTCATGGCGCGCAGATTCTCGGGCGGCGTGGCCTGGGGAACGTCCGCGCCAGCATTCGCCAGGATGTAGTGGCCCGATGGCCCGGCCGCCCGAAAGAGCGACAGGCTCAGGTTGTACACCTCATCGGCGGAAACTGCGGGCAAGGTCAGATTGTCGAGGTTGCCGACGATGGTCAGATCCGGCCCCAGCAGTTGCCGCGCTTCGCAAAGGTCGTCCTTGGAGCCGGCAATCACCCCCACCACTCCGTCCAGGCCGGAAAGCAAATCGAGAACATGATTCATGCACCCGCCCGTGCTGCTGACGATTTTTGGCCCGTGAATCTGAGAGAAAACACTGCGAAGATGCGGCAGGCATTGCTCTGCGAAGATCTTGCGCGGAGCAACCGCGGAGGTAGCCATCCCTTCGGTAAACGCCAGGCAATCGGCCCCCGCGTCCAACAAGGCGTTGGCCCAGGATACGAAGAATGGCGCGGTGTAGTCGAGCAACTTCTGTGCCAGTTCCGGCTCGAAGAGGATCGCTTCCATCCACTGTTCGATGCCCACCAGCAGCGCCGGGAAGATGCAGGGGCCCGGCAGGACGCTGATAATCGGCACTTGCTCCTTGTAGATGCCGGCCAGGCGGCGATTGATTTCGAGAATCACCGGCAGCCGCGCCGTGTGCAGCACATCGGGAAGCGGCAAGGACAAAGCGTCGGCGGCCTGGCGCGCGGCGGGCCTCTTTATGTTGGGGATCTGGTTGGGAAACCATGCAATCTGTCCGCCGAAAGCTTCAGCCAGGACACTGTAATCGAAGGCCGACATGACCTGATCGAAGCCGAATTCCTGTTGCAACGCCCGCTGGCCGGCGACGTAGGCAGAGGCGTCGCTGAGCAGCGTGCGAAGATCGACGCCGGTGAGCTTCGCTCCGTAGGCGCCAAGCACGGCAAATACCGGCAATCGGTCAACCGGCTGTCCCGCCAGCGTATTCATGACTCTCTGGTAGGAATTCATGGTTTTCCGTACCCGCGCACCTGAGCCTGGAGCCGCGTGAAAAGTTCATCGGCGCCAACCGCGTTGCGGGCCGTGCCATCCCCTCCGACTTCGGCCACCAGATCCGGCCGCCAATTGAATACCGCGCCCCCTACCCCCAGCTTGATCCGCTCCTTCAAGCCCCGTCCGTCGATCAGATCGCGCAATTTGCGAATGTTCAATGCGGTAGTCTGCATCATGGCCGAGCAGCCAATCACGCAGGCGTTCACCTCGAGAGCCTTTTCCAGCAGATCCTCCGCGAGAACGTCGTTTCCAAGATCGTACACATCCCACCCAGCGGCACAGAGGAAAAGCCCAACTGTCTTGCGGCCAAGTCCGTGAAAATCGTCTTCGATATTTCCGATGACCAGGGCGCCCTTATAGACGGTATCGCTTGTCCTGACCGGAACGCAGCGCAGAAGAGTGTCTTCCGCGATCTTGGAAGCGACATAATTCTGCGCCAGCGACATAGCTCGCTCATTCCACAGACACCCAAGTCGGACGATCGCGGGGTCCAGAATCTCGGCAATGACCACCCTGGGAGGGATTCCGGCGGCAAGCGCACGATCGATCAGTTCCGCCGCCCCGGAGCGGTCGGAATTGATCATGGTGGCCAACAAGCCTTCACCCCAGGTTTGAAAACTCATCTCGAAACTCGACTTTCACGGTACATCGGAAATTGATAAACGCTGCCAACGGAGGCTTACCTGGCAGATCCTTAACCGCTTTGGATTGAGGACCTTCTGCCGGCTCTCCGGGCACGGTTGCCGACGGCTCAATTCTGCATGCGCGGCCTCGGCGTATCGCCGGCCTTGCGCACCTTCCCAAACTGGCCAAGCCTCAAGGCGCTCGAGACTCAGCCGTAAATGCAATGACACTATCGGCAATGGAGCCCATTTGGTCATGTCCCTTCCTGAATTCTCATGTTGGACTTGGGCGCCTTTGCTTCAGCAATGCCGGCAAGACGCACGGTTCCCGCGAATACTCGGCGGCAGGCGGTCGGGGCGCATGAAGGATGAAAACGCCAATTGTCCGGCTCCCCGGCAAACATAAGGAGGGCTGGCCGTCTGAAAGCCTGAGTGCAGCGAGTCCCTTGGGGAAACGCCAGGATCGCCTCGGTCCGGGTATCCAAACGCTGCGGTCGATATCTTTTACACCACACCGGACGCAAAGCTGAAATCGGGCGGATTCCCACCGAACTGCGATCGACATCCTCCCATTGGCGATAAAGCCTGGCAACAATGCTCGCGGCGAATCGCCAACGCTATCATCTACTACAACACCCTGCTCCTCTCGCGGATATACGAGCAGAAGCTGGCAGCAGGCGACCTGGAAGCCGTCAAGGTCCTCAAAAGCGCCTCGCCCGTCGCCTGGCGCGGCGTCAATCTGATCGGCAACTTCGGCCTCACATCCAGTTCTGTGCCGGTCGATAGCGAAGCCCTGGCGGCGAGGCACGCAAAGCGGAGCAATTCCTCGGGAGAGTTCGTATCGACGGGGCAAAAGGCAACGCCGACAGAAATATAGAGAGGGCTACTGCTTCCAGTGCGGGGCGAGTGTATCAGCTCATCCGCGACCAGGTTGGCGAAGCCTCGGCCGTCTTCCGCGAAATCGGGGACCAAGATGGCGATCATAAATGAGCGACCGTCGAAGCGGCCCACACAGGACTGCGAACCGGCAGCTTCGCGCAACTGGTTGGCAGCACGACTCACCAAAGCTGTTACTCCCGGCCATCCGCCCAATGCGAACTCGTGACAGAGGTTGAGGATGTCGATCCATATTAAAGCAACCTGCTTTCCCGAGGCGGAAGCTTGTCGCAGCAATACGGAGGTCGAGTCTAGGAAGGCCCTGAAGTTTAGCAGCCCGCTCTCGACATCATAGCTTTCTGCAGGAGGATGGCATGTGCCTGGCAGCTGCTGGTCGATGTTCTTGTTCAGCCATTCCGGCAATATCTGGCTCCTTGAATGCTGTTGTGAGTGCTTCAGAAAACGAATCTTGAGCACGGCGGCGCAAGCTTGTCTCGATAAGACCCGGAACTTGTGAGATGTGAAGACGCACCTTCAGGAGCAGATTGCTGCATCGCAACATTATGGTTGGCGTACCGGAGTCTTCATCTTGAGCAGCTCCATGCGGCTGCGGAGTGTTTCAGCCAGTCGCGTCTTGCCTTGCTGGATTGCCAGGTCTGTCGCATGTTGTTCGACTTCGATAGCCTTGTCGAACTTGCCCGCTTCAGCATAGGCTGCCGCCAGTGTTCCGAGCAGCGCGGGGTCGCGCTCGGAGGTGATCCGCACGGCGCGCCCGGCCAGGGAAATGGCCTCTGTTGCATTGCGAAGCGAGGCTTCCGGGGATGTTGCCAGCAACCAGGCAGTGTTGTTCAACAATTGAAGATTGCCGGGATCCTTGTTCAGCGCCTGCCGCCAATGCTTGAGCCCCTCCGCCCCGTCGCCTTTCATCACCAGTGCCATGCCCAGATAGGAATTCGCCTTTACCATGTTGGGGGAGATCTGCAGGGCCCTTTCAAAGTGCGGGATCGCTTTTTCCGTCCGCCCCTGTTCCGCCAAAGCGGCCCCAAGGTCGATATGCTTTTCCGCCGTTTCCGGCCCCAGCTCTAATGCTCTCTCGATGTGCGGAATCGCCTCGTCCACTTTGTCCTTTGAGAGCAGTGCATGCCCCAGGTTGCTTTCCGCACTCGCCAAGCCCGGGTCGAGTTGGGCAGCCTTATGGAAGTTGCCGATCGCCTCGTCCAGACCGCCTTGGCTGGCTAGCGCGACGCCCAGATTGTTGTAGGCATCGGCGCATTTCGGATCGGCCTCTATCGCCTGGCGATAGTGCTCAACGCCCTCGGCGAGCCGGCCTTCGGAGACCAGAGCGAAGCCCAGGTTGTTGTGTGCTTCAGCGTATTCCGGGCGAAGGCTAAGAGCTGTCGCGAACTCTGCCATGGCCTCGGCGGCTCTGCCTTCACCCAACAACGCCAAGCCCAAGTTGTTGTGTGCCTCGGCATAGACTGGACTATCTTCGACCGCCTTGCGATAGTGCTCGATTGCTTCATTCGGGCTGCAGCTTGCGGCCAGCGCCATAGCCAGATTGTTCTCTGCCTCAGGATATTGAGGCTTGGCGGCGATGGCTTTGCGGTACTCGGCGATCGCCTCCCGCGTCTTGCCGGTGCGTGCCAGCGTCTGACCGTAGCTGTTGAGGGCGCGGGCATCGCCGGGGTTCATGCTGAGCGCCTCGATCCACTTGGGAATGGCAGCCCCATACTGGCCCTTCTTGGCCAAATCGGCAGCCACATCGAACTGCCTGTAGAAGTCCACCGCCGGCGTGTCGATGTGTTCAATTCCGCCGGGCGGCATATTCACGAACTCAGGGATGTTCACGGCGCGATTGGCAGCGGTCGAATTCTCAATCAAAATAGCCGGCGTGTCGTTGCCACGGGCATCGATATGCGTGAGAAACATCTGCGTATAGGGCGAGCGGCTCTTGGAGGAGAACACCAACCAGCGACCGTTTGGCGAGAAGCTGTGCCACGAGTTCATCAAGGCCGTATTGCATGTCATCCGGCGCGCCTGGCCTCCCGCCGCGGGAACAATGTACAACTGGCCGTCGGGGCGCATCAGTTGGCCGTTACGCGCCTGCACAAAGACAATCCATTTGCCGTCGGGCGAGACCTTCGCAAAGCTGTTGCTCATGCCGTTGCGCGAAGCGCCTTCAATCGGCTCTGCCTTTCCCCCCTTGCCCTCGTTGAACGGGATGCGGTAGAGGTCGTATTGAATGGGAAGCTCCGCGGGGTCGTTGGCATAAGCGGCCATCTTTCCGCCCGGCGGTGTTGGGTCTTGGGCCTGCGCACGCGCAAAGACAAGGTATTTGCCGTCCGGGCTCCACACGGCGCTGGCCTGCACATAGCGCGGATCGTCTGCCCCCGGCAGCGGCTGCATCTTCTTGGATGCGCGGTCGTACCAGGCCAGAATGCCCCGCGCGGGATAGAAGACCTGGAGAAAGCGGTAATCCTTGAAGTTGGCTACGTAATAGAACTGCGAACTCTTCGCTCCCGGCGGCCGGATCGTGGTCACCACATGCCGGCCATCGGGCGACAGTTGCGACATGAATCCTACGCGGACCGGGCTGCCGGATTCGGTGGGAAAGGAGGACCAGGAAATGGTGTTGCGGTTCTCGATCGACATCTTCTGCTGCACGGGCACAATCGCAAACAGACCCTTGTCGTTTTGCGGGCCGTCCATGTCCAGCCCCATGGTTTTGCCGTTGCCCGAGAAGGAATGGCAGTTGGCGCAGGTGTGCAGTCCGGTCATCACCACATGGCTGCTGGAATCGGCCACATTGCGCATCCGCCACTCAATCAGCGGAACCGCTTCGCTGGCCAGCGGTTTGATCACTCCCTTCTCCGTCTCCGAGGGCATCAACGGCACATCGCGATAGAAGATGGGCGCTCCGACCGGATCGGCGGAAACACTCAAACGCACTGTGTCGTGCGAGACCGGCTGGCTTGGATTTGCCGCCGCAAAGCCAGTGATGCCGACGACGACTCCGCCACTGCCCGCTTGCTTCTTGATCGCCTCCCAGGCCCGCGCATCCGGCCGCCAGGTATGCGCAGCGGCCTGCTCCGGAGTAAGCTCAGGCAGCCTGTTGGCCATTGCGATCGCGCGCGCATCGACCTGCCCGGTGGGCATCCGCGCGCCCTTGGCGGCCCAGTGCATTGCCGCGGAGCCATTGGCAAACACCGCATCGATAGACCACGAATCCGCCTTCGGCGAAGAGTCGCGCCAAAGAAAGGTGGGAGCCGCCATGTCGGGCGGAAATACCGAATCGTTGAGCGGATAGTCGATGGCGGTGCGCGCTGGCTCATCGCCCGCGCGCACCACCATCGTCCCCGCTCCGGCCGCCAGCATCGCCCAGATGGCGCACTGCATTCCGAAGAATCTTCGCAACGAGCGCGTGCTCATTTTGTCCTCTCTCCGATTCCAGCTTTGCATCCAGCGGGCTGTCCCTTAAGCCTGACAAGCAACCTCGCATCAATTGGTCATGGTCAGCGTCCAATGCTCGTTGGTTGCGCCCGACGAATCCGCCCATTGGTCCACGGCGCCGGTGGTTCCATTCACTTCGAGGTCCAGGCCGCTGTTCACGTTGACAATGCGATAGGCTCCGCTGCCCACCGAGATCACGTTCCAGTGCTCGTTGGTCGCGCTGGAGCCGCTGTCTTCCCACTGGTTGACGGTTCCCCCATTCGACTTGCTGGCTCCACTCACTTCGAGGTCAAGGCCGCTATTCACATTCACGATTCTGTAAGAGCCGTCGCCTACCGCCATCAGGTTCCAGTGCTCGTTGTTGGCGCCGGAGACATCCTGATAGGTGTCCACTGTGCCACCATCGGCAAGACTCGCCGAATTGACCTCCAGGTCCAGGCCATTCTTCACGTTGACAATCTTGTAGATACCCTGGCCCATTTCCGTCCCGCCTGCGATTACGTCGATGCGGTCGGCGGGAACATTGTAGCCCGACGAGGCGGGATTCTTCAGGCCGGTCACGCGCACCTTCAAAGTATGAGTGGCCGACGCGAGAGTGGGCGTCGAGAACAGGGCGACATCGTCCACGCGGGTAGCTGCATAGGTGTCGAAATAGGTTTCGGCGCCATTGTCCACCGAGAACGCCGCGATTCCGCCATTGGGCGTCATGGAAGCATAGACCCGCGCCTGTTGGCCGCTGAACTGGAACGTGTAGTAGTTGTTGGCTGTGCTGCTCCAGTGGTTGTCGCTGTCGTATGCGCCCGGTTGAGATCCCGTGTAGCTCCAAGCGCCGCTGTAGTTGAACTGGTTGGTCCCCGAACCGGTGGTGTTGTCGTTGACCGTCGTGGCAGCCGGCGCATAGGAAGCGCCTGTGACGACGAAGGTTGTCACCGAGTTCGCGGGAAGGCTTTCGCTGAAAGAGCCACTCGTGATCGAAATGTTGCCCAGCGAAGCGAAGTTCTGGGTGGACGACGTCTGGTAGACCGCGGCGCTGCTGCCCAGGGCGGTGAAGTTGGAAAGGCCATACGTCACGTTGCGCGCGCTCGAACCCCAATTCTGGGCCACAATCACCAGCGTGTTGGTTCTCTGGTTGAAGGCCGCCAGCGATTGAGAATCTCCGATTGCTATGAACTGAAACCCTGGGCGAATGAATTTCGTGTACTGTTCGTACACGTAGTAGGCTTCGTTCATGGTGAAGGACTGGGCGCTGTAGTTGATATTCAGCAACCCCGGCCAATCGGGCTGCCAGATGGTCCAGGCAACCGGGCGCGTCAGATAGATATCGGCCATAATCTGGTTTGAGAGATCCTTGCCGGTATTGTCGCCGCTGCCCCATTCCGACACCGTCACGCGCTTGCCGGCGTGTTGTGCCGCCGTAGCCATCGCCACGCTACCCAGTGTTGACGCATAACCATGGGTATTGAGAGCCGTCATATCTCCCAGCGTGGCGGCGCTGTAGTTGTAGAACTCATACGCCGTCGTCGCGGGAGTGGAATTCAGCCTGCCTTCCTGGTACTCGTCCATGGCCGCCACCTGGGTAACCAGCCCCTTGCTGGATAGCAGGCTCTGCACATTCTGGATGATCTGCTGCTGACCGGAGAGCGTGAACGCACAACCTTCCTGCTTGGCGTCGCCCGCTGTCCACCATGTTTGTCCCGACTCGTTGAGCGGCTCCAGGTGATGAAACGTAATGCCGAAGTTGGTATTGAAATGGCTGGCAACCGTGGTCAGATAGTCCGCAAACCCGCCCGTAGCCGTACCGAAATATCCCGAGGCCAGGTTGGCCGCACCGTTCACTCCGCCCTGGGATGTGCCGCTGACCGTCATCCAATACGGCGGAGAGTAGGAGACCGCTTCGAAGAGATTTGCGCCCAAGGACTGCGCGTTGCTGGCAACCCAGCGCTGGTTCGCATCCAGTGCCCAGTTATACGACCCGCTGGATGGCTCGTAACCGGGTACAGCCTGGTATGTGGGGGTAATACAAGCAAAGTGGGCGCCGCCGGTGCCGCAGAGCGGATCGTCACCGCCGCCGATGTTGTAGCGAAGGTAGTTCAGGCCCAGCCCGTTGCTTGGGCTGAAGAGCGCTTGCATCAGGCTGGTCTGGTTGCTGGTATTCGTCCAGCCCCCAACGGAATTGGAGAACCAGGCTAGAGATGTACCCCAGCCCTCAAAGGTCTGGTTGGCCATCGAGGCATCGACATTGATTGTCTGCGCCGCCGCGGCACTTGCGTGGAGCGCCAAAAGCAACAAGAACAACAAATAGCAGCTGCCTGCGAACCCGCTTTTTTGCTTCCGTGAGGCAGAACGGAAGGCAGCCGATCCAGGCAGAAACAATGCGGTGTCCTGATTGTCGTACACGGCAGAGCCCACTGAGGGGCTATGCCTGCGCAAAATCTCACTCATCACCCTTCTCCTTCTAGAGAACATACACAACGTCTTCGCTAGATCGGTTCCGGCACTGCTGCGATGCTAGGGCCGGTACCGGTAACGAACACGTTGCAATACGTGGGAAGGTACTCCCCTCGAACGGGAGATGTCAAGGGACTTTTTCGGCGCTTCGCGAGAAGTCTCTGTCGAGCCGAGCAAGAGCATTTTTCGGCCAGAGATGAACACGGTCGCAGGCAACAGGATTGGCGCTCGAAGCTTCAGCCGGCTCCCCGGTCGCGCATCTCAACGTTCCTGGGTCAGCGTCCAATGCTGGTTCGCGGAACCGGGCAAATCCGCCCATTGGTCCACGACTCCGGTTGTTGCATTCACTTCGAGGTCCAGACCACTGCTCGCATTGACAATGCGGTAAGTTCCATTTCCCATCGGAACAATATTCCAATACTCGTTGGCCGCACCCGCGCCGTCGTCTTGCCACTGGTCCACGACGCCGCCATTCGACTTGCTCCATCCGTTGACTTCCAGGTCCAGGCCGCTGTTCCCATTCACGATTCGGTAGGAGCCGTCGCCAACCGCCATCAGGTTCCACTGCTCGTTGTTGGCGCCGGAGACGTCCTGGTAGGTATCCACGGCGCCCCCATCGGCGAGACTGGCCGAATTGACCTCCAGGTCCAGGCCGTTCCCGACATTGACAATCTTGTACATTCCCTGGCCTGTGGCTGTTCCTCCAGCTATCGTGTCGATGCGATCGGCGGTAACGTTGTAACCCACTGAGGCCGGATTCTTCAGCCCGGTGACGCGCACCTTCAGCGTATGAACCCCCGCGGCCAGCGTCGGTGTGGAAAACAGAGGCAGATCGTCGGCCCGCGTCGGCGCGTAGGTGTCGAAGTAGGTCTCTCCGCCGCCGTCCACCGAGAAGGCCTCGATGCCGCCGTCGGGAGCCATGGGCGCATAGACCCGCGCTTGCTGCCCGCTGAACTGGAAAGTGTAGAAATCGTTGGCCGTGCTGCTTCCGTGCGTGTCGTTGCCGTACGCTCCCGGTTGCGCGGAGTTATAGCTCCAGGCGCCGTTATAGTTGAACTCTCCGTTCCCCGTGCCGGTTGCATTGTCGTTCGCCGTAACGACTGGTGGCGCAAACGAGGCGCCCGAAATCACGAAGGTTGTCACCGAATTGGCGGGAAGGCTCGCACTGAAGGCGCCATTGGCGATCGAGAGGTTACCCAGCGATGCGAACTTCTCTGTCGCGGACGTCTGGTAGACGGCCGCGCTTGTGCCCATGCCGGTGAAATTGGATAGGTTATAGGACGCATTGCGCGCGCTGGCGCCCCAGTTCTGCGTCACAATCACCAAAGTATTGGTTCTCTGGTTGAAGGCCGCCAGCGATTGCGCATCGCCGATGGCCACAAACTGGAAGCCGGGCCGGATGAACTTCGCGTACTGCTCGTAGACGTAGTACGCTTCGTTCAAAGTGAAGGACTGGGCGCTGTAGTTGATATTCAGCAACCCCGGCCAATCGGGCTGCCAGATGGTCCAGGCCACCGGGCGCGTCGTGTAAACGTCGGCCAGGATTTGGTTGGAGAGATCCTGCCCCGTGTTGTCGTTGCTGCCCCACTCTGACACCGTCAGGCGCTTGCCGGCGCGCTGCGCCGCAGTGGCCAGCGCCACGCTGCCCACCGTGGAGGCGTAGGCATGGGTGTTGATTGCCGAAATGTCGCTCTGCGTGGTTGCGCTGTAGTTGGTGAACTCGCTGGCGGTGCTCCCGGCAGATGAATTCAGTTGGCCTTCCTGGTACTCGTCCATGGCCGCAACCTGCGTTGCCAGCCCGTTGCTGGCCAACAAGCTCTGCACATCCTGCACGATCTGCTGCTGACCGGAGAGCGTGAACGCGCAGCCTTCCTGTTTGGGAGAGCCCGCGGTCCACCAGGCCTGTCCCGACTCGTTGAGCGGTTCCAGATGATGAAAGGTAATGCCGTAGTCGGAATTGAAATGGCCGGCAACCGTGGTGAGATATTCCGCAAACGTGCCCGCACCCGTGCCGAAGTAGCCTGCGGACAGATTGGGCGCGCCGCCCACTCCCCCCTCGGATGTCCCGCTGACGGTCATCCAATACGGCGGAGAGTATGAGACTGCTTCGAACAGATTCGCACCCAGGGATTGCGCGGCAGCGGCCACCCAGCGCTGGTTCGCATCCTGCGTCCAGTCGTAAGTCCCGCTGCCCGGCTCGTAGCCCGCGGTGCCCTGGTACGCAGGATTGATGCAGACAAAATGCGCGCCGCCGGTTCCGCAGAGCGGATCGTTGCCGCCCCCGATGTTGTAACGAAGGTAGTTCAGGCCCAGTCCATTACTGGGGCTGAAGAGGGCCTCCATCAGGTTGTCGCGGTTGGCCGTGTTGGTCCATCCTCCCACCGAGTTGGCAAACCACGCCAGGGATGTGCCCCAGCCCTCAAACGTCTGGTTAGCCATCGAGACATCCACGTTGATGGGGATCGAGACAACGATGCTGGCCGTGCCGGACTTGCTCGCATCCTGGACGGAAGTTGCCGTCACCGTCACCGGATTGGAAGCGGGCAATACGGCTGGCGCGGTGTAGAGTCCGGAGTTTGTGATCGCTCCGGAGGCTGCCGACCAGACGACGCTCGAACTATAGTTGCCTGTTCCCGAAACCGCGGCGGAGCACTGGCTGGTCTGACCCGCCAGAATGCTGCCTGGCGTGCAGGAGACGCTCACCGATGCGATCGCCGGCAAGACAGGGGGAGGCACGCTGCTGCTGCCGGCTGGTCCGCAGCCGGCGCAGACAGCCATGGCTCCGCACGTCAGCAGCACGGATGCCATTGCCCACACCGAAGGAGAAGACGAGTTGCCCGTGGCGATCATTGGTGTTTTTGCCCTTTCGAGATTTTGGACACGACTCCTCGCGCTGCGCGAGGCGCAGACTCACAGAGGCTCGATCCTGGCTACGGAGCTACGCGCAGGTTATCGTATTGGATGCGGTCCCACTCTGTTCCAAGACCAAACATGCCGTGCGCATGGACAGCATTCTCCACCGAGATGAGAAGACCGCCATCCAGCGAAGCCGCGATTCGCTTGCCGAGAAAGCGCAGCTCCAGATGGTGCCATTGGTTGCGATCCAGCTTGACCGATCCAGACGCCAGCGTGACCACCGGCTTCTTGAACTCGGCGCAGAGCAACTCCCAGCCGCCGTCGGGCTTGACCCGCAGGATGTAGCCGCTCGGCCAGCGCGCATTGCCATCCTGGAAGACATCGGCGGAGTCGATGCGCCCCATCACCGCCGCCGGCGCCGAGGAGAGAAAATGCACATCGGCCGCAACCGCATAGTCTGTCCATGCCGCGTCGCCGGCCAGCGTGAATGGATCGGGCAGGGGGCCCCATGGAATGGGCTTGGCCGTGATGACCTGCTCCAGGCATTGGCCAGGCTGGCCATCGCAGCGCCGCACTTCGAAGGCACCATCCTGATCGGCTAGATACTTGGGAGTGCGCCCCATTGCCGTCTGCTCGAAGTCGTCCGCATAAGGCAGCGGGAAAGCCGCCGCGGGAGGCGGCTGGGCCGCGCCTTTGCCTTGCCCCGTGGTGGTGGTCAGGGAATAGAGCGACTCCGGCTCGAAAGTATATTCAAATACGCCGCCTGCCGGCGTCACACTGGCCACCTGCTCCAGGATGTGCGTGCTGTTGGTCTGCCAGATGTGGACCTGCGTGGCCGCGAGACCGCCAGCCAGCCGGAACGACACCCTTTGCGGCTGCCGCGCGTCAATTGTCTCCAGCACGACGCTCCAGTTCTTCTTGTCGATGGAACGAAGAGCGACATAACTTCCCTTCCCTGGCAACTTGCCAGAAGAAGCATCGAGATACTGCCATCCGGGCTGCGCGAACTGCGTCGTGTGCGCCGTGGCCCAGATCGTTCCCTGCACATCGTAGTGGCCCGACCATGGAGTATTGGCATACATCAGGCCGGAGTTGGGTGCGGCCAGATTGTCGTAGTAGGAAGTGACCGGGCTCCATATCTCCGTCGCCGTCAGGCCTCCCTCCAGGTAGTTCTGGTTGTAGAGGTGCGCCAGAATCCGGCCGCCCACCGGCCAGTCGCGATTGACAAACGGCCCGCCGCCGCCATTGGGCTGGTCTTCGCTGGACCACAGGGGCTTGCCCGTCTTGCGCGCCGCCTCGGTGGTGGTGATCTTGCCGTCCTGCAGTGGATAATGCACGCCAATCGCATCGATCGACGCGGCCAGCTCCGGGTCTTTCAGTATCTCGTCGGCAATCGACCACTGCCCCGCGCCTTCGCCGATGTACTCATCGCAACAGACCACTTTGGTGGCCAGGTGTTCTGCTTGGAGACGGCGATGCAGTTCCTTGACATAGGCGATGTCGTGAACCTTTTCGTTCCATGCGCCGGTGTAGGCAATGTCCAGGTTGTAATCGCGCTTCGCGGTCTTGATAAAGTCCGCCACGTACTCGGCCATCTTCGCGGTGTAGAGCGAATCCTTGCCCACCCATCCCGGCGCGCCCCAGGGCAGGATCTCGAGGACAATGCGGGGATTGCGCTTGTGCGCCTCGGCCATCAGCCACCATTCGTAGCCGCGGGTCGAGTCGTGGTCAGCGGGCGTGCGCATGTGGCTTGGCTCCGCGCCGTCGGTCGAATTCACATCCGCGCCGATCTCCACCTTGAGCCGCTGTAACGCCGCGCCATAACCCGGCTTGAAAAGATAGTCGAGAATCTGGCTGCGCTGTGGCTCCGGGTAGTCGATCAGCAAGCGGGAAGAGGCGCCCGCGCTGGCTGCGCCCAGGCCGTCGAAGACTCTGCCCTTGCTGTTCCCATCCAGGACGACCGTAGTCTGCTGGCTATGAGCGGCCGCGCCGCCCAGGACAAGCGCCATCAGGAATACGGAGACAAGTCTCCGCCGCGTGCCGGTTGCCTTCCGATTGCATCTTCCTTGTACTACGCGCATTGTCGTTCTCCTAAATCTTTCCCATTCGCAGGTTCGTTTCGATTTGTTCCAGCGTCTTTCCCCGCGTCTCCGGCAAGCGGAAGGCAAGGAAGATAAGTCCGGCCAGGCAGATGGCCGCGTAGGTCCAGAAGGTGCCCGCCGCGCCCAACGCCGCGTTCAGCAACGGAAAGGTATAGGTCAGCACAAAGCAGGCCGTCCACAGCGCGGTAATGGCGATGGACATGGCGCTGCTGCGAATTCGATTGGGGAATATCTCCGCAATCACCACCCAGGTGGCCGGAGCCAGCGACATGGCATAACAGGCGATAGCCGCAAGAACCAGCACCAGCATCGGCTTGCCGTGCAGGTGCAGACGATAGAACGCTCCCAGCACGGTGTAGACCACCACCAGCCCGGAGAGTCCGGTCAACAGCAGAAAGCGCCGGCCGTAGCGATCGATGGCGGCCAGCGCAAGCAATGTGAAGACTACATTCACGGCTCCCGTCACCACGATGTTGAAGAGGATGTCGGAGACCTGATATCCGGCGGCGGCAAAAATCTCCTGCGCGTAGTTGAAGATGACGTTGATGCCGCACCACTGTTGCAAGACGGCGAGCGCCACGCCCAACACCAGCACCTTGGCCATACCCGGAGAAGAGAGTTCGCTCCACAGCGAGCGTTGCGGCTGCGCCTCGCTGGCTGACGCAAAGTCGTTCAGCACCTGTTCCGCATAGCTTCGTCCGCCCAGCCGCTCCAAGACGCGCAAGGCCTGCTGCGTGCGGCCCTTCGAGGCCAGCCAGCGCGGGCTTTCCGGCACCAGAAACGTGGAGATCAGAAACAGCACCGAAGGCACGGCGGTGACCGCGAACATCCAGCGCCAGCCCCACTGCCCATTCCATGAAACCAGAATGTCGTGGGCCGTTGCGCCGGCGGGCACGGGCCGCGCGATCAGCCAGTTGACCACCTGCGCCAGCAGAATGCCGAAGACAATGGCCAACTGGTTGAGCGAGACCAGGCGTCCGCGCAGATGCGCCGGAGAAATTTCCGCAATATACATCGGAGAGATGCCGGAGGCCAACCCGATGGCGAAGCCGCCGGTGAGCCTCCACGCGACGAAGACCGCGAAGTGCGCGGCCAGTCCCGTGCCCAGCGACGAGACCGCAAAGATCAGCGCGGCCAGCGTGAGCAGCTTCTTCCTGCCGAAGCGGTTGCTCAACATTCCCGACGAGACCGCTCCGAGCAGGCAGCCGATCAGCGCGCAACTCATCGCCCAGCCTTCCAACGAAGGCGAATCGAGTTGAAAGTAGCGCTCGTAGAACGGTTTTGCGCCGCCGATAACCACCCAGTCGTAGCCAAACAGCAGCCCACCCAAAGCGCCCGCCGAGGCGGCCAGCCAAACGTAGGCGGCGCGGAAAGATCCTCTCGTTTCCGCGCCTTCCGCGGAGGTTGGAATGCCCGCGATCACGATTTGCTTACCCCCTCGACGTTTTCCTCTGCTGCTGCTTCCCGCTTGACCCAGCCCAGCATCTCCGCCGCAAAGAGGTGATTGGGGTCCATGGCCATCGCTTCCTCCAACAGCCGCGCCGCTGCTTCGGCTTCGCCCAGTCCATCGTGCGCCAGCGCGCTCAACAGCGCCGATTCGATTCGATTTCGTTTGCCCAAATCGTCGTCGAAGAGTAGCAAGTTAGGCAGCGAAGTAGCGAAGTAATCGATCTTCGGCTCCGCCTCCAGCAACTTCGCGGCAAACTGGGCAAGGTGGACAAATATGGCGCGCGCGCTTTGCTCATCGCCCAGCGCCCGCAGGGCTTGCGCTTGAAAATAGGCTTGAGGGCCCACGCCCGGAAGCGGCGCAGCGGCCGCGGTCCAGTACCGCTCGGCCAACTGGCTATCGCCAAGCCGCTGTGCCGCCAACCCGGAAAAGTAATCCAGATCGCGTTCCAGAGTCAGCAGATGCTTGCCTTCTCCCAGGTTCAGCGGATAATGCCGCGCGCTCTCGAAGTGCTCGAGCGCATCGGCTGCATCGCCCGCAACGAGAGCCTGTTTGCCCAGCGCCCGATGCGCCTGAACATATTGCGCCGAGACCAGCCCTTCGCCGCCCTCCCAGGGACTGAAGCGCCGCGCGCTCAGCATTTCCAAAGCCGCCTTCCATTGGCCGCATTGATTGAGCAGCGTAATGCATTCCACCGTCAGGTCGTCGCGGCGCTCCACAAGCTCGCGGTGCGCATCCAGAGTGCTCAGGCGTTCTTGCGGCTTGGCCTTTCCGATCCTCTTCTTCAACTGATCCCACTCGTACAGCAGGCGCGCATCGCCGCCATCCGCCGCAAAGGCCCGTGCATACATGCGCTCCGCTGCTTCCGGATTGTGCCGAACATTGAACTCGGCAATCCCCAGGTTCCTCCAGGGAATCGAGAACTCCGCGTCCAGCTCGACCGACCTGCGCCAACAGGCGATCGCCTCTGTATAACGCTGCTTGTCATAGTAGAGATTTCCAAGATGGTAGTGCGCCTTGGCGGCCGCCGGATTCCTGCGCACCGCGTCTTCCAGCACAATCATCTCTTCCAGCCGCGCCGGGAAGCAGTAGCGCGCAGACGCGCTCTCCGCCTTGTCTTCGTACTGGATCGATTCCTGCTCATGACCCAGCGAGGAAGCCAGCCAGGAGAGCGTGTACCAGTGCATCGGATGCGCCAGTTGTAGCTCGCGGCCGCACGCGTCGAGCAACGCGAAGGCGTCCTCGCGCAATCCGGACCAGGCCAGATCGTAGACTACGTCCAACAGCGTCTGCACGTCGCCTTCGAGAGCAGGAACAAAGGCGCGCAACTGCTGCGCGGCTCGGGTGGCGAGGAAACGCTCCGCCAGCGTGCGGAAGTCCAGCCGATCCAGTCTGAGCGTCCCGTCGATCGTTTCCTCCGCCTTTTCAACCAGCCCCATGCGCCGCAGCAGCGATGCCCGCAACGCGCGCGCCTTCAGATTATCGATGCTGGTGCGCAGGCTCTGCTCCACTTGTTCCAGGGCCAACGCAAAATTCCCGCGCTCCGTGCTCATGCACGCCAGGGCATAGTATCCCGCGCTCTGCCAGGCCTGATTCCACACCGACTTGTGGAACGCTGCATACGCCTCGGCGCTCTTCTCCTGATACATGCAGGCGAGACCAAGGTTGTAGTAAGCCTCGCCGTCCCTGGGGTTGGGATTCCTCAGAGTCAGGCGGCGAATGGCGCGCTCGAAGCACGCTTGCGCCTCGGCAAACTCCCCCTTGCGCAGATGCGTCAGGCCCATCGCGTTGTTCAGCCGCGCGTCTTCCGGTTCGCGCCTGAGTCCCTCGCACCAATATGCCTCGGGCGAACGCGTGGCATGGCGGTACTGCTCCAGATGCAATCCGGTCAGGTACAACTCCTCGACGCTGGCAATCTCCTCCGGCGCCAACGGCTCCGTGGCCGGCTCCGGTGGTTCGCAATCGACAAGCACCTCCGGCCGATACGCGATCAGTTCCTTCCCGTCCGCATCCAGAATCGAAAGCCGGAACTCCTCCGGCTGCGTCGCGGACACTGCTACTGACCGTACCAGCGGTTCGCCGGGAGCGAGTTCAAGCCGCTCGTCGATAAGCGGCTGCCCCGCCTTGGTCAGCAGGACGCGCACCGTGCGCCGCGACGTTACGCAGACTCCCACGCGCGCGCCCGCCCCGTCGAACTCCAGGTTCACCGCGGCCTGCGTATTGGCGTTCTTGGCCGGCCCGATCTTCTGGATCGGATACCAATACTGGCTGAAGTTCTTGGTTTCGTAGGGCTGGAGCCAGGAGAAATCCGGCTGATTGTCGGTGTAGGCGCCGGCCATCAACTCCACATAGGGTCCGTCTTCCTCCGTCAGGTTCCGGTCCCAGGCATAACCGAATTCCGCATTGCCCCAGGTCCACATCTTCTTCCCTGGCGCGATGTGATGGTTCGACGTGTGCACCAGCCCGGCCTGTCGATCGTGATCGTATCCGCCGCAGAAATCGTACTTCGACTTTGTGACCATGTACGAGGTAGGCACCGGAATGTTCTTGTACCAGGAGATGTCCGTGCCGGGGCGATAGTCCACCCCGTAATACTCGTTGCGCGCAACGGGAAACGAGGAGATGGCGCGCTTGGCGTGGTCGGCCACAAAGGTCACATCCGGCGGAAAGAACGCCTGGTACCGATCGTGCACGCGCACCGCGACATTGGCCCACCAGAGAAACGTCTGCGGCAAGGGCGTGCGGTTGTACAAACGGACCCTGGCCTCGACCACCGCCTTGCCCGGCGAAAGGCGGATGCCTACCATGCCCTTCATCCGCAGCATCGGGTCGTGCTCGCTGAGCCAGACCGTGCGGCTGCCGTCGGCCTCTTCTTCGATGCTCGTATGCACCGGCATATACGTCGACGGGCGATGGTGCTGCGGCCAGTTGAATTCCACTCCGCCGGAGATCCACGGACCCAGCAGCCCTACCAGCGCCGGCTTGATCACGTGCTGGCGGTAGAAGAAGTCGTACTGGTTGGTCCGGTCCAGCCCCGTCTGAATGCGCCCGCCGATCTCCGGCAGGATCATCAGTTGAATGTATTCGTTTTCCAGCAGGACCGCCCGATAACTGGCATCTACCTTCTCCAGCGCCACGCGGTCGGTGAAAGGATTCGGATACACCTTTCCGCTGCTGCCCTGGTAGACGCGCTTCTCAAGAAACATCGGATTGGGGTCGGCATCCTGGACAGGATATGTAGGAATGACAACCTGCTGTTCCCAGCATCGAACTTGTTCCGACTCGCGCACTTCGCTCATGGACCCTGAACCTCGATGAATTCAATTCTTTTTTGCCGCAGGAACGGCCACGTACACGACAACTGCGGGCCGGCAACTCCAACAAACGTTAACGTACACGTTTGGCGTTCGCCTGTCAATACTGCCGCGCACAATTCGACTAACTTTGCCGCTCTCAGCCGAAACATTGTTTGTTCCCGGCCGTGCGGCAAGCGCGATGGAGGGGAGTTTCCTGCGTAATGCTGTGAAAGCAGGAGCCGTGGCGTCTGCTCTCTGTTCCTTTGATCCAGCCAAATGGAAAAACAGGCGACCTTTCCGAATGTTTTCTAATCCCGTGCGGGGAACGACCCGCTGTCTCACATTGACCCCTCTTTCTGAGGTCCTGGAGGGGACTTCCTCTGCCATCGCACGTTGGACGAATAGCATCTAGCCCGCTTTATTCATGAAACCTTTTTTGAAGCTCCATTCGGGGGATAACCAGAGCAGGTTCGGAAACCGAGCCTAGCCTTTTCCGGCCCCGTAGGGGCCGAACGAAATTAGCCCAGGGCGGCAGCCCTGGGAAAGTGTTGAGAAGGCACCTGGCGCCCCGGAGGGGCGCCGCGAAGTTTTGCA